>ERZ1023310.25-NODE-25-length-61132-cov-48.298836_pt1 | contig 61132 bp, 53 predicted proteins | sample MGYA00380476_ERZ1023310 | MGnify/ENA primary metagenome ERZ1023310 (study PRJEB33173, sample SAMEA4830346) | metagenome | study: EMG produced TPA metagenomics assembly of the PRJEB25223 data set... | reverse complement strand
CCTACAAGCCTACAAGCCTACAAGCCTACAAGCCTACAAGCCTACAAGCCTACAAATAGATTATCCTCTAAGTATCAACCTTGCAAATCTGTTTTGGGAGGTTGCTAATGTTTAGTTCATGGAAAGATATTATTGAAAACAAGTTGAACAATCAGAAAAATGTTGTTTCTTTATTAAATATTAGCAATTCAACTATTAATTATTCTGAGAAAATAAAGCAAAACAGAGTATTAAATACCTTAACAGGTGATGAGGAAATTGTTAGAGCCTTTATTATTGATCGTCTAGTTAATGAATTAGATTATAAACCAGAAAATATTGAAATTGAAAAAGAATATTCTATTAAAGGTGGGCACAATAAACTTTTACCAAGAATTGATCTTATTGTAAAAGATAATAATGGTAACCCTTTCTTTTTTATTGAAGTAAAAGCCCCTAATAAATTTGAGCAAGACAAATCAGAGATCGGAGGTCAATTATTTGCACTAGCTAATGCTGAAGAGAGTGAATATAAAAATAAAGTTAAATATTTAGTTTATTATACTATTGATATTCAAGATAATTTAATTTTAGATAATGCTATTATTATTGATTTTGAAAAATACAAAAATTATGGCGATTGGGAAAAAGATGGTTTTATTTCTATTGATACCGAACTTAGTGCAGGTTATGGCGAACCTAAAAAACAACCTTTGATTAAGGGCAGTGAAAAGAATGACTTACGAACAAAAATAAAACGTGAGGATATTGAAGGTTTAGGCAGAAATCTACACAATGTGTTATGGGGAGGTGGCGGAACTAATGATAGTGAAATTTTTTATTCACTTGTAAATATTATTTTAGCTAAAATCCAAGATGAATATGAAAAAGAAAATAATCAAGAGTATGATTTTCAAGTTCATCAATATGGCGATAATATTGAATCACCTGAAAGAATCTATGAACGTATCAATAAACTTTATAAACGTGCATTAAAAGAACAACTTAATATTTCAGAACAACAAAAAATTGATGATGATAATGTCATTAATCGTAATAAATTTACTTTAAATAAATTAATTTATACTGTTCAGTCTTTAGAGAAAATTTCTTTTTTAGAGGGGCGTAGTTCTTTAGATGGCAAAGATATTTTAGGTGATTTTTTCGAAAGTATTACACGAGATGGCTTTAAACAGCATAAAGGACAGTTTTTTACACCAACACCTATAGTTAATTTTTTGCTTTATGCCTTACAGTTGGATAATTTAGCATTTGAACGGTTAAATAATGATAGAGAATTACCTTTAATTATTGATCCATCATCAGGGAGTGGTACTTATTTAGTAGAAGCAATGAAATTGATTACTAAAGAGGTAAAATATAAGCAAAGCACTAAACTCAAATCCAGCCGACAAATTAAACAACGTTTTGAAGAGTTATTTACACCTGATTATGCGGAAAATAAATGGGCTAGAGATTATTTGTATGGTTCTGAAATTAATTTTGATTTAGGTACAGCATCCAAAGTAAATATGATCCTGCATGGCGATGGTTCTACTAATATTTTTGTAAAAGACGGTTTATTACCATTTCGCTTTTATGTAAAACAGACAGCTCCCAATCATTTAGAAACAGCAACTAATGATGAGATGTATGATGACAAAGAAGTTAATGGTAAATTTGATGTTGTTATTAGTAATCCACCATTTAGCGTTGCTCTAGATACACAAACACAGCGAGATATTAAAAATGCGTTTGCCTTTGGCGATAAGAAAAATTCAGAAAATCTGTTTATTGAACGTTATTATCAACTACTTAAAGAAGGTGGTCGATTAGGGGTTGTACTACCTGAAAGCGTATTTGATACTACAGAAAATAAATATATTCGATTATTTTTATTTAAGTATTTTAATATAAAAGCGATTGTCAGTTTGCCGCAGGTAACATTTGAACCTTATACATCAACGAAAACTAGCATATTATTCGCTCAAAAGAAAACCAAGGAAGAGGTGAAACAATGGAATGAACTTTGGAATAAATATGGAAAAGAATGGTCAAAATTAAAAACGCGTGTAGTACGTTATTATGACCATTTTGTAAAAGGTATAAAGTTAAATAAAAAATTTGCTTGGGTAAAAGAATTAACCAGTGATATAAATCAACTCTTAGAATTAGAAGATAACCAAGCCATTAAAATAATTAACCAACAAGATTTTGATTCGATTAAACAAAATATCCAGCGTTTTCTTAAAGATTATATCACTCAAGAAGATGATCAGCTTGAAGTTAGGGCGTTACTAGAAAAATACAGCGATGAAATTGAAAATCTCTCAAAATACGATAAAGAAACACGTATTTTTGGTTTTTATAATGCTTGGTGGGTGTTTGGAGAAGTTGCCAAAGAGATAGATTTAGATATTTTTATGGCACAAGCTGAAAATGTTGGTTATAAACGAACCAAGCGAGGTGAAAATCCAATGCCAAATGATTTGTATGATATTGAATATGCACCTAGTTCGTTAGATACACAATCCATTATTGTAAATTATGAACAGTCTATTCATGGTTGCCAAAATAGTTTAGCACAATTACAAGGTGAACTTCAGAAAGTCAATGATGGTGAAAGAGTTAAAAGTAAAAAGATTGAAAAAATTCAATATGATATGGAAGTTATTACAGAAAAACTGAAAAAATTAGAAGCAGAAAAAGTAGAAATTTACAATTTCTTTGAGCAGTATTATATCAATAATACACTAAAAAACGAATACAAAGACCGAGTGGATCAACATTTAATTGAGATGTTTAAAAATGGCTTATTAGTGCATTATCAAAGTGATGACATTGTATTACGTTCTTCTGAAATAGTGAAACTGCTAGATATAATTAGAAAGGATGTTGTATGGGCTTAAATTATCAAACCAAAAGGCTTTCGGACTTCCGTTCAGAAAAAAGTTTACGTTGTGACTATAAATATGCTTCATCTTTTAATATGAATTATCAAGAATTTTATTCTTATAAGGATTTATTTGATTTTGTTTCTTATAAAAAAATTGAACTATCACAACTAGATAGTTTTCAATATGCAGAGATTAGCAATGTAAATAAATTAGGAGAAGTAGAGCCTATTACACTATCATTTAGCAATAGGCAGGAAGAAAATGAGAGTTTATTCAAAAAAATTGAAAAAGGTGACGTTATCAAGCCTATTTTAGGTGATATTTTAATATCAAAAATTAGACCTTATTTAAATAAAAATATTTTGATTGAAAATGAAAATATTTATTTTACAAAAGCATTTATTCATATTAGACCAAAGATTAATTCTGAATTATTTTATATTTTGTTAAGAACAATTTTTTTTAATCAATTAAATGAGGTATCACGACAAGGTAAAGGTTATCCAACATTAAAGGAAGATGACTTAAAGACTATTCGTTTTCCTAAACACATAATTGACAAAATTCTTTCTTTAGAAAATGAGCTACTTAGTAGAATCATACCGTTAAAAAATGAAATCACTAAACTCAAGAACTCAAAAATTTCTATGCTTGATATTATTAATCAAGTGTTCAGTGAAGAGTTTTGTTTTAATTGGCATGAATTTGAATATTTGAAAGCAAAAAATCTTTTTAAGAGTAAATTAACTAACTTTTCCAATAATATTGACTGTAGAATGGGGGTTAGATTTCATAATCTTGCAGGTGAATACTTGCAATCATTTTTATCAAAAATTAGCAATAAAAAAATTAAAGATTTCCTTGCTGAGCCAATTGTATTGGGTACAAGTGTTTCTCCAAGTGATTATGATGAAAATGGGGAATATTATTATATTGCAATGTCTAATATCAAGACTTGGGCATTTGATGATGAAGACTGCAAAAAAGTTAGCGATACCTATTCACAAAATAATCAAAATAAAACTCTTCAAAAGAATGATATTTTATTAGCTCGCTCTGGTGAAGGTACAATAGGTAAAGTAGCTTTAATTGACGTTGATGAAATTAATGCGATTTTTGCTGACTTTACCCAAAGAATTAGATTAACTAGATTTAACCCTTTGTGTGCCTATTATTATTTTAGGAGTGATTTCTTTCAATATTTAATTTATATACATAAAAAAGGTTTAGGAAATAATACTAATATATTTCCAAGTCAAATCCAAGAGCTTCCTATGCCAAACTGGAATAAGGAGAAACAATCTGAAGTTGTTAAAAAGATCAAGGTTGAATTAGAAAAACAACAACTTATTGAGTTACGAATTGAAGAAAAGCAAAAAGAAATTAGCAAGCTAATTGAGCTGGCAATAAAAAGAGATCCAATACTTGATATATAACTTTAGTGAGCTTGAGCTTACTATTTTTATATTTTCAAACCGATAAGATAAAGGATAATAGATAAAGCTGGACTTTTACACTACTTAAAGATGTTTTATATACCTGAGACTATTATATCGTATTTTATCAGCAATATATTTGCAATATTTTAATCTGGAATAAGAACTTTATAAAACCATAAGAAAAACAACTCGATAAGGATAAAAATAGAAGTCTATATAAATGTCTTTGTTTTCTTAGTAGTTTATTTATTCTAGCTTTATCTTCTCTCCATTGCTCTTTTAATTGCTCTGGAATTTTTCCTTTACTCTCAAATCGTTCAACATCTTGCCTAATATGATCGAGAACTAATTTTTGGTTAGATAATCCATAACCGCATATTATACAGTAGAGCATAAGTGCAAGATAAATCAACCAGTTGTCTGCTGATTTCAGAGCTGAAGGCACAGCTGTTAGAAATGGTAATCCTAAAAATTGAGGAAGAATTTTACTAATTGTATCATTGATTTTTGATACAAATTTTTCTGTATTTTCCTCTAATTTTTTAACAAATTTCTCATAACTAAAGTTTTCTAAGTACAAAGCATATTGTGCTTGTACTGATTCACTTATATGTTGAATATTCTGAATTACATCTAACAAATTAGCCTCTTGTGATAAAGAATCTGATAAGACAAAGGCTAAAATTGATTTCTTTTCATCTATATGGCTACTGGTGGACTCATCATTCATCCATTCTTGAAAGTCGGTAATCAGTTTACGCTTGCTGATGTCAAGATTTTTAATAATCTGAACAAACTCACTTAATTTATTTGTTACGTCAATGGATAATTCAAACGTCTTTTTACTAAAAAATATAAGTTTTTTATTTACAACATCTGTATATGAATCCATTAAAATCAGTTGTTGCAAAAATTCTTTAACAACTTGATAGGATTCTAAAATAGAGATATTTTGATCAAATGAAGCAATGTTTTCAGATTTTATAAAATAAGGAGATTGAGAAAGTAAAGTATTATTAAATTGAGCTATGTCACCTTTTATTAAGTTTTCTATTTTATCAAAAAAACGTCCAAATTGAAGTTTAGGCGTTCCGAAAGTGAGGTTAATCACCATATCAAGCTGAGGTGTTTTGTCAGATGTTAATGCAGTATTATCGTAATTTTCATCAGATAATAATTGATTAAGCAAATTTAGTTCTTCTTCTGTTTGAATACAAAAAGCACGCATATCTGAACCGTTTACAGGTTCAGATCCACGATAAATTTGTATTAAATCAGAAAAAGTTACGCTCATTCGTTAAATGCTTCTAATAATTCAGGTGTTGGGTTATGTATAATGATTTTACCATTTTCTCGAGTAATATCACCTTCTGACATCGCATTTCGATCAAATGATAACCGCCAATTTCTTGTTTTTCCTACAAAAGTAACCAATCGTTTAAGTGAAACTTTATCTGGCGTAAATCCATCTTGTACACCATGTTCTAAATCACTTAATTTTTCTTGTAAAATCTGGGGATTACTTGGACAGACTCGATTAGTAAACTCCTCAGTATTAAATGATCCGCCATTATTGCTAATATCTGTTAAATAAGATTTTACGTCATTAAAGAATGCTGTTTTTTGCTCTAACTCATAACCTTGTTCACGAGTAAATTCTTCAAGCAAGACTACCAATTTTTTAGTTTCTTCTCGTGCAACAAGAGCATCGTTACAAGATAAAAATTCTTTAAAGTAAACAGATACATCACCTTGTCCTTTAAGGAAACTAATATAACGAGTTTCATTTGCTTGCCAAGCAGTTAAATCAATACGTCCAGCGTATTTGAGATGCTCAATATCCAGCATTTCATTTTCTAACATTTCCCAGTTTTGAGCAGAGAAACCAACACGGTCAGCTAAAATGGCAATTAATAGGTAATTGCTGTCTTGATTTTCATAATGCGCGATAAATACTTTTCCACCTGTTGCAAAAGGTTGGCTTTGAATCTTTACTAGAAGAGTATTCATCATTCTTACTGTTAAGCGTTGAAAGTCATCATTTCCAAAATAATCATTTAAGAATCTAGGCATTGGGAAATTGTCTTCATCACTATCAAATGAACCAAACCCTTTACCTGCTCGTACTCTATATGCTTTTGTTAATGTTTCTAAGAAATTGTGATGAGCTTCATTTGGGGTAAGCGGACTAGGGTTAAGCTCTAACTTAGCTTCACCGTTTTGCTCTTTATGTAAGATGTGGTAAGTAATATGTCTTATTGTCATAATCGTATCTTATCTTGCCATGAAAAAATTGAGGTTTTATTGCATTATAAGCTAATTTAAAAATATATTAACTAAATAGTTAATTAAAAATACTAAAAGGTAGGTAGTAAAATAAGATATCCCCTTAAAGGAATTGTTTTACTTGACGAATCCGTAATTTAGGATTACATTCAAATCTCATTCTTTAGGGAAAAACTCCCTCCGAGAATGACTACAATTTGCCAACGAAACAATTATTTTGCCTTTAGCTTCCCTTAAATGGGGAAGATAGATAAACCGCAAAAATTGAGCATCTTGCACATTATGGGCGAATGCTGCAATGAGTTTATCTAGGTGCTTAGTTCACAAATTTTCTTGTGACAGTACGGTATTCGAGGCATAAACGCTTTGAGCCGATCTGATTTCTTCAGGTGGGCGTTTTTTTGTGTCTGGCGTTTAGCAAATCTTGGATGCCTTGTACTACACAAGGAAATTCGCAATGACTCAACATTATTTACTTTCAAGCAAATCAAAAAACATCAATTTAAAAGTAAAAGATATTTTACGCCTTACAGAAGAAGATGCTTTTCACCTTTTAAAAACTCACCGTTGGGGAAACCCTGATAATGTTCGTGATGTATGCTGTCCGCATTGCGGTATTCGCCTCGAAGCCTATTTCCTTGCTTCTCGTAAACGTTGGTACTGCAAACATTGCAAACGCCATTTTTATATTACGACAAATACAGCCTTTGCCTTTCATAAAGTTGATTTAGTCGATATTCTTGCTGTCATTTTAATGATGGTAAATAGCTCAAAAGGCATTAGTGCGATTGATGTTAGTAGTCATCTTAATTTGAACTACAAAACGGCATTTGTACTTTGTGGGAAAGTTCGCGAAGCCTTATTTAAAACACGAGATTTAAGTCCATTGTCAGGCGAAATTCACGAAGATGGAATGTGGATCAACTTTACCCTGTGCCCAACTAATTTTCGTAAAAATAATCATAAACAACGTCAGAAAGCTGATGAGAAAGGTCGCAAATATCCTAAATTTAGAACGACTAAACGTTGTCTATTTGCTATTACACAACGTGCTGCAAATGATAGTAATATATCTGGAGCAAATCGTACCATTGTTGCAATGGATTATACCGAAAATGCGGATACTGTTTTTGCATTAAATCAACGCTTTGTCAAAGCAGGCAGTGATATTATGTGTTATGAAAACCCTGCTTATAAAAGTCTTGATTTTCATTACACCCGTTGGTCGGTGAATCATCAAGAGGCTTATAGTGCGAAAGGTGTAAACAACAATCTAGCAGAATCCTTTAATGCCAGAATGCACGACTTAATGCGTGGCACACACCAGATAATAAATATGCCTTACACTATGCAAATCAAGCTGCATTCTTTTCAGATAACCGCCGTAAATCAAATGGGGAACTGTTTGAAGATGTCCTCAAACGTTGTTTATGGGTTCTGCCATTTAAAGAATGGGTTGGTTATTGGCAGGGAAATCATCGTGAAGGTGGGTTTCTAGGTATGAAAGCCTTTGCACCTAACGAAATTTCATCACACTACTTTAAGCGACTTGAAGAACAAGCTGCATACGATGAAATTCTGATGGCAGCATAGAATCGTATAGACGCTAATAGACTTAGATAGAATTATATAGAAAGAAATAGCTTACCTGAATGAAGGTTGAGCGGAATAGCTACGCCTTGAGTTTGAAAAAATGGAAAATTTATGCGGTAAATTAGTCAATTTTCGGTCTTTGTGCAACTGCTACATAATACCGGAAAATCCAGCAATTACGCGTTTTGAAAGTGTAAGTTGTGAGCCTAATTTACGTTTATTTATTTTAAAACCACAAACGGGGAAAACGCATCAATTACGTGTTGCGATGAAAAGTTTAGGTAGCCCGATTTTAGGCGATGGGCTTTATGGTAAAAACACAGAAAAAATTGACCGCACTTATTTGCACGCAACTCAATTGGAATTTGATTATCTAAATAATTTTATTTCGGTCACTTGTTTACCTTCTCAAGGTCAATTTTGGATTAAGCCTACAGTATTTGAGCAAATTCAGGTTTATCTGACAAAGCCGTTTTTATCAAAATAGAAATCTCTGTATAATAAAGCCAATTTCACTCTTTAATAGGAACAAAAATGAAATTTATTTCTTTCAATATAAATGGTTTACGTGCTCGACCACATCAACTTGAAGCCATTATTGAAAAATATCAGCCAGATGTGATTGGCTTACAGGAAATTAAAGTTGCTGACGAGGCTTTTCCCTATGAAATTACAGAAAACTTAGGTTATCACGTATTTCATCACGGTCAGAAAGGTCATTATGGAGTAGCATTATTGACTAAACAAGAACCTAAAGTGATTCGTCGTGGTTTTCCAACTGACAATGAAGATGCACAAAAACGCATTATTATGGCTGATCTGGAAACTGAATTTGGTTTATTGACTGTCATTAATGGCTATTTCCCTCAAGGGGAAAGCCGTGCGCACGAGACTAAATTTCCAGCTAAAGAGAAATTTTATGCAGATCTTCAACAGTATTTAGAAAAAGAACACGACAAATCGAATCCGATTTTAATTATGGGCGATATGAATATTAGCCCAAGTGATTTAGATATTGGTATCGGAGATGAAAATCGTAAACGTTGGCTACGCACAGGTAAATGTTCTTTCCTACCGGAAGAACGAGCGTGGTATCAACGTTTGTATGATTACGGATTAGAAGACAGTTTCCGTAAGCTGAACCCAACAGCAAATGATAAATTCTCGTGGTTTGATTACCGTTCTAAAGGTTTTGATGATAATCGAGGTTTACGAATTGATCATATTTTGGTAAGTCAAAAATTAGCTGAACGATGTGTCGATGTGGGCATTGCATTAGATATTCGAGCAATGGAAAAACCGTCTGATCATGCACCGATTTGGGCTGAATTTAAATAGGAAAGCGAAATGGATATGGCAAATTGGCAGAATTATCGTTCTACTGTGAATGGTATGCCTGCCGTGTTTACCGCAAATATTGAAGATGTTGAAAAATATCACGGTAAAGGTCTCGATAAAATAGTGCAGTTTACTATTGATTATCAGGCTGATGATGAAATGGGTTTACCCTCAGAAGTTGAATACGATAAGCTAATTAACCGTGTATTTAAAATTTTGACACAACTAACCGCACTTCCAAATGTATTTTTTGCGGGGCATTTTATTTGTAATTCTCAAATAAAAATACATTTTTATTGTAAGCACGAAAATCTTATTGTAGAAACTTTACAGCAAATTGATTTTGTTAAAGATATTAATGTGCAAAAGGATTTAATTTGGGATACTTATTTTGACTTTTTGCTCGCTTCTCCATTGGAGATTAAGTTAAATGCAACGGAAGAATTGCTTGATTTATTAAAAAGTAAAGGTCGTAATTTAAGTGATACCTATTTAGTAGAGCATAGTTTTCATTTTGATGAAGAGCAGAAAATGTTCCCTTTTATGGATGAGCTTAGTTTAGGGGATTATTCTTTCACGACATTACAATATTCTGCACAAGCGATTCAGTTTAATGAAGATGACGAACCTTATTTCTTGGTAAAATTAGAGCAAGAAATTTCATTAGAAAATAGCGAAATTTTTGAACAAGTAGAACGTTTTGAAAAATTGGCTGAACAATTTTCGGGAGAGTATATCGGTTGGGAATGTGATTCTTTACTGGATAGCAATAAGCCATTGAATTAGGTGTTTGAAACATTCATAAATCATAAAAAAGAGAGAGTTATCTCTCTTTTTTAATGTAATTTAACTTTTCTGCGTATTTTACGCATTAATAAAAATACCCACGGCCATAGTAAACCAGAAGCGAATGCGCCCAAGATGGCTTGCCAATGAAAAAAGGCAGTATGGAGTGAAAATTCAACTAAGAAAATAAGTAATCTTATAATGAAGACGAAAAGTACAACCAATAAACTTTGGAACCAAAGTGATAAATTTCGCAGAATTAAATAGTTTTTGGCAATGATGTACATGCTCGTAGAAAGTACGAGAGCGTGAACGCCTAATGTAGAGCCTAATATTAAATCCCAAGTTAATCCGAGTAAAAATGACCAGCCTATACTTACTTTATTGGGAATAGCTAATACCCAATAAAGTAATACAAGTACAAGCCACGCAGGCTTTAGCATTTGGAAACCAACTGGCCAAGGTGCAAGTTCTAATACAAAGGCAATAACAAAGAAGCTTAAAATAGTGAACCATTGTAAAATAAATCGTGTTTGCATTAGCCTTCTATCCTTTCTTCTTGCTGTTCTATGGGAAGATCTTCTTCATTTTGAAGAAAATCTGTTGGAATATCTGGTTCAATAATGGTTTTTTCTTCATTTTTTGGAAAGTCTTTTTCTGTGAAGGGTGTTTTTTTCACTCTATAATTTGCTTCATTAGCTTGGCTTTCTAAACGTTTTTGCACCAGATTGCGAACTTCTTCTGGCGATATTGATTTTACTTTTGATATATCTAGGTTACTTGGCCAAAGTAAAAGTACATAACGTAAACGTTCTAATAAAGCTAAAGGTTTAGCTTTAACTATTGCAAAGTAATTAGAGCTATCATGCGAAACGCTTTGTACAACAGCTACGGGATAGCCTTCAAGAAAACGTCCACCAAGCCCAGAGGTTACGAGAAGATCGCCTTTTTCTATATCAACGGAACGAGGCACGTTATCGAGGCTTAGTTCATCGGTATGCCCAGTCCCACTCGCAATAACACGAACATCATTGCGTAGAACTTGCACTGGAATTGAGTGTGTTACGTCTGTGAGTAGCAGTACTCGGCTAGTATTTTCGCCCACGGAAATAATTTGTCCAATGACGCCTTTTTCATCAATGACAGGCTGACCTACATAAGCACCGTCTTTTTTGCCTTGATTAATAACAATTTGTTGGCGATAAATATCTGTTTCTGCAGTAAGAACTTCGGCAATTTTTTTGTATTCATCGGTTCTTAACGGAGAATTTAATAAAAGACGTAATCGCTGATTTTCGACTTTGAGTTGATCAAGTAAAAGTAAATCTGCATTTTTTTCCAAAAGCTGTTGGCGTAGTACTTTGTTTTCAATTTGTAATTTATTGGTATCAACAAGATTTTCTGAAATGCCATCTAAGATGCTTCTAGGGCTATTTGCAAGATAATATAAACCGCCTATTGCTGTTTCCATTGCACTACGTGCTTTCGTTATTGAGCTATTACGTCCATCAGCTAAAATTAAGGCAATAGATGCAAAGATAGCGATAAGCAGACGAATACCTAGGGGAGGGGCTTTGCCGAAAATGGGTTTCATTAAACTTTCTCTTGTTGAATGACAAAAGTGAAAGGAAAAGTGCGGTTATTTTTAACCGCACTTTTTGTTCATATTCTAATTAAATTTCATCACTAAAAATATCGCCGCCGTGCATATCGATCATTTCTAATGCTTCGCCACCACCACGAGCAACACAGGTTAATGGATCTTCTGCGATGATAACAGGGACACCAGATTCTTTAGAAAGTAAAATATCAATATTACGTAATAAAGCTCCGCCACCAGTTAATACCATACCACGTTCGAAAATGTCTGCTGCGTGTTCTGGTTGGCATTCTTCAAGTGCCGTTCGAACCGCTGCTACAATACCGTTTAATGGTTGTTGAATGGCTTCTAGGACATCACGTGATGTTAAAGTAAATGAACGTGGCGCACCTTCGGCTAAATTATGTCCGTGTACTTCCATTTCTTTAATTTCGTCACCTTCTTGAATATAAGCAGAACCAATTTCTTGTTTGATGCGTTCGGCGGTAGGTTCTCCGATAACCGAGCCAAAAGTGCGGCGAACATAAGAAATAATCGCCTCGTCGAAACGGTCACCACCGATACGCACGGAAGAAGAATATACGATACCATTTAAGGAAATTACAGCCACTTCTGTCGTACCGCCACCGATATCAATTACCATAGAACCAACTGCAGTAGAAACGGGTAATTTAGCCCCAATTGCAGCTGCCATTGGTTCTTCAATTAAATATACTTCACGCGCACCAGCACCGATTGCTGATTCTTTAATTGCGCGGCGTTCTACTTGTGTTGCACCAGCTGGCACACATACTAATACACGCGGGCTTGGACGCATAAAATTACCGCTATGAACTTGTTTGATAAAGTATTGCAACATTTTTTCTGTCACAAAAAAGTCTGCAATAACGCCATCTTTCATCGGACGAATTGCTACAATACTTTTGGGAGTACGACCTAACATTAATTTAGCTTCTTTACCCACAGCTGCAATGCTTTTTAATGTGCCTACGCGATCTTGACGAATCGCAACAACAGAGGGTTCATCAAGTACAATACCCTGTCTTTTGACATAAATTAAAGTATTAGCTGTGCCTAAATCAATAGAAAGATCGTTTGAAAACAACCCACGAATTTTTTTAAATAACATAATTATACCGTTTAAAATGAAAGTTAGTTTTGTTTGACAAAAAGTAGAAAATGACTTTGTCAAACATACAAAAAATTGCACTAAATGTATCAAAAAAAGCGTTGCGATTACAGTGTTTTTTAGCGTTTTTTATAGCACTTGCCATTGCCCTTTGTCTTGCAGAATTAACTGTTGTTGATGTAAGGTTTTAAGGGTTGAACGGTGTCCCACACTGATGATTGTCGTTTGTGGTAGTTCTTGTTGTAACAATTGATACATCGAAAATTCTAAACCTTCATCCATACTAGCTGTGGCTTCATCTAAAAATGCCACCGCTGGTTTGTGTAGAATTAATCGTGCAAACGCCAAACGCTGTTGTTCGCCAAGAGAAAGAATACGTGTCCAGTCTTGTTCTTTTTCTAATTGTTCAGCCAAATGTCCTAGTTGTACTTTATTTAATATTTCTACAGCTTGTGTATGTGAAATATTGTCAGCGTTATTTGGATAAGCTAATGCTGACATTAAATTTCCTTGTGGCACATACGGCTTTTGTGACAAGAAAAGCTGATTGTGCGTAGGGCAATTTATTTCCCCCTCGGCATAGCTCCAAAGCCCCGCAATGGTGCGTAAAAGCGTGGTTTTTCCTGCTCCAGATTTTCCTTGAATAAGCAAACTTGTTCCTTGCGGTAAGGTAATGTTTAGATGTTTAATTAGTGTATGACCTAATGGATTTTGAATACTTAAATTTTTGAAAATCACATCTGTTGGATGATTGTGGATCTGTGTTTGTGATTTATTATTTGCTTTTTCAATGGCATAACAGAACCCAGTTAAACGATCTAGCGTTGCTTTATAGCTTGCAAAATTATCATAAGTACTGCGGAAGAATGAAAGATTTGCGTGTAACTGACCAAATACTTGCAAGGTTTGCATTAGATCGCCTAGTTTTATTTGCTTTTCAAAGTAACGTCCAACTTGAATTAACACTGGAAAAACAACAGAAATTTGGCTTACGACTAGGTTAAATCCTGAAAATTTTAGTGTTCTAAATATAATGACCCACATATTGTGAATGACGGCGTTGAACTGCTGATAAAGCTGATTTTTTTCGACTTTTTCGCCCGCATAAAAAGCAATGCTTTCAGCATATTCTTTAATGCGAATTAAAGAATAACGATAGTTTGCGTTTAGGCGTTCATTAATAAAATTCAATGAGATTAATGGGCGACCGAGCCAGAATGCGATGAGGGTTGTGAAAATGACATAACCAAACACTAAAAATACCATCATATGCGGAATTTCTACGCCAAGTACTATCGTTGGACCGGCTAATCCCCATAACAAAATCGTGTAAGAGATCATCGAGGTGACCGCATCAATGACGCCAGTGCTTAAAGAAAGCGTGGTTTTTACATAAGATTGCACATCTTGTTGAATACGTTGATCGGGGTTATCAAGATTTTCTGATAAATACTGTGTTTTGTAATAGGCGCGATGTGCCATCCATTTATTAACAAGCTGTTCGTTAAGCCATTCAATCCAGTTGATGACGAAACGTTGCTCTAAATAATAGCTTACTAATGCTGCTGAAACAGAACTTGCTGCGATGACGCAGAATAAGCCCATTTGTTGCCAAAATACATGTTCATTAAACTCTTGCAATGAGGTATACATATTTTTATACCACTCAGAATTTACAAGGCTGATACGTACGCTAAGTAATGTCATTGCAACAATAAGCAGAAAGAATAAGATAGGTTTAATGCTACGTTTAGGCGAAAGATAACCGCCTGCAAACATCCAAAATTGTTTTCCCCATTGGGTAAAACGCACCAAAAGAAAAATGCCAAAACTAAAGACGACTGAGGTTATGGCTAGCGTTTGTAAAATCCAAATAAGAGAAGTAATGGCTTCTTGGCTGTAATCCATAAATATTCCATCCGAGATAAAAGTGCGGTGAAAAATAACCGCACTTTTTGTAAAAGGGTCAAAAATTTTCGGTATTGTAGAGGCTATGCTCAATTTCGCAAGAAAAAATGTGACGAACGTATCATTTTTTGAGTTTGGTTAAGGTTTTCAAAAAACAACTTGGATATAATCCGAAGGAGTTAAATTTCATTTTTAAGGGGTCAATATGAGTGATATTGCGATCACGATTAGTCTTCTTGCCCTCGTCGCCGTAATCGGCTTATGGATCGGGCATTGGAAGATCCGCGGGGTTGGGCTTGGCATTGGTGGCGTGCTGTTTGGCGGCATTATTGTTGCCCATTTCACTAATCAATATGGCTTGAAACTGGATGCGCATACGCTGCATTTTGTGCAAGAATTTGGTTTGATTTTATTTGTTTATACTATTGGTATTCAGGTTGGACCTGGCTTTTTTTCTTCTTTACGAAAATCTGGTTTAAAGCTAAATGCCTTTGCCATTTTGATTATTCTGCTGGGGTCAATTGCCGTGGTTCTTGTACATAAAATTGCGGATGTTCCACTGGATATTGCTTTAGGTATTTATTCTGGTGCTGTTACTAATACGCCAGCGTTGGGGGCAGGGCAGCAAATTTTAGCAGAATTAGGGGTGCCGCAAACCACTGTGACTATGGGGGTGTCTTATGCAATGGCTTATCCATTCGGGATTTGCGGTATTTTGCTTGCAATGTGGTTAATCCGCTTGTTTTTTAACGTCAAAGTGGACGATGAAGCCGCTCGTTTTAATGCGGAGAGCAGCCAAGATAAAGAAAGTTTACATAATATTTCTTTAAAAGTGACGAACCAAAATCTAGATGGTCTGACATTGATTCAAATTCCTGGATTTAGTGATGAAGAAGTCGTATGTTCACGTTTAAAACGCGATGATATGGAAATTGTTCCAAAGGCAAGTACTGAGATTCGTACCAACGATATTTTACAATTAGTGGGTGATGATAATTCGCTTGCTAAAATGCGTTTAATTATCGGACACGAAGTTGATGCACCAACCGTTGCCTATAGTGGCGAAATTCGTTCCGAGCGTGTGGTGGTAACGAATGAAAAAGTATTAGGCAAAAAGATCCGTGCGTTAGGCATTCATCAAAAATATGGGGTTGTAATTTCACGTTTAAATCGTGCAGGGATTGAGTTAGTTCCAACGGGAAATACCACACTGCAATTTGGCGATGTGCTACATATGGTTGGACGCAGTGATGTACTAAATCAGGCCATTTCAGTTATTGGTAACGCACAACAGAAATTACTTCAAGTGCAAATGTTACCAGTGTTTATCGGTATTGGTTTAGGGGTACTCGTTGGTTCGATTCCATTCTATATTCCAGGTTTCCCTGTTGCGTTAAAATTAGGGCTTGCTGGCGGGCCATTGGTGGTTGCGTTGATTTTAGCGAGAATTGGCACGATTGGTAAACTTTACTGGTTTATGCCACCAAGTGCTAACTTGGCATTGCGCGAAATTGGGATTGTTCTTTTCTTGGCGGTTGTTGGTTTAAAATCAGGCGGAAGTTTCTTTGATACTTTAGTGAATGGTTCGGGACTTGAATGGATGGGATACGGTATTTTTATCACTTTTGTGCCGTTGATTATTGTTGGGACTATAGCACGCTTATATGGAAAACTTAATTACCTCACAATATGCGGTTTACTTGCAGGTTCAATGACGGATCCTCCCGCTTTAGCATTTGCGAATGAAATTAAAGAAGATAACGGTGCTGCAGCACTTTCTTATGCAACAGTGTATCCGTTAGTGATGTTCTTGCGAATAATGTCGCCACAGTTATTGGCAGTGTTATTATGGGCAGCATAGTAAAAATAATTTCAATTTAGACATAAAAAGCGCGGTTAATTTCGCGCTTATTTTTTGCGTGGATTTTGCGCAAGAGGGTATTCAATGATAGAATTCCGCACCTTTATAGAATTCCGCACCTTTATTGCTAAGTGAGAACAAAATGGCGTTAGTTGAATTTTTGATGGAAACCTTAGATGGGTTAAAGGGAACAGATATTGTACATTTTGATGTACGTGGAAAATCCTCGATTACGGATAATATGATTATTTGCACGGGGACGTCGAGTCGCCAAGTTTCTGCAATGGCAGATAATTTAATCACAGAATGTAAAAAAGCAGGTTTTGAAACCTTTGGAGAAGAAGGTAAAAATACTGCAGATTGGATTGTGGTGGATCTTGGTCAAGCTATCGTACATATCATGCAACCTGACGCCCGTGAAATGTATCAATTAGAGAAACTTTGGGCGTAAATTTTAGTAAAGTGCGGTAAAAAATAACCGCACTTTTTAGATAAGGATGACTTGTGAAAATCACGTTAATTGCCGTCGGAACAAAAATGCCTTCTTGGGTTACAACGGGTTTTGAGGAATATCAACGCCGTTTCCCAAAAGATATGCCTTTTGAACTAATTGAAATCCCAGCAGGCAAGCGTGGAAAAAATGCTGATATTAAACGTATTTTAGAACAAGAAGGTAAAGCGATGTTAGCGGCCTGTGGAAAAGGCAAAGTCGTGACGTTAGATATTCCTGGTAAACCTTGGACGACGCCGCAGCTAGCTGAGCAACTAGAAGCGTGGAAAAATGATGGTCGCGATGTTTGTTTATTGATTGGTGGGCCTGAGGGGCTTTCGCCAGAATGCAAAGCTGCAGCAGAGCAAAGTTGGTCGCTTTCTCCCTTGACATTACCTCACCCGCTTGTTCGTGTCGTGGTGGCTGAAAGTTTGTATCGTGCGTGGTCGCTAACCACTAATCATCCTTATCATCGAGAATAATACATCCTTATTTTTAGTCAGATGAATTTAAAAAAATTCTTCAATACACCAACGCACGAACCGTTCCGCGATAAAAAAGCGGAGCGTAACCTTTTTGCACGCCGAACGTTAGTGGCTTTTTTGGGGATTCTGCTCTTAACAGGCGTGTTATTTACCAATATTTATCAGCTACAGATTGTTAATTTCGATACTTACCAAACGCGTTCTAATGGTAACCGAATTAAATTATTACCTTTACCGCCAACGCGTGGCTTAATCTATGATCGTTACGGCAAATTATTAGCCGAAAATCTTACTTTTTTTGGTTTATACATTGTGCCAGAAAAAACTGAAAATTTAGACCGCACTTTAGATGAATTACGCTATATTGTGGGATTGACGGATAACGATATTGAAAATTTTAAAAAGGAACGTCGCCGCGGAACGCGTTATACACCGATTTTATTAAAGCCGAATTTAACAGAAGAACAAATTTCACGCTTTGCGGTAAATGGCTACCAATACCCGAGCTTAGAGGTACGTCCTTATTTCAAACGCCATTATTTATATGGCGAAACAATGGCGCATATTTTGGGCTATGTAGGTAAAATGAATGATAAAGATGTAGAACGTTTGAAACGAGAGGATAAATTCGCGAATTATGCGGGAACGAACGATATTGGAAAATTGGGTATTGAACGTTATTACGAGGATATACTGCAAGGTACCACGGGTTTTGAAGAAGTAGAAATTAATAATCGCGGCAAAGTAATCCGCACTTTGCGTAGCCGACCTGCTGTGGCGGGAAAAAGTATTCATTTAACCATTGATTTGGCATTACAGCGTTATATTACTGAACTTTTATCGGGACTAAAAGGTGCTGTAGTTGTGCTTGATCCGAAGGATAGTAGTGTATTAGCGATGGTATCTACACCAAGTTATGATAATAATTTATTTGTTGATGGTATTTCCTCCGAAGATTATAAACGTTTATTAAATGATCTTGCTCGTCCACTTTATAGTCGTGCGACACAAGGTGCGTATCCGCCTGCTTCGACAGTCAAACCTTTTATTGCAGTAGCCGCACAAACTGAAAATGTGATTACACCAAACGCAACGATTTTTGATCCGGGATATTGGGTATTACCTAATTCCACAAAACGTTTTCGTGATTGGAAAAAAACAGGCCACGGGGATACGGATTTGAATAAAGCGATTACTGAATCCTCTGATACTTATTTTTATCAAGTGGCTTATAATATGGGTATTGATCGCCTTTCTAATTGGATGAAGGATTTTGGTTTTGGTATGCCAACGGGGATTGAAATTCAAGAAGAAACGGCTGCCAATATACCAACTCGAGAATGGAAACAAAAACGTTATAAACGCCCTTGGGTGCAAGGCGATACGATTTCGGTTGGGATTGGTCAAGGTTATTGGACGGCAACACCACTACAAGTAGCAAAAGCGACGACAATATTGGTCAATAATGGCAAAGTAAATACACCGCATTTGATGAAAGCAATTGAAGGTGCAGTATTAGAGCCTTATGAAGATCCGTTACTTTATCCTGATATTAACACACCTAAAGTGGCAGCTTGGGAGGCAGCGAAACGCGGTATGTACAATGTTGTTAATGCTGCAAATGGAACTGGGCGAAAAGCCTTTGCAGATGCAAATTATCGTGTTGCAGGGAAATCTGGCACTGCACAAGTGTTTAGTTTAAAGGAAAATGAAAAATATAATACGGCAGGCTTAAAAAAAGAATTGCATGATCACGCTTGGTTTACCGCTTACGCCCCTTATGATAATCCTAAATTAGTTGTAACAGTGATTTTAGAAAATGCAGGCGGTGGTTCAAGTAATGCCGCACCCTTAGCACGTAAAGTGATGGATTACTATTTAAATCAGCGTTTACCACAAGTTGAAAAATATAATGTACCTATTCAGCAAAAAAAAGATTTGTCACAAGAGAGCGAACAAATAAATGGAAGATAAAATCCCTTTTTGGTTGCGTGTTTGGCAACGTTTGCATATTGATTTTTGGCTGTTTATCGGACTTCTTGCAATAACTGCTTATGGTATGCTGGTGTTATATAGTGCATCAGGTGCTAGTGAAACGATGTTTAATAGCCGAATTATTCAGGTCTTACTTGGATTTATTGTTATGCTGTTAATGGCTCAATTTCCACCAAGATTTTACCAACGCATCGCACCTTATCTTTATTTAATTGGTTTTGTGTTATTGATCTTGGTAGATGTTATTGGTACGACAAGTAAAGGTGCGCAGCGTTGGCTTGATCTTGGATTTATTCGTTTTCAACCCTCTGAAATTGTAAAACTTGCTGTGCCATTAATGGTGGCGGTGTATTTAGGTAATCGCCCGCTTCCACCTAAATTAAGTGAAACATTTATAGCGATTGCAATAATTCTACTGCCAACACTGCTTGTGGCGATTCAGCCTGATTTAGGCACAGCAATTTTGGTTAGTGCGTCAGGTTTATTTGTCGTGTTTTTAGCAGGAATGAGCTGGTGGCTTATTTTAGCGGCAGTGATTGGCTTAGCTGGATTTATTCCGATCATGTGGTTATATCTAATGCACGATTATCAACGCACTCGCGTTCTCACATTATTGGACCCAGAAAAAGATCCTCTCGGTGCTGGCTATCATATTTTACAATCAAAGATTGCGATTGGTTCTGGTGGATTAAGCGGAAAAGGCTGGATGCAGGGGACTCAATCACAATTAGAATTTTTGCCCGAACCTCATACAGATTTTATTTTTGCGGTAATGGGTGAAGAGCACGGAATGATTGGTTTTTTGATTTTAATGGCGATTTACTTGTTTATTATTGTGCGAGGTTTAATGATTGCCGTAAATGCTCAAACTTCTTTTGGGCGTATTCTTGCTGGTGCAACAACATTAATTTTCTTTGTTTATGTATTTGTGAATATTGGAATGGTAAGCGGAATTTTGCCTGTTGTGGGTGTGCCATTACCTTTATTTAGTTATGGTGGTACCTCTTATGTTGCGATTATGGCAAGTTTTGGTTTACTGATGTCTATTCATACGCATAAAAGTCAATTTATGAAAAGGAGCTAATTTCATTTTTTTCTTTCTTAAAGAAAGAATAAATGAAAAGCGTTAATATTTTATGAAATTAAAAACTGGGTTAAATTTGACCGCACTTTTGCTATTTATGATAAGCGTAGCTTTTCCTGCACAGGCTGATACGCAAAAAATGTATGGTATTCGAGGGGATAATCTTTCTATCGCAACTCAAATGCCTGCGCCAAGGACTTATTCAGTAAAAGGGCAAACTTATACCACTAAAAGTGGGAATGAAGCCAAATTTTATATTAAAGAAGGTTTAGCAAGTTATTATCATCTTAAATTTGATGGGCGCAAAACAGCAAGTGGCGATGTTTATAACTCAAAACAATTTACTGCAGCACATAAAACATTGCCAATAAATTCTTATGCTTTAGTGACAAATTTACATAACAATCGTAAAGTTATCGTACGTATTAATGATCGTGGGCCTTTTAGTGATAAGCGTTTAATTGATCTTTCACACGCTGCGGCAAAAGAAATTGGCTTAATTTCCCGCGGCATAGGGCAGGTAAGAATTGAGGCGTTGCACGTTGCTAAAAATGGGAATTTATCAGGCGTAGCCACAAAAACACTGGCTAAACAAGCAAAAACTCAGGAAGCTGCCGATCGTTTAGTATTAAAATCTAACACACTTTTTGATAACGCATCTAAGTCAATAAATGCTCTAAAAGGAACCGAATTTTACTGTTTGAAAATGCTTGAATTAACCTCTCGTAGCCAAGCAAATAAATTAATTACGCAACTTGCGTTAGCGAATATTCAGACTGAAGTAAATCGCTCAGGAAATAAATATGAAATTTATATTGGGCCTTTTGATGACAAAACAAAAATGGCACAAGTGAGAACTAAATTACAAAAAATGGCAAATAATAAGCCATTAATTGTTTATACGTATAAAAATTAATTGTAGGAACACACTATGTTGAAAAGAACAACAAAAATCGCATTTTTATCAAGTTTTGTGGCACTTAGTGCTTTTTCGGTATCTGCAGAGGATATGCAGTTTGGCGTAACTCCACCACAAATTACGGCTCAAACGTATGTATTGATGGATTATAATTCAGGTGCAATTTTGACCGCACTTAATCCAGATCAACGTCAATATCCAGCATCACTGACTAAAATGATGACAAGTTATGTAGTTGGCGTCGCATTAAAACAAGGCAAAATCCATAATACCGATATGGTTACCATTGGTGAAAGTGCGTGGGGGCGTAATTTCCCTGATTCATCAAAAATGTTTTTAGATTTAAATACACAAGTATCTGTAGCAGACTTAAATCGAGGTGTGATTGTTGTTTCTGGTAATGATGCGACTGTTGCATTAGCTGAATATATTTCTGGCAATGTACCGAACTTTGTAGAAACAATGAATAAATATGTTCAACAATTTGGTTTGAAAAATACAAATTTCACCACGCCCCATGGTTTAGACGATCCAAATCAATATTCTTCCGCGCGTGATATGGCAATTATTGGTGCGCATATTATTCGTGATTTACCTGAAGAATATAAAATTTACTCCGAAAAAGACTTTACATTTAATAAAATCAAACAAGCTAACCGTAATGGACTATTATGGGATAAAACTATCAATGTTGATGGAATGAAGACAGGGCATACTAGCCAAGCAGGATATAACTTAGTCGCTTCAGCGACTACATCAAACAATATGCGTTTAATTTCTGTAGTAATGGGTGTGCCAACTTACAAAGGTCGTGAAGTAGAAAGTAAGAAACTTTTACAATGGGGTTTTGCTAATTTCGAAACATTTAAAACTTTAGAGGCTGGTAAAGAAATTTCAGAACAAAGGGTTTATTATGGCGATAAAAATTCAGTAAAACTTGGTGCTTTAATGGATCACTTTATTACGATCCCTAAAGGTAAACAAAGTGAGGTTAAAGCTCGTTATGAATTAGCAGATAAAAATTTACAAGCACCATTAGCAAAAGGTCAAGTGATTGGTAAAGTGGTTTATCAACTGGATGGTAAGGATATTGCAAGTGCCAATTTACAAGTGATGAATGATGTGGGAGAAGCGGGTATTTTTGGTAAACTATGGGATTGGTTAGTATTGACTGTGAAAGGATTATTCTCATAAAAACAAGTTGAAAATTGACCGCACTTTTTGATTTATTTTATTTTTAGGAAAGAAAATGACAATAGAAAACGATTATGCAAAACTCAAGGAATTAATGGAATTTCCAGCAAAAATGACTTTTAAAGTTGCGGGAATTAATCGAGAAGGGTTAGCACAAGATCTTATACAAGTGGTGCAAAAATATATTAAAGGCGATTATATTCCAAAAGAAAAGCGCAGTAGTAAAGGCACTTATAATTCAGTTTCAATTGATATTATTGCTGAAAACTTTGATCAGGTAGAAACACTCTATAAAGAACTGGCTAAAGTTGAAGGCGTGAAAATGGTTATTTAGTATGAACAATTCCCTTATCGTTCGTCAGTTAGGATTGCAAGATTATCAAGAAATTTGGCACAAAATGCAGGATTTTACTGATACTCGAAATGCTGAAACGCAAGACGAAATTTGGTTAGTACAACATTATCCTGTTTTTACTCAAGGGCAAGCAGGTAAACCAGAGCATCTTTTACAACGTAGTGAAATCCCTGTGGTGCAATCGGATCGTGGTGGGCAAATTACCTATCACGCACCTGGTCAGCAAGTGATGTATGTGCTTATTGACATTAAACGCCATAAAAACTTAAATGTACGTCAATTAGTTACCGCACTTGAACAAACGGTGGTTAAAACTTTGGCTGAATATGGCATTGAAAGCTATCCAAAGCCTGATGCGCCAGGTGTTTATGTGGATGGAAAAAAGATTTGTTCTCTTGGATTACGTATTCGTCGTGGTTGCTCTTTTCACGGGTTGGCATTGAATATTAATATGGATCTTAATCCTTTCCATTATATTAATCCTTGTGGGTATGCAGGGCTTGAAATGTGTCAGTTAGCGGATTTTGTTAATCAAGATGAAGCTGATTGGGATAATGTTTCAGCAAAATTAATTAAACACTTCGCCGATCTTTTAGGCTATAATATAACAACTTTATAACATTTTATAAAAACTAAATGCCCAATTTGGGCATTTTTATTTAGGAAAATACTATGTCTACGCCTTTCAAAATGGAACGCGGTGTAAAATATCGCGATGCGGCAAAAACCTCAATTATTCCCGTAAAAAATATCGATCCTAATCAAGAGTTATTAAAAAAACCAGAATGGATGAAAATTAAACTTCCAGCAAGTTCAGCTAAAATTGAAAGCATTAAAAATGGAATGCGCCGTCACGGATTACATTCTGTTTGTGAGGAAGCATCTTGTCCAAATTTACACGAATGTTTTAATCATGGCACAGCCACTTTTATGATTTTAGGTGCAATTTGTACGCGCCGTTGCCCATTCTGTGATGTGGCTCACGGTAAACCATTACCGCCTGATCCTGAAGAGCCACAAAAATTGGCAGAAACGATTCAAGATATGAAACTTAAATATGTAGTAATCACATCGGTGGATCGTGATGACTTGCCTGATCGTGGTGCGGGTCATTTTTCTGAATGTGTAAAAGCTGTACGCGAGCTTAATCCTAACATTAAGATTGAAATTTTAGTGCCTGATTTTCGTGGTCGCATTACACAGGCTTTAGAGAAATTAAAAGATAATCCGCCAGATGTCTTTAACCATAATTTAGAAAATGTACCGCGCTTATATAAAGAAATTCGTCCAGGTGCGGATTACGAATGGTCACTTAAATTATTGCGTGAATTCAAAGAAATGTTCCCAAATATCCCAACCAAATCTGGTTTAATGGTTGGGTTAGGCGAAACCAACGAGGAAATTTTGCAAGTGATGCAAGATTTACGTGATAACGGTGTGACTATGCTCACGTTGGGTCAATATCTTCAACCTAGCCGCCATCATTTGCCTGTTGCCCGTTATGTGCCACCAACTGAATTTGATGAATTCCGTGATAAAGCCAATGAAATGGGCTTTGAACATGCGGCTTGTGGGCCATTTGTTCGTTCTTCTTATCACGCTGATTTACAAGCCAGTGGCGGATTAGTGAAATAATTTAAAACTGCGCTAAATTAAACCGCACTTTTTGCTTGCAACAAAAGTGCGGTTTATTTTTACAACTCAGAATAACCGCCAATATTGCCTATAAATTATTCAATGTATAATGCAGTGTGAAGATAATATTAGATTATAAAGTTGGGAAAAATATGAGCTTATCTTGTATCGTAATTTGCTCATCGCTTATAATAGCTCTATACTACTAACTTGGTAGTGATGTTATGTTTTCTTCTTTTTTGGAGAGTCGATGCAATTTGAGCGAATTTCTACTGAACAAAAAAAACTTTCCCTCATTCAGACATTTTTACATCAAAATGCGCTTAAATTAGATGAACAAATCGAGTATTTTGTTGTTGGCTATAATGATAACGAACAAATCGTTGTCTGTGGCGGTTTAGCAGGCAATATCATAAAATGTGTTGCGATTGATGAGTCTTTGCGTGGTAGCGGTGTTGCCTTGCAATTAATTACTGAATTGGTTGATTTAGCTTACACGCTAAAACGCCCACACCTTTTTATTTATACAAAACCCGAATATGCAACGTTGTTCAAATCTTGTGGTTTTTATATCATCTCTGATGCCAATCCTTATGTAGTATTGTTAGAAAATAGTGCTACGCGTTTACAAAAACAATGCTCATTATGGGAGAAAATGCGTGTGGATGGTAATCGAATTGGCTCGATTGTAATGAACGCGAATCCATTTACCTTAGGTCATCGTTATTTAATTGAGCAAGCATTACAACAATGTGATCATCTGCATTTATTTATTGTCGGTGAAGACGCATCGCAATTTTCTTACACTGAACGATTTGAAATGATTCAACAAGGTATTTTCGATTTATCCAATATCACTCTTCATTCTGGCTCTGACTATATTATTTCTCGTGCAACATTTCCAAATTATTTCCTAAAAGATCAATTAATTACAGATGAAAGTTATTTTGAGATTGATCTGAAGTTATTCCGTTTACATATTGCTCAAGCTTTGGGAATAACACATCGCTTTGTTGGTACTGAGCTAAATTGTCCCGTCACTGCCGAATATAATCGCCAAATGCATTATTGGTTAATGGATGCCGAAATGAATGCACCAAAAATAAATGTTATCGAGATACCTAGAAAAACAGCAAGCAACCACATTATTTCTGCTTCTACAGTACGAAAGCATTTGGCTGAAAAAAATTGGGCTCAACTCGCAGAGTTTGTGCCTATGACTACGTTAAATTATTTACAAAAGTGCGGTCGTTTTTAAATACATTTTTATTCATCAATATACGGAAGGAAAATCTATGAAAATAACAAAAGTAGCCGTTGCAGGGACACTGGAATCCAGTGATGTTCAAGTACGGGTTCAACCTTTTGATTCACTCGATATTGAAATTAATAGCTCAGTAGCAAAACAATTTGGTGAACAAATTGAAGCGACAGTTCGTGAAGTATTAGCAAAACTAGGCATTACAGCAGCACAAGTCATTGTAGAAGACAAAGGGGCGTTAGATTGCGTGTTACAAGCTCGAGTAAAAGCTGCTGCAATGCGTGCAACTGATGAAACGATTAACTGGGAGGCTGTGCTATGAAATTAAGAAGAAGTATGTTATTTGTGCCGGGCTCAAATGCCGCCATGTTAAGTAATAGCTTTATTTATAAACCAGATTCCATTATGTTTGACTTAGAAGATGCGGTTGCTCTCAAAGAAAAAGATTCTGCTCGTTTATTAGTCGCTCATGCACTTCAACATCCGCTTTATAAAGAAATTGAGACCGTAGTTCGTGTTAATCCGCTAGATTCTGAATTTGGTTTATTGGATTTGAATTCGGTAGTGCGTGCGGGTGTGGATGTGGTACGTATGCCAAAAACTGAAAGCGCGCAAGATGTGTTGGATATGGATCACGCCATTACTGAGATTGAGAAAGCTTGCGGTCGAGAAGCAGGTTCGACTAAAATGCTAGCCGCCATCGAATCGCCATTAGGTATCACTCAAGCCAACCAAATCGCTTTCGCTTCTAAACGTTTAATTGGTATCGCATTGGGTGCAGAGGATTACGTACGTAACTTAAAAACCGAGCGTTCACCAGAGGGGATTGAACTGCTTTTTGCTCGTTGTTCTATTTTACAAGCGGCACGTGCGGCTGGCATTCAGGCTTTTGATACCGTATATTCTAACGCGAACAATGAAGAAGGCTTCTTAAAAGAGGCTGCGTTAATTAAACAGCTTGGTTTTGACGGTAAATCCTTAATCAACCCACGCCAAATTGAATTGTTACACAACTTATTTGCACCGACACAAAAAGACGTGGAGCAGGCAAAACGCATTATTGAAGCGGCAGCAGAAGCTGAACGACAAGGGGCTGGTGTTGTTTCGTTAAACGGTAAAATGATTGACGCACCGATTATTGATCGCGCAAAACTTGTATTAGAACGTGCGAAATCAGGTATTCGTGAAGAGTAAAGGGAGATAAAAAGATGACAACAAGAGAACAACGTATTGAAAAATATCACGCTGATCGCTCAGTTTATCAAGCTGAGCTTAAATCTGAATCCCTTGTGCGCACTGAGAAAGATCGTAAACTTTGTACTTCTTTAGAAGAAGCAATTAAACGCTCGGGCTTAAAAGATGGTATGACTGTTTCATTTCATCATGCTTTTCGGGGCGGAGATTTCGTGGTGAATATGGTGATGAATAAAATTGCCGAAATGGGTTTCAAAAATCTGACCCTTGCATCTTCATCCTTAATTGATAGCCACTTCCCGATTGTCGAACATATCAAAAATGGCGTGGTCACCAAAATCTATTCTTCTGGTTTACGCGGTGAACTTGCAGAGCAAATCTCTCGCGGTTTATTAAATGAACCTGTAAATATTCATTCTCATGGTGGACGTGTTCACTTAGTAAAATCTGGAGAATTAAAAATTGACGTTGCTTTTTTAGGCGTGCCTTGCTGTGACACATTCGGTAATGCCAATGGATTTACTGGAAAAAGTAAATGCGGCTCTCTAGGCTATGCGCGTGTCGATGCTGAATATGCTGACAAAGTTGTGTTGCTCACAGAGGAATTTGTTGAATACCCGCACCACCCAATCAGCATAGCTCAAGATCAAGTAGATTTAATCGTGCAAGTTGAAGCAGTCGGTGACCCGAAAAAAATTGGTGGTGGTGCAACCCGAATGACTACCAATCCACGCGAATTACTCATTGCGCGTAAATGTGCAGAAGTAATTTTTGCCAGTGGTTATTTTAAAGATGGCTTCTCATTACAAACTGGTTCTGGGGGGGCAGCATTAGCTGTTACACGCTTTCTAGAAGAAAAAATGCGTCGTGAAAATATCACTGCAGATTTCGCACTTGGCGGAATTACTGCAAGTATGGTGGCATTACATGAGGCTGGTCTTATTAAAAAATTATTAGATGTACAAAGCTTTGATTCTGTTGCAGCTGAATCACTTGCCCGTAACCCAAATCATATTGAAGTCTCCGCTAACCAATATGCGAATTACAGTTCCAAAGGCGCATCTGTTGAACGTTTAGATATGGTGATTCTTTCTGCTTTAGAAATCGACACTAAATTTAACGTGAATGTATTGACTGGCTCTGACGGTGTGATTCGCGGTGCATCTGGTGGTCATTGTGATACCGCAGCTTCTGCACAAGTAGCAATCATTGTGGCACCATTAGTTCGTGGTCGTATTCCAACCGTGGTGGAAAACGTGATTACCTGTGTAACACCTGGTGAAAACGTCGATATTCTCGTTACCGATCATGGTGTAGCAGTAAATCCTAAACGTCCAGATTTGATTGAAGCTTTAAGCAAAACAGACATTCCATTGTTTACTATTGAACAACTTTGTGAACGTGCTTACAGCATTACTGGTAAACCAAAAGAAATTGAGTTTACTAATAAACCTGTGGCTGTTGTTCGTTATCGTGATGGTTCGGTGATTGATACGGTGTATCAAGTTAAAGACTAGAATCAGCATTACAAGCGATCTACTTTCAATAGCCAAAATTAACTCTTGTCTTCCCATGATTATCAGGAAAGGAGCCCAAAGAGTTGAAAGGGACTCAATTAGCTCTTTCAGCTTTCGCCAGCACCATATAAATGGAAAGAGTTAAGAAAATTTATTTTTATACAAAAGAGCGGTCAAATTTTGCAGCATTTTTTTACGACATTCTCTACAGAGGGTTCAAAAATTTCACTTGAAGCATTGCTTAATGCTCGAGAGGAACGTGCAATTTTACAACAACAGCTTATAACACAATATGGACAAACCTTACTTTGCATCACTTTAACTGCTGTGGGTGGAGTAAAAAAAAATGCTTTGTTGGATTATGTTTTTACAAAAGCTCTAGAAAATCTGACCGCACTTTTTACTCAGTTAAACATCACAGCAGTAAAAGAAATAGTCCGTCCGTTAGAAACGGGGCATGAAGCCTATTTTGTATTACCGATAGATGCTCGTACGCTAAAAGTGCTGATGATTGAATTGGAAGAAAGTATTCCTCTTGCTCGTTTGTGGGATTTAGATGTGTTTAATGCTAAAGGCAATCTACTGAGTCGTACAGATTTTGATCTTTCTCCAAGAACTTGTTTAGTGTGCGGAGAAAATGCAAAAATCTGTGCGAGAACCCGCAAGCACGAGATTGATGAGATTGTAGATAAAATTCAATCTCTCGCACAGAATCATGATTTCGCAGAACATATTGGTGAACAAGTTTATCTGGCATTAATACAAGAGGCTCGCTTATCGCCAAAACCTGGTTTAGTGGATGCCATCAATAACGGTTCGCACAAAGATATGAACCTACATACTTTTGAGCAAAGTGCGATTAGTTTAAAACCTTTTTTTACTCAGTTTGTTCTCAAAGGCATGATGACTGCGCATTTGTCTGAAAATCAAATTCTCGCTGAAATTCGTCCTTTAGGTTTATTAGCAGAAAAAGCAATGTTTAAAGTTACTGATGGCGTAAACACCCACAAAGGTGCTATTTTTTCTTTTGGTTTAGTGTGTACGGCAATTGGACGATTATTGGCACAAAAAAGTTTGGTTCAAAGTGCGGTAGATTTTGATGTTAAATTAATCTGCTCACTTGTTGCACAATTTACTCAAGGTTTAACGGATGAACTGAAAAATTATCCTGAACACTTGCCTAGTACGGCTGGAGTGCGTTTATTCCAAAAATATGGCTTAACAGGTGTCCGTGGCGAAGCAGAAAATGGTTTTAATCTCATTCAAACGTTGTTGCCACAATTTGATGAGTACCATCAGTTAGAATGGGAACATCGTTTACTGATTTTGTTATTGAATTTAATGGCAATTAACTCCGACACTAACGTGGTTCATCGAGGTGGTTTAGCAGGATTACATTTCATACAGCAAACAGCACAGGATCTGCTGACAGATCAACATCTTGTGACAGATAAAACAGCACTGACACAAGCATTAATGAAATTTGATACTGCCTGCATTGAACGTAATTTAAGTTCGGGCGGTAGTGCTGATTTATTAGCACTAACAATTTTCTTTTTATCATTTAGAGGTAATTAATATGGCATTATCCAAAAATGCAAAACTGGTGATTTTAATGGCTATCCCATTGATCACTTTCTTACTACCTGCTCCTGATGGGCTTTCTTTGATTGCTTGGCGATTACTTGGTGTTTATATTGCCACTATCGTTGGGCTTGTGCTTAAACCTTATGGCGAGCCCGTTATCTTATTGGCTGCAATTGCGGTTTCTGGCGTTATCATCGGTAATACTGAAGGGGCGAAAGAATTGGTTAAAGTCGGCAATATGTTGGATGGTTATAAATCTGGCACAACATGGCTTATTTTTACCGCATTCACTTTGAGTTCAGCATTTGTAATCACAGGTCTAGGTAAACGTATCGCCTATCATATGATCGGCGCAATGGGTAGCACAACCCTACGCTTAGGCTATGTTACCATGTTCTTAGATCTTTTACTCTCGCCAGCAACGCCCTCTAACACCGCGCGTTCAGGTGGGATTATCTTTCCAATCATTAATAGCGTAGTGGTTGCTCTTGGTTCAGATCCAGAAAAAAGCCCGAAAAAAGCAGGGCGTTATTTGATGATGAACGTATATATGGTGGTTAAAACTACCTCTTATATTTTCTTAACCGCAATGGCTCCTAATGCCTTAGCTCTTTCATTAATGGCACCAATTCTTGGTTTTGAAACCACTTGGATCAAATGGTTCTTAGCTGCATCCGTACCTGGCTTACTCTGCTTATTCTTAATTCCGTTAATTTGTTATTGGGTATCTCCACCAGAATTGAAAAAAGTGGATAATAAAGCCATTGCGAAAAAAGGCTTAGAAGAATTAGGTCCAATGTCTTTTCGTGAAAAAGCACTCAGCGTGTTATTCGTAATTGCATTATTCGGCTGGATTTTCTCTAATTCACTTCATATCAATGCTACCATTGTTGCAATCATTGTAATGGTGCTTTGTATTGTATTAAGTATCGTCACCTGGGACGATATCTTAAAAAGCAAAGGCGCATGGAATACCCTAGTATGGTATGGTGGTATCATCGGTATGTCTGGCTTGCTTGAAAAATCTGGCTTTTTCAAATGGTTAGCAAACACCTTAAGTACCATACTTCAGTTTGAGGGACATGGTATGATGGCGTTAATAGTGATTCTTACCTTAAGTGTCTCTGTACGTTATTTATTCGCATCAGGCGGTGCATATGTAGCTGCAATGGTACCCGTATTTGCAACAGTCGGACATGTAACAGGCGCTCCTACTGAATTGCTTGCTCTAGGCTTAGTCTTTGCTAATTCTTATGGTGGTTCAGTAACTCACTACGGAGGCGGACCAGGTCCAATTGCATTCGGTGCAGGTTATAATGATATAAAATCTTGGTGGATTACTGGCGCGATCATTGCTTTTGGTAGTTTAATTATCCATCTAACTATCGGTATGGCATGGTGGAAATTATTAATGAGTTTAGGCTGGTTATAAGCTAATCTTTTTTAAATTTAACTGCTATTTTGACGGTGTAGTAGACAAAGTAGTTGATTATAAATATATGCTTGCGTTTTCACTAAAAAGTGAGCTCTATTTAATTTAAGGATTAAGTCCTGTAATCTACAGGGCTTAATCCTTTTGGTTTACCTTGAATACACATCGTTGTAATTGCGATAAGCTAGTATTTCCTTTAATTTTATGAACTAATATTTACCTCATACTGCATTATATCTTGAGTATATTTATGAATATCTTATTTTTTTAATGATTTACAAGCCTTTCTAGCTTATCAAAATATTCTGTTTAGTGTCTTTCACCGAATATTCACTAGCCAGAATTAGCGCAAGCCTGTAGAATAGCCCATTGCTTTATTTAACTAATTATTTATAACACCTAACGATATTGTAGAAAATGACTCAAAAATTACATATTAAAACTTGGGGCTGTCAGATGAATGAATATGATTCATCTAAAATGGCTGATCTTTTATTAAGCACCCACGGATTAGAACTCACGGAAGCACCTGAAGAAGCAGACGTATTATTATTAAATACCTGTTCTATTCGTGAAAAAGCACAAGAAAAAGTGTTCCACCAACTTGGGCGTTGGAAAGAATTAAAGAAAAATAATCCAAATTTAGTGATTGGTGTAGGCGGCTGTGTGGCTTCTCAAGAAGGGGAACATATTCGCCATCGTGCGCCTTATGTGGATATTATTTTTGGCCCACAAACTTTGCATCGCTTGCCTGAAATGATTAATCAAATTCGTGGCGGTAAAAGCTCTGTGGTTGATGTGAGCTTTCCTGAAATTGAGAAATTTGACCGCTTACCTGAACCTCGTGCAGAAGGTCCAACGGCATTTGTTTCGATTATGGAAGGCTGTAATAAATATTGTACTTTCTGTGTTGTACCTTATACACGCGGTGAAGAAGTCAGCCGTCCTGTGGATGATGTGCTATTTGAAATTGCGCAGCTTGCGGATCAAGGTGTGCGTGAGGTCAATCTACTTGGTCAAAACGTGAATGCTTATCGTGGGCCGACACATGATGGTCAAATTTGTAGCTTTGCTGAGTTGCTTCGTCTTGTCGCATCAATTGATGGTATTGACCGTTTACGTTTCACAACCAGTCATCCAATAGAATTTACCGATGATATTATTGATGTGTATCGTGATACGCCTGAATTGGTGAGTTTCTTACATCTTCCAGTGCAAGCAGGTTCTGACCGTGTATTAACAATGATGAAACGTGCTCATACCGCATTAGAATATAAATCCATTATTCGTAAACTTCGTGCTGTGCGCCCAGATATTCAAATCAGCTCTGACTTTATTGTTGGTTTCCCAGGTGAAACGGCGGAAGATTTTGAGCAAACTATGAATTTGATTGCACAAGTAAACTTTGATATGAGCTTCAGTTTTGTTTATTCCGCTCGACCAGGTACGCCAGCAGCAGATATGCCAGATGATGTGACGGAAGATGAAAAGAAACAGCGTCTTTATGTGTTACAAGAGCGTATTAATCAACAAGCGGCACAATTTAGCCGTCGTATGCTTGGCACAGAGCAGCGCGTGTTAGTTGAAGGCCCATCGAAGAAAGACATTATGGAATTAACAGGACGCACTGAAACAAATCGTATTGTTAATTTCCAAGGTTCTCCAGAAATGATCGGTAAGTTTGTGGATGTGAAAATCACTGAAGTTTATACTAATTCGTTACGTGGCGAAGTGGTGCGTACTGAAGATGAAATGGGATTACGTATTGCGCAATCTCCACAAGAAGTGATGAATCGCACACGTAAAGAAGATGAATTAGGCGTAGGGCGTTATCACGGCTAATTAAAATGCTGAAATATTTAACCGCACTTTGAGAGATTAAAGTGCGGTTATTTTTTTAGGGATATATGGTTTAGATTTGCCAATCAATTGGTTTCATTCCATTGCTTTCCAAATATGAATTTGTTTTGGAAAAATGACGACAGCCAAAGAAACCTCGATGGGCTGAAAGTGGGGAAGGGTGTGGAGCCGTTAAAACAAGGTGACGAGTGCGGTCAATAATTTGTCCTTTTTTTTGTGCGTGACTGCCCCAAAGTAAAAACACCAGTTTTTCACGATGTTCATTAAGCACTGCAATAACTTTATCTGTAAACCTTTCCCAACCTAAATTGGCGTGTGAATGTGCCATACCTCGTTCCACGGTAAGCACTGTGTTAAGTAGCAATACCCCTTGTTCTGCCCATTTGACTAAATAACCATGTGATGGCATTTGGAATCCCGAAATATCTTGTGTGAGTTCTTTATACATATTTAATAGGGAAGGGGGAATTGCTACTTCAGGTTTTACAGAAAAAGCCAAGCCGTGCGCTTGATTTGCGCCGTGATAAGGATCTTGACCTAAAATTACCACTTTTACATCTTCAAAAGCAGTATATTTGAATGCGTTAAATACCTCTTCTTGTGGTGGATAAATTGTTTTTCCGCTTGCTCTTGCAAGATGAACCTGTTGTAGAGCGTGTTGAAAGTAAGGTTGTTCTTTTTCTTTTCCGATAACGTCTGTCCAGTTTTTCATTATTCTATCCTATTAATAAGTTTTTATTCATTATAAACAAAAACATTCATTCAATAAAAAGTTAAATTAATGTTAAATTATTGATATAAGTTTTATTTAAAAATTAATAAATTTTAATTTAGATCAAATTTATAAAAATTAATTAAAAAAATAACCTGCTCTTTATCAAATAAATCTAAAATAATTTGAGATTTTAAAATGATTTGATAAAATTTGTACAGTTTTATTATTATTTTCGTGCCAATTAGGAGGCTATTATGATTAAAGGTATTCAAATTACTCAAGCGGCAAATGACAATTTGCTTAATTCATTCTGGTTATTAGACAGCGAAAAAAATGAAGCGCGTTGCTTATGTGCAAAAGGCGAATTCGCTGAAGACCAAGTTGTTGCAGTGAGCGAATTAGGTCAAATCGAATACCGTGAATTACCAGTAAACGTAGCACCAACTGTAAAAGTTGAAGGTGGCCAACATTTAAACGTGAACGTATTACGTCGTGAAACTTTAGAAGATGCGGTAAATAACCCAGATAAATATCCACAATTAACTATCCGTGTTTCTGGTTACGCAGTACGTTTCAACTCTTTAACGCCAGAACAACAACGCGACGTTATCACTCGTACTTTCACTGAAAGCCTATAATTTCAGTTTGAATGGAAAAAGAAACCCCGAAATCATTCGGGGTTTTGTTTTATCTAAAAAGTTTGAAAATTTGACCGCACTTTTTCCTTTCATCTATAGCGATTTACATGCTTTTCAGGTAGAATCCGCCAGTTAAATTTAATGATTTTTGAGAAAAACTATCTTTTATGAAGAATATTCGCAACTTTTCTATTATTGCCCATATTGACCACGGTAAATCGACCCTTTCTGACCGATTAATTCAAACCTGTGGTGGCCTTTCGGATCGTGAAATGGAAGCGCAAGTGCTAGATTCAATGGATCTTGAGCGTGAGCGTGGAATTACCATCAAAGCACAAAGTGTTACCTTAAATTATAAAGCCAAAGATGGCGAAACTTATCAATTAAACTTTATCGATACCCCAGGACACGTGGACTTTTCTTATGAAGTGTCTCGCTCTCTTGCTGCTTGTGAAGGGGCATTGTTAGTTGTGGATGCAGGACAAGGAGTCGAAGCCCAAACTCTGGCAAACTGTTATACCGCAATCGAAATGGATTTAGAAGTAGTGCCGATTTTGAATAAAATCGACTTGCCTGCCGCAGATCCTGAACGTGTAGCGGAAGAAATTGAAGATATTGTTGGAATTGATGCGATGAAAGCGGTTCGATGCTCAGCTAAAACGGGTGTAGGTATCGAAGATGTATTAGAAGAAATCGTGGCAAAAATTCCCGCACCAGAAGGCGATCCTAATGCGCCATTACAAGCATTGATTATTGATTCTTGGTTCGATAATTATTTGGGCGTGGTATCTTTAGTGCGTATTAAAAACGGGGTATTACGTAAAGGCGATAAAATTAAAGTGATGTCCACAGGGCAAACTTACAACGTAGATCGTTTAGGGATTTTCACGCCAAAACAAGAAGATACGACTGTTTTAGAATGTGGCGAAGTGGGTTGGGTCGTTTGTGCGATTAAAGATATTTTAGGCGCGCCAGTTGGGGATACCTTAACCCATCAACATAATTCTGCAGCTGAAGTGTTGCCAGGTTTTAAAAAAGTAAAACCACAGGTTTATGCTGGGCTTTTTCCTGTAAGTTCTGATGATTATGAAGCGTTTCGTGATGCGCTTGGCAAATTAAGTTTAAACGATGCATCACTTTTCTATGAACCAGAAACTTCGACCGCACTTGGTTTTGGTTTCCGTTGTGGTTTCCTTGGCCTTTTACACATGGAAATCATTCAAGAGCGTCTAGAGCGTGAGTATGATTTAGATCTTATCACGACTGCGCCAACGGTAATTTACGAAGTGCAATTAACGAATGGTGATGTTGTTTATGTGGATAGTCCTGCAAAATTGCCTCCACTTAATAATATTGCTGAAATTCGTGAGCCAATCGCAGAATGTAATATGTTAGTACCACAAGAATATTTAGGTAACGTCATTACCCTTTGCGTTGAAAAACGTGGTGTGCAAACCAATATGGTATATCACGGTAATCAGATTGCGCTGACTTATGAAATTCCAATGGGCGAAGTGGTTCTAGATTTCTTTGACCGTTTAAAATCAACATCTCGTGGTTATGCTTCGTTAGATTACGGTTTCAAACGTTTCCAAGCGGCAGATATGGTTCGCGTGGATATTATGATTAACAGCGAACGAGTAGATGCTTTAGCTTTAATTGTTCATAAAGATAATTCACAATATCGTGGTCGTGAATTGGTTGAAAAAATGCGAGAGTTAATTCCTCGTCAGCAATTTGATATTGCCATTCAAGCAGCGATTGGAAACCACATTATTGCGCGTTCAACCGTAAAACAATTACGTAAAAACGTATTAGCAAAATGTTATGGTGGTGACGTGAGCCGTAAGAAAAAACTCTTACAGAAACAGAAAGAGGGTAAAAAACGTATGAAGTCTTTAGGTAACGTAGAAGTGCCGCAAGAGGCGTTTTTAGCAATTTTACACGTAGGAAAAGATAAATAAGGAAAATTATGTCAAATTTATTTTTTGTGATTTTATTGGCTGTGGGTTTTGGTGTGTGGAAAGTATTAGATTATTTTCAGCTGCCAAATACTTTTAGTATTTTGTTACTAATTTTGACCGCACTTTCAGGCGTATTATGGTTTTATCATCGTTTTGTGGTGCTGCCAAAACGTCATCGTCAAGTGGCACGTGCAGAACAACGTTCTGGTAAAACCTTAAGTGAGGAAGATAAAGCCAAAATTGAGCCGATTTCTGAGGCTTCAGAATTTTTATCTTCACTCTTTCCTGTGCTTGCAGTGGTATTTTTGGTTCGTTCTTTTTTGTTTGAACCGTTTCAAATTCCCTCTGGCTCAATGGAATCCACCTTACGTGTTGGCGATTTTTTAGTTGTGAATAAATATGCTTATGGTGTGAAAGATCCGATTTTCCAAAACACTATTATTGAGGGCGAAAAACCACAACGTGGCGATGTGATTGTATTTAAAGCACCACAACAAGCGTTAATTCGTACTGGTCTTGGTGCTACTCGAGCAGCTTTTGCAGAAAATCTTGCGTTAAGTTCAAAAGATAATATGTCTGGTGTGGATTATATTAAGCGTATTGTTGGAAAGGGCGGAGATCGCGTCATTTTTGATGTGGAACAAAAAACGCTAAAAGTAGTATATGGTAAAGAGGGGAAACCTTGCGAAGTTGATTGCGAAACCAAGGTGTTTGAATATACACAAAATCCAACAAATCCTGCTTTTCCGAATGAATTAGAATTGACTGAAAAAGGTGATGTGACACATAACGTGTTAATTAGTGAGTATCGTCGCTATTCAGGCCTTGAATTTTTCCCACAAGAGGGAATGCAAACTGCAGAATGGCTTGTGCCAGAGGGGCAGTATTTTGTGATGGGGGATCATCGCGATCACAGCGATGACAGTCGTTTCTGGGGCTTTGTACCTGAAAAAAATATTGTGGGTAAAGCCACTTATATTTGGATGAGCTTAGAAAAAGAAGCGAATGAATGGCCAACAGGTTTCCGTTTTGAGCGTTTCTTTACAGCAATAAAATAAGATGAATCATTTAGATCGACTTGAGCGTAAAATCGGCTATCGTTTTAATGATATTGCGCTCTTAAAGCAGGCACTTACGCATCGAAGTGCGGCAACTCAACATAATGAACGCCTAGAATTCCTAGGCGATTCCATTCTTAATTTCACTATCGCTGAAGCACTTTATCATCAGTTTCCACGTTGTAATGAAGGAGAACTGAGCCGTATGCGTGCTACTTTGGTGAGAGAACCCACTTTAGCGATTTTAGCGCGTCAATTTGAATTAGGCGATTATATGTCGCTTGGTTCTGGCGAGCTAAAGAACGGTGGTTTTCGCCGCGAATCTATTCTTGCCGATTGTGTAGAAGCGATTATTGGCGCAATGTCTTTGGATCAAGGATTGGCTGTGACGACCCAAGTGATACGAAATTGGTATCAACAGTTATTGGCAGAAATTAAACCAGGCGATAATCAAAAAGATGCGAAAACGCGTTTACAAGAATATTTACAAGGCAAACATTTGCCATTGCCAACTTATGAAGTAGTCAATATTCAAGGGGAAGCCCATTGCCAAATTTTCACTGTTGAATGCAAAGTGAAAAGTGCGGGGAAAATTGACCGCACTTTTGTGGCAAAAGGATCTAGCCGTCGTAAAGCTGAACAAGCGGCAGCAGAACAAATTTTAAAAGAACTGGACATCAAATGACCGAACAATTCGACAAAACCTATTGCGGCTTTATTGCTATCGTAGGTCGCCCAAATGTGGGTAAATCAACGCTCTTAAATAAAATTTTAGGACAAAAAATTTCAATTACATCACGTAAAGCACAAACCACCCGTCACCGCATTGTTGGGATTAAAACTGAAGGTGCGTATCAAGAAATCTATGTGGATACTCCAGGACTTCATATTGAAGAGAAGCGTGCAATTAACCGCTTAATGAACCGCGCCGCAAGTAGTGCTATCGGCGATGTTGATTTAATTATTTTTGTCGTAGATGGCACACATTGGAATGCAGATGATGAGATGGTGCTAAACAAACTACGTAATGCAAAAGCACCCGTTGTGCTTGCTATCAACAAAGTAGATAACATCAAGAATAAAGATGATTTATTGCCGTTTATTACAGATCTTAGCAGTAAATTTAACTTTGCTCACATTGTACCAATTTCTGCACAGCGTGGTAATAATGTTCATGAATTAGAGAAAATTGTACGCCAATCTTTACGTGAAGGTGTACATCATTTCCCAGAAGATTATGTCACAGACCGCTCGCAACGTTTTATGGCATCGGAAATAATCCGTGAAAAATTAATGCGTTTTACGGGAGAAGAATTACCCTATTCTGTTACGGTTGAAATCGAACAATTCAAAGTAAATGAACGTGGCACTTATGAAATAAATGGCTTAATTCTCGTTGAACGTGAAGGTCAGAAAAAAATGGTCATTGGTGCGGGCGGTCAAAAAATTAAAACTATTGGTATGGAAGCGCGCGCTGATATGGAACGTTTATTTGATAACAAAGTTCACCTCGAACTTTGGGTAAAAGTGAAATCAGGTTGGGCAGATGATGAACGTGCGTTGCGTAGTTTAGGATATATGGATGAATAAAGTGCGGTAAAATTTATACGCATAATAAAAATCCCCATTATTGCGATGGGGATTTTTTTGTTTCTAATTTTTCACTGAATACACTTTAAATTTTCCTGTTTGAGCAAGCACTTCGTAATCACCGAAATGTTGTCTAAGTAATTCGGGATAAGGCAAAAATGCATTGGCGACAATACGTAATTCTCCACCTTGATTGAGATGCCATTTCGCTTGAGTGATGAGTTCTGTCACTGCTCGATAGGCGGTATCAATGCCATCGTGGAATGGCGGATTTGAAATGATTAAATCAAATTTTCCTTCTATATTAGAAAAGACATCACTGGCGTAAACCTCGCCTTGTAATTGATTTTCAGAAAGTGTTTTACGCGCTGATTCTAATGCCATTGCGTGAATATCTGTCATTGTAATTTGTGCAGGCGCACGTTTTTTTATCATAGAGCCAATTACCCCTGCGCCACAGCCAAGATCGAGCACTTTTCCTTTTATTTTATTATCAATGGTTGAAAGTAACAGTTCTGTGCCTGTGTCTAATTCCGCCGCACTAAATACCCCAGGTAAACTATATATAGTTAAGTTTTCAAGTGTTGAATGTTGATAGGTTCTCCAGAAATTTTTAAGTTCAAAGTGCGGTTTATTTTGGAGTGAAAAATGATATAAACCGCAACGACGAGCAGAGTCAATTTTTGCTATTTCTCCATAGGGTGCTAATGTTTTTTCTACTGAACGCACGCCACAACGGTTTTCACCAATAATTAATATTTCTTGACCAATAGATGCTTGAGCTAATAGTTGAAGCAGTTGGAAATTGACTTCTTGTTTGTTTTTAGTCCAATAATAAACGATTAAATCGGCTTGACCTTGAAATTCAACGGAAAAATTGACCGCACTTTGTGTTCTTGCATAGTCAAAATAGCAACTCCAAATTTGGATTGATGAGCATTTTGAGGCTAATGTTTGAGGAAAATTATCAGAAATACCGCCAGCAAATAATACCGATTTACCATCAAAAAATGAAAGATGGCGTTCTAAAACTTGGCTTTCTAGAGAAATCACGCTTTGAATCCTGTGGGTTATTGGTTAAAATTACGCACCATTTTAGCAAAGATTAATAAAAGAAATTAACACTATTTTTCAAGCAACGTTTTTAAAAATTCACTTATGAACAGACGCGATCTTCTTTTACAAGAAATGGGCATTTCCCAGTGGGAATTATATCGTCCCGAGGTACTGCAAGGTTCAGTAGGAATTAGTGTGGCAGAGAATATTCGCTTTATCACTGTTTCCGATGAAAATATCAGTAGCTCGCCTTTGTTGGCTGATGTGCTGTTAAGCCTTAATCTTAAAAAAGAAAATTGTTTATGTTTGAATTACGATCAAATCCAGCATATGGAATGTAAACAGCCTATTCGTTACTGGTTACTATCAGAAAATAACGACCAAATTGACCGCACTTTGCCATTTTGCAAGCAGGCTGAGCAGGTTTATCGCTCGCCAAGTTGGCAGCAATTTCAATCTAATCATCAAGCCAAACGAGCGTTGTGGCAACAAATTCAGCAGCCTTAATTATGTCTATTATTTCTCAAATTGAAGCCTGTGATTTCGACCGATTGTATAAAATCGAGCAGCAAGCCCATCTGGTGCCTTGGTCATTTGGTACGTTAAAAAATAATCAAGGTGAGCGTTATCTCAATTTAAAATTAATAGAGAATAATCAGATTATCGGTTTTGCTATTTGCCAAACAGTATTGGATGAAGCGACTTTGTTTAATATTGCTATTTTACCGTCTCATCAAGGTAATGGATTGGGGAAATTATTGTTGAATGAGCTAATCATCCAATTGAAAGAAAAAGGTGTTCAGACCTTATGGCTAGAAGTTAGAGAGTCTAATCCTGCTCGTTTCTTGTATGAAAAAATTGGTTTTAATGAAGTCGATATTCGAAAAAATTATTATCCGAAACCCAGTGGTGGACGAGAAAATGCCGTGGTAATGGCGTGTTATCTATAGATTTAAATAATTAGCCTAGATATTTCTAGGCTATATTTTTATGCTTCTTCTGCAGGAAAAATAAATGGATTTAATCCACTTCGGGCGAAACCTTTTTCTTCCATTTCAATATCTAAGAAAATAGAAGCCAAATCGTCGGCTACTGGCTCTACATGAGGATCTTTTTCTTGGAACATCATTTTCAAGTAACTTTCACAGCTACCACAGGTTTCGGCACGAACAAGCGCAAGTTCTTCATTTAATGACCACATTTCAAGTTTGTCATGACTATTACAATTGGTGCATTGTGCGCGTACCAAATTCCATTCACTTTCACATAAATTACAATGTAAGTAGCGTAAACCTTGTGATGTACCAATCTGTACAATACTTGCAACAGGTAGTGAGCCACAAACAGGGCAGTGATGTAAATTTTCAGCGTTTTCAACTTGGCTATTATGGGGAATTTGTTGAGCTGCTTGTAACCAATAAAGAGAAAGTGCAGCCCAAATAAAGACGGCTTTATCACTGCTGACTAAATTAAATTCTTGTGCTAAGAGCTTATTTGCCATTTCTTCTAATTCAGCGGAAGAGGCTTTTTCAAGAAATTCAATTGTTGCAGCAATTTGTGCGTTAGCTTTGGGCTTTATTTCATCAAGAATTTCAGTTAAGTATTCACGCCAGATACTGTCTCTCTTAAAGGTTTTGGCATTTAGTGGCTCGATAGCATTTAACTGTTCAAACTGTTGTGGCGGTAAAGGATTTTTTTCTAACGTGGAAAGTTGGCTTTCAACTATGTCTGCAGCAAATAATAAATAATCAGATAGAGGATGATTTTGTGCTAAGTCTCTTAAACGTTTCGCTCTGCGTTGGTAAAGATTTTTAGGATTGGCAAATAAAACCGCTGGGGCTTGATATGAATTTGCTACTTGTTTAATTTCTGATTCAGATAAGATTTTGATACTCATATTCTCTCACTTTTATAATAAAAAGTGCGGTCAATTTTAACCGCACTTTTTCTTTTTCAGGATTTCAGCTTATTTGCCAAATCCTTTAAATAAGACTTTGGTTTTACCTACTTTGCCAGATTGCTCGTTGAGTAAATCTTCCTCAAGTTTTGATAAAACTTCTTCACGATACCATCTTGGGTGGTGTTTTTTCGCCCAACGAACGGTTACCCAACCTTCAACAATACCGCGAATTGATCCTTTAACCCAAAATGCCATATATATATGCACTAAGATACCAGTGAATAACATAAAAGCACTTGCAGAGTGGAGTAAAATAGCAATTCGCAATACTGGGATTGAGAAGTAATGTGAAAAATATTGACGCCACATAATGATGCCAGTGACTAATAACGTTACCATTGCCAAGTTTAATGTCCAAAAGAGCATTTTTTGACCAAGGTTATATTTGCCATTATCAGCAACCGCGTGTTCATTCCCTTTAAGCACTTCAACGACACCTTTTGCCCAGCGAATATCGTTTTTTTCTGGAATATTGTGATCCCAGTACAATAACGCTAAGTAGATGAAAGCGAAGAACATTAAAATCCCTGTGAATGGGTGAATGGCGCGCGCAATTTGTGGTGTACCCAAAATTTCTGTGAGCCAAGCAAAGTCAGGGAAGAAAAATGCAACGCCAGTGAACATCGTCATAAAAAAGCAAATAACCAACATCCAGTGACTGATACGTGCTGGGGTTCTATGGCGGATAATGCGAGTATCGTTGCTAATTTCAATTTTACTCATTATTTTCCCCCTTAGATGGTTTATTTTCTTCAAATTCGTGATGATGATCTTCCACATCTTCTTCTACATTTGGGCCAACGGTTAAGTAGTGCGCAACTTCTGCTAGAGCTAGACCACCCATTGCAACTGCAGCGACTGGTTTCAATACATCTTTCCATAAGGTTATACTCAAATCAATTTGAGGATCTTTTGGAAGACCATTGTAAAGCTCAGGTTTATCTGCGTGATGCAACACATACATTACGTGTGTACCGCCTACACCTGGAGGATCGTAAAGTCCTGCGTTTTCATAACCACGGGATTTTAAATCTGCCACGCGTTGTTCTGCGTAAATTTTCATTTCTTCTTTAGAGCCGAAACGAATAGCACCTGTTGGACAGGTTTTCACGCAAGCTGGCTCTTGTCCCACAGAAACACGATCCACACAAAGAGTACATTTGTATACACGATTGTCTTCAGGATTCATTCGTGGAATATTGAATGGACAGCCTGCAATACAATAACCACAACCAATACATTTATCGGATTGGAAATCTACAATACCGTTAGCATATTGAATGATTGCACCGGGTGCAGGACAAGCCTTTAAACAACCAGGTTCTGTGCAGTGCATACAGCCATCTTTACGAATCAGCCATTCTAAACGATCGTTTTCTTCAACTTCGTTAAAACGCATCACCGTCCATGCTTTTGCATCAAGATCAACTGGATTGTCATAAACCCCAACACATTGTGCATTGATATCAGAGCGAATATCATTCCACTCTGAACAACCCACTTGACAGGCTTTACATCCTATACAAGTTGAAACATCAATTAATTTTGCGACTTCAACTTTATGAGCTCTCGCTTGTGGTGCTGGTGTTAAACCAGATGTTGCGGAGATTTTAATAACGTCTTGCGTTTGAACGCCTTGAGCAGTTCCAGCCATATTATGCCTCCCCAACTTTTTCAATATTTACCAAGAATGTTTTGTATTCTGGTGTTTGCGTGATTGCCTCACCCCAAGATGGTGTTAAGGTATTCGTAGAGAATCCACGGTTACCTTTGCCATTTAATGCCTTCATATTCCAGTGAATTGGAAGACCTATATGGTGTACGACACGTCCATCAATTTCGAGATCTTTAAGACGTTTTGTAACCACGGCGACTGCTTTAATATAGCCACGACGAGAAGTAATTTTTACCATATCGCCTTTTTGGATGCCTTTTTCTGCCGCTAATTTTTCGCCAATTTCCACAAATTGTTGTGGTTGTGCGATGATATTTAATGCAGATTGTGCAGTCCAGCTGTGGAAATGCTCGGTTAAACGATAAGTTGTTGCTACAAATGGATACTCTTTATTTGAACCAATAAATTCACGATCTTCTTTATAGATACGTAAAGTTGGATCGGTTACTACATTTGGATGAAATGGGTTTGTATCAATTGGGCTTTCAACTGGTTCATAGTGTTCTGGCATTGGGCCATTTGCAATTTTATCAACGGCAAATAAACGTCCTACGCCTTCTGCGGACATAATGAACGGCCCAGTATCAGAACCTGGTGGCTGCGTACCGTAGTCAGCAATATCAAACCAGTTCCAGTTTTTACCGTTCCATTTGATTAATTGGCGGTTTTTATCCCAAGGATTACCATTGATATCTAATGATGCACGGCTATAAAGTACACGGCGGTTTGCAGGCCATGCAAAGCCCCAGCCAATAGTACAACCTAAACCCGATGGATCTGAATTATCGCGATTAGCAGTTTGGTTGCCTTTTTCAGTCCATTGACCAACATATAACCAGTTACCTGATGTTGTTGTACCATCATCACGTAAATGTGCAAATCCATTGAGTAATTGACCTTTCTTGTACATCAAGTTACCGTTTGGATCATAAAGATCTTCAAGCGCGTAACCGTTTAATTCTTTGGCTAATTCAACCGCACTTGGTGAGTGTGGTTGAGCATAATTCCAAGTCATTGCTTCAAAAGATTTAATGCCTTGACCACCCTCTTTTTTATAAAGTTCGTGCATTTCTTCGCGTAGCATAGAAAGAATATCAACATCAGGTAAGGCTTCTCCCGGTTGATCGCAACCTTTCCAGTGCCATTGAGCCCAGCGACCAGAATTAACGATTGATCCTTCTTCTTCTGCGAAACAAGTAGTTGGTAAACGGAAAACTTCTGTTTGAATTTCCGCAGGATTTACATCATTTGACTCACCAAAATTTCTCCAAAATTCTGATGATTCAGTTTGTAATGGATCCATAACGACTAAGTATTTCAGTTTACTCATGCCAGATAACGTTTTATTTTTATTTGGCAGTGCATTTAATACGTTAAAACCTTGTAAAATCCAACCGTGTAATTTGCCTTCATTCATCAATTTAACGTGAGTAATCGGATCATATAAGCGATCTGCTTTTGGTAAGAAATCGAATCCCCAGCCATTTTCCTTAGTGGCATTATCTCCGTAGAAAGTTTTCATCATACTAACAAAGAATTTTGAAGTATGACGATAATAGTTCACTTGGTTTGGAACGATATCTTTTGGTGTAATTGCGTTAATGTATTGCTCGTAAGAGGTATCTTTATCGTTTGGCAAACGCATATAACCTGGTAAAGACATTGGCAATAAGCCCATATCTGTCGTACCTTGAACATTGGAGTGTCCACGTAATGCGTTAATACCGCCACCTGGCATCCCCATATTACCTAAAAGTAATTGGATTATCGCCATTGAGCGAATATTTTGTGTACCGATTGAATGCTCTGTAAAACCTAACGCATATAGATGCGTCATCGTTTTATTTGGTACTGAGGTTTTACCAATTTCTTCACAGATTTGTAAGAAGAGTTTTTGTTTTACACCTGTAATACGCTCAACCATTTCTGGGGTATAACGAGAAACGTGCTCTTTTAAGATGTTAATGACACAACGAGGATGTTGTAATGTCATATCACGTTTAGCGTGACCATTTTCATCAAATTGGTAGTTCCATTTAGATTTATCGTAGTTACGTTTTTCTTCGTTGTAACCTACAAATAAACCGTCTTCAAATTTGAAACCTTCATCAATTAAGAATGAAGCATTGGTATAGTGTTTAACATATTCGTGTTGAATTTGATTTGTTTCCAATAGGTAACGGATCACGCCCATTAAGAACGTAATATCAGAACCAGAACGAATTGGCACGTGTAAATCTGCAACGGATGCGGTACGGTTAAAACGCGGATCAATAACGATGATTTTCGCACCGTTTTTCTTCGCTTCAATTGCCCAACGGAAGCCAACAGGATGGGCTTCAGCAGGGTTACCGCCTTGAACGATGATTAAGTTGGCATTTTTAATATCAACCCAGTTATTTGTCATGGCACCGCGACCAAATGATGGAGCAAGACTTGCTACCGTTGGTCCGTGTCAAGTATTCGCTTGGTTACATACTGGCACCATACCGAGCATTCGAATCCACTTTTGCGTTAATAACGCAGCTTCATTGCTCATTGCTGATGCAGTCATAATTCCTGTCGTTGCCCAACGATTAACCGTTTTTCCACTTGCATCTTTTTCAACAAAGTTGGCATCTCGGTCATCTTTCATTAAACGAGCAATACGTTTAATGGCATCTTTCCAAGAAATTCGTTCCCATTTATCAGAACCGGGCGCACGATATTGAGGATATAAAGAACGGCTTTCACTATTGACATAATCGAGTGCGCCAGCACCTTTCGGGCAAAGTGCACCTCGACTGACTGGGTGATCTGGATCGCCTTCAATATGAAAGAGTTTTGAACGAGTATTTGTGCCAGTATGGCTACTTAATGAATTGTAAGGTTTGCCTGTGCTATATAACAACATACCGCAACTTACAGCGCAGTATGTACAGGTGTTACGGGATTCAAACGCACGTAATAATTTATATTCGCGTGGTGCAGCTAATACATTTGCTGGAGCAAAGCCAAACATTGCAGCTGACGTTCCCGCCATACCTCCTGCACAGATCTTGAAGAATTTTCTTCTTGAGACCTGCATAATCACTCCTTTCAACAACAAGTTGTTGAGATATTATAGATAGTAATAAAATTCGTTTAGTAGCTAGATTATGTTGATTTCGTTAAAATAACACTCTCTAGTATATAAATCATCGAAAAAACGCTGATTTATTAGGTAGCTAGGATAATGATTTTTTAACGATAAATCCATAATCAAATGACATTAGCTTCAACAAATATTGTGATCTAGATCATAAATATAAAAATAATTTAACAGATTTTTCACATTTAACTAATGGACGGGTAATAAATGCAGTGCTGGGTTCTACAAACTATCAACTTTTTTAGAAAGACAAAAAATACAGAAAAATTGACCGCACTTTTGCAACAAAAAGAGGACATACTGGCTGTTGAGATGCCAGTTTCTTTAGTATATAACGGGATTTCTCACGCAGTTATGATGTGTTCCCCAAACAATTTAGAGGATTTTGCTTTAGGCTTTTCTATAACAGAGGGAATTATTGATAAACCAGAAGATATTTATGGCATTGATGTTGTAGAAGTTTGCAATGGTATTGAAGTGCAAATTGAACTTTCCAGCCGTAAATTTATGGCATTAAAAGAGCATCGTCGTAATCTTACGGGGCGTACAGGCTGTGGTATTTGTGGTACAGAACAATTGAATCAAGTATATAAAACTTTTCCAAAATTAGACTGTACTTTTCAATTTGATTTAAATTTGCTAGATAGTTGTCTTATTGATCTTCAAAAAAATCAATTACTTGGATGTAAAACTGGTGCTACCCATGCTTGTGCATTTTTCGATTTATATGGAAATATGTTAGCTATTTACGAAGATGTAGGTCGCCACGTTGCGTTAGATAAATTGCTTGGTTGGCACGCAAAATCGGGTAAGCCTAGAGGTTTTATTTTAGCCTCCAGTCGAGCGAGTTATGAAATGGTGCAAAAAACAGTGGCTTGCGGGGTGGAAATGTTAGTCACGATTTCCGCCGCAACGGATTTAGCAGTAACAATGGCAGAGAAACATAATTTGACTTTAATTGGTTTTGCTAGGGAAGGAAAAGGAAATATTTATAGCGGACATCTACGACTTCACAATTAACCCAACCAAGAGCGAGAGATTTGAGGTTTTGTGTTGATTAAGGAAATAGCGTGATTTGTCTCTTTGTATGTTAAAAATAGAGTAAATTAGCGGTAAACATAAATTATGTAATCTAAAGGGGATTGGTGGGTTTATTATTGTATAATTCCCCTCATTTTTACACATACAAAAGTGGTCATAAGCCCACCCGTTTGTTATATGTATTCAATAAGTGCAAAAGTGCGGTTAGAAATTGAAAAGAATTTAGGAGAATAGAATGGGAAGTGTATTGGTTGATTTGCAAATTGCCACAGAAAATATAGAGGGTTTGCCAACAGAAGAGCAGATTGTGCAGTGGGCAACAGGTGCTGTTCAACCAGAAGGGAATGAAGTCGAAATGACGGTGCGTATTGTGGATGAAGCCGAAAGCCATGAATTAAATTTAACTTATCGTGGAAAGGATCGCCCGACTAACGTGCTTTCATTTCCATTTGAATGCCCCGATGAGGTGGAGTTGCCATTGTTAGGGGATCTCGTTATTTGTCGTCAAGTCGTGGAGAGAGAAGCTGCAGAACAAGAGAAACCATTAATGGCGCATTGGGCGCATATGGTCGTGCATGGTTGTTTACATTTACTTGGTTATGATCATATTGAAGACGATGAAGCGGAAGAAATGGAAAGTTTAGAAACCCAAATTATGCAAGGATTAGGCTTTGATGATCCTTATTTAGCAGAGAAATAATCTTTATTCGGAGTAATGATGTATAAAGCAGTATTTAGTGATTTTGATGGCACCTTATTAACCTCTCAATATACCATTTCCCCTCGAACTGTTGCGGTAATTAAGCGTTTAACGGCGAATGGCATTCCTTTTGTGCCAATTTCGGCGCGTTCTCCTCTAGGTATTTTGCCTTATTGGAAACAGCTTGAAACGAATAATGTGCTTGTTGCATTTAGTGGTGCGCTTATTTTGAACCAAAATCTCGAACCAATTTATAGCGTACAAATTGAGCCAAAAGATATTTTAGAGATTAATACCGTTTTGGCGGATCACCCTTTGCTTGGCGTGAATTATTATACAAATAATGATTGCCATGCTCGTGACGTAGAAAATAAATGGGTGATTTATGAACGCAGCGTGACCAAAATTGAGATTCATCCTTTTGATGAAGTAGCGACAAGTTCGCCACATAAAATTCAAATTATTGGGGAAGCAGAAGAAATCATTGAGATTGAAGTTCTTTTAAAGGAAAAATTTCCACATTTAAGTATTTGTCGTTCCCACGCTAATTTTTTAGAGGTAATGCACAAGAATGCAACCAAAGGAAGTGCGGTGCGTTTTTTGGAAGATTATTTTGGTGTACAAACTAATGAAGTGATTGCATTTGGCGATAATTTTAATGATCTGGATATGCTAGAATACGTAGGACTTGGTGTTGCAATGGGAAATGCGCCTGATGAAATTAAACAAGCTGCAAATGTAGTTACCACGACCAATAATGAAGATGGACTTGCATTGATTTTAGAAGAAAAATTTCCTGAATAATTAGAAAAGAAAGGCTCTCAATTGAGAGCCTTTTAGTTATGCTTCTTGTGAATGATACATTGCTTCAATTTGCTTGCGATAACGTTCTAAAATCACTTTTCTACGCAATTTTAATGTTGGTGTAATTTCGCCTAATTTAATGCTGAATGCTTGAGAAAGTAACGTGAATTTTTTTACTTGCTCGAAATGAGCCAATTCTTTTTGTACCGCATTAATACGCTGCTCAAACATTTTCAGAATGTCAGAATTTTTTAGTAGTTCTAAACGGTCATGATATTTAATATTGAGCTGTTTAGCGTATTCTTCCAAACTATCAAAGCAAGGCACAATAAGTGCAGATACATATTTTTTCGCATCGGCGATGATCGCAATTTGTTCGATAAATTTATCTTTACCGATTTTGCTTTCGATATATTGTGGTGCGATATATTTGCCGTTTGAGGTTTTCATTAATTCTTTGATACGATCGGTAATAAATAAATTGCCTTGTTCGTCAAACTCTCCCGCATCGCCAGTTTTTAAGAAACCATCTTCGGTGAAGGCTTGAGCCGTTTCTTCTGGCTTCTTGTAATAGCCTTTCATCACCATTCCGCCACGCACAAGGATTTCATTATTTTCCCCAATTTTCACTTCCGCTTTTGGCATCAGTGTGCCGATTGAATTTGGGTTAAATTGGAAATCATGCCAGCAAGAAACGGTTGCAGTTGTTTCTGTCATGCCATAGCCTAATTTGATGTTGATACCAATAGCATGGAAAAATAGCCCAATAGCCGGTTCTAATTTTGCTCCTCCGCAAGGCATCATTTTTATTCGTCCCCCCAATAATTGACGAAGTTTTGAGAGCACTAATTTATCCGCTAAAGCAAATTGTTTCTTCAATAAGAATGGAATAGCTTTGTTATTCGCACGTAGATCAAAATATTTTTGTCCCACGGAAATTGCCCAATGAAACATAATTTGGCGAAGTTTTGGGGCTTTTTGAACTTTATCCAATACGGCAGCATAAATTTTTTCGTAAAAACGTGGTACGGCGCACATTAAGGTTGGTCGAATTTCCGTTAAAGCTGACCGCACTTGATTGGTGTCTTCTAAATAGCAAAGTATTGCGCCTCTATGAAGAATATAAGCCGCCCAGGCTCGTTCAAAAATATGAGAGAATGGTAAAAAAGAAAGTGAAATATCCTGATCTGTCACATTAAGTGAAAGATCGTGCGTTTCTAATTGATGCGCGAGATTAGCGTAATCTAACATGACACCTTTAGGCTCTCCCGTTGTGCCTGAGGTATAAATAATCGTAAATAAATCCGATAATTGTTTTTGGTTTAAGCGTTGGGTTAGTTCATTTTGTTGGGCGTTTGAACCTGTTTTAATAAAACTTTCCCAAGTGCAAGAAAGAGGATCTTGTTGTAATTGAATGATGGATTTCATTGCCACAATTTTTTGTAATTTTGGACAATGATGAGCAATTTCCAATGCTTGATCGTATTGCTCTTGATCGCCGACGAAGAGAATTTTTACATCGGCGTGATTTAGGATAAATTCTGCTTGCTGGGCTGTATTGGTTGCGTAAATAGGCACTGTGATTGCTCGAATTTGTAAGGTCGCAATGTCAGCGATTGTCCAACGTTCCATATTATGGGCAAAAATAGCGATTTTATCTTGCACGTCAATATTGTGAGCAAGCAATGCACGAGAAAGTTGATTGAGTTGCTCTTGAAAGTTTTTCCAAGAGATATCTCTCCACAAGCCGTGTTCTTTATAGCGAAGTGCGGTCATATTTGCACGAGTTTTGGCTTGTTGTTGAATACGATGAACAAAATGGAGATCAAGATTCATATTAACCCTATTTTTGATTTTCATTGAGCGAACAGTTGTGCGCTAATATAATCTTAAATAGGAATAAAAGCTAGAAGAATATTGATTATTTTAAGTTATTTTTAGTGATCCCTTGTTCATTTTTAGAGCGTAAACTAAATTCTAGATAATAAAAAACCGCTCCGAAGAGCGGTTAATTTTTTCAAAGTTTTAATTAGCCTTTGTAGTTGTAGATATGAGCTACTAAGTCTAATACTTTGTTTGAGTAACCCGTTTCGTTATCGTACCAAGATACCAATTTAACGAAAGAATCTGTTAATGCGATACCTGCTTCTGCATCAAATATAGAAGTTAAAGCACAACCGTTGAAGTCAGTAGAAACAACAGCATCTTCAGTGTAACCTAATACGCCTTTTAATTCGCCATTGAACGTTTTACCTTCCGCTGCATCTTTGATTGCTTGTTTGATTGCATCATAAGAAGCTGGTTTTTCAAGATTAACTGTTAAATCAACAACAGATACGTTTGGCGTTGGAACACGGAAAGCCATACCAGTTAATTTACCGTTTAATGCAGGTAATACTTTACCTACAGCTTTCGCTGCACCTGTTGAAGATGGAATGATGTTTTGTGATGCACCGCGGCCGCCGCGCCAGTCTTTAGCTGATGGACCATCCACAGTTTTTTGAGTTGCAGTCGTTGCGTGAACAGTGGTCATTAAACCATCTTTGATACCGAAAGTTTCATGAACAACACGTGCTAAAGGAGCTAAACAGTTTGTTGTACAAGATGCGTTAGAAACGATATCTTGACCTGCGTATGCGTTGAAGTTTACACCACGAACGAACATAGGGGTTGCATCTTTAGATGGGCCAGTTAATACAACTTTTTTCGCGCCTGCAGTGATGTGTTTACGAGCAGTTTCATCAGTTAAGAATAAACCAGTCGCTTCAACAGCGATATCAACACCGATTGCACCCCAGTTTAAGTTTGCTGGATCACGTTCTGCAGTTACACGGATAGTTTTACCATTAACCACTAAGTTACCATCTTTCACTTCAACAGTGCCGTCGAAACGACCGTGAGTTGAATCATATTTCAACATATAAGCCATGTATTCAACGTCGATTAAGTCGTTAATACCTACAACTTCAATGTCATCACGATGTTGTGCTGCACGGAATACGATACGGCCGATACGACCAAAACCATTGATACCAATTTTAATTGCCATAAGATTTTCACCTTTTATTTAAGTTAAACAAATCTGTTTGCTTTGAGTAATACTGCTCACTCAGTAAGACAACGCACAGAGTATAGCACGAGCATTTTTATAAAACTATAAACCCTACTACTTTTTTGTGATCTATATCAAATCATCATTAGAATGAAAAAGTACCGTAAAAAATCACCGCACTTTTGATGATTTTTTATAGAGAAATCTGCATAATAGACTGAAGTTGTTAGAGAAGGTTAAATATTCTATGTCTCAAGGTAATCTTTATATTTTATCTGCACCAAGTGGCGCAGGAAAATCTTCATTAATTTCTGCGTTATTGGCATCAGATAGTTCAACTCAAAAAATGGTTTCTGTGTCACATACGACCCGTGCCCCACGCCCGGGTGAAGTTGAAGGCGTACACTATTATTTTGTATCAAAAGAAGAATTTGAATCACTCATTGAGCAAGATTTATTTCTAGAATATGCCAAAGTTTTTGGTGGCAATTATTATGGAACCTCTTTACCTGCGATTGAGGAAAATTTAGCAAAAGGCATTGATGTATTTTTAGATATTGATTGGCAGGGTGCCCAACAAATCCGTAAAAAAGTGCCTTCAGTAAAAAGCATTTTTATTTTACCGCCTTCATTGCCTGAATTAGAGCGTCGTTTAATTGGTCGTGGGCAAGATAGTGAAGAGGTTATTGCCGAACGAATGTCAAAAGCGATAAGTGAAATTTCGCATTATGACGAATATGATTATGTTATTGTGAATGATGATTTTGAGAAAGCATTAAAAGATTTACAAAGTATTTTGCAATCGGAACGCTTAACTAAAGATTATCAACAAAAACAAAATGCAATGTTAATTCAACAGCTACTAGCAAAATAGGGCGAAATTGAGTATTATAACGCCCTTTCAATAGAGTAATTTTTGACAAATCGGAGTAAATTATGGCTCGTGTTACTGTGCAAGATGCAGTAGAAAAAATTGGTAACCGTTTTGATTTAATTTTAACGGCTGCGCGTCGTGCAAGACAATTACAACTTAACCAAAGTGTGCCGTTAGTGCCAGAAGATAATGACAAACCAACAGTAATCGCATTGCGTGAAATCGAAAAAGGTTTGATTAATCAAGATATTATGGATGCACAAGAATTCCAAGAAATGGCGAAAGTTCAAGAAACGGAAGAAGCAGCTGTTGCATTAATTACAGAATAATCTTTTAAAAGTGCGGTAAAAAATAAAGGTATTTTACCGCGGGTAGGTATACCCACGGTTAATTATGGTTATAGTTGTACCCCTTTGGGGAACGTAATTTCTACCCCAAAGGGGTAATGTTTAGTTAAGCTAGGGTCTACTTACCCTAGGCGATATTTTTCAACGATAAGTAGGTCTCCTTTGGAACTGTTTGCGGATTTAGATCGAATTATTCAAGGGTATTTGCCCGCAGATAAAATTGAACTCATCAAGCGTGCGTTTGTGATTGCAAGAGATGCGCACGAAGGACAATTTCGCTCCAGCGGCGAACCTTACATTACCCATCCTGTGGCGGTAGCCTCCATTATTGCTCAACTTCACTTAGATCACGAAGCGGTAATGGCTGCGCTTTTGCACGATGTTATTGAAGATACACCTTATACGGAAAACCAACTGAAAGACGAGTTCGGTGCCAGTGTGGCTGAAATTGTGGGCGGTGTATCAAAACTCGATAAGTTGAAATTTCGTACTCGCCAAGAAGCACAAGTCGAGAATTTTCGCAAAATGATTTTGGCGATGACGCGTGATATTCGTGTTGTGTTAATCAAGCTTGCTGACCGCACGCATAATATGCGCACGCTTGGTTCGTTACGACCAGATAAACGCCGCCGTATTGCGAAAGAAACGCTTGAAATCTATTGTCCGCTTGCTCATCGTTTAGGTATTGAGCATATCAAAAATGAATTAGAAGACTTATCTTTTCAAGCAATGCATCCACATCGTTATGAGGTGTTAAAAAAACTCGTTGATGTGGCGCGGAGTAATCGACAAGATTTAATCGAACGTATTTCACAAGAGATTAAAGTGCGGTTAGAAAACGCAGGCATTTTTGCCCGAGTGTGGGGACGTGAAAAACATCTTTACGAGATCTATCAAAAAATGCGTATAAAGGATCAAGAATTCCACTCTATTATGGATATTTATGCGTTCCGTGTGATTGTAAAGAATGTTGATGATTGTTATCGCGTTTTGGGGCAAATGCATAATCTTTATAAGCCACGCCCTGGTCGAGTAAAGGATTATATCGCGGTACCTAAAGCAAATGGCTATCAATCTTTGCAAACTTCAATGATTGGGCCGAAAGGAGTTCCCGTAGAAGTTCATATCCATACTGAGGATATGGAACAAGTCGCAGAAATGGGCATTACTGCGCATTGGGTTTATAAAGAAAATGGTAAAAACGATAGTACAACCGCACAAATCCGCGCACAACGCTGGTTGCAAAGTTTGGTCGAAATTCAACAAAGTGTAGGTAATTCGTTTGAGTTTATTGAGAATGTAAAATCAGAGTTTTTCCCGAAAGAAATTTATGTTTTTACGCCAAAAGGTCGAATTGTTGAATTACCAATGGGCGCAACAGCAGTAGATTTCGCTTATGCTGTGCATTCAGATGTGGGGAATACTTGTGTTGGCGTGACTGTTGAGCATAAACCTTATCCGCTTTCACAAGCCCTTGAGTCTGGTCAAACGGTCAATATCATCACCGATCCAAATGCGCATCCTGAAGTCGCATGGCTAAATTTTGTGGTAACGGCTCGTGCGAAAACACGGATTCGCCATTATCTCAAACAGCGTTGTGAAGAGGATGCGGTGAAATTAGGCGAAGTTGAGCTTAATGTAGCATTACAGCCTCATAATTTAGGTGATTTTTCTATTCAAAAAATTAGCACTGTATTAGATGCTTTAGCCCTTTCTTCTTTAGATGAATTATTACGAGAAATTGGTTTAGGTAATCAGTCAGCCTCCATGATTGCGCATCAATTTGTGGGTGTGCCGTTAGAATCTGCTAATACTAAGAATCTCGAATTTGAATCAAAAATACTCACTATTGCACCAATGCAAGTGGGTAAAACACAATTTGCGCAATGTTGCCATCCAATCCTAGGTGATCCTATTGTGGGATGTTGTACAGAAAAAAATACAGTTGTGGTACACCATCAACATTGTGCAAGTTTGAAAAATGCTTGTCGTCAATCGTTGGCTAAATGGGATAACGTTCAAAGTGCGGTGAATTTTGAGGCTGAATTACAAATAGAAATATTGAATGAGCAGAATGCCTTGATTAGTTTAATGACCGCAATTTCAGCTAGCGAAAGCAGTCTCCAAAATATTTGGACGGAAGAATTAGAGAACAATTTATTGCTTGTGATTTTGCAGGTTTGTGTAAAAGATATCAAACACCTTGCCAATATCGTTCATCGTATTAAAGGTATCACTGGCGTCGTTAATGTCAAACGCAATATTAATGAGCTATGAGCCTTGAACTTCTCGATGCCGTGCCTTTGACCAGCCTTTCTGGTGTGGGGGCTGCCATTTCTAATAAACTGGCTAAAATCGGCATTCATAACCTGCAGGATTTACTCTTTCATTTACCTATTCGCTATGAAGATCGTACGCAAATTACGCCAATCGCTAATCTTCGCCCCGAACAATATTTTACCATTGAAGGAATTGTACAAACCTGTGAAGTTGCTTTTGGCAGTCGCCCGATTTTATCGGTCAGTTTGTCAGACGGCACATCGAAAATTATGTTACGTTTTTTCAATTTTAATGCGGGAATGCGTAATAGTTTTCAAGTTGGCGTGCGAGTAAAGGCCTTTGGAGAGGTAAAACGTGGGCGTCACATGCCAGAAATTCATCATCCAGAATATCAAATTGTGCGAGATAATGCGCCCATAGTATTGGAAGAAACCCTAACGCCGATTTATTCCACGACGGAAGGGCTAAAACAAAATTCATTACGAAAATTAACGGATCAGGCTTTGGCATTACTCGACAAAGTTCAGATTGCAGAAATTTTGCCTAATGAATTTAATCCACATCAATATAGCTTAAAAGAGGCATTGCGATTATTGCATCGTCCGCCGCCAGATATTTCATTAGAAATGTTAGAGCAAGGTAAGCATCCTGCACAACAACGATTAATTTTTGAAGAGCTTCTGACACATAATTTAGCTATGCAAAAAGTGCGGTTAGGAACGCAACAATTTTCTGCCTTACCGCTACATTATCAAACAGATTTGAAACAGCGATTTTTAGCCACCTTGCCATTTCAACCAACTAATGCGCAAAAGCGAGTAGTGTCCGATATTGAACAAGATCTTATCAAAGATTATCCGATGATGCGCTTAGTGCAAGGGGATGTAGGCTCGGGAAAAACATTGGTTGCCGCATTGGCTGCTTTAACTGCAATTGATAATGGCAAACAAGTCGCCTTAATGGCGCCAACAGAAATTCTTGCAGAACAGCATGCGAATAATTTTAGACGGTGGTTTGAGCCTTTCGGTATTGAAGTTGGCTGGTTGGCAGGTAAAGTAAAAGGAAAATCAAGACAAGCAGAGCTTGAAAAAATCAAAACTGGTGCCGTGCAAATGGTGGTGGGGACGCATGCTTTATTCCAAGAAGAAGTCGAGTTTTCCGACTTAGCATTAGTGATTATTGATGAACAACATCGTTTTGGGGTGCATCAACGATTAATGTTGCGTGAAAAAGGCGAAAAAGCGGGATTTCATCCCCATCAGTTAATTATGACGGCCACACCGATTCCGAGAACGTTGGCAATGACCGTATATGCAGATTTGGATACATCAATTATTGATGAATTGCCTCCGGGTCGTACGCCGATAACAACCGTAGTGGTTTCTGAAGAACGTCGAGCTGAAATTGTGATGCGTGTAAAAAACGCTTGTGTTAATGAAAAACGTCAAGCCTATTGGGTGTGTACGTTAATTGATGAATCAGAGGTGTTAGAAGCTCAAGCAGCTGAAGCGATTTGGGAAGATTTAACGAAAGCGTTACCGATGTTAAATATTGATTTAGTGCACGGGCGCATGAAACCCCAAGAAAAACAAGATGTCATGATGCGTTTTAAAAATGCAGAATTGGATTTATTGGTGGCAACGACAGTCATCGAAGTGGGTGTTGATGTTCCGAATGCTAGTTTGATGATTATCGAAAATGCAGAACGTTTAGGTTTATCGCAGCTTCATCAGTTACGAGGGCGCGTCGGTCGAGGCAGCACGGCTTCTTTTTGTGTACTAATGTATAAACCTCCGCTCGGCAAAGTTTCGCAAAAACGTTTGCAAGTGCTACGAGATAGCCAAGATGGGTTTGTTATTTCGGAAAAAGATTTAGAAATTCGTGGGCCAGGTGAAGTACTTGGAACGAAACAAACGGGAATTGCTGAATTGCGAGTAGCAAATTTAATGCGAGATAGAAAAATGATACCAACGGTGCAACATTATGCGAAATCACTTATCCAAAAATACCCTGATGTGGCAGAAAGCCTAATCCGTCGCTGGCTCAATAATAAAGAAATCTACTCGAACGCTTAAAAGTGCGGTCAATTTTCAAAGAGTTTTAAATGGATAAAAAAGAAAAACGCCCAACTGTACTTTTTTTTGACTCTGGAGTGGGTGGGTTTAGCGTATACCGTGAAGCCAAAAAACTATTACCAAATTGGCATTATCTCTATTGTTTTGATAATGCCGGTTTCCCTTATTCAGAACGCGAAGAAGAAAGTATTATTCACCGCACTTTAGCGGCGTGTCAGCTTATTAATCAACGTTATCCATTAGATGCAATCGTGATAGCTTGCAATACAGCGAGTACTGTTGTGCTTCCGCCGTTGCGAGCTGCTTTTGATATTCCTATCATTGGAACTGTACCCGCTATTAAACCTGCATCAGAAATAACAAAGGCAAAACATATTGGTTTATTGGCAACAAAAGGGACTATAAAGCGTCATTATGTCGATGAGTTGATTGATAAATTTGCGCAAGATTGTATTGTTGAGAGACTGGGAACGACAAAATTAGTCGAAATTGCGGAGCAAAAAATTCGTGGTCATTCCGTTGATCTAATTAGCTTAAAAGATGAATTATCTCCGTGGGCAGGCATGGCAGATTTGGATACATTAGTTTTAGGTTGTACTCACTTTCCTCTCATCAAAGATGAAATTCAGTTGTGCTTGCCACAAGTTAAATATTTTATGGATCCGAGCGCAGCAATTGCTAAACGGATCAAATATTTACTTGATGATAAAAATCTACAAGCGCAAAATGAAAAATATAATCAAATGTTTTGCACCGCACATTTTCCCGAAGAATCTCAATTTAAAAAAGCTTTACATCTATGGGGATTTGAATCTTTGGAAGTAATCAAAATAGATTAAAAGTTAATAGATTAATTGTGTGATATTGATAAATTCACAATTTTTCCTAATTTTATAGGTGATTTTTCTACTTATATCATTTCTATATGTCACTTTTTTAAAATAAATTGTGATCTAGTTCTCAAAATAATTATGATTTTTATTGAATTTGTTAAAATAGTGTTATAATACCTCTCAGGTTTCTCACTATTTTATTGAATAAGAGGTAAAAATGATTATTTCATCAGCTAGCGATTATCGTGAAGCGGCGCGTCGCCGTGTTCCTCCCTTTATGTTCCACTATGCCGATGGCGGTTCTTATGCCGAGCAAACACTTGCGCGTAATGTGAGTGATTTGGAAAATATTGCTTTAAGACAACGAGTCTTAAAAGATATGTCTGAATTGGATACTAGTATAGAATTATTTGGTGAAAAACTTTCAATGCCAACTATTCTTGCACCAGTTGGGGCGTGCGGAATGTATGCGCGTCGTGGAGAAGTACAAGCAGCACAAGCGGCAGATAATAAAGGTGTGCCGTTTACTCTTTCAACAGTATCAATTTGTCCAATTGAAGAAGTCGCCCCTGCGATTAAGCGTCCAATGTGGTTTCAGCTTTATGTGTTAAAAGATCGTGGTTTTATGAAAAACGCGCTTGAGCGTGCTAAGGCGGCAGGCTGTTCTACTTTAGTGTTTACGGTCGATATGCCTACTCCAGGTGCGCGTTATCGTGATATGCACTCAGGTATGAGCGGGCCTTACAAAGAAATTCGTCGTGTATTGCAAGGCTTTACGCACCCATTCTGGGCGTATGATGTGGGTATCAAAGGCAAACCGCACACCTTGGGTAATGTTTCAACTTATATGGGTAGACAAATAGGTTTAGATGACTATATTGGTTGGCTAACAGAAAACTTTGATCCATCAATTTCGTGGAAAGATTTAGAGTGGATCCGTGAGTTTTGGGAAGGTCCAATGGTCATTAAAGGCATTCTCGACCCTGAAGATGCGAAAGATGCGGTGCGTTTCGGTGCTGATGGAATTGTCGTTTCAAATCACGGTGGCCGTCAGTTAGATGGCGTGCTTTCAAGTGCAAGAGCGTTGCCACCGATTGCCGATGCAGTGAAAGGGGATATTAAAATTATTGCCGATTCAGGTATTCGCAATGGTTTAGACATAGTCCGTATGTTGGCATTAGGGGCAGATGCAACAATGTTAGGTCGAGCATTTGTTTATGCTTTAGGGGCAGCAGGTCGTCAAGGTGTTGAAAATATGCTCGACATTTTCAAAAAAGAGATGCGCGTAGCGATGACATTAACCAGCAATCGTACTATTGCCGATATTAAACCAGAGGCTTTGGTTGATCTAAGTAAACTTTAATTTATAAATTGAGATCAAAAATCAACCGTTTGTTGGCGGAATTATGTATTTTACGTATGTATTTTCAACAAACGGTCGAGTTTTTCAAAAATTTTTGCAAAAAGTACTTGCAAGGGATTTGAAAATCCCTATAATGCACCGCACACAACGATG
>ERZ1023310.18-NODE-18-length-85138-cov-44.587238_pt1 | contig 85138 bp, 108 predicted proteins | sample MGYA00380476_ERZ1023310 | MGnify/ENA primary metagenome ERZ1023310 (study PRJEB33173, sample SAMEA4830346) | metagenome | study: EMG produced TPA metagenomics assembly of the PRJEB25223 data set... | reverse complement strand
AATCAATCAATCAATCAATCAATCAATCAATCAATCAATCAATCAATCAATCAAATTGTAGGATTTGTTAAAACTTGCTACAAGCCTGAGGAAGTATTTCATTTTCTTCATCAGCATTCCATTCCTTTTTCCTCTATTGGAGGAATGACCAATCAAAATGTTCTACTTAATATTTCTGGAGTTAAGTTTGTATTACGGATCCCTAATGCCGTAAATTTATCACTTATAAATCGAGAATATGAGGCATTCAATAATGCTCAGGCATATCGTGCTGGCTTGAATGTAGAAACTCCCGTATTAGATGCCAAAAGTGGCGTAAAACTGACTCGTTATTTAGAAAATAGTAAGCCGTTAAGTCAGATACAATTAAACGAACAAAGTTGTTTGTCTCAAGTTGTGAATAATTTATATCGTTTACACAATAGTGAATTTGTTTTTCGTAATGTATTTAGCGTATTCGATGAGTTTCGCCAATATTTTTCATTGCTAGAAAACAAATCCGCTTTTTATCAAGCTGATTCGAGAATGGATAAACTTTCAGCTGTATTTTGGCAATTTGAAGAAATCAATAAAGAGATAATTTTACGTCCGTGCCACAATGATTTAGTCCCTGAAAATATGTTATTACAAGATGATCGGCTATTTTTTATCGATTGGGAATATTCGGGCTTAAATGATCCGCTATTTGATATAGCTACTATCATTGAGGAAGCTCATTTATCGAAAGAAGCTGCTGATTTTCTATTAGAAACCTATTGCAATCAGACAAATAAATATCACAAGACAGAATTTCAAATCGCTCACAAACGGTTAAAAATCCATCGTTTTTGCCAAAATGTATTGTGGTTTTTATGGACAAAAGTAAAAGAAGAACACGGCGAGAATTTTGGCGATTATGCGTTAAAACGCTTAGACGCAGCATTTAAACTGTTAGAGGAATTGCCATAATGCGTGGCTATCTCTTTGGCATACTGTCCGCTGTATTTTGGGCATTATCTGGACTGTTGTATAATGAATTGCCATTAAGTGAATATACTGCGTTAGGGAAAGTAATTTCATTGCTTTTTTTAATTGATTTTTGCTCGTTATTAGTTATCGGCATCACATTATGGCGAAAAAGTGCGGTAGATTTTCAAGGTGTTTTTTGGCAACCTGCGTTATCTGGCGTATTAGGTGGACCAATAGGAATGTCTGCCTATTTATTAAGCATTCATTATTTAACAATCTATTATGCTGCACCGCTTTCATCTCTCTTTCCTGTTTTCGCTGCGTTAATGTCTTATTGGATTCTAAAAGAAAAAATTACCAAAACAGCCCAATTCGGATTCGCCTTGGCTATTATTTCTTCTTCGTTGCTTGCTATTGAAGTAGGACAAGAAATAACCTTTAATACTATCGGTTTTATTTTTTTAATAATTTGTATATTAGGGTGGTCATCTGAAATAGTGATATCCTCCTATACAATGCGTTCTCTCTCTGGACTTCAGGTGTATTTTTTAAGACTATGTGGTTCAACTATTGGTTATTTATTGATTCTATTTATTCTTTCCTTGAAAAATTTCTCACTAGATATACTTAGTTTTAATTATGTACAAATTGCTGGTGTAATAATCTTTGGTGCATTATCTTACTGCTGCTATTACCAAGCGATTTATCTGTTAAAACCAATCAAAGCAATGGCATTAAATATCACATATTCTGTATGGGCAATTGGACTTGGTTATCTTATCTATCAACAGCCAATTAAGCCCATTACCTTACTGCTTACCTTATTATTAAGTGCAGGAGTGATCGTTACACTTTATTACAAAGGGGAACAAAAATGAATGCAATCATTTTAGCAGCAGGATTAGGCAGCCGTTTTAAAGACATCACACAAAGCACACATAAATCATTGTTAGATATTCACGGCACACCTAACTTAGAACGGACACTCACTTTTCTACGTCAAGCGAATATCGACAATATTGTCATTGTTACAGGGTATTTACACGAACAATTCGAGTATCTAAAGAAAAAATATGACTGCACCTTGATTTACAACGAAAAATATCGCGAATATAACAGCATTTATTCCTTTTCTCTGGCACAAGACTTCTTTAATGATTGTTATGTTATTGATGCGGATGTAGTGCTTAATCGTAATATTTTTCTAACGAAACCATCACACAGCAAATATTTCACAGTTATTCGTTCGGACACTCATAATGAATGGCTACCGATTTTAAATAGTAATGGGCAAGTAATGCGTATTGAGATTGGATCATTAAACCAGCCTAGCTTGTCAGGGGTATCTTATTGGACAACTCGGGATTGCAATATCATTCTAACTTTGCTCAAAGAATACACAAGTGAAGTGCGGTTAAAAAATCCAAAACTTTATTGGGATACCATTCCGATGGAATATATAGAGAAATTGAATATCTATACGGAACAACTTAACAGTGATGATATATTTGAAATGGATAACCTTGATGACTATCACCACATTTTACAAAAATTGACACCAAACAAGGAAAAATAATGAAAAAATTAATGCTCAGAGAACAACAACTCGTTTGTCTCAATATATTAGATTATTTCCACGCATTATGTGAGCGACACCAAATTCACTATTCTCTTGGTGGTGGAACATTAATCGGTGCTATACGCCACAAAGGCTTTATCCCTTGGGATGATGATATTGATGTTTATATGCACCGTGATGAATATCAAAAATTTATCAATGCTTGGCTACATGAAAAACATGAACGATATAGCATAGGGACAGCGGAAGATATTCTAGCCTCTAATACTGGTGAAATGACAAAAATATTCGACAATAAAACAAAGACGATTGATATAAATGGAGATGAAAACAAAATATTTATAGATATTTTTATCTATGATGGAATACCAAATAACAAAAAAATTATTTATACAATAATCAAAAAATATAGAAAAAGAAAAAACCGTTTTGCATCTTGTAAGAAACGTTGGATAAGAGCTTCCCAAAATTCATTAAAATATACAATACTAAATTGGTTATCGAATCTTTTATTTCATAGAATGCAAAACTATTTATCCGAAATTCAAAAATTGCACCCAATTAATACCTCAGAAAATATAGGGTTATTAATGACGGAATATCGTAATTGGAATAAAGCTTATATGCCAAGAGCTTATTTTAATCATGTTATTTATAAAGAATTTGAAGGACGACAATTTCAAGTAATGAATGGATATCACGAACACTTAACACAATATTATGGAGATTATATGAAGCTTCCACCAGAAGAAGACCAAAAGCCACATCATATTCAAGAAGCGTATATTTTGTAAGCGAAAGGGCAGATTTAATTCTGCCCTTTTTCAATTATTACTTCACTTTTCCACAATTCAAACAATACAAATACTGACCTTTAGGATCATTAAATTTAGTTAATACATTCAATTCTTTTTGTAATTTTTGAATTGGAGCAGGCAAACCAAGCCATTTAACTAACTGCTCTTGCGCCCCTTTTTTAGTATCGCGCAATAAGGTGCTAATTAAACCAACGTTATCATCTGTAAACCATTCCACGCTAAAATCTTGCACGGCAGTATCTTGGCGTTGATTCACTAATTGCTCTGCTTTATTGACCGCTTCATTAAAAGAACCGATCTCATCCACCAAACCATTTTGGAATGCATCACTGCCCAACCAAACCTGCCCTTGAGCCAGTTTATCTACTTGTATTTTAGAAAGCTGGCGACCTTTGCTAACAATTTCTAAAAATCTGTCATAACCGTACTCAATTTCTGTTTGATAAATATCTTGCACGGGTTTTGCTAATGGAGAAAACGCAGATGTCTTAGCTAATTCAGTGGTTGAAACACCATCTGCATGCACGCCTATTTTCTTAATACTATTTTCGAAAGTCGGGAACATCGTGAAAATACCGATAGAACCCGTAATTGTATTTGAATCGGCAATAATATAGTCTGCAGTGGATGAAATCCAATAACCGCCTGATGCTGCCATTGCACCCATAGATACGATGACAGGCTTACCGATTTTCTGTAAATTTTCTGTTTCTTGACGGATAATTTCAGAAGCAAAAGCACTTCCGCCAGGTGAATTAACGCGTAGAATCACGGCTTTCACAGAATTGTCATCGTGGGCTTTACGAAGAATTCGCGCAATAGTATCACCACCAGCATTTTCTTCATCACTTTCTCCATCAATAATCGTTCCTTCAACATTCACAACCGCAATTTTATTCGGTACGTTGTAATGTTCTAAACGATCAGGCAATTGAGTCAAATAATCATCAAATTCGATAAGGTTCGCTTTTCCATCACTTCCTTTGCCAAAAAGTGCGGCTAGTTTTTTATCTAAATCCAAACGAGTTACAACATCAGTTACTAATCCACGTTGTTGTGCGTATGCCGTACTATTGCCTTTTAACACTTTAAGTTCTGCAAGATACTGTTTCGCATTCGGCAAAATGTTATCTTTCTTAATATTACGATTTTCACTGACGGATAAAACATAATTATTCCACATTTCGCCTAACCAACGTTGCATATTTGCTTTTGCCTCAGCTGACATATCGTTGCGTAAAAATGGTTCAACTGCTGATTTATAAGTCCCCACGCGGAAAATATGTGGTGTAACGGCTAATTTGTCTAGCATCTCTTTAAAATACAAATTCTCTTGCGATAAACCGTGAATATCCACGCTTCCAATTGAATTTAAATAAATTTCATCAGCAAAGCTCGCTAAATAATATTGTCCTTGTGAATAATTATCTGCATAGGCGATCACTGGTTTCCCTGCATCTTTAAAGTGACTGATAGCACCACCAATAAAATCTAATGCGGGCAAATCTGCCCCTTCAAAATAATTAAGATCGAGCACTAATCCTTTAATTTTAGGATCATCTTCCGCTTGTTGAATGGCAAATACCACATCAAAAGTCGAAATTTTTCGAGGGACGTGCTCGCCATTCAATTCGCTTAAGGCATCTTGCCAACGAAGTGTTTCATCTCGGTTGTCCGCTAAATAACCATCTAAATTGAGCAATAATGCGCCATCCCCTGTTAATGTTGTAGATTTTTTTCCACCGCTTGAAAAGCTAATAATCGCCACTAGCAATAGTACAAAGCCTAAAAACACGACATTCATCACAAGATCACGAATGAAACACAGCACTTTCCAACAAAATTTTAATACTTGAAACATACAAATTACCTTTAAAAAATTTGTGCTAGCGTATCACAAAGCCTTGTCAAAAACTATGCTATAATCCACCGCACTTTTACTTATAAGGGATAATAAAATGGATGCACTTACACTTTTAACCACAAGAAAATCAAACAAAAAATTGACCGCACCTGCACCTAATGCAGAACAGCTTGAGCGTATTTTCGAAGCAGCAATGCGTGCGCCAGATCACGGAAAATTACATCCTTATCATTTTATTGTAATGGAAAATGAGAGCTTAAATAAATTAGAAACGCTACTTAAAGCTGCCGTTGTAGAATTTGATCTTGGGGAAGAAAAATTGATGAAAGCCGAAAACCTAGCAAATCGAGCACCTATGGTTATTGGCGTGGTAGCCAAAATCGATCCAACTATCGCTAAAGTGCCTGGTTGGGAACAAATGTTGAGTGCAGGTTGTGCAACTTATGGATTACAACTGGCTGCACAAGCACAAGGATTTGATAATGTGTGGATTTCAGGGAAATGGGTTAATGGCACTGCATTACGAGAAGCTTTCGGATGTCGTGAACAAGATCGTGTGATTGCGTTAGTCATGATTGGCACAAGTATGGAGAAAGCCGAACGTGAATGCCGTGTTATCGATACAAAAGATTTTGTAACCTATCTATAAAATATTGCTTGCTTTCCTCAAGACTTAGAGGAAAGCAAAATATTGCCTACTCTTCTTCCAATTCATCCGCCATTGCCGCCAATATTTCTCGTGTAAGAAGGGCCAATGCACGATAAAAAGGCAAAGTTGCTTGATTTTCTACTTGAGTTAAAAACTTCGCTGCACAAGGCAGTAAAAAAGTTTCAAAGAATTCTTGTTGAGCCACTAAAGAATCCGAATTATCTTCAAGCCAAGAAGCAGTGAGCAATAATAAAGCAAAATGATCCGAATTTTCCACCTCTGGCATATTGCGTACAAGGCGAAAATTCACAAATTCTTCAACATCAATGCCATAAGCTGAAATAGCCGTCATCACTTTCCCATTCGCACCAAATAATTTTTGATACTCTTCGTTCAATAAATTGAGATCGATTTTAACTTGCAAGCTATTCAGTGCTAATTCACTTTCTTTATCAGTATCTAACGCCCAAACTTGACTCAAACCTTTTTGTTGTAACCAAACAAATGCGTCAGCGAGTACTTTATCTGTTGGAGAACGATAAAAAAGATTACCGAATAATCGACTAATTAATGAAAAATTATTAATTTGTTTTTCAGACATTACTCTTTTTCCTTTAAAAGTGCGGTCAATTTTGCTTGAGTTTTTTGAGCAGCAAGTTCAATCATCGCCTTACGAGCCTCATCATCAATTAAATGAATATCTCCAAATAATTCAAACTCCACATTTTCAATTCCACAATAATTGAATAATCCATTAATCAAACAATGATTAAGCGATTTATCCACACCAAATTCTTTATATTGATCAACATTACTGCCAATCGTAATAAATTGCTGCATTTGCTTATTTTTTAGCAACCCCACTGATTCGCCGTTTTCCGTTTTATAGGCAAAACCGTGACTTAATACGCGATCTAAATATCCTTTCAAAATTGCTGGGAACCCCATCCACCAAAGGGGATAAACCAACGTAATTAAATCTGCTTGAAGAATAAAATCATGCTCTTGTTGAATATCTTCTGGAATAATACCTTTGTTAGCATTCTGCAATTCTTCATGAGATAAAATTGGATTGAAATTCATTTCATAAAGATCACGAAAAAATACATTTACACCATTTTCTTGACTAATTTGCTCAATACGATTGGCAATCGCTCGCCCAAAACTACGCACTGAATTAGGATGAGCAAAAATAATTAAGTGATTCATTTTTCTTACCTATTTGTAGGGAAACAAAACGTGACAGAAGTCTATCAAAATAGAGCGCACTTTGCATATAAAATCACATAAAAAAAGCGGGCATAGCCCGCTCTCTTATTTGCATCATCATTATGCTGCGTTTTTACGTTCTTCTTCCATACATACTGCCGCAGTAAATAATACGTCAGTTGATGAATTTAATGCTGTTTCGGTTGAGTCTTGTAAAATACCGATAATAAAACCAACACCGATCATTTGTGCTGCTACATCATCAGAAATACCAAATAAGCTACATGCTAATGGGATTAATAATAATGAACCGCCCGCTACGCCAGATGCACCACAAGCACAAAGTGCTGCAACAATACTTAATAAAAGCGCACTAACGAAAGAAACTTCTAAGCCTAGTGTATGAACTGCGGCTAAAGTTAAGATAGTAATAGTAATCGCCGCACCCGCCATATTAATGTTCGCACCCAATGGAATAGAAACAGAATAAGTTTCTTCATCAAGATTTAAGCGTTTTGCTAATTCAATGTTCACTGGAATATTTGCTGCAGAACTACGTGTGAAGAATGCAGTTACCCCACTTTCGCGTACACAAGTCCACACTAATGGGTAAGGATTACGACGGATTTTCCAGTAAACCAAAATAGGATTTACAACAAAAGCAGTAAATAACATCGTACCAATTAATACAGCAAGTAATTGCACATAACCGCCTAATGCGACTAAACCTTTATCAGATAAGGTTTCAGCCACTAAACCGAATACACCAAATGGCGCAAAAGAAATAATCACGTGAACAATTTTTGATACACCTTCTGCAAAATCAGATAATACATTTTTAGTTGCATCAGATGCATGACGTAAAGCCAAACCTAAACCAATAGACCAAGCTAATACACCAATAAAGTTTGCTTTGAAAATTGCATTTAATGGATTATCTACCACGTTTAAGATAAGGGTAAATAAAACTTGGCCAACAGCTTGCGGTGCTGAGCTTGCATCTTCTTTGGTTGCAAGTACAACTTCCGTTGGGAATGCGAAACCAGCAATAACAGCAACAAATGCAGCTAAGAATGTGCCTAAAAGGTAAAGCACAATTATTTCTTTCATATTGCTTTTCGTACCAATTTTACGGTTTGCAAGGGCAGCCATAACAAGAAAGAAAATTAAAATTGGTGCAACGGCACGCAGAGCTTTTACAAAAATCGTACCTAATACGCCAACTTTTTCAGCAAGATTAAAACCAATGGTTTCTTGTAATGGTGCTGAAATCAATGCAACAACAATACCAAGAACCAAGCCAGTGGCAATTCGTTTTACCAAACTACCCTGAAATAACAGACTAAATAGACGTGATGTGTTCATATTTTTATCTTTCTTTTAGTAAATTTAACTTCAGATTGTTACCAATCCACCTAGGGGGAATTAAAGATAGCGTAAAATTTTAATGAAAGAAAATATTTTTATTATTTTTCACTCTAAAAGTGAACTTTTTTCTAAAGTTATTAGATATTCTCTAAAAACATACTTATAAAAAAATTTTTTATTTAACCTATTGACACCCTGTATGAAATATCAGTAAAATTTAACTGTACAAAAAAACAAGGTAAAAGGTTATTTATCCATATTATTTAACAGGAGATAAGAGAATGAACAACCAAACTTTGGCTACACAATATGAAATGGATTTTTCTTATAATCCACTGCCTTTTTTCAGTGATATAGAAGATAACCTTAAATTCAACAAAAAATTAGATTTAAATCTTTACTGTATCAAACGTCCAAAACAAACTTGTTTTATTCATATAACTAACCCAAATATGTTGGCTTGGGGAATTGAAAGCGGCGATATGTTAGTCGTCGAAAAAAATGACGATCTTTATTCTGGTGATCTTGTTGTGCTAGAAGAAAATAACGAATTTCATATCTATGAATTTATGACGCATAGCGGCAATTACCTTTTTATGGCATTGGATTCCACAACACAAAATATAAATACAAAAGATTGGTCAAATTTACCTATTGTCGGCACCGTAACCAATACGATTCATCAAATGAAACGTCGCAATAAAATGAAATGGGCAGCGTAGTTAAAAGCAAATAAAAAAGTGCGGTGAAAATCAACCGCACTTCTATCTAGTATCTAGATTATATTTCAATTAATTACTCGTCGCTTTACGTCTAGCAATAACTGCATCAGAAAGTTGTTGCAATAATCTTTCAGAATCTTCCCATCCAATGCACGCATCCGTAATACTTTGTCCATAAGTCTGTGCTTTGCCATCAACTAAATCTTGACGACCTTCCACTAAATGGCTTTCCACCATTACGCCAAAGATTTGTTTAGAACCAAATGCAATCTGATTGCATACGTCTTGGCAAACATCCATTTGCTTTTTATATTGTTTACTGCTGTTTGCATGGCTAAAATCAACCATAACGTGTGGAATACGCCCTGTTTTTTCAATATCAGCACAAACTTTTTCTACATCTTCAGCACTATAGTTAGGGCCTTTATCTCCACCTCGTAAAATAATATGGCAATCTTCATTCCCTTTTGTAGAAACAATTGCAGAATGACCAAATTTAGTGACAGATAAGAAATAGTGGGGAGCTTCCGCCGCACCAATTGCATCTAAAGCGACTTTCACACCACCATTAGTGGCATTTTTAAACCCAACAGCACAAGATAAACCTGAAGCCAACTCACGATGAACTTGTGATTCTGTTGTCCTAGCCCCAATCGCCCCCCAGCTCATAAAATCTGCCAAATACTGAGGTGTAATCATATCTAAAAACTCGCCCGCTGCAGGCACACCAAGATCATTAATATCTGAAAGTAATTTCCGTGCAATACGTAACCCATCATTTAAACGATAAGTATCATTCAAATATGGATCATTAATTAAACCTTTCCAACCCACCGTTGTACGCGGTTTCTCAAAATACACACGCATAATAATTTCAAGGCTATCTTTGTATTTTTCACGTAATGGTTTTAAACGAGTCGCATATTCAATGGCAACTTTCGGATCATGAATAGAGCAAGGCCCAATCACGACTAATAAACGATCATCTTTACCATGAATAATATTATGTGCCTCATGACGAGTTTGCTTCACTAACGCCGCAGCCTGTTCACTTGCTGGGTATTTTTCTAATAAGGCAATGGGTGGTAACACCTGATCGACTTTTTCAATTCGCGTATCGTCGTTTGCCACGACAATTTCAATTTTCTCTTTAGCCATATATCACTCTCAAACTTTCAAATGTTGTGTTTTAATTATGTAGCTAATCTACACTTATTTTTGTACTAGTAAACTAGTTCGATATGTTTTTTTAGAATAAAACCTACGAATTCCCTATTAAACTATCTTTACAACTCCCTTGCAAGCTGAATAAAACGAAATAATTAAGTAAATAAAAGATAAAAAAATACCGCACTTTTATGCTGTACTCTCGAAATTAATGGCTACTTAATACTTGTGCAGGTTGTAATTTAGCAGCTCGGCTTGCTGGATAAAGGCTTGCCATTAAACTCAAGGCAAGTGCAGCGATTAAAACCATCAAAACATCCGACCAGTGTAACTCGCTTGGCAAGAAATCCACAAAATACACATCGCCCGATAATAATTTCTTACCGATAATCCACTCAATGCCTTGAATAAAAGTTGTAAGATTTAATGCAAGTATAATGCCTAACACAATTCCAATTAAACAACCTTTCATTCCTGCCTGTAAGCCATACCAAATAAAAATACGTTTGATAAACGCATTATTCGCCCCAAGCGTGCGCATAATGGCAATATCGCCCTGCTTATCTTTTACCGCCATAATCAGCGTAGAAACAATATTAAAACACGCAACACCGATCACAAGCACCATTGCGATATACATTACGGTTCTAATAAGCTGAATATCGCGATACATATAACCAAATTTACTAATCCAATTTTGCATATATAGCATCTGCGGATAATCATTAAGCATTGATAAATCCAGATTTCTCGCAGAAAAAGGATCATCTAATTTCAATTCAACACCTGTAATTTGATCAGGTTGATAAGTCAAAAAGGTTTGTGCTTGAGCAAGCGGCAATAAGGCATAACTATAATCAAGCTGACCATCTAAGCGTAAAATAGCGGTAACTTGCACTGGCTCACGAGTTGGTTGAGCAAATTGTTCATCGCCGTTTTGCTGAGAAATAAGCAAGGTAATCCAATCCCCTACTTTTACATCAAGTTCTTTAGCGATACCCGCTCCCAAGACCAATCCGCCTTCTTTCTCAAATTTGTTCCAACCTTGCTCTTGTACAAAATTGCCAATTGAACTTACCTTATCTTCTGCTTGTTTTTCAACACCTTTGACCTGAACAACTTTCAATTTTGAGCCATTTTCTACCAATGCCGTAAAGCTAACAAAAGGAGAGATTCCTTTAATTTGTGGATTTTGTTGTAGGCGTTTTTCTAAATTTTGCCAATGATGAATTGTGGGATCTTTCGCTTGATGCGCAGAAAAAATCTCAATATGCGGCACGACTGCCAAAATCCGTTGATTAAGCTCACGCTCAAAACCATTCATCGCACTTAAGCCAACAATTAAAACTGCAACACCCAATGCAATACCAATTGCAGAGAATTTTGCAATTAACGCGACTAAAGGATTTTTTTGTTTGCCACGTTGATAACGCCAGCTAATAAAAAACGGCGTATTCATCACGCCCCCTCCTTCAAAAGACCATCTTGCATAACTAAACGGCGTGATAATTTTTCCGCAAGCCCCATATCGTGAGTGACTAATAAAAAAGCAATATTTTGCTCTTGATTAAGTTGTTGAATCAGCTCAAAAATACTTTCAGTGGTCTTGTGATCGAGATTTCCTGTGGGTTCATCCGCTAAAACTAACGATGGATTATTCACTAAAGCACGCGCGATAGCCACACGCTGACGTTCCCCACCAGAAAGTGCAGAAGGACGATGGGTAATTCTATGACTTAATCCCACCGCACTTAGCATTTTTTCGGCACGATCTTTCACTTCAGTTTTATTTTGATGAGCAATCAACATCGGCATCATCACATTTTCAAGTGCGGTAAAGTCCGCCATTAAATGATGGAATTGATACACAAATCCTAAATAACGATTACGCAAAGCAGCTAATTCATTAGCCGATGCTTTTTGCAAGGATTGTCCATTAATAAACACTTCCCCACTACTTGGCTGATCAAGTCCCCCTAAAGTATGTAATAAAGTACTTTTCCCTGAACCTGAACTCCCCACAATCGCAACCAATTCTGCAGGTTCCATAGAAAAAGAAACGCCTTTTAACACTTGCGTTTGATTTTCGCCCTCTTGATAAAATTTATTGATATTTTCGCATTTTAATAAATAGTTGTTCATTTTTTACTCGTTTTAACCGCACTTTAGCGGCAGATAATCCCATCAAAAACTTGCGCGAGTCTATCACACTTTTCCTTGAGCTTAAATTTCAATACACCCAAAGTATTCAAATCCTGTTTCAGGAAAATGTTTTTCAAGATAACGTTTTAAATAGCGTTGGGTTTCTTGACTAATAATAGGATCATATTCTGGGTAACCGTTATACATTACACTTAATACTGAAATACCTCGAGTACGACAAGCCTCTAAACTTAATAATGTATGGTTTATACTGCCTAGTTTTCCCGATGTCACTAAAATTAAAGGGTAATTATTTAACTGGATATAATCCAACGTCGTCTCTTCTTCACAATAAGGTACCATTAAGCCACCAGCACCCTCCAATAGTACATAATCATATTTTTCTGCCAAAAGTGCGGTAGATTTTTCAATGATTTTTGCTTCAATTTTTCTACTTTCTCGCTTTGCAGCTAAATGTGGCGAACAAGGATATTCAAAAACATAAGGGCAGGTTTTGCCTTGTAAATCTTCTTCCGTTAAATCAATGTCTTGAATCTTTCGATGCACAAGTAAATCATCAGCGATATTTTTACAGCCTGTTTGAATCATTTTTTGTGTAATCACGGAACAGCCTTGTTCCATCAATTTTTTAGCATAAATGCCTGTGGCAATCGTTTTTCCCACATCAGTATCAATGCCAGATATAAAAATAACCTTGCCCATAAATATTCCTTACTGATTTTCTATGTGAGAATAGCGTGCGATAAAAAATAACGGATGATAAGTCAGGCGCACTTTGTCCGACGGCATACTGAACGCCGACAAGTAATCGCCAATAAATCCATTGAGATTTTTTCTTGTCCAATTTTTTTGGTTAGTCGCTGTTACACCGGTATATTTCAGATGTTTGAGTACATCCAATGGTGTATCAAAGTCTAGTATTACATTAAAGTCCTCACACCATAAAAGCTCAAAATCATTGGCTAACCAATTTTGCCATTGGGATAAAGTCGGGTAATTTAAGCCTATATTTGTGATCTGGCGGACTTCTTTTAAATTATCTTCGCCAAAGGTTGCAACCGCCAATAATCCGTTTGTTTTCAAGCCTGTTTTGCAATGGGCGATAAAAGCGTCGGGTTGGTGAAACCATTGCACGGCGGATGCGCTTGCGATTAAGTCAAATTGTTGCAAAAAAAAGAAATGTTCGGCATCGCCGCAGTAAAAATCAAAGGATTGCGGCAATTTTTCAGCCAGTTGGGCCTGCACATCGCACAAATCATTAAATAACCAATAATTCGCTGAAATCTGTTTTTGCAGCAAGGCACTCAACATTCCTGAACCGCAACCTAGTTCCAAAACGCTATCTAATGACCCATTTGGTAAATAGTCTTGCAAATGTGTCATTAACTTAATATTCATTTCTTGTTGAATTAACGCATGTTCATCATAGCTATTTAAGGCTTTTTGGAAGGCGTGTTGAATGCGCGATTTATCTACGGAAGTTAATGATTCCATAATGCCGACCAGTGGCTAAATCTTGAAAACACATAATGCTCACCCTCTATTTCCTGAACGGCACAACGGGATGCCCAATATTGGTGCTGATTAGCTGGCGTAAAAATTTTATCGCGAGAACTAACCCATGCATTTGCCCAGTGAATAAGATCGGTGCGTTTATCCTGCTGAATCATCGCAAAAAGTGCGGTAAGTTCTTGATGAATTTCGTCAAACGGACGGGCTGGAAATAGTTGGTAACGTTCAAAAGATGCTTTATCGCCACAGATTCTGCGTTCAAATTTTAAACGGGTATTTTCTGTGAGATTGTCCAGTGTCGCTTTAAAAATAGTGTCAGGAATGCCAAAATTGTCATCACAGGGCAAACCTGTGCCATTCACTGCCGTTGCAGATTTTAATCTTATTCCTTGCAATGCCCTCTCTGCCGCCCAAACGCCCATAGACCACGCCACCAAACGGATGTGCCGATAGGCGGAAAAATCAAAATCCAAATTTAAATCTTGATAATCATAGCAAATTAATAAATCATGATCTGTTGGCAAAATCAAATGAACTACAGCATCAAGAGGTGTCCCCCAGCCAGCAAAATAAACTATTAAATGCTCACCTTGATGATCATAAAATTTCGTTTTCACATTATTTCCTTATAAGCATGCCACAAACTGTTTCACTTCATCCATTGTCATATCTGCCGTCAAAGACAATCGTATTCTGGATGTACCTTTTGGTACTGTCGGTGGTCTAATCGGCAAGCAATAATAACCTTGCTCTTGCAGATCTTTTGCCTTAGCAAGGGTTGCTTCGTTCTCGCCTAAAATATAGGGAACGATGCAAGTTTGGCTTGGCATTATTTGCGTTCTATGCTCCACTTCTTGGCGTAAAAATGCACTTAACTGCTCAAGATGAGTTCTTTCTTTTGAAAATTGTGGCAATCGTTCAAAAATAAAATGAGTCCAAGCCACATTAAAGGGCGGAAGTGCGGTTGAAAAAATCAATGGACGCATTTGATTAATCAAACATTCTTTTAATATTTGATCACAGACGACATAAGCCCCCATTGAAGCTAAGGCCTTGCCAAAAGTGCCAACCAATAAATCAATCTCGGCAATCAGATTATCCCGTTCGGCAATGCCCAATCCGTTTTGCCCATAAACACCGATGGCGTGGGCTTCATCCACATAAAGATAAGTATTGGGAAATTGTTTTTTTAATTGAACAAGCTGTTTCAAATCCGCCACGTCGCCGTCCATACTGAAAACAGATTCCGTCACAATAAAAGTGCGGTCAAATTTTCCGACGTTTTTTTCAAGCAGATTTTTCAAATGTTCATAATCATTATGACGATAACGAAAGAACTCACATTGGCTTAAACGAATGCCATCAATCATGCTGGCATGCACTAATTTGTCTGCCAAAATTAAACTTTTTGTTGTGGTCAAAGCCGGTAAAATACCAAGATTGGCGTGATAGCCGCTGTTAAATAATAACGCACTTTCCCGTTGGAAACGTTGTGCGACAAGCTCTTCCAAATCGGTATAAATAGGAAAGTTGCCCGTTAATAAACGCGATGAAGAACTGGTAAAAGAGGGAAAATTACCGCCATATTGCTGCAAAAAAGACTGGCGCAAGTTTTCATTTGATGCCAAACCTAAATAATCATTAGATGACATATTCAGCATTTTGCGATTTTCTCGCATAATATATCGTCCTTGATGAACTAAGTCTGGAATTGAACGATATTGATTTTGTGCGCTAAGCTGTTCCAGTTGCTGTTTGAAAGCATCCATTTTTCATCCTAATGTTCATATTCCTGAATTAAAGCCAGAATCATGCCTTCCGTTAATTTCTGAAGTTCATCATCTTTAATCACAAATGGTGGCATAACATAAACCAATTTTCCGAAAGGCCGAATCCAAACACCTTGTTCCACAAAACGTGGGACTAAAGTTTTCATATTTACCGCACTTTTCATTTCAACCACCCCTATCGCCCCTAATACGCGAACTTCTTTGACGTAATCTTTTTCAGCTAAAGGCGAAAGCTGTTGTTTTAAGGAATGCTCAATTCTCTGAATATTTTGCTGCCAAGGGCTTTCCAACAATAAACGGATAGACTCCGCTGCAATTGCGCAAGCCAACGGATTTGCCATAAAAGTGGGCCCGTGCATAAAGCATTTAGCCTCACCGCTACAAATAATTTGCGCAATTTCAGTGGTCGTAATAGTTGCCGATAAAGTTAAATAACCACCCGTTAATGCTTTACCGATACACATAATATCTGGCGAAATGCCTGCGTGTTCAGCTGCAAATAATTTCCCTGTTCGACCAAATCCCGTGGCGATTTCATCAAAAATCAGCAAAACGCCATATTGTTTACAAAGTGCTTGCGCTTTCACTAAATAAGTTGGCGAATAAAAATACATACCGCCTGCACCTTGCACAACAGGTTCTAAAATCAGTGCGGCGATTTCATTACCTTTTCGTTCAAGTAAATCAGCTAAAGGTTCAATGACACAATCATTCCAAGATTCATTAAATGGAATGTTGGGTTGAGGAAGAAAATATTGTACAGGCAGGCTATGATGAAATAAATGATGCATCCCTGTGGTTGGATCACACACTGACATTGCATTCCAAGTATCGCCGTGATAACCAGAACGAATAGTGGCAAATTTTTGTCGTTGCACTTCTCCTTTAGCGTGCTGATATTGAATAGCCATTTTCATCGCTACTTCCACTGCAACAGAACCACTATCAGCAAAAAAGATCTTATCTAATCCATTGGGCAAAATTTGTACCAATAATTGAGCTAATTCCACCGCAGGGTCATGGGTAAATCCGCCAAACATAATATGGCTCATTTTTGCTAATTGATTCTGTGCCGCCGCATTTAAACGAGGATGATTATAACCGTGCAACGCCGCCCACCAAGAGGACATACCATCAATCAAACGACGACCATCTTTTAAAGTTATCATCACGCCATCAGCACGTTCCACCGCATAAAGCGGCATATCAGAAGAAACTGAAGAATAAGGATGCCAAATATGTTGTGTATCAAAAGCTAAAAGTGATTGTTCATCCATCATTTATTTACCATTTACTCGTATCTCAAAGCTGCTGCAGGTTCTACTTTCGCAGCTCGATAAGCAGGATAAAGGGTTGAAAGCAAGGAAAGTAACAGCGAAAATCCAATGACAAAAATCATTTGAACAAAGGATAATTCTGTCGGTAAAAAAACACCTTGAGGATTTACCGCACTTACAATCTCTGTTAAGTTCAACGTAGCTAAAACACCTAAAATAGCACCGAGCAATGTGCCAACAAATCCCACCAGTAATCCTTGATAAATGAACACCGAACGAACTTGGGATTTTGTTAAGCCCTGAGTTTGCAAAATCGCAATTTCCCCTTGTTTATCCACCACCATCAAACTTAAAGAGGTGACAATATTGGAAATCGCCACGACAATAATCAAACTAATCAGCAAACCCATCATATTTTTTTCCATTCTCACTGCTTGGAAAAATTCGCCTTTTTGCACACGCCAATCTGTGATTTTTTGTGTCGGGAAATGTTGTGGGAGTTCTGTAATTTGGAACGGATCATTCAGAAATAAACGATAGCCCTGTGCTTGCTGAAGTTGAATACGCATTAAGCGACCAATATCTGTAATATTAGCAAAGGCTTCGTAACCAGATGCTTCGCCATAACCATAATAAATATCGCTAACAGTAAACAAACGCTGCATTGGCACCCGACCGAATGGTGTATATTGGCTATTTTCCGTAATCATCAAACGGATTTTATCCCCAATATTCACGCCCAGTTTTTGCGCCAGTTGATCGCCAATGACCAGTTTAAACTCTCCTCTAGGCAAAATTTCATTAAATTTAGTCTGATCAAAAGATTCAACCAAAGGATCATCAGAAAATGATTGAATACCTATAATTTGTCCTGCACTTACGCCTTTTGCCGTTTGATAAATCACATTTGTTGTATTGATCGGCACGGCTTTTTGGACAAAGTGCGGTAAATTTTCTAGCGTTTTTTCTGTAGAAATAGGCTGCTCTTCGCTCACAATCGCATGAGGAATAGAAGATAGCACCTGTTGTTTTTGGTAACCTTCTAATCCATTCATCACCGAAAGCACGATGATCAATGCCATCACACCTAGCACAATCCCCAGGCTTGCAAGATTAGTCACTAATCGCCCAAAACGATCCGCACTTTTCGCACGCCAATAACGTAGTGCAATATAAAGAGAAATAGGGAAATTCATTATTTTTGATGTAATTGTTGTACAAATTCTTCGATGTTTTGCATTACTTTGCCAACTAATGTTGTCACTGCACTATCACTCGCCCAAGCAATATGTGGTGTGATAATTAAATTAGGCATCGTTTTGGCAGCTAAAATTAACGGATTATCTTTTTCTGGTGGCTCTTTTACCATTACATCCAAAGCCGCTCCGCCTAAATGCCCCGTTTTTAACGCATCAACTAAGGCAAGTTCATCAATCAAAGGCCCACGCCCTGTATTAATCAAAAATGCGCCTTTTTTCATTTTGGATAAGGTTTCTGCATTAATTAAATTCTTTGTTGTTTCCGTTAATGGGCAATGCAACGTCACAATATCCGCTTGTTTTAATACTTCATCAAAGGGCGTATAACCTTCACGGCAAACAGTAGCATCTTTATGTTCTGCATAAAGCACTTTCATTCCCACGGCATTAGCCAAACGCCCCACTTCTGTTCCTAGGCAACCTTTACCAAATACGCCCAACGTTGAACCGCTCACATCTGTAATTGGATAATCAAAATAACAAAATTGTTTGCTTTCCGCCCATTTTGCTTCCGTTTGATCGCGTAACCAACCTGCCAAACTGTGTTTTAAAGAAAAAATCAGACCGATTACGTGTTCTGGCACGGTTGTACTGGAATAACCTGTCACATTACGCACGGCGATGCCCATTTCTTCTGCAGCCACAAGATCAACATTATTTGTACCTGTCGCAGTAATGGCAATCAGCTTTAATTTTGGCAGTTGTTGCAAAGTTTCACGATCAAAAATCACTTTGCTGGTAATAACAATGTCCGCATCCTTCGCTCGCTCAATGGTTTCGGCAGAAGACGTATGATCATATTCAGTCCAAGTATGTTCAAAACTTGGGCGTGGAATTGAAATATGTTTAGGAATAGCCGTGCTATCTAAAAATACGATTTTCATTAATTGCTCCTTTTTTATATACAAAGTGCGGTCAAAATTAACCGCACTTTTGATGAAATTTAAATTGAGGTATCCAATTCTGGAAAAGATTTTACTAAATCATCGATGGCTTTCATTTGAAAGACAAAACCTTCAAGCGCAGAAAGTGGCAATGCAGAAGGGCCATCACATTTCGCTTGATTTGGATTTGGATGCGCTTCTAAAAATAAACCTGCAATGCCTACTGCTAAACCTGAACGTGCTAACTCGGTTACTTGCGCACGACGACCACTCGATGCTGCCCCAAATGGATCACGGCATTGAAGTGAATGGGTTACATCAAAAATAACAGGGCTACCCTTAGAGGCTTTTTTCATTACACTAAAGCCAAGCATATCCACAATTAAATTATCGTAACCAAAATTTGTTCCACGATCACAAAGAATGATTTTATCGTTACCACATTCTTCGATTTTTTCCACAATATTACCCATTTGACTTGGGCTTAAAAATTGTGGTTTTTTCACATTAATCACTGCGCCTGTTTTTGCCATCGCTTCAACGAGATCTGTTTGACGCGCCAAAAAGGCGGGAAGTTGAATAATATCGACAACATCTGCAACAGGCTGACATTGATAGATTTCGTGTACATCGGTAATAATTTTTACCCCGAATGTATCTTTTAATTCTTGGAAAATTTTTAATCCTTCTTCCATGCCAGGTCCACGGTAAGAATGAATAGATGAACGATTCGCTTTGTCAAAAGACGCTTTAAACACATAAGGCACGCCAAGTTTCTCTGTCACTTTCACATAAGCTTCGCACACTTGCATTGCCATATCACGACTTTCCAGCACGTTCATTCCGCCAAAAAGCACGAAAGGTTTGTCGTTTGCAACATCAATATTGCCAATTTTTACAATTTTATTTTGCATAAATTTTCCTTAAATCAATGGAGGGGAAAAGTATCTTTATTAATCTCGCCTTTAAGTTCTAAAAGTTGCGTGCGGATAAACGCCGCCGTTGGATCTTTTGGACAATGTTCCACAAAAAATTCTAAATCTTTCAATGCTGAAGGATAAGCCCCCATTTGAGCTAAAACTAAGCCACGGTCACGGATATGATAAGGATTTTCATTATTGCCAATCAGTAAATTCTCAATATAGTGGTATGCCATATCGTTATGCTCTTCACGAATTAGTGCATTTTTCGCCAGTTGCTCAAAGCGAGAATAAAGTAAAGAAAGATCTGCTCTATCAAGTTCTTCGGGTTGAATTTGCACACCAAAGCCAAATGCACCTTCATAAAGTTGCTGTAACTTTTCTTGTGAGATATAAGTGCCATCCCAAGGATCAATAAAAGCCACTTCATCTTGAACTTCAGCACGTAAAATTAGCTGTGTTGGAAAATTTACTGGATAAATCGGTAAATCTAATGCCTCGGCTAAATAAAGTACCATTGCCCCAAGCGTTACCGGCATTCCTTGACGATGTTCAAATACATAAGGCAAATATAAATTACGTGCATAGAAATACGCTTCTGGATCGCAACAAAAGCCCCAATCGCCGTAAAATAGTTGTAGCAAATGATGAATCTGTTCTTCTTTCGACCAATCTGGCGAAATTTCTTTACGCGCTTTACGTACAAGCCCACCAATTGTTCCCCGAAGTTGTGCTTCTGAGCTGCCATCATCTGAGATAACAAGATAAAAATGCACAAATTGATCGTATAACGCACGTTGATAATATTTCATTACTTCTTCCAAAAACCTAAAGTGACGCGCTCATTGTCGCCATAATCACGCACGGTTTCAACCATTTCCCAATGATTTTCGAGGAAAATTGACCGCACTTTTTCGCCTTGTTGCCATCCGTGTTCAAGCAATAATGCACCATTAGAATTCAAATAATTCGGTGCTGACTCAATAATATAACGTAAATCAGCATAACCAGCATCATTAGCAACTAATGCGGAAAGCGGTTCAAAACGCACATCGCCTTGACGTAAATGTTCATCTTGCGCATCAATATAAGGTGGATTGCTGACAATAAGATCAAATTGCCCTGTTATATTTTCAAACCAACGGCTCTGCAAAAATTCTACATTTAGCTGATTTCTTTCCGCATTAGATTGGGCTAACGCCACAACATCGGGCATAAGATCAACACCAATTATCTCTAATGAAATTTGTCGTTTTTGACAAATAGAGGAAAGCTCCCAGGCTAATGCTAACGCGATAGCGCCTGTGCCTGTGCCGAGATCAAGAATACGAAAGTTCGGTGGATTTTCTTCCAATTTTACTAACGCAATTTGTAATGCTTTTTCCACTAAAATTTCGGTATCTGGTCTTGGAATCAATGTACCTTTTGAGACATTTAATGGCAATGACCAAAATTCTTTTTCGCCAAGAATATAAGCGATAGGTTCGCCTTTTAAACGACGATCTAAAAGTGCGGTCAATTTTAACCGCACTTTTTCATCAATCTCGGTATCATCAAAAGCAAGGATTTGCGTACGCGGTTTGCCAGTAGCATATTGAAGAAGCACAAGCGCATCAATTTTACTATTTTCAGAGGGATTTTTTTGAGCTAAATCCGCCTTCGCTTGTGCCAGCCATTCTTTATAATTCATTACTTTTCGTCTTTTAACACAATCGTGCCAGCCACTAAATCAGTTAAAGAACGGCGGTCATCTCGCACCAGTGCAACAATACCGCTAATAATCAATAAGAAACTCGTCCACGCCAATAAAATATCAATAATTTCGCGACCGATGTATTTACCAAATTCAACGGGTTGATTGGTATGATAATTAAATACACGCAAGCCTAACCAGCGTTTTGCCATTGTTTGGCCATAAGTTTTCATAAAATATAACTGAAAACCAATATATACCATCGTCCCTAATACACCAGCAAAATCCCCCAATGCAAAACCAAGACCAACCATCACCCAAAGTACAAGCCCATTAATCATACTCGCAAGCCAGCGTTTAAAACGGCTGGCTTGAGTGGATTGAGATGGCTGGAAAGCAGAAGAAAACTCCGCATCTTTTTGATTTTCAATAATCATTTTATTTTCCTTTAAAGTTAAAGGGGGCATCTGAGACCAGACTCCCCCTATCATTCATTAATTCTGTTCAGACAATGCCGCCAACTGATCCGCTTGATATTCCGTAATAATCGGCTGAATCAGTTCATCAATTTTACCATTCATCACTTCATCTAAACGGTAAATAGTGAGGTTAATACGATGATCAGTCACTCGACCTTGCGGATAATTATATGTACGAATTTTATCAGAACGATCGCCCGAACCTAACAAGTTACGGCGCATATCTGTTTGTTCTGCGGCTTGGCGTTCTTGCTCTGCTTGAACAATACGTGACGCTAATACCGACATTGCTTTCGCTTTATTTTTGTGCTGTGAACGCTCATCCTGACATTCCACCACAATGCCTGTTGGAATATGTGTAATACGCACCGCAGAATCCGTTGTATTTACGTGCTGACCACCAGCGCCTGATGAGCGATAAGTATCAATACGCAAATCCGCAGGATTAATTTCTGGCATTTCAGATTCCGGCAATTCTGGCATTACCGCAACGGTACAAGCAGAAGTGTGGATACGCCCTTGCGATTCAGTTTTTGGTACACGTTGCACACGATGACCACCAGACTCAAACTTCAACTGACCATACACACCTTCTCCGCTCACTAAAACAATAATTTCTTTAAATCCGCCCTGCTCACTTTCATTTTCACTTAATACTTCCATACGCCAACGTTTACTTTCCGCATAACGGCTATACATACGGAATAAATCTCCCGCAAAAATGCCTGCTTCATCGCCGCCTGTTCCCGCGCGAATTTCTAAATAACAGTTATATTCATCATTCGGATCTTTTGGCAGTAAAAGAATTTGAAGTTGCTGTTCCACTTCTTCAATTTCCGCTTTGGATTCTTCAATTTCCATTTCTGCCATTTCTTTCATTTCAGGATCGTCGAGCAATATTTCAGCCTCTTCAATATTTTGATTTAATTGCGTCCAACGATTAAAACATTTCACCACTTCTTCAAGTTGAGAATATTCTTTAGAATACGCTCGGAATTTATCCTGATCACTAATTACAGAAACATCGCCCAATAAGGCTTCTAGCTCTTCATAACGTTCTTTTAAACTTTCTAATTTTGCAATAATGGAATCTTTCATCATTTATAAGTCACCGAAAATAAAATCGGCGTATTCTAGCCGATTTTAGGGAAAATTGACAGCGAAAAGGAAATTAAGAATCTCAGACGCTTTATTTGTGATTTACCCACTATTTATTGGTGTCTTGTTTTTGATTGAGCTCACGATATTTATCACACCCTTCTTGACTGCGTAAATCGCAAGCATCGCCAAAATATGTTTTCGCTTTAGCTTTATCTTTTTCCAACTCGCCTAGCTTGATTAACAATTTCGGATCTTTACTTAATACCAACTCTTCTTTAATTGCTTCAATTTTTTCTTGAAGATCGGGCTGTTTTGGCAAATCATCACGACTAAGAACATTCAGTTTTAAATCGGTTATATCGTTAATTTTTTTACCTATACAACCTAGATGGCGATTACATTTATTAATCAATTCCTCAACCATTTTTTCATTTTTTGACGTGCCTAATCCCAATAAATAAAGCGTAGCTAAATTTTGGTAAATATCAATGCTAAGATGCTCAGAAAAATCAAATGTTACAAACACATCATCCGAATTATTGATGTTAATACTCCTATAAGTTTCACTATACCAATTATTTTTGTGACCACAAATGCACTTAGAAAATCCCTTAAAGCATTAGCTGGTTCACTTGAATAGGGAGTTGTAAAAAAGTTCCCTTAGCCTGCACAACAAGATAATTTCGAAATATCTTTATCGAACGTAAGTGCAACTAATTTTAGCCCTTCAGCCATTGTTAAATATGGTGCTAGGGTTTCTGTTAAATCTTCTATCGTTAAGCCAAATTTAACAGCTAATGATGCTGCATAGATGACATCTCCTGCATTTTCAGATACAATATGAACCCCTAATACTTTTAGTGTTTCTGCATCTGCTACTAGTTTAAATACACCGGTTGTTTCACGGTTTACAATTGCTCTTGGAACAGCATCTAAAGGTAATACAGATGTCTTCACATCATACCCTTTCTCTTTTGCTTGTTCTTCTGTTAAACCAACTGTTGCAACCGTCGGATTCGTAAACGTAACAGCAGGAACTACCGATAAATCTATTTTTTTGTTTAATCCACCAATAGCATTATCAGTAATAATTCCACCTTCATAGGCTGCTACATATACAAATTGTGGTCCTAAAGTCACATCTCCTGCTGCATAAATCTTTTCATTACTTGTTTGACCAAAATCATTGATCAGGATTTCATTATTTTTTCCAGTTTCAACACCTGCTGCACTTAAATTTAAAGAATCCGTATTTGGTTTTCTTCCAGTGGCAACAAGTAACTGATCTGATTCAATGACTTCTCTACTGCCATTTACTGTTACGTAAACCCTTTTTATCTCTCCACTTTGTTCAACACGCTCAAAAGTTGCCCCTTTGACAAGGTTTATACCCTGTTCAATTAACGCTTTTTCAACTGACTCTGAAATCTCAGGATCATACTCCTTTAAAAGTCGCTCACTTCTTTGCATAAGCGTTATTTCTGAACCTAAATGATGAAATAGTTGTCCAAGCTCCATTCCAATGTATCCTGAACCAATTACAGTTAATCGTTTTGGTATTTTCTTTAACTCAAGAAGTGTTGTACTAGTTAAATAGTCCATTTTTTCAAGTCCTGAAATTTGGGGCAACGAAGGCGATGCACCTGTTGCAATTAAAAAGCGTTTTGCAGATAACTTTGCCCCATTGACCTCAACCGTACTAGCATCAACGAATTTTGCTTCACCTTTAATTAAATCAAAATTATATTCATCAATTAAATCCATATATTTTTGATTCCGAAGTTCGCTCACCAATTTATCCTTTTGCGTGATTAAACTAGCTAAATCCACTTCTCCAGCGGATGTTTGTAAACCTATAAACGGATTGTCTTTTGATAAATGATTGATTTCCCCTGCCCTAAGAAGAGTTTTTGACGGAACACAGCCAATATTCACACAGGTTCCCCCAACCGTTCCACGCTCAATCATTCCAACTTTTGCACCGTATTCTATAGCTTTAATTGCCGAAGAAAAGGCAGCAGCACCAGAACCAATAATAAGAAGGTCATAATTGTCTTCATTAATTAACGCCACGTTTTCTAGTGATGATACTTCTTCAATTTCTCCGGCTTGGTAATTTGCTTCATCAATCGCCTTTATTGCACTTTCAACCTCAATATCATCGGGCAGTTCAAATACTGCTTCACCAAGACGATAACTAGACTCAATATTTTTAGCACCTATCTTTTCAAGTGCTGATTCCACGTGTTTTTCACAACCCGTACAAGTCATTCCTGAAATGTTTACCTTAAATTTATTCATAAAAAAGCTCCTTTCGTTAATTAATCTCTCATGTTAATGTTTCTATTATTGGACACGCATGTAATTGCTTTTCATCTGAACATCGTTGTTTTAAGTCGTCTAACATAGTTTCAATTCGTTTTAAATCCTCTATTTGTTTTTGCACTTCCTTTTGTTTTTTAGAAACAAATTCGAACATATCTTGACAACGAACTTCATCTTTATCTACAACACCAAGTAATTTATAAATCTCGCTTAAAGAGAAACCAAGTTCCTGTATTCGTTTAATAAACCCAACACGCTTAACGTCATCATATGAATATATCCGATAACCAGCTTCCGTTCGGTGAGGTTCTTGTAATAAATTTTTTCACTCGTAATATCTGATCGTTTCTTTATTAACTCCACATTTATCTGCAAACTCACTAATGCGATAAATCATCTTATTTCACCCCCTGAATATTATAAACCATGTACCATAGTACACGGTCAAGTGAATTGGACTATTTTATTTTTTTCCCAAAGTATCACTCGTATGTGATTGATACTTTTATATAATACTATTGATTATCCTAACATCCCACCAGAAAATCCAATTTAAACACCAGTTGTTTTTAAACTATTAAGAAAGTAATTCCATTATATATTCCGAAGACCCATAATTTTAAATGCGTGCCACATCAAATTTACTTAAATCAATACGATCTTCTGTGTCATAAAAAATAGCAAGAGCATGGCGTAACGTTTCCGCTCGTTTTGGTAAACCTTTTTCCGCATAGGTTTTCACTTGCTCATACACAGCTTGTTTAAAAGGCTGTGTATCGCCTGGATTGCCATTCAAATTATCCGCACTGACAAAATAACGAAAACCAGCCGCCGTTGCCAAAATCCACTCTAATGCTTGCGGTTTAACTTCAACTTTTTCAAAATCACGCTGACGTTCTTCTGAACGTCCATCTGGCTCATACCAATAACCAAAATCTTCTAGTTTACGGCGTTCTTTGCCTGCCACTAACCAATGGGCTATTTCGTGCAATGCACTGCTATAAAACCCTCTAGCAAAATAAATCGCGTTATAAGGCACGTCATTATTTGCGGGTAAATAAATGGGTTCTTCACCGCCTTTGACTAAGCGAGTGTTGTATTCCTCTTCAAAACATTGATTAAAAATTGCAATAATATCTTCTAATTTATGTTCCATGGTATCGACTCCTAAAAAACCGCAAGATTATATCACCAGAGGCTCATTTGTTCTTGTTTATTTTCTTCGGGTAAATTGACATGTAGCCCAATCAAACGAATCGATCGCCCTTTTACTCGCATAAAAATTTGAGGAAGTAATCGTTGATTTTTAAAATTTAAGGGGGTATAGTCGTCAAGCCACTAGAAAAGCGATGAATCTCGAGGATCGCAAGCGATAGGTTGAAATAGTACCTTGGACTGTGTGCGGTGGGTTCGAGCCCCGCCTAGTGGCTTACTCTTTAAATGCCTTTCTCCATTGCTTATCACTCACTAATCTAAACGACTGAACAAAAATTTCCGGTTCTTTGCTTAAAACCTTCAATACTGCAAGCAGTTTCTTGCCATTAACATCCTTATAAAATTGGTATCCTAGTTCATCGACTACAATTTTATCTGGAGCATTGATGATATCTGGCAACGCCTCATACTCATCAATCCCAAAATCTTGCCCATCACGGCTATTAAACTGTTTAATTAAAGTATCATCAGAAAGCCACACTGTGCCAGTTTTGCTTTTCAATAAATCCTTACTTTCCGCACTCAAGACACCTGCCGCAAATTTAAAATTTTTGGTAAGGCTATCTCGCACCTGTAACATTTGATCAGCAGTGAGTTTTTTTCCATCTAGGCTGAGCGTTTGTTTCATCTCCGCCATATGCTTTGCCAACAATTCAAAATCGTGCTTAAACTCCCCACCTTTCATCTCAACCTTCGCAAACGCATGCGCCAGTTTTTCAGGATAAAGATCCAAATTAGGCTTGTAGTTTAATCGCCCTACATTGTAATCAAAGCCTTTATCCGTCACACGTATCGTGCCATCAGGCAATTTAAACCCTACCGTCTTTTCACGATTACCTTGCTTATCCGCAGGGCGTTCTACTTCCACCAAAAATTCAGAACTATCGTCAGGCTTATCAATCCCACGGCGTTTCAAATCTCTTTCGCCTAACCTTCCTGCGGTTCAGGAATCCCTAATTTATCCCGCACCCAACTTTCCGAAATCTGCACGCCAATGCCCGTAAGTTTAGGGATGGCATCTGCAAATACCGATAAATCTTCATATTCTTTCGTGTCAAACTCAAAATAAGGGATACGATGTGGCGCAATATTCGGATCAACATTAATTTGCAAATACGGCAAAATGATTTGTTGAGTAATGGTTTGCGCAAGGTGGCACAATGACAAAACGTTGTGATCAGCCGATTTGTATTGAGTATGAGGAATGCAAACCGAATAAATACGGTGAGATTCGTAAGAAAATTGTGGGGGTAAAAAACAGATTCACAGAAAAGAAAATCATCACCAAATTAAAAAACTGGGTGATTAAATCAGCGAAAAGTGCGTTGGGTTCCACCGCACTTAATTCGGAGACCACCGAAACAAACAAGGCGCATCGCGCCGCTTGGACTTGTGTCAATAACTGTAACCGTTCAAAAATTGAACAGCAAGCTAATTTATTGATGTTGCCTATCGGTTCGCCATTAAAACCGTCACAAATTGAACTTTTAATGCGCCATGGACGGTTACGGCTTAATGACTATCGGTGGATTTGTTGTGAAAACGATGAAGTTTTCATTAAAGAAGAAAAAATTCCGTTGGCTCAAGCCTTTGGTTGGGGTCAGATCATAACCCGCCTTTGTTTTATAGCCGTTGAGCAATTTCTGCCATATCAGGTGCGTAATAAGTATTTTGCAGAATACTGAGATCTCTATGGCCCGATATTTTGGCTAATACCATTACATCCACTTTTTCTGCCAATCGTTCACGGCGGGTGTCGTGAAAATGTAAATTGGCATTTTCAAGCCCTTCCATCTTTTTGAGCTTTCGGAAGTTGTGATCCAGTTGGCGCGCTTCCATTTGGAATACTCACGGATCACTTTCTGTTTTTACCGAAGTAAGATGTTGTAAAATCTCTATTGCTTTTACCGAAAGAGGCACCGTGCTTGAATGTCCATTTTTAGTAATTGGCAAAAAGGCGGTGCGCTTTTCAAAATTAATATTATTCCAAGTTAAACTTGCTATTTCCCCTGCTCTCATTGCTGTCTCTATAGCAAAAAGAAATGCAGCCCCGTGCAATTTTGTAAGGTTTTTGGCGGTTCAATATGTTCGACATCATAACCTGACACAAAAATCAGACGCTCAATTTCATGTTCATTATATCGACGAGTTCTTGGTGCTGGCGCTTTTGGTTTCTCAAGATATTTTAGGGGGTTTTCTGTTATAAAATCCCATTCAATCGTTTTGGCCATTAGAGCAGAAAGCGAACTACGTTCACGCAAAACTGTTGCTGGAAAGACTTCTTTTAATCGTTAATTTTACCACTCACGAAAGTGTGCTTTTCCTATTTCTTGTAAAGATATTGCGGCAATCGGAGTTCGAGAAAGACGCAGTAGTCTTATGCGCTCTTCACGTTTCCCGTGCTTGGTTACGGTGACTTCTTTTAGATACTTATCAATCAGTTCATCCAATGTAATATCAGGGATTTCATTATACTTTCCTGATTCGAGCTGTTTTTCGAGCATTTCTGCCCATTTTTTTGCGTCTGCTTGAGTCAAAAAAGTGGCTGATTTGCTCACGCCAAACTTGCGCACTTGTGCGTGCCAACGCTTGCCATTCTTGATAATTGTCGCCATTGTTTATTCCATAAAAATGTGTGCAATGCACGTGTGCAAAAATGTGTGCAATGGAGTATAGAACAGATCGAAATCGATCCCAATCGGGATAAAAATACTACCTTTTAGGCGATTTTGATATAAAAAAGAAGGTATGTTTTAGTGTGTGAAATTATATAAGCTATTGTTTTTACTTATATTTTATCTATTTCTCCCTGAAAATTGGGGAATAGAGAAAAATAGAGATGGTGCTACTAGCTGGATTAGAATTAATTAAATAATATTTTGATTTAAAACGAAATTTTCAAAAGAAACATAATTATATAATACCATTCATAATACCATTATATTTAATGCCATATATCTAGACAAAACGCCCTTTAAATCATCATTAAAGGGCGTTTAAATTAGATATAAGAAACAGCGAAATTCCCCACCGCTTGTCTTAAACTCTATCAGGCCAAGGATCGGATGTTGTCCACATCATGGCTGGCGGTCTTAGATTTTTGGGGCCAATGTCAGGTATTGCCTCATTGCCTTTTATTTTAGGGGCTGCGTGGTATGGGGTAAATCGCATAAAATTTCCAGTGGAAATTAATGATCGGTTTGTCTTTAGTCATCATGTTTAAACATTGCCCCTAATTGATTCGGACTAAATCGCCAGCCATTTTCCCCACCGCAAATCGCATTAAAGCACCACTCACTGCAAAAGTATTTTGAGCGTTTTTGTTTGATGCCAAGTACGATTCCTAGCGCACCCCACCAGTCATATTTACAGCCCGAAGTGCGGTCAAAATAGGCTTTGATTTGTGCTTCGGTAACTCCCTCTAGCTCAATTAAATCCCATTTTTCTCTATCATAAACATCAATTTGCTTGCAACGTACACCGCCGTCTTGCACTGATGATGAGTAACAATCCCATACGGTGTGATGTTCGTAATGATGCCCATTGGTAAACTCAATGCGTTGCACGGCAATTTCGCAGTGTGAATAACCGCCTTTCGTGAAAAATCGAGTAATGCGGTCGGCGATTGCTTTAACTGGCTCTTTGCACCAGTCTCGTTTGTGCTTGTACATCGCCAAATAAACCTTAGCCATTTTGGTATGCCTCCATCAAGTTATCCATTTGTTTGATAATGTCATCATGGATTGATTGCATTTGCTCAATCGTGAGATTAGGAGCTTTGAGCTCATACTTACGCATACGTTGGTTGGCAAGCTCCATTTGTAGTTTTTTCAAGCCTGCCGCCTGCGTCAAAATCAGGTTTGTGGCGGTCTTATTATCCAGTCTTGCGCGTTGCGCGAAATCTGAGATATAACGACTGCACTCGCCTTCATAATTTGCAGATTTATACGCTTCTGCGGCGGCTTGTCGTTCTCGATACTCACTCTCAAAACGTGTCCAAGTGCTGTAGATTGCGGCTGCTCGGTCATCAACATCATCCATTAATTTTTTGATTGTCTCAGGTGTGACCATGGGGGTTTTGTCGATAAAAATATATTGCCCATCTCTCAAGATAAGCTGTTTTTTGTCGAGAGCACTATCATCGGTTACATCCATCAAAACGTATTCCGTTTTATCCTCTGGCTCGGGGTAAATCTGATATTGGTTTAAATTTGATTTTAAAAAATATACTTTCATTTATCACTCCTTATCGAATATCAATGCGTTTTACAGTACGTTCTTCATTTTCGGAAATGGTTATTTTTCTACCGTCTTCAGTAACATACGCAGAGAATTTCTTTGTAACTACTTGTCTATAATTCTGATAGACGATTACTTCACGAACAGAAGACAATAAACCACTTGCATCTTGTGCACCTACCTCAAAACTGACTGTTTCATCGCTACCTTGATAATTAGATGTACCTGATACATGAAGAGTAAAAATTAACGTTTTGCCATAGCAACTCTCTGATATAGTAATTGACCCAGTACTCACGCTACCTTCCCAGACTTTTTTTAATGTACTAATTTGAGATAAACTCTCTTTCGCCTGCAAAAATTGCTCATTTATATCAGATTTTGCATTGTTTATTTCTCGTAAAGTATATTGTTTATTTTCTTCTATTTCTTGGTCAACCCTCGCAGATAACGCTTGCATATTTTGTGCAAGTGTACCCGCATCTAAAGCCCCAACATTTTCAACAACACCGAATGCTTTAACCCAAAATTGCACGTCATCAAATGTGTTTTTTGCTTTTATACAAAGTTTGAGAATAAGCGATTTAGGGCGAGTTTCATCTCCACCTGTTGCCATCGGGGTATCTAAAAGCGGATGCATAAATCCATTATCACTGAGATTATCATCGGTTGTAGTTGCAGTGCGTAATCGTGAATCTATAACAGTTTTCGTTTTGTCATAAAAAATACTACTATCAGATGAATCAGCCCAGTGTGTTCTCACTCTGTGAACGTGCTTTTTAATCTCGTCACTTTGTGTCTGACCGATATTTAACCCATTCCCTGTATTTCTAATAAATCGGTCTTCCGCAAGTGGTACATTTGAAATAGAACCATATTTACCGACTAAGTGACGATATAACTCGGGGTAATTTTGCTGTGTAACGGTTGTTCTGATTGAATCAAAGGCAATCCAGCCTGCAGGAATGTTATCCACGGCAAAATAAGCCGTCATGCCTGTGTCGCTACGAGTTAAATCAGGAAGTTGGTTGCTGTCGCCCAAAGTGCGGTATAAATCGGGAAAGGTTTGTTGGTTAAATGTCGTGCCATCGGCTTTTAAAAAACCAACGGGATTAGTTACCGCACGAGGAAATGACACTACGGCACCTAAAGGCAAGCCTTTTTTCGCGGCTTCGCCCACCGCATATTCAGATGCAAATTTGTTTTTGTCTGCCCCATCTGTTTTGTGAGATATTGGTAAAATACCAGGCTCTGTTTCTGTCGCTGATTTTGCTGTCCATTTTGTATTGGCAAGCTCTTCGGCTTCAACCGCTTTGTCATAAGCCGTTTTAACCGCCGCACTGGTTGCAACTGTGTCTGCGCTGTTGCTATTTACTGCAGAGGATTTTTTGCTGTTTGGGATAACATTGCCAAGGGCACGCGTGTTGGAATCAATAAGCTGTTTTAGCTGATAACCGGTTTTAGGCGTCAATGCTAAATCTTCACTTTGGCTATCGTAGCCTGTGTAGAGTTGCGTCACCCCATATTGAGTTAATGTCGCCTGAGCAATCTCACTCAACGTAAACCCCCAACGTACCCAATATTGGGACTCTGATTCATTCGGGCGGTTATTTTTACTCTTTTTTAATGCTCGGTAGCTTACGCCATCAAACTGGACACAAGAGCCTTTTGTATAGTCTTGTGTAGCAGACCATTCGGGCAAGCCTCGTTGCATTAAATAAGTATGTTTTTCGTCAAGTCGTTTAAACAAGAAGTTAAACCACTCCATAGGAGGGATACCCTGTGTTTGGTCAAACGTAATCCCCCATCCACGCAATAAATCAGGGAAATTATCAACTTCACCTTGTTTTGCAGATGATGCAAAAATGCTTTCATCTGGCTTATTTACTAATGCCATATGTGACCTCTATATTAGGTTGAAAAGATATTGCACACCGGCTTGGCGTGGCAATATATCTAAATGATTGATTGCGAATTTCTTAAAATCAGATGTGCTCGCACTTGGAACAGAGATAGAGACGGTCATATCGTAGTTATCCACGATGTGACAACCTTCTCCGAAAATAAATAAGCACGCCTCAATTAAGTTTGGTAGCGTGCCTATTTGGTAGTTTTTAAGGATTCTGCATTTAATCAGGAACCGATAATCATCATCGGATAATCTAACGGAATCAGACAGCGGGTCTCGTTTACGATACCATTGCGCACCGCCTAGTCTTTTTTGACTAAATCCCAGTGCATTGGGCGAATTGCGGAAACCGAAAAATTTACGTAATTGATAGCCATTAATAACCCGAAATTGCCCGACGTGTTTACCGACCAAATCAAGCTGATGCCCTGTTGCTGTTTCAATATTCAACACATCTTGCAACCGATATAAATCGATAAAGCCTTGCCCGATAATGCTTTCAAATAGCTTAATCGTTGAGACGGCTTTGGGCTTGTTTCGGTATTGCCAAATCAACAAATCAGAATAGCCCATTATTCCACCTCAATGGTTATATCTGTTGCTAAAATTCGGATTAATTCACGTGGTTGTGCGGTAATATTTTCCGTGGTAAGAGACTGCCCTTTACGCCCGATTTTTAGTTCTTTCACCCAGAAACCGCCCACTTTATTAATTGGCGAATAAAGTCTGGAAAGCGAAAGATTTTGCCCGATGCCAAAGCGCTGAATGGATAATAATCGTTTGATTTCATCCTTATCCACTTCAGTAAAATCCTCATATCGAACACAACGCATAGATACTTGCACATCAACAGGCGTTGCATGGTCAAACCGTAATGCTCTACGCTCGCCATTTACCGTTAAAGTTGTTTCTGTAGCACCTTGCAACCCTACCCCTGCTCCTTTATTTTCATAAATAACGTGAGCGATTTGCTCATCTGCCCCGCCATCTACAATAATATTCAAGGAGTTAGGCTCTACACCATATTTATCACGCTGTTTAGTGTTATTTTCTAGCACTTTAACTTGTCTAACATCAGGCAATGCGGCAATTTTTGACTGGATTGCATCGGCTGAATTTTGCGCATTTTTGGTTCGGCTAATGAAAAAACGTTCTCGTAATTGCAAGTCGGTTTCTTCTTCCTCACCAATTTCTGCATTTTCGAATGTGGTTGCCGAGGTAAGCCCAAGCGTAACGGTCTCAATGGTCAAATTCGTGTTTTTTATGAGGTTAAACGCACCCAATTCTTCGCTGCGGAAGTCCGCACGGGCGGAGCCATTACTATCTAGCTGTACATCTGCCGTTAATACCCACCGCACTTTATGTGGGTCAGACACTACAATCCCCGCATAAAGGTGAGTTAAAGGCTCTCCTGTCAAAATCACTGAGCGCAAATAGCTATAGCTTGCCGCTCGTCTTATCAATCCTGCATAAGCGACACGCTGATCGAGCCAAGCACCTGTCGCAACATCAGGATCTAACTGTCGATATACATTCTCGGCAAGCTCCTCAATATCCATCTTCATTTGAGCAAGTAAACCCACCATTTGCCCATCGGGTGAGTTGGGCGATAGGTCGATATTCTGCCCATAGATTTGTCTAAATCCATCTTCAAATCGCGCCACGATTTCGTTTAATCGCTCAATTTGAATGCCAGTTTCAATCAGTTTTGCCATATTTTCTCCAATAAAAACCGCACTTTCTAAAAGATTGTGCGGTTATAAATTCACGAAAAGATCTAACTGTTTAATTTGTAAAAGCTCACGCTCAAGGGCTTGCTTTTCCGATTTGCATTGCTGCAATAATTTTCCCCGTTCACCGGCACGTTGCGTGTATTCGGCTTTCTTTTGTTGCCACAATACCAACTTGTTTTTGACTTCGTCACGGCGGGCGACACCTTCCGTCCAATAGTCCCACAACGCCAAGAAACATTCCTCTTGATAATTTTCCAAGCGTTCTTTTAAATCGGCACGCACTTTGTTTGGGTTAATGCTAAACAGCCAGCCATTTAATTTCTTGATTGGCATACAAAGCATTTGACGATTTTTACCGTCTGCGCCAACTGTTTCGATATGGAAACAGTTGAACTTTTTGCTATTCTCGTTCAATTTAATTGATTGAGTTCCCCAAGATAACCCAATTCCTTCCACAATCTCACGCATTGCCACATAAGCCACGCCGTTGTTGTCCACTAAAGTAACTTCTTTATCTAAAAATTCTGCAGTTAATGTTTGCATATTTCCTCCTATTTTCTCCACCAAAGAGAGCCTGTAAGAAGCAGTGAGTGGAGAAAGGAAACACCGCTTGTCGCGTGTACATCGCTATCTTACAGGCAATAAAAAAACCCGCCAATTCAAGCGGGTTGTAAAATTTCAATAAAAAAGCCGAACTGCATTGCTACAATTCGGCTATTGTTAGAAATAGTAATGCAAATTTAGGGTTAAGTCAATTTATAATCACTTTTGATGAGACTGTTCAACTTGGCAAATATACCCATCGCAATCTTGATTTAAGTCTAAATGATAAGTGGCCCATAACAACGCCACCACAAGTAAAATTCTGAACATAGTTTGTCCTTTTTTGTAAATTTTGGGTGTAGCAATCCGCCGCACGGATTTCTTTGGGAAAAGTGCGGTCGGATTTTTCGTTGTTTTATAGAATGTCTAGCTGAAAGCCTGTTGCCTTAGGGTTATAGGCTCGAAGATATTTTAATACGCGCCAGTTATTGCCTTGCTCGCATTCAAATTGCTCTGTAATGCGTGTCAATACGTTATGTGCCTGACGGAGAGTACTGCGATATTCGTAAGCCATGCTATAAACGGAAGCAGCGTAGTGCGAACCAATTTGTTTTAATGCGGGGTGAAGTACTTGGCAAAGTTCCATGCCACGCAATAAAGCAAACCACGCCCAAACGAGCTGTTGTAGGTCATGTTCTGTAAATTCACGGGTGAATAGCTCATCTTTTTTCTGTTCAGTGATAAGCTCACCTTCAAGCACGATTCTGTGAACATACTCTACTGCTTCAGGGAGTTGCTCTAATGTCAAATCTTCGATTGATTCAACATTAAAGCGTTGATGGATTAAATGATAGGCATCGGAATAAATTAATCCCTTTTTGCTCACGAGCATATTTACAGCATTGCGTAGTCCTGTGCGATCATCTACCGTAGTTTTACGTTCTGCTTTACCATTAAACCAATAATCATGTAACGCTTGATAACACTCTTTTTTGTATTTGATTAATGTGCCACGGATTTCTGGTTTACAACGATTAATATCAATTCCAAATAACCAACCATTTAAATATTCGATTGGTAAGCAGATCATATTTTGGTTGCCGCCATTAGTAGGTATGATCATAACGATCATACCTTGAGAAAGAACTTCATCACGTTTGATACGTAATACTTGAGGTTCCCATGCAAGACCAATATTTTCACAAATAGGCTTCATTGCAACATAATGTACGCCGTTTTGTTCAATGGTAATCAAGGATTGATTGTTAAAAGATACTGTTTGAGTTGAGATTTGATTAGACATAACTGTCTCCTACTGTTTCTTCGATATTTTTAAGATGCCGCAAGTTGGGCGCCAAGTGGTTCGAAGGCTGCAGTAAGTCAGCTGGACATATTCCCCTTTCGGGTATTGTATTAGTCGCCCACTCGGCATAGATAAGATGTGATTATGCGCAATGAATGTTTAATGGCAATAAAACAAACAAGGTTACTAAATTTCACGCATAAAAAAACCGCTATGCTATCGGGAGCGGACTAACCGCTTACTGCTAATAAGGCTTCGACACCTTGAGTAGATAACTATCTGCTTGTAGGGGATGTTACTTTTCAAATGATAATTTGTCAATCTTTTTGTATACTTTTATATATAAAAAAAATTAGGGTTGCGTTGGAATAATAATTTAGGATCTTCTTGTAGAAGAAGAATATTTTTCTTCCCATTTTTAAATTTAAAAATTACTTTATTTTTTATTAAAACCTTAATAAAAATCTTCATTAATGGGATGGACTCATCTTCTAGTAATGAAAAAAAATTTTTTTCATACACGCCAACTCCCAACGGCAAGCACTCAGATACAATATCAATAAGATACAACGTAAATTCCTCAGTGATATCTTCAGGGACTTCAAGTCTAGTATACCCACTACAGTTATTCCAGAATCTACAATGAAGTTCGTATATTGTAAGAAGGGCATATTTCTGTGAAATTTCGAACTTATCAGACCAATCAATTCTACACCATTCATCTTTTGATAACATAAATCTATCAAATAACCTATGGTGAGTTGGGCAAAGGTATAAATAATTCTTGTCATGATCCGCCCCTTTTAGCCGTCTTGGTACTATGTGGCATTTATCAATAGTTCTGTTTTCTCCACATATCTCACAAGAAATATTCCTATTTTTCACTACTCCATATTTTCTTATGTCAATGAAAACATCAATAGCAGACTTATAATGAGGTTTATTTTCTATATCAACAAAGAATGATTTTGTTATTATATCACCAATATCTTTTGGATATAGATAAGGGTTAATCATGTCTCTATCAACTTTTGATATTAACTGATCAATAAGATGGATTAAATATTGAAGTTTATTCTCATAAAGTGGAATTTTATCTAAAAGATTTTGGATCTTTTCCAACTCATAAATATCATTCGGATATTTAGGGTAAATAATCATGTGGATTCTATTCTAATGGAATATTAACAAGATAATGCCTATTCTACGGAACCAAAATTGTTTATGTAGGTTTTTAATCAGAAATTTTCTATTTTTGCGATCTTCATCACAAAACTTTATTAATTTAACCGCACTTTAAGCGTCATAACGTGCGGTTTGTTGTTGTCCGTAAATATCTTGGTAATCAATTGATATGGTCAGCTTGCGAGTGTCTGCATCAAAATTAGCTTGGTAATTAATTATTTTGTTTACGCCTTCAGTTTCCAACACATAGCGTTTTATTTTGATTTCCCAATCCGCCATATTTACGCCTCGCCCCATTTGTTCGAACCAAGGCAATCCGTGTTCTAGGTCTAAAAACCAGTCATTAGTAAATGACCAAAGGCGAGTTTGTACATTTTGCGCAATGGCATCTGATTCTGTTACGTAGTTAGAAAACCCTTGACCAAATGTCCAATCGTGATTGCTATCTATTCTGCGTACTTTCATTTCACCACCATCTAATTGCGTTAATAAATGGCGTGAGAATGGATAAGCCTAAGCAAATGATAGCAAAAGCAATCGCAAAACGAATTAAAGGGGTTGTTTGCGTTTCCATATCTAATCCTTTTAAAAGATGAATTTGTAACTTTGTTTTGATATACTTCACAACGATTTATTCCTTTTAAATTTCGCTTAATTGGAATGAAAAAAAGCCAAGCACGCCTATGCTTGGCTTTTTACATTAAATATTAACCGCACTTTTATTGTGGCACTCCTGTTTTACCGCCACTGTCGCCTGTATGTTTATGGGTTTTGCCTGAAATACCACCTGCTTTTACATCTGTATCGCTCGAGATAACGCCTGTAGAGCTATGCGAACCTGTTTGCGAGGTGTTGCCCTGATGTTCGATATTTCCTTTAATCAAAATCGAGCCGTTTTTGATTCTGATGTATGTGCTGCCATCAAGGGTTTGCATGGATAATCCATCGGTAAAAAATCCGCCAATAGCTTTCGGCACAGAGCATATTCCAGGAATAAACATCGCATCGGATAAATCATGTAGCCTAAAATCTAAAGGCGTTGATGCGTTGCCGTTTTGCCACCATCCGTCAATGCAACGCTCGGAAAATATGGCTATGCCCTCATCGCCTGCTTTAAGCGGAAATGTCACTGCAAAGCCCCCGCCACGAGGAAAGCTCACAGGCACATCAAGAAGTGGCGGTATATCTGCCCCACTCCCATCAACTAATTGCATTTTTATTTGTATCGCAAGTGACACGGTTTGTTTTGCAGGGTCAAAACTCACCACTTTTGCAGGAAGTGCGGTATGTAAATTCAGTTGATTTTGTTGGATTTGATGGTCGGTTGCGGTTTCTGGCGTTGCTAAGGTTTGTGCGTAATTCATTTTTTCTTATCCTTGCTTTGCTTATCTGATTTTTTATCTGATTTCTGACCGCTCTTTTCTTTTTCCACTTTTTGGAATTTACCCCCGACAACCGTCATCTTGCTGTGCCAATCCCCACCGATACCATCGCCAGAATGCGCAAGTTTTACAATCTTGTACTCCCCATTGAAGTACTCAATGATAGATTCAACTTTCACAAGTCCGCCAATTTGTAATGCAGGGTTGAGTAAACAAGTCAGCTCTAATCCCTCATCGGTTTGCTCTGGCGCATTAATCATTCCTGTATCTTGGGAAATCAGTACGGCATCATCACTTAGCACTTTATCTTTCGGCAGGAAAATAAGCGAGCCATCTTGGATAGACCAATCAGCCTTATTATTGCGTGCAATTTTGGTGAGAATATCTCGACTATTGCCGTTTAATACCCTACCACGAGGGAGCTTTCGTTGGTTGGGAATGTCAATGGCACCAGTCTGCACTTTAGGCATCGTCTTTTGCAATTCCTCAACAATCTGCTTGTCTGTTGCTCCTGCTTTTAATGTTGTTTTGGCTCTCGACTGAGTATAGGCTTGATGTCCATCTGAACACTCAAGCGTAAGGACAAAATCCAATCCCTCTCGTTGGATTCTTGTCTTGGTAATATCTCCCGCATAGATTTGGCGTAACTCGCCATAACCAACCGATAAGGCGACTTTCTTATAGTCTTGGCTTAATAATTGGTTGATATGGTCTCGATTTAAGTTCCATACTTGGATTTTAGCGGGATTAGGCTTTTCATTGATGGTTTTATCAATTTCAAACGCAACACGTAATTGCTCAATGCTTAACGTTTCTTGGTCGTTGCTAATGTCCAGTTTCCAACGTCTGCCAAATTGTTTCATATTTACCACCAGCGAATTGCAGTAATTAATTCAGGCGCACGCCATACTGCAAAAGATAAAACCACTGCAATTAAAATGGCAATAAATCGCCACGCTTGTAATTTTGATGTCATTTGCAATACCCCTTTAATTAAAATCAAAATAGATGTAAAATTATCCACAGATATATCTACTCCTTTCCTGCCTGTGGAATAGAAAAACCCCGAAGTGCTTGCAACGCTTCGGGGTTTGTTTTTAAAGTACGGTCATTTTTAAGATGATTTTTCGCCTATATACAAAAAACAACGAGTACCCAAATCTTCTATACTCATTGGATCTAATTCTGCACCACTTTCATCGTCCAAATAGAAGAAGTAAGGCTGCGTACTGCGAGCCAATAATGGCACCCCACACGCAAGCGCATGGCCTCGGCAAATCTGCTTTTGATTGACTGGCTCAAATATATCCATTGCCCAGAATTGTCCAATACTATTAAATCGCAAGGTTAAGCGGATTTTTATGCCGTTAAATTCAAAGGTTTGTTCCTGATAAGGGTGTTGTGTTAATGGAATTTTACGCATACGTCTCACTACCATTTAAAAAGATTGAAAAGCGAGGAGGTTCTTTTAGGCGTATCGTTCTTTGGTTGGGTAGAACCTTGCTGTGATTTTGTTGCGGATTGAGCCGCTGCTCGACCGCTTTTACTCTTGCCAGATGCAGATGATTTAGATTGAGCCGTTTTTGTCTCAACAATAAATATCTCACGAGCCGTTATTGTAAATGTTGCACTGCCATCTTGTGATTGATTGACGGCTACAGATTGGATGAGCATGTTCTTGTACAAGTTAATGCCTGTCTGTATATCAACGGTTTCCCCCGATTTCTGACAGGCGATAAAATCGGCATAGCATTTTTGCACTCTGCTATCCCCTGCACTACTATCAAGCAATCCGCCTAGACCAAAATCAGGCAAAAAAGGGGCAATGGTTCGCACTTGATTAAGGATGCGCTTCACTTGATTATATTCCCCTGCAGCTTGGCTAATTACTCTGCCTGCTCTCGCAATAGATTGCGATGTTTGAGTGATAACCTTAACTGGCAAAGGGAAACTGTTAAGAAAATCTATCCCACCGCGAATATTCCCGATAAACGGAAAGTCTAAACCAAAAGTCGAATGGTCGTGATCAACCATCACACCATTAATGGTAACTTGTTTAGGCTGAATAACAGCGTGGTCAGCAATGGCAGCCCCTGATTCAATCGGGTTTTCTGTAATAGATAAATCCGACTGATGGTCTTCTGTTGTGACCACATCAAAGGTAATTTTGCCAATCTTGCGATTGGATACTTGAGCAAAATTTAACATAGAGGCTACCCCACAACAGGTGAAAGTTGATTATTGATCGCTTGAGCCGATTGCTCTGCCACTGCTTTTGGATTGTCCGTACCTTGGATATTTTGCGTAATGGTGATTTTGTTGTTACTGTTCTTTTGGCTATTGTCTGTCATGGCACCATTTGTTGTTGCACCTGCCGCAGCAACTTGTGGAGCCGCTGTGTAAGATGGGTCAAACATCATTGTGTCATAGGCTTTCGTATTTTGACTGGCCGTACCTACCTTTTCGCCACTATCACTAAACCACCCTTTTATTGTATCAACAATCGGTCCGATATATTGGTCGTAATAGCCCTTAACCCAATCAAATGCACTTTGGAATGGCTTTTTAATCCAGTCTGTAACTTGGGCGAACTTGGTCTCGATAACATCCAAATCTAACTGTTCGCCAGTAAATAAATTCCATAAACCGCCAACAAGCGCGAGCCCAAGTTTAAATGGCAGCTCGAGCATATCTGTGATGAGGGATAATGTTGCACCAATGGGATCGACGCTAAAGTTATCAACAAAATCTTTCCACGTGGATTTTACCCATAAAAGTGCGCTCTTAAATGGCTTCCAAAATTCACCTAATGCACTTTCACCACCTTCAAGATAAGTGATAAAGTCATCAATCAATAGAAATACTGCAGAAAATATAGCAATCCATCGAGTAAGTGGATTAGACATAAACGCTAACAATATCCGACGACTTAACCATAATAATGCCGCGCCCAATGCGTAGATTAAGTTTTTCCACCCAACAGTATGCTCAACAACATTATCGATGGCTGCAGCTAACTCAAACAAGAATGACAGTATTTTGCCAAATCCGTTGAGTGTGGCCTTGATAAACTCATTATTCTCGGTAAACCATTTTGTAAACCGCTCGGCTAATCGCTGAATAGATGGCGCAACACGGAGTGAGACATATTCGCCAATAGCTCTAAAAGCCTGAGAAACCTGAGTCAGTGCATCTTTAAAAGCCGCAGCGGTTTCTGCATTTTCTGCATTACCAACCCCAAGCGTGAGTGCACTCGCAAGGGCGATTTGTTCTTTCAGCTCATCATTACCAAGACGCAAGGTTTGAATCATTGAACTATCAATACCGAGTTTCGCAAGCATCGCAATTTGCTCTTGCTCGCCCATTGCTTTCATCTTGTCCGAGATTTCACCCAGCATTTCGCTTGAGGTTTTAACATCCCCATTCGCCTTTTTGGCACTTAGTCCATATTGCTCAAATGACTTAGCTCCTCGACCGATACCCGTTGCCGCCTCACCTATAACACGAGATAACCCTTCAATAGATGATTGGGCAGCCTGTGCAGATGAACCATTGACCTCTGCAACCTTACCTAAGTTGTAAATTTGGTCGGCTGATTCGCCCGTGACAGCCGAGAGTTGTTTAATTTCATCGAGCGCATCGAGATTAGCGTCAACAAAATTCTTCACCCCGATTGTGGCGGCGTAGAAAGCTGCACCAAATGCCGCAACTTTAAGTGTGGTTTTATTGATACTAATGCCAAGCAATTCAAATTTATTCAATAATCCGACTGCACCATATTGGGTTGCCCACAAGTCAATGATATTGTCAGATAAATTTTCTGTGCTTTTGGCGTTATCTTCTACGGCTTTTGTATCTTTTTCGGTAGCATCGGTTTTCTGCTCAATCGCAGATTTGAGTTTGCCAATAACTTTCTCAACCTGCTTTGCACTTAACCCCGCCTCTTGTAACTCTTTCGAGAGCTGTTCGGTGTTTTGAAGAAAGCTCTCACCAAATTCAGATAAGAGCTTATCCCCCTCGATAAGTTTCTGCACCCACGCATCTAAGGCTTCATCTTCAGAAAGATTTTCTGTTTCAGATTGTAGTTTTTCAAGCGATGCAAAAAACTCGCTGAACTCGGGCATGTCTTTGACTTGCTCGGTTGCTTTATTCGCAGCCTCTTCTAGCGCTTGACCAAATGCACCTAAACTTTCTACGGCATCTTCAGTGCCGTCTCCAATTACATTGAGGAATTGCTCAAACTGTTGCATTGCTTGGCTATCCGCATCAATGCCGATTTTAATCAGTAGTTCATCGAGTAGCATTGCGTTGCTCCATTTGATTTAATTCAACAATGACTTCATGGAAAGATAAAAGGTCGGCTAACGAATAAACCGACCTTAATTCGTGTAGTGAACAAAAGTTTTTTACGATGGGCGTAAAAATAAACCAGTCAACTTTACTGTCTGACTGGCTTATTTCTTCGCTTTTAGATTGGCTTGAATATTGCTCAGCAATCCGCCCCCACCGATAAAAAAATCAGCGAATTGATACATCAACCCTTCTTTTAATACGGGGATTAAATGCCCACGGTGTTGGTTAAAATGACTATCAAAACGTTCAGATAGTCGGTATAGTTTGCCATCTTGCTCACATGAGGTATGTTTAAGCACGATATCCTCAAGCTCTTTAATGCTTGGGTCGCCTAAATTCGCCAACACAGTCGTCAATACGCTTGCACCGAGTTTTTTATTGTTACCTAATGATGATAAATCGACTGATTGCAATAATTTCATTGCATTTTTGAGTGCAGTCCATGCTGTCATCGCATTAGCTGGCGTCATCGTATAGGTGACATTTTCAATATTGATTTGTTTGCTTTCCATTATTGAACACCTTTTTCAAGATTCATTGTCATTTTCTCGAACACAATCGTCCAGGTTGTCGCATTGTGCCCATTTCCACGCATATAAGCTGCAGGTGTAGTAAAATATCCTTTACTTGCAGTGACAACATCATCATTGATTAAGTCGCGGATAGCGAGTGTCATCGGTAAATAGGTTTTAATACTAGTTTTTTGCTGATTAAACAACTTCGATAAATAGGCGTTATCCTCAGAATGTTGTTTAATTTTTAGGGTTAATTTGCCTGATTGGTCAGGGTTTGCGATAAATACGCCCGTGCCATTTGCGCCAATAACCATTTGCCCCGCATCAACTTGGTTGGTCGCATTAATCACATCTGAGCCGTCTGCCCAGTCACTCATTTCTTTGCCGTCTAATAACACGACAACTTGTTTTGGATCGAAAACTGCCATAGTTTTTCCTCTAGTAGAATAAAGCCAAGAATTTCTCCTTGGCTTTTGAATTATCGGTTATAGTTCACAATCACATCACTAGAATGGATTGCACCCGCTAATTTCACTGCGGTTTGAATAGGTGTTGCGCGGCGTTGCTCTCGGTCGCTATCAGATAGCGTATCCATTGGTGCCGCCCATACATAGTAACCCTTTTCCAGATAATCGCCTGTCGTCAAATGACCAAAGCTATCGCCAGTCCATTGACCAGGTGCAAAAGCCCCATTATTCACGCCTTCTAAGCAAACTTTCTCAACGGCTGCAATTAACACTGCTTGCCCTTTGTCTGTTAATGGGATTTTAGTTGGCGATTTATACAAGCGAGCAAATACTTCTTTTTGTACTGCATCTGTAAACCAGTCTAAGATAACGATTTCATCCGCAAATTTACCACCCATTACCGTCCCCTCGGCAATCATCGCTACATCATCAAAATAGGTGTACACGTTAATGCCTAAGCGTTTCGCTTTAGAAAACTCCGTTGCCGTAATTTCATCTGCCGTAATAGTCGGTTGTTGCTTGAATTTAAGCGTTAAAGTCGAGTTGTTTGCCGCAAAATTTGTTGATAATAAACGAGCCAATGCGGAAGATGCAGGGTACATATCGTTTTTATCAAACATTGCTAATGTGTGATCTAAACCTGCATCATATAATTTCTTATAGATGTTATCAGCAGACCATTCAAGTTGTTCAACACGAATAACATTCGCACCAAACATTTTGGTATTAGCTTGCGCGTATTTTGCAGCAGATTCCACTTCACCATCAGTAAGTTGTGTAGCAAACGTAAAGCCATACCACGCATTATTCACTTCGGCTACGTTAAATAATGCCTCGGCAACGGTTTCCTTTTTCAAAGGAATTGATGCCTTGCCTACTTTTCGGCTTGCTTGGCCATTTTCTAATTTAAGCAATGAGCCAATATACTCACCGTCACCGCCACCATTAAAGGCGTAATGGATTTCGGTCGCTTTATCTTCTCCTGCGTTGTTAGAAGTGATGATAAAACGTTGTCCTACGCTATCGTAAGAGATAGATAAAGATGAGGAAAGTGCGGTCAATTTCGCTTGGATTTTGGTTGCAACCGCATTGAAATCTGATGCGTCAGCAAAAGATAGCCCATTTACTTTCTTGGTTTCAGTGCCAATAGTCAGAGTGAATCGACCATTTACAACCGTTTTAAAACGCTCTAAATCATCCGATAAGGTTGCACCGCTTAATGTGTTTTTGGTTGCATCAATGGTTGCGGGTTCTTTTTGCCAACGCACAATAATTAATTGTTTTGCACGAGGGCTTTGAGCAAAAAATGGCTGTGCCGCTTTCGCTGTTTCTGAATTTGTTCCGAATAACTGTTCTACATCACGTTGATTTTCGACATAAACATAACGCGTAGTCGCATCAGCAAATGCTTGTCCTGCCTCTGGCGTGAACAATGCCACGATACCGAATGATTTACGCGCGGCAGATTTTGGCACAGTATTTAACTGCACATTGACAATCTGCGAAATAGATAATGCCATAAGGCTATCCTCCTATTTGTTGAATTAAATGGTTTGTGCGTTGCTCAACGCTTTCTATTAGCTCTAGAGGTGTATCAACAATGTGATGATGACTAAATACAACATCAAACTGCCCTCGCTCTTCATAATCCGCCCCAACGGTAGCCGTTAAATTACGAACATCTGAAAAGCGAATTACACCCCAGTGGTTTGATTTGAGAAAGGAAAGAAACGCTGAACTTTGGAAAATGGCTTTTAGCTTGTAACACTGCGCAAGGGAATTTCGACCGAAACAAGAGAGGCTAACGGTACTTTGCATTGACTGAATGATACGCTCACGTTTGCCGTCAAATTCTCTCGTGGCCTGCCCGATTTCATTGCTTGTCATCAAATCCACGGTAATAAAAGCAGGTAAAGGATTTTCAGGGAGCCAGCCACCAATAACAGCGCCATTAGGTAACTGTAAAGCCTGCTGAATCCACTTTCGCAGTTTGGCTGTGTCTAACGCCGATATTGTTGTGGTATCCATATTTTCCCCAATTTGCTACGGTTTTTATTTTGTAGGTTTCCCCCTCATAAATAACCAAATCACCTATTTTTAACGGCTTAATGGTGTAGATTTTTATTGAGGGGATAAAACGCTCACCTTCGGGCAATAACAACACATCATTAGGAGAGGTCGGCATAACAATGGCAGTCATGCTTTCATCGGTATAACTCGCCCTAAACCCATCAGATGAATGCTCACCTTGCAGATGTTTCACAGTGACAACTTGGCTGAATTTACTATTCAGAAAGCGAGGATATTGGTTGATTAAACTCATTTAACGATACCTTTTACAGAACCACGCAAGTGCCCATCCCATATGAGTGGGTTTTTCTTAATACTTTTGGGATCTAATGTAGCCCTAAGTTTTTTCCTACGTTTAGGGTCTTTAACATCCTTAAGTTTCCATGCTATTTTGGTTGAATCTGCATTTTCAATCCATTTACCACTTGCTATATTAAGCTGGACGTCACCTTCAGCCTTAATCGCTAACTCTTTATAAATTTGCGCAATGTCCATCCCTTCCTGAAAATACCGAACAAAAAGTGCAGTGTATTTCTCTTGGTTTTCTGATAGCGTTTGGCGCAAGAAAGGACGCGGTTTAATATGTTCATTGCCAAGCTCCAATACGGCCGCCAAAGAGGCGAGGTTAAAATTCTTAACCCCCTCTAATGGTTCATCAAATTCAGCAGGAACCCCAACATAAACCGCCTTTTCTTTATCCGCTTTTAATCGCTCAATTAACGCTTTTGCTTGCGCTAAATTCCCCGTAATTTGCACCGCCATTTACGCCACCATTACCCCAATGCCAACCAATTTACGTAATCGCAAATACTCTTGGCCATACGCCGTTAATTGATAATCTACATCAGTGCCTGTCAGTGTTGGCACGACATAGCTAACAGATAACTCGCCAGCACTTTCACTGGCGAGATTCCGATTTGCCCCACCGCCGCCTTCAGTAGTCCAAAGCGACAAACGTAATAGATGAGCAGTCAATGCCAACACGCCACGTTGGTAGAGTTTCCCCCAACGAGATTGACTTACTTCCATTTCTGCATCCGATAAAAAAAGGTCGATTTTTTCATAATCGACCTCTTTAAACTCAGGATAACGCTCAAGGAATACATCCGTATCAAATGTTGGCATAATGACTCCCTAGTAATCTACGTAAAGTGCAGAATTTGGCTCCATAAAAGTTACGCCACCAAATGCCATGCGTAAGCCAGATTCATAAGCTAATAAGCCTTTTTGTTGAGCCGCTAACACAGTTGGCGACATTGGCACATCAAAGATAACGTGCTCTTTGCTGTTTACATAAACCATTGCACGAGTTTTGCCACTTGTTACACGAGTACCAAAGTTTGATGGTAAGGATTTAATTGCAACCTCACGACCCGCAGCCGCAGACAAGCTCTTAGTTAAGAACTCTAATGCGGTTGTATCGGTGTTATTACGTTGCGTTAACGCTAAGTGCGCTAAATCAAGTGAATCAATCGCAAAGGTGTTTGGCGCTTCGATGCGTTTGGTCTTTTCCATACCTTGTAGGAAGATCTCCTTAAAGAATGCCACCGCTTTATCAAAGTCCATCGCTTGTACTTTGTTATTTGCAGCAGTGCCTTTGATGTTGTACACCTCAACAGATTTGTTGTTTAGCAAACCAGTTAAGCGAGCATCTTTTGCATGGCCTAAGAAGGCAACCTTTTGTAAGGTTTGTTGCGCGTTTTTGTTTAACGCCATAATTTTAGCGGTATCTAACGCTAACCCTAACAGTTTGCCTTGTTCAAGTTCTGGTGTTGTCCATGTTACGGATTTAGCCCATGGCACAATGTAAGAGCGAGTTGGCGTAAAGCCGACTTCTACTTGGTCCAATGTGCTTGTGCCAGTGGTAATTAAGCCATCATCAAGCGAACCGTGCTCATCCGCACCATAATGAAGTTTTTCTGTAATACCGACAGCAGCTTGCTGATCTACATAAACAAATTGCGGAAACACAATTTCAGGATATTTGGTTTCTGAAATTTCTTTGCTTACAGCCGTTAAGCCATTTTGTACATAAGTTAATAATGACATCCATCACCCCTTATAATTTTGTAATCATCGCTAATTGACCTTTAACATCAATCACGGTGTAGCCTGTTTCAATCGCATTTGCATCGGTTTCGCCTTGGATTGCGCCAGTTTTACCTTCTCCACCCGTTGTTAATACAAATACTTTACTCCCACGAGATACAGTTTTCTCCGATGCAATATTGACCCAAATCGCATCGCCTGCACCAATGTGCATCACATCGACTAATTCGCCTTCAGACCATTCATCTCGAATGCGACTTGATAACACTACGCCAGCCAATACATCTTTTTTAGCGGATAACGCTTTTACGCCACCGGCGGCATTTAAGGCAACAAATGTTCCTGCTTTTAATGTGCTACCGGAAACCATTTCGGCACTTGTTTTTGCACTGGCAATGTTGCCTTTACCTAATTCACCTGCACGCGCAGGCGCTTGTTCATAAGCGTAACTCATTTAGTCACTCTCCTTAACTGTTGTAAGTTTTATTAAAGTCGATAGACGGCGCAGCTTTATTCGGCGCAGCATCGCCAAGTAAAATACTACCGAGCGATTTACGTTCATCGGCTAATTTAGCCACAACTGCTTTTGCGGTTTGGTATGCCCCCGAAATTTCCTCATCGGATAATTTGGCTGCTTCATCTTTTGTAAAAATCCCCTGTGCCACGACCGCACTTTCTTGGATTTCACGCACAGTAGCGTTATCCGCAAAATTGACTTCTTTAAATGCGGTTTTAGCATCAGCTAATACAGCGGCTTGTTTTGCTTCTGCATCACGTTTTTCTTGTGCCTCTTTTAGCTGTTGAATTTCTTCATCTTTAGCTTTAAGGCGTTTTTCAAGCTCTTCTTTTTCCACGTCATCTTCCTTTTTATTTTCAGGTTTAGATTGTTTTTCTTTTGGTTCGGTTGGTTGTTTGCCTTTTGGCTCTTTACCTTCTTCACTACCAGACTTTTCTTCGTCCTCAATTTGTTTTTTCTGTTCGTCCGACAACTTGATGCCGAACGCACCTAAAAACGCATCGAGAATTTTTGCGGTTTTCCCCATAATGGTTTTATCCTCATCGGCAAGTTTTACACTTCCACCGCAGCGACCCTTTGCCACAATCGCTACGTGGTTGCCGATCATCGGCGACATCTCAAAATCTGCATCTTGTACCGTGGATGGCTTAATATCGCAGTCATAACCACAAGATAATTGCTCAACACCATTCTCCTGCACGGTTTTAATCGCAGATTCATCATAAATCCAAGCCTCTGCCGTGAGTTCATCGCCCACTCGCTTAACATTACGCACGACACCGACAGAGAGCTGTTTCCAGTTTTTCGTATTCACCCCATCTTTAGGATGACCAACGGTTAATGTGGCATTTTCAAAACTTTTAATCGTTTCATCGCTAAATAATGATTTCTCAGTGCGAGCGACTTTTTTAATACCGTCTTCTTTTAAGCCTAGTTCTGTAGCGAGGTAATCAAATACCCCAACTTTAGAAATGGTTGCGGGCACAACTAAAAAACCATCTTTAGTGATGGTTCTTTGTGTGGCTGCTTGAGTGGTTTTGTCTGTAAATTTCATTTATTTACCCCAATAAAAACCCGCCAATTCAAGCGGGTTGTAAAACTTCAATAAAAAAAGCCGAACTGCATTGCTACAATTCGGCTATTGTGGATAAATCTACTGCACAAATTTTATTGTGTCAATTTTTAGTTTTCTAAAAATGCTTTTGCTTTAACATATTTTTCTTTTCTCGCTAAATCTTTTTCAGTGACTACCGGTAATCTTGATAAATCCATATTATGGGTTAAGTCAGCAATCTTGACCAATCTTGCAATGGGATTTGCTTTTACTCGAGACAGATATTTATCGTATGACTCATCTTTCACCTTTGTGATAGCAGAAACAGCATCCGATACGATATCGCCGAAATAGCGTGATAAGTCGTTAAGAGTGATTTCAGTATCTTCTACGCTATCATGGAGCCATGCTACTGCAATCATTTCCTCCGTTGGCTCTACAAGGTTATTTACTACGGCTTGTAAATGTTCAGCATACGGCTTGCCCGCTTTGTCTATCTGATTATGATGGATTGATTTCGCGAATAATTCGGCTCTTGTTGATAAAGTCATTATTAGCTCCTCATGAATCGGATAGCATCACTTTCAGAAATAACCTTGAAATCACTAAAACCACTTTCAAGTAAGCGTTCGGCCCATGAAATACCTCGTGAGGAATCCCACTCTAATTTTTTTGGCTCAAATACCGAAAAAGATAATAAATCAGAAGGGTTCCCTCTGATAAGTTTCTGTCGATTCTCGCCAACGTTTGCTAAGTAATATTGAAAACTCATTTTTTATCCTCAATAAGTTCAATACCTTTTGGTGCCTTAATTTTACTACTTAGCTTACGCATTTCAAGCAATAACTTCTCTTTTTCGTGGAATGGCGTTTTTGGATTTCTAAATTGCTCATAGAGTTTATGCAATAGACCATTTTTCACATCAAAACTCTGCTGTGTATGGTATTGCATTTCAAAAACATCACCATCTTCATTTTGGATAAATGTATTAACACCTTTATATGCGCTATCATTTTTCCACGTGTTTTTGACTATGATAGTTTTATACCCCTTGATCGCCAACAAATACTGCATTGCTTTATAGCGAGTAACAAAATCCCCTTCCTTGAAAACGGTCGTGTACCGAATGGCATCACGAATTTTATTCAGTGAAAACGACTTGGAAAATCCATCTGCAACCTCAGCTTCAATTTTTCTCTTTATTGAAGACGGGCTTTTTAGACGATTTTCTAAACCAACAAGTTTACCTCCTGCTTTTGTGGCGATATTGTTAATATCTGCCGTAATTGTCGGTTCTATTTTCTGTGATTTTTCAACAAGCTTATCAACCGAAAGCATTAAATTCTCTTTTACCGGTTCCGATAGTGTCTCTTGCGCTTTAGCTTTCGCCTGCACCTCGTCGAACACCGGAATCTGAACACATCGACAATTAAAATCATGACCAGGATGACCAGTATCAGCAGGGGGATTTGAATATTCAAATATCTGCCCATCTTTTTCCGCATGGCTTTCGCGTACACGCTCATCAAGTGATGCTGACCACATATATTTTTTTATGCCAACCTCTTCATGGCGTGCTCGAGTTAATGCTGCATTTAATTTTGAGGATTGGTCTCGCGCAATAAGCATTGCACGACTTTCTACATCTTCCCCTAGTTTTTTGAGTTGTTCGGCTAAGTCTTTATTCAATGCCCCCTGAACCATCGCTTGCATGACGGCATTTTGCACCTTATCAAGATATTGCGTGCGAATGGATTTGATTAATTGGATGTTACTTACCGTTAATTCATTTACCCTTTCTACAATATTCGGACTATTGCGTAAATAGGCGGATAAATCGATGCCAGTTTGATTTTTTAGGTTGGTTGATATTTCGGCATGGTTTTGTGCATCACCACGGCTAACAAAGCCATTGGCGATATTTTCAGCTTGCGAAGTGCGGTCTGATTTTTCGTACTTCTCTAATACTTTCATTAGCGCTTTCGCACTAATCGCCTGGAACCCTTTCGCATCATCCATAAAAAAAGAGCCTTGCGGTTGTTGCATGGCTCTTTCTACATCATCAGTCATCGTTTTGACGAACTGCTTAAGCTGTTGTCTATACCAAAGCTCCGTTCTCTTGCTCATCTTCACTGGCTTGAACTTGCGTGTTTTCGCCTTCTGGTTCTTCAAAATTTCTGGCAAGTTCATCAGCATTTTTCATTTCCTCAATGTCATCGGCAGAGATATTGGCAAATAAACCACTTTCTCGGAGTTCGTTTGCCACTTGATATTCATTTACTACACCATTTTGAATTAACGTATTTGCCGCTGTAGCAAAGGTATTAAGCATATTGACTTGTTGTTCTTGTTTAACCACCGTCAATGGTAAAAACTCAAACCACCAATCTTCAGGTTGTCTACCAAATAATTCATTGCATAGCAATGTATCAAGTGCTTCAAGCACAGGGCGCAATCTTGTTTCTTGCAATCGATGAATAGATTCATGATAGTTTTGAATATCCTCATCGCCGCTTGCCAATCCCGAAACAGATTGCCCAAACAAAATGGTGACTGGCATATCTGCCGCACCTGCCACCGCATTTCGAAACTCTGTCAGTAAATCTTTTAACCCACCAAAAGATAATTCTTTTCTGTCGTACTCATTTTCCGCATCAAGCAACAAGCTATTCGTTGCCGATTTAATCGACTGCACCGCTGAAATGACATGAGCCACATCATTTTCTAACCCAGCTGAAATCTTGTCAGATAACCCTGCGATTTTGAAAATATCAATTTTACTTTCAAAAATAAGGTCACCCACATTCGCAGAGGCGCTATCAAAGCGTTTAAGTACATCAATAATCTTTTCAAGGTCTGACACACCCCAAATATCATTGTCAGATAAAGGTGCATCATTGGCATTGATAATTAATAAGCGTGAATGATGCACTGAAACAGATTGTGTACCGCCAATAATGGTATATTCACTATATCGACCAAAATTTGCGGAAAACACATCATCATCTCGTTGCCCTGTGGGAGAAATCTTCCATTTAGGTAAGATAATCAACCGTTTTAAGCGTTCGGTAGGTTGCAATGGTGATGTAACATTAATGGTATCGGTTACCACCAATAAACCCACTGAACCATATAGACTAGACCACTGCAATGCTTTAGTTAATGTCTCACGCAGTTTTAATCTACGCTCAAGTTTAGTGAACTCGTCTAGCTGTTCAGATTTTAAGTCATTGGAAAAAATATCTCGCCAGTTACGCACCATATCTTCCGAGCGTTTAATACAGACCTTGTTTGCAATCCAGTTATCACGCCATAATGCTTCAATCTGCATTAAGTCATCCGTTAAACTCAGCCCACGAGCATAATATGTCTGGTCTTGTTTGCTACCTAACTTTAGCGCAAGTGATTTGATGCCATCTAAAATATTCATCTTATAAATCCAGTAGTGATTTAGGTTTCCCTAAAATATCCGTTATTGCCATTACCAATGCATCGACTTGGTCATCGTGTGCGTGGCTATCTGTTGCGGTAAATGCCTCACATTCACTAATAAAATCTGCTACCCAAGGCGCATTCTCAGGTATCATCACATAACCGCTTTCAATATATCCTTGAATACCTAAAACACGAGTGTACTTATCTGCATCAACTTGAATTGGTGAGATTGGAATTTGATTATTTCTGCGGATAGCTTGAATTAATCCCGTGCCACTGGCTTTATCTTCTACATTTGCTCGAGTTAATATTCCAGTGTCCTTTCTCGCTTTATGTTTAGCCCAAACATCTTTTAATGTCTGCTCAAGTTCTGGTGCCTCCCATTTACCTCTCACAAGGTCAAGGATATAAACCTTTCCATCACTCCCTCTGCCAGCGACAATAAAGACTGAATAGTCATTGTGCTGTTTAATTTTTTGTGCCGTATCAGCGTAGATTGCTTTGACTTTAATTAGCGGAGGAATTTTGTATCGACCAAACCAAGCGCCTTTAATAATGCCACCACCTTTATTAGATGGTCTTTGTTGATATAAAGCATTCCACGCTTGAGAGCCAACGGCCTTTCTAATCTTGCTTAATCGCTCTAAATCAAAGCGTTCTGGGTGTAATGGCTCGCCCTCTTTGCGGAACTCCTCATCCTCTTCTGCAATCGCAGGAAATTTCACTATGCGCCATTGGTCGCCACCATTCTTCATCTCTTCAATTAATCGACCAGCTAAATCATCCTCATGCCATCTTGTCATGCCTAATAGCACGCCAGATTTTGGTGATAAACGCGTATAAAGCGTGGTTGTGTACCAATCCCAAACGCCATCTCTAACTGTTTGAGAGTTAGCCTCTTTAGCATCTTTTACAGGGTCGTCAATAATGGCTATATCCGCCCCCATCCCTGTAATACCGCCACCAACACCAGCGGAGCGATAAGCGCCTTTGTGACCCGCAATTTCAAAAATCTCACTATTACGCAAAGGCTGCCCAGAGACAGTCGCAATGCGTTTATCATTTAAGGATGATTCGGGGAATATATCGTGGTAGCTCTCGTCATCCATTATTCGCTGAACGTCTCTATTCATTCGGCTAGCTAAATCAGCAGAATAAGAACAGGCAATCATCTGCAAATCTGGATTTTTACCAAAAGCCCAAGCAGGAAAACGACGACTAAATAATTCACTTTTACCACTACGAGGCGGAGCAAATATCATTAATCGAGGTTGCTTGCCATCTATTACATCTTGATAAAATTGCTGCAGCTCTTTTGCAATGAGAATATTGAACCATCCTGTTACGAAGTCAGGTTTGGTTTGCAAGGTAAAATCAATCAAGCTCTTTTGAGCTATCATCACATCCAGTTGCTTTAGATTTAAGCTCTCTAAGAAGTTTGAGTTCATCGACACTTAACCTTGATAAATCCATAGATATTTTTTGCTCAATCGGTGCCCCATTAACACCAGTGATTTCTTGCGTTACTTTATCACCATATTTTTTAGGGGCGACTTTGGTGATATACCATTTGCGAGCATCAACTCTCAACTTAGCTACGCTAACATTTTCGGGAGTAGCAAGATCTGAAATCTCCAACATCTCCTCAAGCAAAAAATCGGCTTGGTTCTCGCGCGCACGCGCGTACTGCTGACAAAACTCATCGTTTTCATTTAACCAACGAAAGATAGTTCGTTGATTTGGCATTCCAGGACGCTCACAAATCTTACGCAAACTTTCACCTTGAGCGATAAGCTGACAAATATCATCAGCCACTTCCTTTACATAAGATGATGGGCGACCAGTTTTTTTCTTCCCCACGCCATCAGACGTGGATTTAACCTCGTCTTTTTTGCTCATGGTTAATCCTTTTAAAAGTTTTTTGTAATACTTACATCACATAGCTTAGATATAACCCCGAGATTTTTAACATCTTGAATGGAGGTATAGCTAAGATATGTAGCATATATAAAACAAAGGCGACTGTTGTTAGCCGCCTTTATTGGAGAATTAAATATTAAATACCGTCTTACCTTGCTCATTGGTAACGTAGATATGATCTCCAGTGCCAATTAAGCTGTATGCAATCTCTTTCTCAATGCCTTGATCGCCGTGCTCGTCGTCCGGTATAAAATCAATCATCATACCAATGATTTTATCTGTTGGATTGTTTCGAGCTGAGCAGTAGATTGACTCCTCGCGGATAACCTCTTTGCACTCTTGGTCGCCGTACATTGGCTGGGTGTAGTAGATGCCGTTAAGTGTGGTCGGCTTTTCTTTTAGTTTGTCCGCCAATCTGAGCATCTCTTTGTACTCACGAGAGGTCTCATCGTAAAATACAAAGCTATTACTCTCGGTGATTGACGTTACACCGTCTTGGATGATTTTAATTGTTAGCATAATTGCTCCTGTTGTTTTTATTGATAAAAAAAGATCGCACTTTAATTGGCGGTCTTGGTTTGGTTAATCCACTTATTGAGATTATCTACCTGGCTTGCGCACTTATCTCGCTCTGCTGTTACCTTAACAAGCTGTATGACTACATCGCCGTATGTTTCCCCAGTAAATGCTGTTTTGACACAAGGTACAGTATAGGCTTGAGGCGGATAAATATATTCTGCTTTAGTCGTAACTTTATTTGTACAAGCGGTCAAGAGCAGACTGAGGCAAACGAGTGTTGGCACAAGGTTGTGTCTTAATGATTGTTTTAACTGATTCAGCATTTTCTGTTGCTATCCTTTCTATTTCATCATTACGCTCTTGTTGAGCAATAACGGCATCACGCTCTTGTTGTAACGCAAGGCTCAATAATTTATTAGCGTTTTCTTGTTGCTGAATAGTTTGGGCTTGTGCTTGGTTCTCTGCTTTTAAACTACTTATCTTCTGAGATTGAAACCAAGTCCAACCACACAAGCCCAAAATCAAACAAAGTGCGGTCAATTTTATGGCAGTTTCAAATCGGCTAAACATAATGCTTTCTCTTTTTCTCGGCGAACCACCAAACCTGCTAATTTTTTACCATTGGCATACACCCATCTAGGAAATTCGCCACAAGCCTTTTCATATTGTTTTGCTCGAAGATATTTAAACATCGTAGATTTACTTACTGCCCCACAACCCACATTAAAAGTGATTGACACCGCAGAATCAAATACCGATTGCGGTAACATCTCGCCATTGCCATATTTATTCACACATCGTTCAGCAATCACAATATCATTCTTCCAACGTTCGGCAATTTCCAAATCTGTGTAACGGTGTTTTGGATTGATTTTCTTACCACCATATTCAGTTGAACCAATTCCTACGGTCAAAACATCCGCAGGGCATTGATACGGATCACGTCTGCAACCCTCGGCATTCCCAATAATTTCAGCACCTACAGGACTTAATCTTAGCTCGCTACCGAACTGAGCATACATTAATCCCATTACCGTAATCACAGAACAAACACCAAGAGCTTTCCTAGTTTTTGTCAAAATCATCATCAAATCCTAAAGACAATCGTTTCATTTTCATACGGTGTATTTCTTCTGCACGCCGTTCTTCATTTTTTCTAACTTTCCCTTCTTGGCATTTAGCATACATATTCACGAGACCACTTATTAAACCTATAACAAGCCCCATAATAGCCAGCCATTCTTGAAATGAATACATTGCCCAGAACGCACCAAAGCCAGACCAAAAAATACTTTGGCTTCCTGCATCTTTTAACATTTTTACACTCCACCCATTTACAGGGCTGATAAAAAAGCCCACGCATTAACGTGAGCTTGTGATATGACAAAGGCGCAAGGAATCGAACCTCAATTAGCGGTTTTGGAGACCGCTGTCTTACCATTAGACTACGCCCTTATAGTTTGATAACAAAAAAGCCCCGACCGTTTCCGATCAGGGCTGTAAAAATCAATTTAGGTGTTCACTACTTATACTGCGACCACCATACATCTAAATAGTATGACACTTTGCCAAATATGTCAATATGTAATTTTGATTTTTTTGATATTTGTTGCACGTTCCCTGCTAGTTCTCTGAATAATAAAGCAAGTTATAAGCAGTTCGTGAATTATTGCTTTTGCAAAGTGTATCTCTTTTTCGACTTCACGATAGATTGTCCTAAAACTTGGCACTCTTACGTTAGATTTACCTGCACAAGGTCTCATTTCCTTAGCTTTGGATTTGCCGTGTAGGTGTTCTGCTATAAAATTGATTGTTCTTTTGTTTACATAATAAGCAAACACAATAAAGTGTAAGATTTGGTCATTTTTCTTAAAAAACATTTCAATGGTTTGACTAATCATAAACCCAGTTTCATCATCGCAAATTGGTTCATTTGGCTCTGCAGGAATGACTGATTGCATTAGTTTTGCAATAATATTTAATTGCGGTTTATCAAGCCTACCGCTGCGCACCCAAGCACCCCATTGATACATATAACGGTCAACAAATTCTTCTTGTTCAATCGTTAGTTCTGATAATTCGCTAAATTTACGCATTTATTCCTCTAGCTCTTTAATTTTTGTCTTGTAATACTTAATAATCGCCTTGCAATCTTCAATGGTGTATTTTTTCGGTTCGTGGTCTTGCCGTTCTAACCAAGCTACCTTATCCGCACCGATTTTATTGACGAGATTTATTCGATATTCGATGATATTTCCGCTCTTATGGTCATTACAGGGGGCGCATTGTTTATGTACGTTGAGCTCACAAAATCTTAATTCAGGACACGCCCCCACACTCCGATAATGCCCTGCGTGGTATTGCCCTTGATGATACCGACCGCAACTGATACAGGGTTCATTTTTATCTCGCAGACGGATAAATTTATTAAAGACCGATTGCGCCTCTTTCAGCCATTCTGAACGACTTTTTAATTTAGCCTTACGCTCCCTTTGTCTTTTCTTTTCTGCTCGTTCTTGCGCTTTTTGCACATTATCTCGAGCTAATTTAATCGCACATTCAGGCGAGCAAACTTTTTGTGTCGAGCTAAAGGTTTTTACAAACGCTTTGCCGCAAACTTTGCATTTATACTCTTTCGCCATTAGCCAAACACCATATTAAACATTCCCCAAACTGCCGCAATCAAAAGTACAATTTTTAACTCCAAAATCTCATCATCGTTTAAGCGTTTCATTTAAATCCCCATCTATCGTTAAATCTCACGCCATTTTGCACGCCCCAACTGGTCACATACTCGATTAGGCTCGCCATTCTGCTCACGCTCATTTGAGCCGAACTTTCACGGATATTCACAAATTCCCCCTCAAGACCTGGCACAACATCTGCTTTTTGGTTTGTGGCGATTGCGTGACCCGAAATAAACAACACTTTCCACTGCTCCATTGTGAGCTTACGCCCCATAAATTCCGCCTGATTTGCCACATCTTGGCACATAGCGTGAAACTTGGCGTTTTGCTCAAGATTCCGTGTTATTGGTTGGATTTTGACTACCAACGGCTTTTTATCGTCTGTTGGCAGTTCCTTGATTAAATCCAAGCAATTATTTTTAATGCGTTGATCACGTAAAAAGAAAGGTTTATATTGGCTCATCACATCATTCCCAACGCTTGAATAACATCGCAAAACTCATTCTTTGTACTCCACACCTAAATCTTCCAACCCAAAATAACCGCAAGATTTTGTTCGATTCACTGCACTGTATTTACTTACCTGCGGAAACGGTATCGGCTCAATTAAGTGACCGTTACAGCGAAAACGATCGTCATCCCATTCGCTGCTCGATATAAAATAATCTGGCGTATAAAAATCCTCTAATTCCGCACCGCACTTTGGGCATTTATAGCTTGTCATTGCAATGCCCCTTTCCCTTTCATCATTGCCATCAAGCTATCGCGCGCCTTATCAGCCTTCGCTTTATCGTAAAAACTTGGCTTTTCAGGAATCATTTTCGGAATATCCTCAAAAGGAAAATTCGACCGCACTTTTTCTGCCGCTTTTGTGAGTAATTTCGGAATAGCTTTCAACGTGTCCTCTTCCGATTTTTTCTTGCACTTTTCGTACAGATTTTTAAGCAACCAAAATTCCACTTTTGAACGATATTGAAATTCATCCCGATTGAATCGGGCATAGCCTAAGAAAGTGTTATAACGTTGGTATAATTCCGCTTCGTTCGGTAAACCTAGTGCGTGATAGTCGTAGGCTTTGCACCAATAAACAAACAACCCTACGCTAGGTAAAAATTTATCAAGCGATTTTTCCGCTTCACAAATCCCATTCTCCAACTGAGGTCTCGTAATTTTTTCTCGTACCAACACACGCAACCAAGTTTTTTTAGCAGAGAGATAATCCGCTTCGGTTTCAAAGGCTGCACGCCAACCAGGAAAAATCGATTTAAGCTCTTGAAAGAGCCAGTTAATCGTCTCTTCCGCACGCTGTGTGCGTTCTGGTGGGAGCGTGTTAATTTGGTTTTGTGTTATGGAATTTGCCATTGTGTACCGTCCACTATGAAATTCATTCCTGCAGACCAGCCTGTCTGCGTATCGTCAAATTTGGGTTTGTTGCGGTGTGATTGCCCTAAGTGCGGTGAATTTGGTCGCAGTTTTTCATCACGCCAATCCCACGATGCGTTAAATCCCTGCCAGTTGCGTTCGATGCAAATCTCCACCACTTCACAAATCGAAATTCCTGCTTTGTCCGCTTGTTTTTGCAAACGGCTAAGTTGCGTTTCGCTAATTGCCCCTCGCTTAGTTTTACGATGCGCAATAAAATCTTTAGCAAGCTGTCCTGTTATGCCAAACCGCTCAAGCAAAATTTCGGATTCGCTTTTTTGCGTAGTTTTTTTAGGTTCATTGACTGGTTCTAAAGAGTGACTGGTTCTGGGTGAAATATTTTCACTACCCCCTAGTGCAAAATTTTCACTACCTAGTGAAATATTTTCACTACCCAGTGCAAAATTTTCACTACCTTGTTCAAGGTGTAAAAAGTATAAATTTGAGATGGAACCATCTTTATTTTTACGTTCTTTTTTGCTTACTAATCCCATTTTGATTAAATATTCAATGTGATTGATTGCACTACGTCGGGTCATCTCGCATTTATCGGCAATGTATTGATAACTTGGGAAACAAATTCCATCATCATTGGCATTATCAGCTAGTTTTAAAAGCACAAGTTTTCTAGCAGGATTGCCAACCTTACAATTCATTGCTTGAACCATTAATCGCATACTCATAGCATCAACTCCGAAGCATAACGTGACGCAATAAATTCAATGCCTTTGCTTGTTACGCGTGTCTGTGTGTAATTGTGACCGTGTTCAGCGGTACCTGTTTTAACCGTAAAAAGATCTTTGGTGTGTGCCGATTGATAAGGCAAAAGCACGCCCGATTGACGATACAAATATTTATCTTCCACCAAGCGATTGACCAATGCACGCTCAGGCATTTTTAAAATCTTCGCCGTCTCACGAAATGATTTACTCGTCCCTACTTCCACATAGTGATCAACAAAAGCGACTTTAGGCGCATTACGCTCTTTTTCTGCTTGTAACTGAGCGGCTAACATCAACGCCTCAGAAAAAGATTGCGGAATAAGTGCGGTTGGTTTTTGTTGATTTTCCAACTCCTGCCAGCGATCGACCACAGCGGCGGTAAATTCGGGCGATAAGCGAGCGACAATTACAAGGGTGTCTCGCTTATCTGAAAAAAATTCAAAATAACGTTGATTATTCTGCGGATGAATGTAGGAATGGGGTATCGTATTTTTTAGGAGACCCCTTTCAATCAATTCACGCACTAATTTCAATACGTTATCGTGACGCTTCTCGCACAACTCCGCAATTTCTCGACTACTCATCGTCAAAGTACTTGCGTTTTCTTTCGTAATCGTTAATAATTGATTCATCTGTATATTCCTTAGTGAATTAGCCACGAAATTTCCTCGTGGCTTTTTTTATTTCTTGTGTAACACAATCGCACATTCAATCGAATGTTGCGTCGCTGCCAAATGTTTACTCAATGCTTGACGGATTTTGTCTTCTTCTTGCGAAGTGATTTCGCCGTCTTCTAACGCCGTTTCTAATGCAGCAAATAACAAGCCTCGTGCGGAAAGCTCGTGCAGTTGTAAATTGGCAAGCTCAACCTTGTCTAATTCATCCTCTGCCACATCAGGCACAAAACGACCACCAGCGGTACGGCAAAGCTCATCGATAAAATCAGTGCATCCGTACTCAAGCTGGAGTGCGATCAATTCTTCGTTTTTAAAACGTTGACCTTTTGTGTGATACAAGCGGTTATTCAGCTCAGCCTCTGAAAATCCGAGAAACCCTGCAACCGCACTTTTGCCGCCAGGTATCTTCTCAATCATTTCCATAATGACTTTCTTCATTGTCATAATTTTTGCCTTGTTTTTATGGTTTTCTTTTGGGTAAAGGTTGGTAAATTAATCCCACAAATCAGGACGTAATTCGGATTTCTTAACTTTTCCTGCTGTAAGTTCTTCAATCTTTGCGCAACGTTCCGCAGGCACTTTTTCACGCCACTTGGAAACAGCCCAGGGGGTAAGATTGAAATGTCGAGCCATAGCCGAAATACCGCCCACGATTTCATAAGCTTTTTCGATTGGTAGCATTTTAACCTCTTTATTCTATTTAAAGTAGCTAAATTCTACTACTAAAAATAGAATTGAATCAACTGTTTTAATTTTGTATCTTCTACCTTTAGTAGAATAAAGGAGCGTCTATGACAGATTTAGCAAGCCGACTTAATGAATTAATGGCTAGACAAGGCATAAATATTGTGGATTTACAAAAAGCTATTGGAGTAACCTATGAAATGGCTAGACGTTACACTTTAGGCACTGCAATACCGAGAGATGATAAACTTTGCAAAATTGCTGAATATCTAGGTGTGGGTCCATCATACCTAAAGTATGGTGTGGTAGATTTAACCGAAGAAATCCCAGAAAATAGATCAATGGAATATAAAAACTCGGTTGTTATTGATGTATTGGATATTGAAGCAAGCGCTGGTGATGGCGTGGTGAACGGCGGTATGGTGCAGATAGTGAAACAACTTCAATTTGTGCCAGAAGAATTTCATAAATACTATCATGGTATCACGCCAGCTAATATTCGAATAATCAACGTTAAAGGCGATTCCATGTATCCAACATTCACTAATGGAGATTTGCTATTCGTAGACATTTCCATTCAATCTTTTGATGGCGATGGCATCTATATTTTTTCGTTTGATAATACGCTATTCGTTAAACGTGTACAAAAAACAGGGCGAGATTATTGCATAATTTCCGATAACGAAGCACTTTATAAACCTTGGCTAATCACACCAAAAGATATGCCAGAAATGTATATTCATGGCAAGGTTAAGGTTCACCAAAGCCAAAAATTGAATTTTATAGGTTGAAATGCAAATGTTCATTATAGGTGAGGTATTTTATGAGTAACAACATAATCAAATCAAATGCAATTAAAGCAACTAAAAACTTATTACTGCAAGAGCAAAAAGGGAATTTTGATAAAGAAAAGTTAATAGAAGATATTATCTTGGGAAAGAGCTCTCTTTTGACCGCAAATGATATTGCACTTCGACTTGGTGTTCCTATTGAGGTATTTCATCAATGGGTGAAAAATGCCGATCCTAAATATCAAATCCCAACAAATGCAGCTTTAGAAGCAATAAGCCATTCATTGATTGGTGTGTTCTTGGATCGGAAAGAAAGTACAAAATTTATAAAACCAGATGTATATCTTGGCCGCTATCCTAGATGGACGGTTGATACATTTAGAAATTGGTTGAGAGCTAATCTAAAATAGAAAAAGGCAGGATAGAAATCCTGCCTCATAGGTTATCGAAGGAACATAAGCTTTACCCTACGTCCACCGGGCAATTTGCCAGATGCGTGTATATTAGTAGAGTATTATATTACTGTCAATATTTTTGAGAAAATATGTCAATATTACAACACCTAAATGCTATCTCAAATTGCAGATTAACCCCTTACAGGCAGCTATGCCGCAATGGGAGCCAAACAGCATCTCCTTTGATTATTGAGAAAAAGGCGATTTGTCTCTATACCGCGTTGCAACACCGCGCTTCAATCTTTTTCTCCCTTATTCAGGAAATTGAAATCAGTGTGAGAAATGAAATGGCTCGACTTATCCAAAAAAATACACCTAATGGCGATTTATTAAACCATTTTTGCGATCTCGCTACTAATAATACAACAACAACCCTATCTAAATATAGCCAAAATGAATTAAATTCTTGTTTAAAAAAACTTTTAAACAAAGCTATTAATAACCCGAGTAAAAACATTAAGTTTCTTAACGATCAAAATTATGCTTATCAACAACTGCAAAAATACAATATCTCAGCGGATGATATTATTGCCAGCATGACTTTCGGCTTTTGGGTGAGCCTTATTGACAGTAATACAAAAAGAAACCCACATTATTTACATTGGAGCAATATGTTCTATTGTAAATTGTTTGATAATCGCTTTAATACGATTCAGCAGCTTTTTGATGATTTAAGAGATGTGAGGGATTTTAGGAATAGACTTTCTCATCAAGATTGTATTTGGAATAAAAGTGCCAGAACGCCTAAAGAGGCATTAAAGAATTTGGACGATAAGTATATTAGATTCAGTAGGATTTTAGATAAGCTTTCACCTAATAGGTATTCATTTAGAACTATCTCTACCTATCTTTCTTGGCAAGAGTCTCTTAATTTTGATTATGATATTTTCATTGCCGAGATTGAACAAATGATGGAAATCTCATTTATCTAATTCAACATAACCGCCCTTGTGGCGGTTTTCTTTTGCCCAAAATCCACCTATCCACCTCTCTATTTTCGTGATCTAGGTCACAAATTCAGCAAATAGTCAAAAATAAATCTAATTCAAAATCAAATATCTACTACTTTAAATAGAAAATATATCTACTTTTACACAAATTTTAGTTGCAATTAAAACTACTTTAAGTAGAATATCCATATCAAAACGAGATACACAATCTCAACGCTCTTTAAAAATTGTGATGAAAAAAAAGCCCCGATAAACAGGGCTAGGTTACTAAGATTCATAAATTGGTGTATTGCGATTAGTGTCCATAACAAGATGAATGCAATTTATGCAGTTCTGTTTGGTTGTATAACCTTCACTAACGGCAATGATTTCGTGATTAGCGGCTTTTAGTCGCCAATACCACTGATTGTTTACACCTTTAAATATTTGAAAATACATATAGGTAATTCCTTATGCAAGATGAAATGAAACGCTATGCGATTTCTTATAACTTTAAAGGTTCCAAATGGGCTGCAGAAATTTATGCACACTCCTTTGAAGAAGCAAAAGAAAAAGTCAAAGCAATGTCCCAAGCAACCGTAGATGGCGTAATCCATCATTCTATTTATATTCCGGTTAAGGAAAAATCATGGCTTGCAAGGTTAATTGTTAGTATAGTCAAAAAATTCACTTAAGTAAGTGATAATCATCACAATTTTAGACAATTTGGATAAAAACACACTCGTGAAATGCCATTTGTGAAAATCGCCAGTTGCAGATTAAAAGCCCTGCACCAATGAGTGTGAGATATTGCGGTAATGAGAAACGAAGCCAGTCGGTGGGAAAAGCTAAACGCAATATCACATTTCAAAGCACATTTGCTAGTACAGAGACACAACGGCATGTGAAACCGTTGCGAATGATAGATGAAGTGTGTTTTGAAATAGTAACAATAAAACAAACGAGGTTAAAAATGGAAGAAAAACAAGAAAGCAGCCTATCTGAAAGAGATAAAGAAAAAATCAAATTGGCTGTATTAGAAAGTGCGGCTAAAAATACCAGCTTAACGCCTAGTGAGTTAGCGGAAGCACTTTGTCTAGCAATTAAGTTTATTGACCTCTATGAGCGTTAATAACTTCCGCACTTGTTACTTCGTCAGAAATAATTTCCTGTAGATTTTTTGAAAGCGTAGAAATAAATTCAGCGATTTCATCTGCAGCGGATTGATTTAGATTTCTGTAATGCTCAGATGATGTTCTTAATACATCTCTAGTCATAATTAAAGCTAATTTGTCAGCAGTCTTTTTAAGCATAATGATTACCTCATAAGTGGTTGTTGTGACTAAAAATATTATATTCCTCATTGTTGTGACTATCAATAAGGGCTTGAGCCTTACAAGCATAAAGAAAGGCACTCTATTCTAGACAAAATCAGCATAGACTGATTGCACTACTCCACTGACCGCTCGAAAGGGCGGTTTTTTTAGGGTTATTTAAAATGAAAAATAAAATCACAGACTTAAACAATCATTTATTTTCCCAGTTAGAAAAACTGCTTGATGAAGACTTAACCGATGAAGAACTTAATCGAGAAATTAAACGTGCCAATGCCGTATCAGGCATTGCGGCAAATATTATCGCAAGCAATGCGATTTCGCTTAAAGCAATGACATTGTTTGAAAATCGTCAAATTGAAAAAGAATCCCCTGATTTTCTAAGAATATCTAAGGCGCAAGGCGATGACCTCTAATGCGGAACGATTTAAATTCACCGATGAACATATTGCGTTTATTCGCTTACATTGGGATAAAAAGCCATCTGATCTAATTAAATTGTTTCAGCAACAGTTTGATTTATTAATAAATCGTAATGTTTTCTATAAATTAAAAAAGAAACACAATATTCCAAGCCTTAAGCATGCTAATCGTTACAGCAAAGAAGAACTTGCGTTCATTAAAGCGAATTGCACGTTAAATGAAAGAATCTTGGCTCAAAAAATGGAAGTTTATTTCAATAAACCATTTAATCCACACGCGTTAAATGTTTTGCGCGTGAAGAGACAATGGCTAACCGGACGAAGCGGTCGATTTGAGAAAGGTGAAAATTTAAAACCGATTGGCTTTGAGCGATATTGTAAAAATGCAAAATGTTGGTTAATAAAAGCAAGCATTAAACGTTATGAACGGAAATCGCATTATCTCTGGCGCAAAGCCGGTAGAAAAATTCCGCGTGGACATATTATTGATTACAAAGACGGCAATTCAAGAAATTGCACCCTTGAAAATCTCGAATTAATTTCACGTGTTGAAATGGCTTGGCGAAAGAAATTACAGTATCACCAACTCAATGATGAAATTAAACCCACCTTTTCCGCCTTTGTAAAACTCAAAGAAGGCATAAATCAACGTAAAAAAGAGAAAGATATGGAAGAAAATCAATCCCCCAATATTGCCACGCAGGAACCGACAACATTTACGTTTGAATTTACCGAACACGAATTGCAAACAATGGCGTGGGCGTGGTTTGTGCTTATGCGTAATATGGAAACCTTCCAAGCACTCTATCCGGCAATGGAAAAAATAGGCTCAAGTTATGCGCCGTCAATTTATGACCAAGCCTATGAATATCGCCCCACAATTCGTGATATGCATAAAATCATTGAACGAATTACAAGTGGTTTTAAATTTGATCAAATGACAAATTGGCGCATACTAAAACGCATACGCCATTTTAACCCAAAGAAAATGGAATTTCTCAAAATCTAACGCCGCACTCAGTGCGGTATTTTTTTACCCAAAATTCAAGGAAACCCAAAATGAAACGCTCAAAATCCGCATTCTTCCAAGAAAAAAACAGCTTCACCGCGTTTATGAAAGGCAGTGAAAAATGGCTAAACAGAATCTGCTATTTTCTCGCCGCCTTGATTATTGCCCTGATTGTAGGCGGAATTAGCCTACACGCCAATGCCCACCCAACCGATTGGCACGACAACGAATTAAGCCAACAAATCCAAGCAGAAACACAGTGTGAACTGAAAGGTGGCATATATGAAAATGGCGTATGTTTACCACCAAATCTCACACTGGCAACAGAAAAAGAACTGCAGGATTACACCGCACAAAAACAAGCAGAAATTAACCGCACTTGGAGTAAACAATGAAACCTTCCGATGATTACTACTATCAACTCGATGCTGCACACCAACGAGAAGTGGATTGGCAAGCAGGCTATGAAATCGCTTTAGATGAAGTCGCCACTGAAATTGACAACGATTTAAAGCAAGGCGACCAAACGCATTATCACGAACTCACGGAAATGTTGTGTGATAACGATAATTTCTGGCTTGCTATTGGTAGCGGTGCAAGTTATGAGCCTTATAGACAAGAGGCGATTAAGAAAATTGCCGAGCGTGAATTACACGACAGAATGAATGATTATGACCCAGATTAATGGAGGGGCGAGATGACAAACCAAGTTCAACATCAACAAAATAAACAGACTCCTGCACTTAAAACATTTTTTGAAAGTGCGAATGTGCAAAATAAGATTAAGGAACTTGTTGGCAAAAATGCGGCAACCTTTGCAACAAGTGTCATGCAAATCGCCAATAGCAATGCAATGCTAAAAACAGCAGACCCAATGAGCATTTTTAACGCTGCCTGTATGGCTGCGACACTGAATTTGCCACTACAAAATGGCTTAGGCTTTGCCTACATCGTCCCTTTCAGAAACAACAAAGAAAAGAAAACCGAAGCGCAATTCCAAATTGGCTATAAAGGCTTTATCCAATTGGCACAACGTAGCGGGCAATTTAAACGCTTAGTCGCATTGCCTGTGTACAAAAAGCAACTTATCAAAAAAGATTTCATTAATGGTTTTGAGTTCGACTGGGAGCAAGAACCCGAGCAAAACGAAAACCCAATCGGCTATTACGCCTATTTTAAACTGGTAAACGATTTTTCAGCCGAACTCTATATGAGTCACGATGACATCGTCAAACACGCTCAACGCTACAGTCAAACATTTAAAAAAGGCTATGGCGTATGGCACGATAACTTCGAGGCAATGGCATTAAAAACCGTAACTAAGTTATTGCTATCAAAACAAGCTCCACTCTCTGTTGAAATGCAACAAGCCGTATTAGCCGACCAAGCCGTTGTGAAAGATGTAGAAAATCAAGAGTTCAACTACACCGACAATATTCAAGAAGCGGAATTTTTAGCGGTTGTTGATGAAGCCACATTCGAACAATGCAAACAAAGCATTACCAATGGCGAAACCACCCTGCAAGAACTTTGTGATAGCGGGGCTTATGAGTTTAGTCAAGAGCAATTAACGAAACTTGAAGAGCTAGAAAATCAGAAAGCAGAATAGTCATTGACACCGCCCCCACTTCGGATTATCATACCCCCACTTTCAACAGAAAGTCGGTAGCCACAATTAAGTGGCTTTTTTTGTATCTGAAACAGGGCAAGATTATGGAAATCAAAGAATTTTCTGCAGTTCAATTGGCGTTAAATGCTTGCGTAGGAATTACAACGCTAGCAGCTCAAGCACAAGGAGATCTAACAGCGAAAGATAAATTACTTTCTTCTTTAGAATCCGTAAATGAGGTTTTAACAAAATTAAGCAAAAGTGAACGAAATGCGCAGGCTGATATGGTTTACACTATGCTATATGATGCTTATCATCGCACACTAAATGCTGTAAATGGAAACTTTGCACCAGAAACAAAAAATTAATTTGACAACACCGCTACTCTTGGATTACGATTACCGCACAACAAAACATTCGGCGGTATCCGCACCCGACAGCATAGCGGTTTTTTTATGCTCAAAATTTAAAAGGTACAGATCTGTACCTTTCAATGATCGGGTCGAGAGAACCTAATACAATACCTTACGGAAATAAGTTCCGCCGCCCGAATGCGGTTGTTGAAGCCCGATCACCCTACAAAAGTGGTCGAATGAGAAACAAAACATTCGGAGCATAAAAAAATGTCAAACTTAGCAATTCTTAATACCAATGTTCGTTCATACGAAAATTTATTCTCTTTAAATGATCTTCATCAAGTAAGCGGCAATTTAGCAAAACACAAACCTGTTTTATTCTTACGACTTGATACCACAAAAGCACTCATTGCCGAAATCGAAAAAGACAACCAACACGCTTTAAAAATTATTCGTGGCACCAACGGCGGCACCTACGCTTGCGAAGAACTTGTAATAGCCTACGCAATGTGGATCAGCCCAAAATTTCACTTGATCGTATTACGTGCGTTTTTAGCAATGCACCGCAACCAACCACAGCAGTTAGCCTTGCCTGAACCGCAAAAATTCACCTTTGAATTTACCGAATATGAACTTCAACAGCTTGCTTGGTTGTGGTTCGCTTTCAAACGTGGCGTCGGCACTTTCCAACATATTGAGAGAGCCTTTAACGTTTTAGGCTCGAACATGAGCGGGCAAATCTATGGACAGGCTTACGAATATTTAAGCGTGCTACGCTCAACAAACCAAATCTTAAACCGCATCACAAGCGATTTTAACATCGACCCAATGACAAACTGGCGTGTATTAAAACACTTGCGAGGCTTTAATCCAAAAGCAGTCAAAATCGACTTCTAAAAACACCACAAAATCCGACCGCACTTTTTTAAGCCTGCGGCGGATTCTCACACCTAAAATCCGACAAAAGGAACAGAAAATGAACAAATTAATCATTACGCTTGTGTGTGCATTTGTGGTGTATATGGCGCACGCCCTAAACCTTAATCAAGACTGTGACGGCAAAATCTGTCACACCGAAATAATTTCAACTATAGAAGGAAAATAAAATGTACCAACTCAAAGCTAAATGCTCTGGCTTGGCTGATTTAATGGTAAAGCCTAAAAGCGGTAATGGAATATCTGCTACCGCTAAAAGTGCGGTGAGAAAGATAGTGAAATTTGATTTATTCGGTTATCGAGATTTTGAGGGGAATAAATACACCGAGAAAGGCATTGCACTAGAAGAACAAGCTATTAAGTTAAGCGGTCGTAAACGTGGCTTACCCCTTAAAAAGAACACGGAAAGACGCGAAAACGATTGGATTACAGGCGAGTGCGATATTTATGTGCCAAGCCGAAGATTAATCATAGACACTAAATGTTCTTGGGATATTGGCTCACACCCTTTTTTTGCTGATGAGGCGGAAGAAAAAGCTAAAAAAGCGGGGTATGACGCACAAATGCAAGGCTATATGTGGTTATGGGATTGTGATGAGGCGCAAATTGATTTTGTCCTCCTGCCTACCCCTTACGACCAATTATCAAGCTATGACGACCCAAACAGATACATTGACTTGGTTGAGCAAATCCCCCAAGAAAAACGTATCACGACGGTCACAATTAAACGTGATGAGAAAGTCATTGAGAAAATCAAAGAGCGGGTAGAAATTGCTCAAGAATATTATCAACAACTTATACAGGAGATGCGCTAATGGCACGTAATACCAATACCGTGATATTAGTCGGTTATTTAGGCAGTGACCCAGAAATCCGCCAATTCCAAAATGGCGGGCAAATTGCCACATTTAATCTTGCTATCAGCGATGATTACCGAGATAGACAAGGCAATACAGTTAAACGTACGCATTGGATACCTATTGTGGTGCATGGCAATTCTGCTGATGTAGCAAGACAATATCTGCAAAAAGGCTCAAAAATCTGCGTAACAGGAAAACTAGTACAGGAAAGCTGGCAAGACCAAAACGGCAATAACCGCACCGCACTTAAAGTAGCAACACAATCCTTTGAAATGCTAGACAGTAAGGCAAGCAGTGAAACACAACAGCCAAGCAAAGACAAAGAAAAACCTGACCCATTAAACGCAGCAGCAGAACAAGATGGGTTTAATGATGATATTCCGTTTTAGAGGGAAAGATAGCTTGTATAACCCTCTGAAGAAATCAAAGCCGCTAAATAGGCGGCTTCATTTAACGAGATTGCTTCCACAATTCAACCGCCTGAATAATCAGTTGGTTTTGTGGAATGTCGTGTTGTTTACTGAGTTGTTCAATTTCAGCGATGGTTGCTAATGGCAACTTGTAAGATTTCGATTTTACACCGCGTTTTTCATCTGAACGCGCTTTAATTTCGTTGATTGACAATTTCATCTTTATAGCCCATAATTTTGAAGAACTGGGGGAACTGGTACTTCCCCCAGATTATCGTTACCTATTAATAAGCAGGAAAGCTAATTAGTAGTAAGACAACGATAAGGAAAATGCGAACTAACATTTTATTTTCCTTCTTCGTAACGTGGGATTAAGCCACACGCTCACTTTCAAGCATCCCCTTGAAAGTGAGATTATTATAAATCGGTATACCGATTAAATCAAGTATTATCTAAGAAAGCCATTGTATTTTACAGTGGCTTTTTTATCGCCCTCAACCCAGCTCGCTTAGGCGGGCTTTTTTATTATCAGGAAAAACAATGAACCTACTAAAATCCCTCGCTAGAAAAATCCTCAAAGAGGAAATCGAAAATAATAAATATCATTTTGAAAAATTAGGCAATGAAAATCTTGCTAAATCAAGACGTATTAAAGAGCTTGAAAGCGATAATTACCGCCTAAGAATTAAAGTGGAACAAATCCGACAAGACAATTTAAAACTCCGAGAAAATCGACCGCACTTTAAACACCATAAGAAAAAAGGAGGGAGAAAATGAATGAAATTAACATCAAAATCCCACTGCATAAACTCCAAGATTTAATGATTAGTCACGTCCGATACAGCTTGCCACGCCATACTTATATCGTTAGCGAAACTATTCACGATGTTAAAACCTACTGGAGCGTGTTAAGCAGTAATACTCGAGAGGTAATTACTCGCGATATTAATGAGCATCTGAAACGCTGGGCAAGCGACCGAAATAACGCATTCCACAAACTTGACTACGATTCGTGGGAGGAACTATTTGACTGGATAAATGAAAGCCGCAGCAGCACATCAACAACAGTTACAACAGCAAAACCACTTGTACCTGTGTTGCCTGTGATTGATTTAAAACAGAGGGAAAGATGATTGTATGGGCTTTATTTGATAGTGGCAATGGTTGCTACACGCAAGGTGCAGAGCTATTTAATCAGTTAGTCAATCAGTCAGTCAATATATACCCTATCGGTATGGATATTGAGTGTAAAAACAATCACTTTATCAATCTTAATCTGGCTGATTATGGTCGTATGTTTGGCGATAACAAGCTATTTGATGAGCTTGATAAACTACCAAAACCTGATTTGATTATAGCTAGTCCACCTTGTGAGAGTTGGTCAGTAGCTAGTGCGATGTGGGGAGGTAATGCAAGTTGGAAACAGGAAACTGGTGCAGTAAATCGTGAATTGTCTAAATTTACCGTGCGTGGACGAGCAGATTATGATTTACCGCACGTCCAATTTAAATATGACCGCTCTTTCCTAAACCGCATTAATGGTGAGCTTTGTATCTATAACACAATAGAAATTATCAAACGTTACAATCCAAAAGTTTATGTAATAGAAAATCCAGCAAGCAGTAAGATTTGGCATTATGTGAATGACATTCTCAATTTTCAGATTCCTTTTGATAATTTGGCACACTATAACTTGTATAACTACCCTTTGCGTAAACCAACAAGATTTAAGAGCAATATTAATCTTGGATTACGAAACAATCATAAATCAAAGCCTCAGCAACAATGGGAGGATTTTTCAAAATCATACAATGAAAGATCGAACATTCCACTTGATTTAATAGTGGATATTTACAAAGCAGTAAATCAATATTTAACAAATCCAATAGGCGTTCCAAGTGAGCGCCTTTTGTTTTAGGAGAAAGAAAATGAAAGAATTTAACTTAAAAGCAGCCTTGAATGGCGAGCCTGTGATGTTGAGAAATGGAGGAAAAGCCGTTGTTAAATACAATTTGCTTAACGAGGTTGAAAAGCTAGAGGTAAGAGATACCGTATATCCGTTAATCGGGTATAGATTTGATGGTATTTACATTAATACGACATCATGGAACTTAACAGGTAAATCAGTACATTGGGCAACCATGGAATATGACATCATTGGAATGTGGGAAGATCCTAAACTAACGTCAGAACAAGTGCTGGAAAAGGCTTGTAATGAGGATTTGCTAGTGCTATGCGATGGTAATCCTGATTTACCTCTAAAAGTTATCGCCAAAACTAAAAACGGCGAGTTTGTGATGTAGCCGGAAGATGGCATCATCCAACCATGGCTCGCTAATCTGACCATGGAATGGTTCTTTGTAAAAAAACTTGATCCAAAATTCGACACAAGCACTTTACCTAAGCCGTTTAAACCACATATTGGCGATGAGTTTTTCTATTTAAGCGATGGAGTGATTAGATATTTTTCGTTTTATGCAGATTGTGCAGCTAACTTGATGATAAATGGTCAATGTTTCCGCACAAAAGAAGATGCTCAAAAATGGCTTGATTTTATGAAGAGTATGATGGAGTAAGTGATGGATATTATTAATTTAATCAAACAACAAACGCCTGAAGAAAGACAAACATTATTCAATGAATTTATTAAACTCTTAAACCAAAAAAGAGAATATGTAGATATTCCTGAAAGAATTGTATGCTCTGCTTGCCAAGTGTTTGTAGATAAGAGAGAAGGCACTTTAGAAAATGGCGAACATATCATCCACGAGGTTTATGGTGTGCGCCATTATGACCAATTTATGCTTAAGCAATTAAATGCTCTAGAAAAGCAGTATAAATACCCTTTATTAGATTTTGATCAAGGTTTTTTAACAAATAAAGGTCGTTTTGTTGGGCGCATAGAGGCGATGGAAATTGCCAAAGAGCAAGGGCAAGTTATACGGTTATCAGGCTCACCTAACGCTGATATTTTATTTTCAGAAGATTTATATTAGGAGCAAGCATGAAAGGATTCACAGAATGGCTTAAATGTTCTGAGCGGTTGTCAGGGATGAGAATGAGATTGGGGAAGATATGAAAGTGCTAGACGAACATATCCTTGAGTATATCTGGGATGAAACATTAGACCGCATCGCACAACACACCTTGGTAACGTATATCGGTGGCAGTGTTGGCACGTATAGCGATGATCATGCAGAGAAAAGAGCAGAAGACTTTGCAATATTAGGTGTAAGCCAACTTATTGCAGGCTCCGGATTAAGTGGAAGTCAATTTAGACGACGGGTAAAAAAACTTATGGCACAAGGTGTTTTGTTACAACGCGTTGGGCCAAATAGCTTTGTGATTAACTCAGAGGTGGTTAAAAACGTAGCGGTACAAGCCGCACGATGTTGGCGTTCAATCGGCGTGCCGTATGGTATGGACGACACCGGGAGAGCCTGTAAAACATTGCCTATTAACGCTCTGCCGAGAAGCATTTTTGAGTTAAAAACAAATTGTTATCGGATTTTGAGATCTGAATATCCAAGTTACAAAGGAAAAGGAGTAGGAAATGAGCAATGAAATAACCCAAAAAGTCCGCATAACAATCGAAGTTGAAATGGACGACTACCAACGTGATCAACTTAAAATATCAAAAAATACGCAAGTGTTAGGCGGAAATATCGTGCTATTAGACTGGGAAGGTGGTGTGTTTGACGAAGTTGATGGGTATTGCATTTGACAATATGAAAGATGAGACCTTTATAGGTGAATTGCAACTAGCGATTAAACGGGTGGTTACGCCGATTATTAAAGCAAAACGCAAAGCAATTTTAGAGGACGAAAATGAGTGAAAACAATGGATGGATTAAATGCACCGAGAGTTTACCCGAACCAGGCATTAAGTGTTTAGTTTTCGATGCTGAAACTCAATGTGTAAGCATGAACTTTCTTATGAAAGATGCTAAATGGTATGTTGGTTATAACATTAAGCACTGGATGCCTTTGCCTAAACCGCCAAACGATGAAACATCGGCGAACATAGCAGATAAATTAAAGGCATTACAATCAAATCCTGATAAAGAAGTGGCGCATAACCAAGCGGATAAAATCCTATGCGATCTATTAAATTCGTTAGGTTATCATGATGTTGTCAAGGAGTTTGAAAACTTAGAAAAATGGTATGCGTAAGCACAGAATATTTATAACCGCCCTTATGGGCGGTTTTTTATTGGAGGAAATATGGAATCTACGACAAGAAAATTACATAATTTGAAAACTGTTTCTGCTTTATTAGATATGAGCACACCAACAATTTATAGAAGGATAAAAAACGACCCCAATTTTCCAAAGCCTCATCTAGTCGGTGGGAATAATTTTTGGACTGATGCACAAATAAATGACTACATTGAAAGAATTGAATCAGGTTGCTATTCATCTTAGCAGCCCATTAATGCTTTCCCATCAGATGCCTCTTCTACAAAATTCCCCCACCACCGCATATATTCGATCCGTTGTGGCATATACTTTGCTTTATTGTATGTGCCACGAACGGAAGAATATTCAAAATGGGCCAAGCACACCTCAATAATCTCACTGTTAAATTCGGCCTCATTCATAGCTGTGCTAAAAACAGATCGTAAACCATGTGCGGTCAAAATATTCCTATAACCGATCCGTCCAAGTGCTTTATTTGGCGTCTCTTTCGATATAGGCTGTCTTGGATTTTTTTTGCTAGGGAAAACAAACTTACTATTGCAACGATTCAACTTCTGTAACAAACGCAAAATCGTTACAGCTTGTTTGGATAATGGCAAGATAAAATCTTGTACTTTACCTTGTCGCCCCTTCATTTTTTCTTTCGGTATATTCAATAAGCTGTTTTCGAAATCTACATTTTCCCATTCTAATTGAGTAATAGCCCCTGCCCGACCTGCGGTAAGCAGTAATAGCTCTAATGCACAACGAGTTTCAATTTCAAGGGTACTATTCTGCAAATCTTCAAACAATTTAGGTAATTGCTCTGGGCGAATAGTAGGGTTATTTTCAGCTATTGGTCGAATAAATACCCTTCCAATATCTGCGGTTGCATTATAATTAATTACCCCTCTATTAACCGAATAAATCATTATTTGGTTTAAATAACCAATAATACGATGCAATGTATCCAATTTTCCTGCTCGTTCTAATGGTTTTAATTTCTCAATAGCAAGAGGAGCGGAAATCTCACTAATAGAATAATGCCCCAACACTTTAAACAAGTGACGTTCTAACCGTTTCCCAATATCAATAAAAGTCACTTCTTTTAATCGACCAGTATCAACTTCATTTTTCTTTAGGTATAGCCATTCCTTCCCCATTTCGCTCAAGGTAAATTGACGTTCTTGGATGGCTTTTTGTTCTTGCTGTAAACGATAATCTTGCGGATCGATATTTTTCGCCAACAAAGAACGATATAAATCCCTAATCTCTCGAGCGTCTTTCAATGAAATCTCAGGATAAACACCAAGACTAATTAAAGTTCTTTTTTTGGAAATTGGTTTATAATATTGGAATCGCCAAATTTTCGAACCATTCATTCTTACGAGCAAGAAAAGACCTTGGCCATCAGACAGCGAGTAGTCTTTCTCTTTAGGTTTAGCATTATTGATTTCTGTAATGCTTAATGGTTTCACTAATACAGCCATCCTCCCCCCATTTGGTATTACGAAAATAATTTTGGTAAGCGTGATTTTTTAATTTTTTTATGAATTTTGGTATTACGACACCTAAAAATCCAAAATCATATTACCAAATATAATACCAAAAAAGTGAGTTAGATTAATATAGATTGATATAGATTGACTTTATAAAAGCAGATAATGCCTTGATTTACCAGGAAATTTAATTTTATTTGATATGGATTGAGAGGGATTGAAAAGAAAATTTGGTGCGACTAGCTGGACTCGAACCAGTGACCCCCACCATGTCAAGGTGGTGCTCTAACCAACTGAGCTATAGTCGCACTGTGTGAAGTAGTCGTGATTATAGATATTTTTAACTTGAACACAAGTATTTTTCTTAAAACCCGATATAACTGGCAAAAAAGTAAACAAAACCAGCTTAAATAACTGAGCCGTTTTTGATTTCCAAAAGTTTTAAGCGTATAATGTGCACCGATTTTTTATCTGGCTAATATGTAGCGAAGTAAAATAACACCTTTAAAATTTTGTAATTATTGACGGAGTAAATAATGTCTAGAAGACTAAGAAGAACGAAGATTGTATGTACTATGGGCCCATCAACTGACCGTGATAACAATCTTGAAAAAATTATCGCAGCGGGCGCAAACGTAGTTCGTATGAACTTCTCTCACGGTACACCTGATGACCATATCGGACGTGCTGAACGTGTACGTTCTATTGCGAAAAAATTAGGTAAAACCGTGGCAATCTTAGGTGATTTACAAGGTCCTAAAATTCGTGTTTCTACTTTTAAAGACGGTAAAATTTTCTTAAACATTGGCGATAAATTCATTCTTGATGCAGAGTTACCAAAAGGCGAAGGCACTCAAGAATCCGTTGGTTTAGACTATAAAACGCTTCCTCAAGATGTTGTGCCGGGCGATATTCTTTTATTAGATGATGGCCGTGTTCAATTAAAAGTATTATCAACTGATGGTGCAAAAGTTTTCACTGAAGTTACTGTTGGTGGTCCATTATCAAATAATAAAGGTATCAATAAATTAGGTGGCGGTTTATCTGCGGATGCCCTAACAGAAAAAGATAAAGCCGACATTATTACCGCTGCACGTATTGGTGTTGATTTCTTAGCCGTTTCTTTCCCTCGTTCAAGTGCAGATTTAAATTATGCACGTGAACTTGCTCAACAAGCAGGTTTAAATGCAAAAATCGTTGCTAAAGTTGAACGTGCAGAAACCGTTGCTAATGATGAAGCCATGGACGATATTATTTTAGCATCCGATGTAATTATGGTTGCTCGTGGTGACTTAGGCGTAGAAATCGGCGATCCTGAATTAGTCGGTGTACAGAAAAAATTAATTCGTCGTTCACGTCAATTAAATCGTGCTGTAATTACAGCGACTCAAATGATGGAATCAATGATTAGTAACCCAATGCCAACGCGTGCTGAAGTAATGGACGTTGCAAACGCAGTATTAGATGGAACTGATGCAGTTATGCTTTCTGCAGAAACAGCAGCAGGTCAATATCCTTCTGAAACAGTGGCAGCAATGGCTAGCGTATGTTTAGGTGCAGAAAAAATGCCAAGCATTAACGTTTCTCGTCACCGTATGGATAAAGAATTTGAAACCATTGAAGAATCTGTTGCGATGTCTGCAATGTATGCAGCAAACCACATGAAAGGTGTAGCGGCAATCGTCACTTTAACTAGCACAGGCCGTACTCCATTATTAATGTCACGCATTAGCTCTGGCTTACCAATCTTTGCTTTATCTCGTAATCAAGAAACCCTAAACCTTTGTGCACTATACCGCGGTGTAACACCAATTTATCACGGTGAAGAAAGTCGTACAGAAGCAGGTGCAAAAGCAGCACTTCAATCATTAAAAGAAAAAGGTTATTTATCTACTGGCGATTTAGTACTGGTAACCCAAGGTGGTCAAGGTGCGACACAAACTAACGTATGTCGCACATTAATTGTTGAATAATCAACAATCTAAATACGTTAAAATGAAAGAGCGGTGGATTTTTCCACCGTTTTTTATTTCCTTTTTTCACCGCACTTTTCACTTAAATCCAATAGATATTTGCGGTATCATAGGCGACATTCTAGTATCGAAATAAGTCCTATGGCATCACAACCTCAAATCAAATCTTCAGACAAAAAAACAGCACAAGTTAGCATTCCTCCGCACTCAATTGAGGCTGAACAAGCCGTGTTGGGTGGCATCATGCTGAGCAATCAACATTGGGATGGCATTGCTGAACGTGTGATTGCTGACGATTTTTATACTTTTCAGCATCGTCTAATTTTTACAGAAATGGAACATCTAATGCGTAATCAATCGCCTATTGATTTAATTACGCTAGATCAAGCCTTAAGAAGCCGCGGTGTCAGCGATGAAGTAGGTGGATTTGCCTATCTAGCAGAGCTTTCTAATAATACTCCGAACGCGATTAATATTTTGGCTTATGCAGATATTGTGCGCGAGAAAGCCATATTACGAGAACTTATTTCGGTAGGGAATCGCATTGCTGAAAATAGCTATTCTCCTAAAGGGCAAGACATCAAATTAATTCTTGATGAAGCTGAGCGTGAAGTATTTGCGATTGCAGAAAAACGAACAACTTCTAGCGAAGGCCCGCAGAATGTGATCAATGTGCTAGAAAGTACCATTGAAAAAATCGATATTTTAAGCAAACTTGAAAATCATTCAGGTGTAACGGGCATTACGACAGGTTTCACTGATCTTGATAAAAAAACGGCAGGTTTACAACCTTCTGACTTAATTATCGTTGCGGCACGTCCGTCAATGGGTAAAACCACTTTCGCTATGAACCTTTGCGAAAATGCCGCAATGGCAAGTGAAAAACCCGTTTTAGTATTTAGTTTAGAAATGCCAGCAGAACAAATTATGATGCGTATGATCGCTTCCCTTGCTCGCGTTGATCAAACTAAAATCCGAACAGGTCAAAATTTAGATGAAATCGAGTGGAACAAAATTGCCAGCGTAGTAGGAATGTTCAAGCAAAAAAATAATCTTTTTATCGATGATTCTTCAGGTCTAACACCTACCGATGTTCGTTCGCGCGCACGCCGAGTTTATCGTGAAAATGGTGGATTAAGTATGATTATGGTGGATTATTTGCAATTAATGCGCGCACCAGCATTTTCCGATAACCGAACACTAGAAATCGCAGAAATTTCTCGCTCCCTCAAAGCTCTCGCCAAAGAATTACAAGTGCCAGTAGTCGCCCTTTCTCAGTTAAATCGTACCTTAGAACAACGTGCAGACAAACGCCCTGTAAACTCAGATTTACGTGAATCAGGCTCTATTGAACAAGATGCAGACTTGATTATGTTTATTTACCGTGATGAAGTGTATAACGATAACTCGGAAGATAAAGGTGTTGCAGAAATTATTATCGGTAAACAGCGTAACGGCCCAATTGGTCGAGTGCGGTTAAAATTTAATGGACAATTTTCACGCTTCGACAATCTCGCCGAACAACGTGAATATCGAGATGATTATTAAGGAAAAATAATGAACGTAAAACCGGCGACAGCGAAAATCAGTTCGCACGCCTTAAAACAGAATTTAGAAATAATTAAACAAAAAGCACCAAATAGCAAAATTATTGCTGTGGTTAAAGCAAACGCCTATGGTCACGGCGTTGTATTCGTTGCTTCAACCTTAGAACAAAATGTTGATTGCTTTGGCGTGGCGCGTTTAGAAGAGGCTTTAGCATTACGCTCCAACGGCATTACTAAACCGATTTTATTGCTTGAAGGTTTTTTCAATGAACAAGATTTGCCTATTCTAGCCGTTAATAATATTGAAACCGTGATACACAATCACGAACAGCTTGATGCTTTAAAACGTGCGAATTTACCAAGTCCAATTAAAGTTTGGTTAAAAATAGATACGGGAATGCATCGCTTGGGCGTTGCTCTTGATGAAGTGGATTATTTTTATCAAGAACTGAAAAAACTCCCTCAAATTCAACCGCACTTAGGCTTTGTCAGCCATTTCAGCCGAGCCGATGAACTAGAATCAGATTACACCCAACTTCAAATCAATCGTTTTTTATCCGCCACAAAAGATAAACAAGGTGAACGCACTATCGCAGCTTCTGGCGGCATTCTTTTCTGGCCAAAATCTCACTTAGAATGTATCCGCCCAGGCATTATTATGTACGGCATTTCTCCAACTGATACTATCGGTAAAGAGTTTGGCTTAACGCCAGTGATGAATTTAACCTCGTCATTAATTGCCGTTCGCCATCATAAACAAGGCGATCCTGTAGGTTACGGCGGTATTTGGACAAGTCCACGAGATACCAAAATTGGCGTGGTCGCAATGGGTTATGGCGATGGTTATCCGCGCGATGTGCCAGAAGGTACGCCTGTTTATTTAAATGGCCGTCTTGTACCAATTGTTGGACGTGTGTCAATGGATATGCTCACTGTTGATTTAGGCGCAGATAGCCAAGATTTGGTAGGCGATGAAGTAATTTTATGGGGCAAGGAATTACCTATTGAAACCGTAGCTAAATTCACAGGCATTTTAAGCTACGAGCTAATTACAAAATTAACACCTCGTGTTATAACTGAATATGTTGATTAATCACTGCATTTTTTGAACAGAGGGAGTCATTCTCCCTAATAAAAATCCCAGAAAGTGCGGTTAAAATTTCAATTATTTTTAATGAAAGGATATGCTATGAAAAATATTAACCCAACTCACACTCAAGCGTGGAAAGCTCTCGAAGCACATAAAGCTGAATTGTCAAACACCACCATCCAAGATTTATTTAAACAAGAAAAAAATCGTTTTGACGATTATTCTTTAACATTCAATAACCAAATTCTTGTAGATTTTTCCAAAAACAACATCAATCAAACAACCCTTTCACATCTTCGCCAACTTGCTCAAGAATGCGCGCTTGATAGTGCAAAAGAAGCAATGTTTACTGGCAAAAAAATTAATCGTACAGAAAATCGTGCCGTGCTACATACTGCACTTCGCAATCGTGCTAATACGCCAGTGCTTGTTGATGGTAAAGATGTTATGCCTGAAGTCAATGCTGTGCTAGCTAAAATGAAAGATTTCTGTCAGCGTATTATTTCTGGCGAATGGAAAGGCTATACAGGTAAAGCCATTAGTGATGTAGTAAATATTGGTATTGGTGGCTCTGATTTAGGCCCTTATATGGTAACCGAAGCACTTCGCCCGTATAAAAATCATCTAAATATGCACTTTGTTTCAAATGTCGATGGTACACATATTGCGGAGACCTTAAAAAAAGTCAATCCAGAAACCACTCTTTTCTTAGTGGCATCGAAAACCTTTACCACTCAAGAAACCATGACAAATGCGCAAAGTGCGCGTGATTGGTTACTGAAAGCTGCGAAAGATGAAAGTGCGGTTGCAAAACATTTTGCAGCATTATCAACCAATGCTAAAGATGTAGAAAAATTTGGTATTGATACCAATAACATGTTTGAATTTTGGGATTGGGTTGGCGGTCGTTATTCTTTATGGTCAGCCATTGGTCTTTCAATTGCACTATCCATTGGCTTTGAAAACTTTGAAGCGTTATTAAGTGGCGCACATGAAATGGATAAACATTTCCGCTCTGCTCCAATCGAAAAAAATATTCCAACTACTTTAGCCTTAGTTGGTTTATGGAATACCAATTTCCTTGGTGCCCAAACAGAAGCAATCTTACCTTATGATCAATATTTACATCGCTTTGCGGCTTATTTCCAACAAGGTAATATGGAATCAAATGGTAAATATGTGGATCGTGATGGCAATGTCATTAACAATTACCAAACGGGCCCGATTATTTGGGGAGAACCTGGTACAAATGGACAACACGCGTTCTATCAATTAATTCATCAAGGCACTACTTTAATTCTTTGTGATTTTATCGCACCTGCTCAAAGCCATAACCCATTGGCAGATCATCACAATAAATTGCTTTCCAACTTCTTTGCACAAACAGAAGCATTAGCATTCGGAAAAACAAAAGAGGAAGTCGAGGCTGAATTTATAAAAGCGGGTAAATCTTTGGATGATGTAAAAAATATCGTTCCATTTAAAGTATTTACGGGTAATAAGCCAACTAATTCCATTCTCGTTCAAAAAATCACGCCATTTACCTTGGGTGCATTAATTGCTATGTATGAACACAAAATATTCGTACAAGGTGTGATTTTTAATATCTTTAGCTTCGATCAATGGGGCGTAGAGCTAGGCAAACAACTTGCAAACAGAATTCTTCCTGAATTAACCGATTCTGAAAAAGTCGCAAGCCACGATAGTTCAACAAATGGATTAATCAATCAATTTAAAGCATGGCGTTAATTATTTGGATTTGAATAATTCTAGAGCTGTCACAGATAACGACTAAAAACTCTATTTAGGTTAAGATAATCAAATGAGAGAAAGTTGCTTAAGTCAATATAAGCAAAATAAACTTATTGAGATATTTCTGACAAGTGTGACAGCTCTAGCTGCAGCTAAGTTGGTAAATATAAATAAACTTCAGCTTATTACTTTCATCGTCTACCATTATTTATCACTCAAAGCAGCCTACATATGGAAATGTTTGAAAGTGAAATTCAAGCGAATGAAAGCTATTTTGGTGGTGCTCTGAAAGGTAAACTTGGTCAAGGAGAAGCTGGAAAAACTTCGTAATTTGTTTTTTGAAACGAAATAGCAAAGTATACACCGTGGTGGTTATGAATATGCAATCTGCAACACTGTTACCGATTATTCGAGAAAAGGTAAACAAGGTAGTATTGTTTATATGAATTTCTACAGAGGTTATGATATTCTTAAGCTATTTTTAAAGGAATATGAATGGCGTTTTAATCACAGTGATTTAAAAAACTCAAATTTCTATTGTAAAACAATTAATTTAGGAGAGTTTTAACTGGTTATCTATGCATATCCTTTTGTCATTTAAATAACGTATAAAATAATTTAAATAAGAGTGTAAAATTGGATCTTATATGAAAAATCCTCCATTAGTATCGGTTATTGTTTGTGCTTATAACGCTGAGCAATATATAGATGAAAGCATTTCATCCATTATTAATCAGAGTTATGAAAATCTAGAAATTATAGTTATCAATGATGGTTCAACAGATTTGACTTTGTCTCATTTAGAAAAAATATCTAAATTAGATAAAAGGATAAAAATTATCAGTAATAAATATAATTTAGGGTTCATAAATTCTTTGAATATAGGCCTTGGTTGTTTTTCAGGTAAATATTTTGCAAGAATGGATGCTGATGATATAGCTAAACCATCGTGGATTGAGAAAATAGTTACCTATCTAGAGAAAAATGATCATATTACAGCAATGGGATCATACTTAGAGATTATTGTAGAAAAAGAATGTGGAATTATCGGTTCTCAATATAAAACTGGAGATATATGGAAAAATCCATTGCTACATAATGATATTTGTGAAGCTATGCTTTTCTATAATCCGATACATAACAACACTATGATTATGAGAGCAAATGTATATAGAGAGCATAAATTAATCTTTAATAAAGATTATCCGTATGCAGAAGATTATAAGTTTTGGTCAGAGGTTAGTAGGCTTGGTTGTTTAGCTAATTATCCTGAAGCATTGGTAAAATATAGACTACATGGAAACCAAACATCATCAGTTTATAATCATAAGCAAAATGAGGTAGCTAAAAAGATAAAGAGGGAAAATATTACATATTACCTTAATAAGATAGGTATAGATATAAACGTAATTAATAGTGTGTCGTTGCTAGAAATATATCATGTGGATAAAAGTAATAAAGTGTTGAAAAGTATACTTTATGAGATGTATATGAGCTTAGATAAATATACTATAACTTCACTCTTACATTTTATTAAATATCATCTTGAATTATTTGACTTAAAGCAAAATTTTAAGATTATAAAAAAATTTATCAGAAAAATAAATGTTATGTTATGTTATGTTATGTTATGTTATGTTATGTTATGTTATGTTATGTT
>ERZ1023310.17-NODE-17-length-92716-cov-12.427094_pt1 | contig 92716 bp, 85 predicted proteins | sample MGYA00380476_ERZ1023310 | MGnify/ENA primary metagenome ERZ1023310 (study PRJEB33173, sample SAMEA4830346) | metagenome | study: EMG produced TPA metagenomics assembly of the PRJEB25223 data set... | reverse complement strand
TGTCCTTTCTCGAGCTTAGCTTTTTTTCAACCCACTACAGTTGACAAAGAGCCTATATTTTTCGGAGGTTTGCAACATCCTCTTCCTGGATACCATAAAAGGAACCTGCTGGTTGCATGACAGACTTCTCATCTGTATGGTCCAAGCCAATCGCATGACCTAACTCATGTTCTGCCGTATGGACAAGGCGTTCATAGGAGTAGCCATAGTATGGATTGGACAAATAATAATGATTCAACCGCACCGTTACGGACAAGAATTGCCCTGTTAAGAGATTAGTTTGACTTTCCGCCTCTCCTGCCACAGGAGTGCCTCCGTCGTTCATCTCCGTAGCCGTAATATCCGCCTTACTAGACTCAGTCACGAGTTCAAAGTTAAAAGCACCAGTTTGATTCCAGTTCTGGATTGCTTCTAAATAAGCCTCTTGAAAGCGTGAATCCATCTGCGGATCCAGGTAAATACGAGCAGAGGCCTGTGCCCACCTTCCTTCAGAATGCTGGTGACTATCTGTCTGGCTTAACTTAGGCAGTTGCCCTGTTTTCTCCCATTGGTCAATACTTTGTTGACCAATTTTTACTGACCGTTCTGCTTGCTTTAGCGCTCCTTGAAAATCCCCGTTCAGATACCAGAGAAGTCCGAAAGCAAGCACACATAAGAGCACAACTATCCAAACCAGACGCCAAAACAAACGCCACACAAAAGAAAAGAAAGCCCCTATCAAACGAAAAAGCCAGCGCATGTCTCTCCACCTTTCTAACAAATAAGAATTATTTTACTAAAAGAAGCTAAAAGAAATCTAAATACTGACTTTTTCATCTTAACGTCCTACTATTTTTTTGAGTAACTGGATAGCTTTGTATTTTAAAGGCGATGGATGGTAACGGAAAGTACCCGCTTTGCGTACAATATAGCCATTAAAATTCTGTTTAAAACGCAAAACACCATCACTTCCATCAAAAATCCCTTGAATGCCTAGGAAGTTGTATTTAGGTATTCCACGTTTTATGCTTTCCAACATAACATATTTTTGAAGCAGGGCAGGGGCATAGAACTTATTAAACTCAGTGTAGGAACCACTAAAGAGATAAGTCGTTTCCTGAGGCATATAAACAAATAAACTCCCAGCTAAAACAATATCTTCTTCTCCATATTTTTCAATCAAGTCTCGCGCTTCTGCTTTTCGAACTTCAAACGTTTCAAATTGACTAGAATATTCTCTCAGTTGATTTTGTTTTTTCTCAGAATGAGGATTTTTACTCAAATCAAGTCGCAACTTGTCCAAGTTTTCTTCTAGTTTACTTTGTTCACCTTGCAATTTGCTCATATAGTCCGAAAAATTTAAGCTTGCTATGAGAAACTCCGCTTGTTCTCCAAAAGTATCATAAAAATGCTCATAATATTCTAAACTTTTATCACTATATTCTCTACGTTCAGAGGTTTCTTTTGTTATATTCTTAAAAATCGATAGTTCTTCACGTTTTAACTTTTTCAACCGAATGCCAAAGGTTTCAGCCTTTTTCACCAAGGGTTTACCCTTTTTGCTAAAACTTTTAAGCAAACTCTTTTCAGTTAATTCAGTTAAATCTTTATAGTATAACCAATCTGGTTCTCCACCTGGGTAACCTGTTGTTAAGCCATCAAATTGATAACCTAAATCAGTCAAACCTTGAATAATACTTTTTTTCTCAGCATCTATTGGATTACCTTGGCTATCAAAAGTTTGATAAGTTTCATAAGGTTTTACAAGCAACTCTAATACACCATTTTGCTTGGCATATTCTTTTAACTCTGCATAAAAAACTGGAAGAGCATCTTGTTGGGTATAAATCGGCCCCGAATTGAGTTCCATATGCAGACCACCCAGCATGGGCAAGCTATAAACCAGAGCTGCAACTTGAATTTCTCCTTCTTGTTTCAAAGCAAGATAAACAATTCGAGCCCCTCTTTTTTCTAGCAAATCCCCCATCTGGACAGATTGCATAAAGGAACGAGAAGAAACCTGATCAGAATAAGTCTGAAACTCTTCTTTCGTGAGTGTTGTTAGTGCCATATACTTACTTTCTATGTTTTTTTCTTAATGTTTTACGGAAATCAAGAGCAAGTCTTAACAGAGGATAGAGAGGATGAGTGGGCATTGTAAATTCACCCAAGTATTCTTCAATCGTTGGATTAAATTTTTCCTTAAAATGATAAAGTCCACCATTGAGAGAGTTTTCAACACCACCTAAATTTTGCCAAACCATACCTCGCTCAAAGGCATAGCGAGCCGTTTCATACCATGTTAAAATTGGTGCATTGTAACGTTTAAAATCATCATCCATACCAGCATATATATTGACAGAGGTAGTACCAAATTCCAAACTCAAAGTAGCCGCTAAAGGAACTCTCGCTTGACCTACATCTATATATTCCTGCAAGAAGGTCAATTCCTCTAACAAACGTTCTTTTTCCTTCTTCTGCGCTTCTACTTTTGAAATTCGAGTCGACTCAGTAAACGTCTCTTCCAAGGCTCTATTTTTCGCTAACTGTTCTTCTAATTCTTGCGAACGTTTAGAAACATCCAAGGTGGCCAAGGTGATATAGGCCTTGTCCTTAAAATTATCTAACAATTTTTTATAATAGGCTTCATTCCTCAAATGAATCTCTTTTCGCTTCTCAGTTTTTTTCATCAACTCCGAAAATGAATCTAATAGTTCCAGTCCACCATATTGAATCTCAAGCCCTTTGTTTCGTGCTGTTCGAATAGCCTGTTTTGTTGACTTGGAAAGTTTATCTTCTTCAAAATTTTCCTTGTATATTTTCGCCTGAATACGAGGTTGAATGGTGTCTCCCATTTCCTCCGTTTTTCCTGACCACCTTACTCCCATTTGTTGCAAACTATCAATAATAGCCAGATTTTCAGGAAATTCTGTCTTTTCCTGATTGATTAAACTTTGAGATAGGCAAATACTTGGGTCAAAAGTCACAAAAACCGCTCTCTTACTGCGAGCATAGGACTTAATAGACTGAATGACAAAATTCAAGAGTTCTTTATCCCCATAATCCAATATAGGTCCTCTTGGGATGTAAAACATTTTATAGCCTAGCGGAAGAGTTCTAATCAAAATACTAGCTGTCGCCAGTAATTTTTCTTCCCTGTAAACACCAAACTTCTCATGTTGCCAATTAGACTTAACTTCCTCCCAAGCACTACTTTGTAATACATTGGCTAATTCATGTTCTTTGACAAACTGATCATATTCTAATGTGGGAATGCCAATTTGATAACGGTACATTTCCTACTCTCTTTCCTCCAGTATTTTATTACTATTCTACTACTTTCGTTTGAAAAGTCTAGTGAAAACATATTTTATTTTAGTTCTACTCCCCCTATGCTGAAGTTCAAACTAAGTCAGTCTCTCTTCTAATTTGAAATCAATTGGTAGGGTTGTTAAAAAAACTTCCAATTGTTTTTCCCAGTAGTACCACTCGTGAGTTCCAGCACTATGGCTATAGGTCACATCAAAACCTAGTTTTTTGAGATTTTTCACTGCGAGATTATTGGCTTCGTACAAGAAATCCTGTTCGCCACACCACGCCCAAAGTTTGGTCTTTTTATCCGATTTTTTAGCCAGACTTTCAAGAGAATAGGGACTAGTTGTCCAGTCTCTAATCTCTCCAAAAACACCTCTCCAGTAGGCTGGACTTCCCAGATTTTGACTTTCAGGAGAAAAGTTTTGAAAGCTGAGGGCACCTGAAAAACTAGCTGCATGAGAAAAACGATTTGTCGTAAGAGCCAGTTTGAAGCAGCCGTAGCCTCCCATAGAAAGACCAGCGATAAAGGTCTTTTCACGCTTGCTAGTCATATTAGGGAAGAAGCGTTTCAGAACCTGTGGCAATTCCTCTGCTAGAGCCGTGTAGTAGTCAAAACCATACTGGGTATCGGTGTACCAACCATTGCTGGTATTGGGCATAACAACGATGAGATTAGTTCCTCGAAGCAAGCGTTCTACATTGGTCCGCTTAAGCCAACTATTATGATTTCCAGACATCCCGTGCAAAAGGTACAAGACGGGAATATCTTCACACTCTGGTTCTTCCACTCGATTGGCATCAGGGTAGAGGACATTCACCCCCCACTCCATATCCAATACTTGTGAGTAATACTCGATTTTCATTACTGCCATGATTTTCTCCTTCTATTTTTCTATAAGAAAAAGCCGAAACTCGACTTTCTCTCTGTTTATTTCAACGATTATTTTGCTTCCATGACTACTGGTAAAATAGCTGGACGACGCTTGGTTTGGTCAAAGAGATACTTGGTCAAATTATCTCGAACCTTCCCTTTAAGATCTGCCCAGTCAAAGTCATCTCCTTGAAGATAATCTTCTACCGTTTGGTTAATCAATTCTGAACTTTCACGGAGAATATCGCGACTCTTCTTGAGATAAACAAATCCGCGCGTATGAACACGAGCCCTAGCCACAATTTTCTTCTCACGACGGTTGACTGTAATAGCCACGATGAAAATTCCATCCTCTGACAAGACCTTACGGTCACGAAGAACAACATTTCCAACATCACCAATGGCATTCCCATCAATCAAGATATCTCCTGCTGAAACCGATCCAGCTGGAACAAAGTCTCCATTCTCGTAAGCCATGGTCGTCCCCTTTTTAGGAATGAAGATGCGTTCTGGCAACATCCCAACTGCCATGGCAGCCTTAGCGTGAGCATCCAACTCACGATACTCCCCTTGGACAGGGAAGAGGTACTTAGGTTGCAAAAGATTGATCATCAGCTGCAAATCACGCACATTTCCGTGCCCTGATACATGTAAACTTTGGGTAATCAATTTGACAACCCCACCTGCCTGATAAATCATATTTTCTACACGCGCAACAAAGGCTTCTTTAGCAATAGACGGAGCCGTAGCAATATAGACCAGGTCCCCATCCTTGATTTCTACATAACGATGGCGACCAATCGACATCTTACGAAGTCCATTGATAGGTTCACCCATACGACCTGTCTCAAGAATAATCAACTCATGGTCTTCAAAGCGAGACATATCTTTAGGCTTAATCAAGAGAATTTCGTTGGCTAAAGACAACTTCTTAAGACGAATCGCTGTGCGGACGATATTTTCAATATCAAATCCTGTCAAGACGATACGTCGACCTGTTTTATCCGCAGCGTCAAAAATCTGCTGAATACGAGAAAGATTACTGGAAACAGCTGCAACGATGATACGACCTTCCCAGTCAGCAATAGTTTGGGTAATTTCATCCCTAACTTCACTTTCACTAGCCACCTGAATATTGCTGTCTGCATTGGCCGAATCACTGAGGAGAGCCAGGACGCCGTCACGACCAATCTCTGCCAAACGAGCAAAATCAGTTGCATAAGATTCACTAGCCGTTTGGTCAAATTTGAAGTCACCTGTATAAACGATGCTTCCTTCCGATGTCTTCAAGACAATTCCCAGACTCTCTGGAACGGAGTAAGTCGTAGGGAAGAAGGAAACCACTGTCCCACCAAAATCAATCTCCGTATTCTCATCAATGACATGGAAATCATTAAATTTCTTAACGGCATCATTTCCTTTGACAAAGAGCTTTGCCAACTCAATGGTCAACTCAGACCCAAATACAGGAACTTTAGCCTCTGCCAAGAGATAAGGTAGAGCACCAATGGCATCCGCATGCCCGTGGGTCAAGAAAACCCCAGCAATACGGTCGCTATTTTCAAAAAGGTAATCCATGTTTGGAATCACCACATCGACCCCTAATTGTTCATTTTCAGGATATTTTAACCCTACATTCAAAACAAAAATGGACTCTCCAATTTCAGCAATGTACATATTTTTTCCATTCTCACGCACACCACCAAGTGTTGTTAAACTGATATTACTCATTTTTCCTCCAAAATCTTAGTTTATCTTGATTATAGGGCAACTCTACCCTCTTATTCTAAAAGTTCTGATACTTTCAGCCGAATCTTTTCCTACCATTATACCATTTTTTTGATGATTTTCAAAATGAAGGTCTGTTTTCAAAAAAGAGTTGATTTCCCAACTCTTTCCTAACTTCTACTCTTTTTCCATCAAAAAATCATAAATTTCTTGCACCGTACCCAGCGCCATCATTTCTTGGTCTTTAACGGTTTGTTTGAGATTTTGGTAAATTTGACTTTCTCCTATCTCCCGCTTTGGCGCCTCTTTATTGACTGTCATCACACCATCTTTTATCGTCACAAAGCCTAGTTCTTCAAATACTTGAATCATCTTGACCAGCAAGATTTGTTGAATATTAAGATATGCAGCCAAATCTTTCAGCTTGTAGCGAATATCAAACTCTGGGAACCGGTAAATAGTCTTGTACAATTTGGCAAACTGATCTCTAGTCCCATAACCTGTCAGATAATAGGCCTTGTCAATATCATTTTTGAAATAGACAGCAGAGAAATGCTGTTCCTGAAAAATGGTCTTCAGCTGAGTAATATCCTCTGGAATGTTTTTTACGACAACAGCTTCACTAGCCGCAAGATTTGGCAGTTCTCCAGGAAAATCCAAGACTGGAACACCTTCTGGCAAGACTGCATTTTTTCCACGAATGTTAAAAAGTTGAACACCTTCCACTCGCGCATCCACCATCATCAACTGGAGGGCAGTTTGGCCATTCCATTGGTTGACAGACAATTTAACCGCTAACTCTAGATTCTTGGTTTGAGAAAACTCTGTCGCCCATCTGCCTTGACCAAAGGCTACCACTTCAAAACTCGCCTCACCCTTGGAAATTTTCAGCTTTAGATGGGCATTACCTGCCCCCATAGTACGAGCACTTTCGACCTGAAAATTCTTGATATAAAAAATAGGTTTCTGATTATCCATTCCAAAAGGAGCTAAACGTTCAAAACTTTTGACCGTTTCCAAGCTAAGTGCCTCCAAATCCAACTCTTCATCTAGGTTTAACTTATTCTTGCCACCAGCATCTGCACCTTTTTCACGAACATAATCTTCCAAAACCTGAGATAAATCTGAGAGTTGCTCAACTTCCAGCGTCATACCCGCTGCACCTGCATGACCTCCAAAGGCGATGAAGAGGTCTCGATAGGGATCCAGAGCTTCAAAAATATCGACCGCTTCCACACTACGAGCACTGCCCTTGGCACGACCGTCTTCTATATTAAGAACAATGACTGTCTGTCCCAATTCTTCCAATAAACGACCAGCCACGATTCCTAGAACCCCAGGATTCCAGCCTTCCTTGGCCAAGACCTGAACCTTCTTCTCAGGATCCACCATGGTCTTGGCTTCTTCATAGATAGACTGAACGATTTCCTTGCGCTCTTCGTTTTTCTGGTGAATCATAAGGGCAATCTCATGCGCTTCCTCATCATCAAATCCAGTCAACAAATCAATGGCAGGATTGGGATCATCCAAGCGGCCCAAGGCATTCAAACGAGGAGCAATCTGGAAACCAACCGTTTCTTCTGTTACTTCGTTAGCAGCAATCCCAGCCATGTCCAGCATTTCTTGCAGACCAATGCGCTGGGTATGACCCAACATTTCCAGACCATATTGAACTAAGATACGATTTTCATCCGTCAGACTCACCATATCTGCAATAGTTCCAATAGCGACCAAATCAAGCAATTCCACTTGCACTTCTTCTAACAGGGCACAAGCCAACTTGAAAGCAACTCCACAACCAGCCAAATATTTAAAAGGATAATCCGCATCTGGATGTTCAGGATGGACAATAGCATAAGCATCTGGCAGGGTTTCAGGCATGGAATGATGGTCTGTCACAATGACATCTACTCCCATAGACTGAGCCAATGCAATAGCCTCATGACCAGCAACCCCATTGTCCACCGTCACAATCAAGGAAATCCCTTCTTGCTCGATAAAGTATTTATAAACACTAGCATTAGGGCCATAGCCATCGGTAAAACGATTTGGCAGGTAAACTCGGCACTCAGCACCAAGTTGTTCCAAACTTTCCTTCACAATAGAAGCCGAAGTCATGCCATCCGCATCATAGTCTCCATAAACGAGAATATTTTCCCCTTCTTCAATAGCCTGACGAATCCGCTCCACTGCCTTGTCCATATCATGGAGCAGATAAGCATCATGTAAGTCCTCCAAGGAAGGTTCTAAAAACTTCTTCAGACTTTCTTGGTTCTGAATCCCTCTCTCAAACAATAACCGAGCCACCTCAGGACCCAGTCCAGCCTTCTTGGCTATCTTTGTAAAATCCGCATCTTCTACCTGCAGGGCAAACTGCCATTCATAAGTAGGTGTTATCAAAAAGACATCCACTCTTTCTAAGAATTCTATTGCTTCATTATAACATGATTTAGACGTTTTCTCTATCCAGATTGCTTTTTTATAACATTTTATAGTATATTGAAACTAGAATAGTACACCTCTACTTCTAAAATATTGTTAGAAATCGATTTGACTGTCCCGATCGATTTTTCCTGTTCTTATTTCACTATAGTGAATTTTTTCAGATATGGTTTGACAAGAACATTCTTTTATTGTAGAATCGTGTTATAAAATCTAACATAAAGGAGATCTCTCATGGCTTTAGTAGAATTTAAAAACGTCGAAAAATATTACGGAGACTACCACGCACTCCGCAACATCAATCTCCGTTTTGAAAAAGGACAAGTTGTTGTCCTGCTTGGACCTTCTGGCTCTGGGAAGTCCACTCTTATCCGTACGATCAATGGTTTAGAGACTGTTGACAAAGGAAGTCTCCTAGTCAATGGGCACCAAGTTGCTGGTGCCAGCCAGAAAGATTTGGTACCTCTTCGCAAGGAAGTCGGCATGGTTTTTCAACATTTTAACCTTTATCCACACAAAACGGCGTTAGAAAACGTGACACTTGCGCCCATTAAAGTTCTAGGAATTGATAAAAAAGAAGCTGAAAAAACCGCCCAAAAATATCTGGAATTTGTAAATATGTGGGACAAGAAAGATTCCTATCCCGCCATGCTATCTGGTGGACAAAAACAGCGGATCGCCATCGCTCGTGGTCTTGCTATGCATCCGGAACTCCTCCTCTTTGATGAACCAACATCTGCTCTTGATCCTGAGACTATCGGAGATGTTCTAGCAGTTATGCAGAAACTGGCGCATGATGGGATGAACATGATCATCGTTACCCACGAAATGGGCTTTGCTCGAGAGGTTGCGGACCGCATTATCTTTATGGCCGACGGAGAAGTTTTAGTAGATACGACAGATGTCGATAACTTTTTTGACAATCCAAGCAAACCTCGTGCCCAACAATTCCTCAGCAAAATTATCAACCACGAAAGTGACAAAGTCAAATAAGGAGGCGCCTATGAAAAAAAAATTCTTTTTATCAGCATTATTGATTAGCCTTTTCGGCCTTGCTGCTGCCAAACCAGTCCAGGCTGATACTAGTATCGCAGACATTCAAAAAAGAGGCGAACTGGTTGTCGGTGTCAAACAAGACGTTCCCAATTTTGGTTACAAAGATCCCAAGACCGGTACTTATTTCTGGTATCGAAACCGACTTGGCCAAGATAGTAGCTGATGAACTCAAGGTCAAGATTCGCTATGTGCCGGTTACAGCACAAACCCGCGGCCCCCTTCTAGACAATGAACAGGTCGATATGGATATCGCGACCTTTACCATCACGGACGAACGCAAAAAACTCTACAACTTTACCAGTCCCTACTACACAGACGCTTCTGGATTTTTGGTCAATAAATCTGCCAAAATCAAAAAGATTGAGGACCTAAACGGCAAAACCATCGGAGTCGCCCAAGGCTCCATCACCCAACGCCTGATTACTGAACTGGGCAAAAAGAAAGGTCTAACCTTTAAATTTGTCGAACTTGGTTCCTACCCAGAATTGATTACTTCCCTTCACGCTCATCGTATTGATGCCTTTTCCGTTGACCGCTCTATTCTGTCTGGCTACACTAGTAAACGCACAGAACTACTAGATGATAGTTTCAAGCCATCTGACTACGGTATTGTTACCAAGAAATCAAATACAGAGCTCAACGACTATCTTGATACCTTGGTCACTAAATGGAGCAAGGATGGTAGTTTGCAGAAACTTTATGACCGTTACAAGCTCAAACCATCTAGTCATACCGCAGATTAAGGAGGATACCCTATGACAGATTTATCATCTTGGACAGCCTATTTTCAGGATTTTGGACAATTTTTCAATGATTTCCTCTTTACTCTTGCCCTAGCGATTGGATCCTTTATCCTCGCCATGGTCTTAGGAATCTTCTTTGGTGCCATGTCAACCAGTAAACGTCCAATTTTACGCATTTTAGCTCGCATCTTTGTTGAATTTTACCAAAATACTCCCCTCTTGGTGCAGTTTGTTATTGTTTTTTATGGCCTACCTCTTATCAGTGACCATATCATCATGATTCCAATTTATTGGACAGCCGTTCTCTGCGTGGGACTCTATCACGGCGCTTATATCGCTGAGGTTATTCGTTCAGGGATTCAGTCTTTACATCCTGATTGCCCTCATCTACTTCAGCTTTAACCTAGCAATTTCTAGCCTGTCTCATATGCTAGCCAAACGTTGGCAACAAGCTGCAGAATAACACTCTTCGAAAATCTCTTCAAACCACGTCAGCTCTATCTGCAACCTCAAAACAGTGTTTTGAGCAACTTGCGGCTAGCTTCCTAGTTTGCTCTTTGATTTTCATTGAGTATAAACAGCCACTCTCCAGTTCAATTGGAGAGTTTTTTGATGAGAGTAGATATTTATAGACCTCAATTTGACACCATACATTTTCTATGATAAAATGTAACAAATTTATTTACAACAAATCGAAATCTAAATGAAATGGAATTTTCTATGAAATCAGTCAAAGGACTACTCTTTATCATAGCTAGTTTTATCTTGACTCTTTTGACTTGGATGAACACTTCTCCCCAATTCATGATTCCAGGACTAGCTTTAACAAGCCTATCTCTGACTTTTATCCTAGCCACTCGTCTCCCACTACTAGAAAGCTGGTTTCACAGTTTGGAGAAGGTCTACACCGTCCACAAATTCACAGCCTTTCTCTCAATCATCCTACTAATCTTTCATAACTTTAGTATGGGCGGTTTGTGGGGCTCTCGCTTAGCTGCTCAGTTTGGCAATCTTGCCATCTATATCTTTGCCAGCATCATCCTTGTCGCCTATTTAGGCAAATACATCCAATACGAAGCTTGGCGATGGATTCACCGCCTGGTTTACCTAGCCTATATTTTAGGACTCTTTCACATCTACATGATAATGGGCAATCGTCTCCTTACATTTAATCTTCTAAGTTTTCTTGTTGGTAGCTATGCCCTTTTAGGCTTACTAGCTGGTTTTTATATCATTTTTCTATATCAAAAGATTTCCTTCCCCTATCTAGGGAAAATTACCCATCTCAAACGCTTAAATCACGATACTAGAGAAATTCAAATCCATCTTAGCAGACCTTTCAACTATCAATCAGGACAATTTGCCTTTCTAAAGATTTTCCAAGAAGGCTTTGAAAGTGCTCCGCATCCCTTTTCTATCTCAGGAGGTCATGGTCAAACTCTTTACTTTACTGTTAAAACTTCAGGCGACCATACCAAGAATATCTATGATAATCTTCAAGCCGGCAGCAAAGTAACCCTAGACAGAGCTTACGGACACATGATCATAGAAGAAGGACGAGAAAATCAGGTTTGGATTGCTGGAGGTATTGGGATCACCCCCTTCATCTCTTACATCCGTGAACATCCTATTTTAGATAAACAGGTTCACTTCTACTATAGCTTCCGTGGAGATGAAAATGCAGTCTACCTAGATTTACTCCGTAACTATGCTCAGAAAAATCCTAATTTTGAACTCCATCTAATCGACAGTACGAAAGACGGCTATCTTAATTTTGAACAAAAAGAAGTGCCCGAACATGCAACCGTCTATATGTGTGGTCCTATTTCTATGATGAAGGCACTTGCCAAACAGATTAAGAAACAAAATCCAAAAACAGAGCTTATTTACGAAGGATTCAAGTTCAAATAAGTAATCATACTCTCCTGGGATTTCCCAGGAGAGTTTTTTATAGCCAAATGAAATAAGACCGGAACGATGGAATTTTGGCATTCAAATCAATTGATAAGAATATTTTATAGTGGAGTGAAATAGGATACGAACAAATTGATTAGGAAAATCAAATGAATTTATAGAAATCTTTTAGCAGTTATGTTGTCCTGTTCTAGTTTCAAAACGCTATAGAAACAGCATTGTGCTAGTCTAGATTCAGTTTACTATACTAAAACGAGTAGCTTGAAATCAAAAAACCCACCCTCACAGGCAGGTTTTATCTGTATTATTCAGCTAGATTATGCTTTACCTTCTGAACCGAATACGTCGATACGTTCTTCAACTGATGCTTGGATAGCTTTTACACCGTCAGCCAAGAATTTACGTGGGTCGAAGAGTTTTTTCTTGTCGTATTCTGCTTCGTTTGCTTCGTAGTCACGAGCAAATTTACGAGTTGCGTTAGCGAATGCGATTTGGCATTCTGTGTTAACGTTAACTTTGGCAACACCAAGTTTGATAGCTGCTTGGATTTGCTCATCAGGAATACCTGATCCACCGTGCAATACGATTGGGAATCCTGGAAGAGCTTCTGTCAATTTTTGCAAGTGGTCAAGGTCAAGACCTTCCCAGTTTACTGGGTAAGGACCGTGGATGTTACCGATACCAGCTGCCAAGAAGTCGATACCAGTTTCAACCATTGCTTTAGCGTCTTCGATTGGAGCCAATTCACCTTTACCGATGATTCCGTCTTCTTCACCACCGATAGTACCAACTTCAGCTTCTACTGAGATACCTTTAGCGTGTGCTTTTTCAACAACTTCTTTAGCCAATTTAAGGTTTTCTTCAACTGGAAGGTGTGAACCGTCAAACATGATTGAAGTATAACCAACTTCGATACACTCAAGTGCATCTTCGTAGTGACCGTGGTCAAGGTGGATAGCTACTGGTACAGTGATACCCATTGATTCAACAAGGTTAGCGATCAAGTTGCGAGCAACTTTGTAACCACCCATGTATTTAGCAGCACCCATTGAAGTTTGGATCAAAACTGGAGCTTTTTTAGCTTCTGCTGCGCGCAAGATAGCTTGAGTCCACTCAAGGTTGTTTGTGTTAAATCCACCAACTGCATAACCGTTGTCACGGGCTGCTTGGACAAATTTTTCTGCTGAAACGATTGCCATTTTATCAGGCCTCCTGTATATTTTTATGGGTCATCCCATTTACATTGTTCATTTTATCACTTTTTGCCAAAAAAATCTAGTTTTTCCCGCAGTTTCGATTGATTTTCTTCTAACTCCATCTATGTAAACCCTTTCTCTCCCTAGTCTTGGACGACTTTTGGAAAATCTATAAAGAAGGTTAAACGATTCTCCTCCATCTCGAAACGATAAGCTAATTTTTCATGTTCTAATAGACTCTTAACCACAAAGAGCCCCATACCAGACCCCTTGACCTTGCGACTAGCATTGTCAGAAAAAGACTGGGCTAGTTTTTCTTGTTCCTCTGAGCTACAGCTATTTTCGATAAAAAGTTCTCCTTCTCTTTCTCCAATTCGAACTAAGCCACCTGGAACAGAGTGCTTAATGGCATTGCTGATGAGATTAGAAAGAATCAACTTCATAACTGATGGGTTTAGATAAGCCTGCTGATGGGTCAAACTATTGTCTATCTGGAGCTCTCTTTCCTTGGCTAGCAAGGCATAATCTTTGACCAGATTTTGCGTCATCTGGAGGAGGTCAATTGTTTCCCTATCATCTCGCAATTCCTGCACAGAAGAGAGGGAAAGTATCTGCAGAACATGGTGATTGAGTTCATCCACAATCCCCAAGGCAACTCCCAGATACTGGTCTCTATCCTTATAACGACCGATATTCTCTCTCATATTTTCGATTAGGATTTTCAAACTAGCCAGCGGTGTTTTCAATTCATGAGAAGCTCCTCGTAGGAATTCGACCTTCATCTTCTCCAGCTGGAGAATGGCTTCATTCTTTTCATGCAAGTCCGCAATAACAGTCAAGAGATGCTGGTAGAGGCTATTGATTTGTTCCTTGAGATTACCTATCTCATCCTTAGAATCCACGCGCAATCGCACTTGGGAATCCAGGTCCATCATCCGACGGGTCACCCGCTTGATTTCCAAAATCGGTGCAACAATAGTCCGAGCGTAGATGTAGGCCACCAAGAGGGAAATCAGAAAGGAGGCCAGCAAGGTATAGGGAAGAAACTGGAGACTGATTTGCTCCGCTTCCTTTTGTAAATCCATGGAAGCTAGAAACTGGAGAATCATAGTACCACCGTCTTGCGTTTTCACCTCGCGCTCCTCAATAAAGAGAGAGGTTGTCTGGCGGTCTGTGTCCAGAGGAAGACTGTCCTTGACTTCTAACTTGTCCTCGGTCATCTCACCTTTGACGGTCCCCTTGATATCACTAGTCTGGGAATACAAGTCTAACACTTGCTCGATACTCTGCCTATCTTTCCCTTCTAGGGACTGGGCAATGGCTGTTGCCTTTTGACCAATGGTTTCCTGACGATGACTCAGATAAGTCGAAGGAAAAAGAAAATAAATAGCTAAATGAAGGCAGATAACCAGAACACTAAATATCGAGAAGGTATAGATAAATATCTTTGCAAATAAACCTGTTCGTTTCATTTTCGCTCCAATTTATAACCAACATTGCGCACAGTGAGGATACAATCCAAGTCTAGCTTTTTCCGCAATTCCTTGATATAAACATCAATAACACGGTCAAAGGGAACCTCATCTGTCGCTTTCCAGACGGCATCGATAATCTGAGACCGAGTCAAGGCCCGGCCTTCATTTTTCACTAGATAGTCCAGAATTTCCAACTCTTTGGCATTGATAGGCACTTCTTGACCTGCGATGCTTGCACTGTAGCTTTCAAAGTCCACCTTGGTATCCTTGTAAGAAAAGATTCGTCCTGTATCGTAGTAGCGCTTGAAAATCGCGTCCACCCTCACTTTTAAAAGGGAGAGGGAGAAAGGTTTTTCCAGATAGCCATCTGCCAAAGAGGCAAAGGCACTCATCTTGTATTCCTCATCCTGAAAAGCTGTCAACATCAAGACAGGAACCTGACTGGTTTTACGAATCTCAGCTAGGACTTCTAAGCCGTTGAGCTTGGGCATCTGGATATCCAGTAAAACCAGGGCCACCTCATAGCTAGAAAATTGCTCCAGAGCTTCCTGACCGTCCGCTGCCTCAATAGTTTCATAGCCACAATCCGTCAAATAATCACTGACCCCCTCACGGATCATCTCTTCATCTTCTACAATTAAAATTTTCATACTTTAACTGCTCTCTATTTTTTATTTTTCTTAGAATAAATACCTACTCTATTTTCTATTATAGTCTCTTGCTGGCCTTTTGTCTGTAAGCAACTGACCACTAGATAAAACGTTGTGAAATCCTTTCTCATAAATTCCATAACTTTAGTATATTATATTTAAGCACTAAAGTACAAAGAAAGCAACTGAAAGCAATGATTTTCACCACTGCTTTCGGATTTATTTTGAATTGTTAAATAGCCATTCCTATCCACTATTCTTGAATAGAAACACAAGATGCAATCTTTATTCTAGACCCATTTTTTCAAATTTATTCACCATCCAGCAAGAGCTCTTTTGGTTGTTTTCTAAGGAGATTGCTTGAAGCAAGCACCATAACGAGAACCACTAGAACCAAGGCAAGGACAAAAATGATGATAAAGTCTGATGTCTGAATGGAAATGTCTAGGCTCGACAAGGTCTTGCTAAAGCCATCTACTTCTGCACCACCACCAAGGTTAGAGGCTTGAGCCGCCTTACTAGCCTGTTTGGCAACACCTGAAGTCACATTGGCAAGGACAGTGTTTCCAATTGCACGGGCAGTGTAATTAGCTAGGAAGTAAGCAGAAACTAGAGCAGGGATAGCAATCAAGATAGATTCGGTGATGAATTGACCCAAGATACTTGCCTGCTTGAGGCCGATAGAGAGGAGAATTCCCACTTCCTTGCGACGGGCGTTGATCCAAAGGCTGAGCAAGAGGGCAAGGAGGAGAACTGAGAAGCTCAAGCTACCCCAGAAGAGGAGGTTGGCCATCTTGTACATACCAGAGATAGATTGCTCAAGAGCTGGGTAGTTAGAGGAGCTCTTGACGAGTGTGTAGCTCTTCCAGTTGATACCACTGATGCCATTCAACTCTTTCATAACATCATCCAAGTTCTTGTCTGCTGTTACAAAGAAGGTTGCGTCCCCATAAATGGCTGTGTCTTCTGTGTATCCATAAAGTTTTGCAGCAGTGTGAATGTCTGTAATAGCTGTGTTTTCGTAAAGTTCTTGTGAGTAGGTTACTGCTGACTTATTATGACCATCAAAGAGTCCCTTGATTGTCACTTCAACTGTTTCCTTGGCTCCTTTTTCATTATCTGCATCGTAGATATTAGAGTCCAGTTTAACCTTATCCCCTACTTTCCAGCCGTGTTTGGCTGCCAAGTCCTTGTGCAAGAGGATTTTATCCTTGTCGTCGTTGGTTAAGTGCTCTCCTTCGACTAGTTTATAAGAACCAGAGACAAACTTGTCTTCTTTAGAGGAGTCATTGACACCTGTAATCATCAAGCTACTTCCAAAACGTTTGGCACGATCAGCAGTGAGATTCTTCTTGGTTTCTGGCGTTTCAATCAGGTCATATCCAGTCAAATCTCCGATAGCGTTGATACGTTTGACATAAGACTCAATGGCCTTGTTTTCGGTGATTTTTTTGATGTCTTCACCCTTGATATTCCCAGCACCGCGAGGCGTTCCTTGGTTGACGCGACGATTGATTTGCATGGAGAAGCTATTGGTGATATTTTTAAAGGTCTCCTGAGAAGCCTTGGCAGTAGCTCCCTTGATTGACAAGCCGACCAAACTCAAGCTCGCCATGAGGAGAATAATCAGGAAGATGACAATCGATTTGAAAAACTTCCTTGTAACATAGGCAAATGCGTTGTGTAACATAGATTCCCTTTCTAGATTTTGTTTTAATCATTCTATCAAAATAAGCTCAAATTATTTACTAGTATTGCGCGTTTCAGTCAGTTTCTTATCCTTTAATTCAAGTGTAATATCTGACGCTTGTGCCACTTCTTTACTGTGAGTTACGACAATCACACATTTACCTGTTTTCTGGGCAAGTGATTTGAGTAGTTCGACAATATCTCCAGCAGTTTTAGGATCCAGATTTCCTGTTGGCTCATCAGCTAGAATAACTGGAGCTTCTGAGACCAAACTGCGAGCAATGGCAACACGTTGCTGTTGACCACCTGATAACTGGAGAACATTCCGCTTGATCTGGCTTTCATCCAAACCAAGCTCAAGAAGTGTATTCTTGCTTGCCTTTTTGTTGACCAATCGGATATTTTCCAGCGGAGAAAGATAATCTATCAAGTTATAATTTTGAAAGACCAGGGAAATATGGTGCATGCGATGGTAAGAATAGCCCTTCTTACGAATATCCTCTCCTTGAAAAAGGATAGAACCTTCAACAGGACTATCTAGACCAGCAAGTAGGGACAAGAGTGTGGATTTTCCTGCTCCTGACTCCCCAATAATACTGTAAAATTTTCCGGGTTCAAAATTATAATTGATCTGATATAGGACTGCTTCAGCAGTATTCTTATAACGGTAGGTAACATCTTGTAATTGTAATAAAGTCATGATTTCTCCTTCTTAACTAATAGATGATAAAATTTCTTTCGGTGATTTTCTAAATAAGAATAGGAAACAAAGGGCTACAGATAAGCAACTAAGCAGAACTAGAAAAACATAGGATTCTGCAAAAGATAAGATGCTAGTTGATAAACTGCTTGCTTTGGCTAGTGTATCTTGTAAGCTTGCCTGATCTCCACTTGCTAGTAGAGTTTGGAGTAGGTAAGTTGTGATTCCGTTTCCTGCAATAAATGCTGGAAGCAAAGCTCCAAGAGATACCAAAACTACCTCTAAACAGAATTGTAGGAAGATCGAGCTCTTGCCTTTTCCAAGTGCAAGTAAAATCCCCACTTCATAGACCCGTTCTCTCAACCAGAGAGACAAAACCAGAATTAAGGCTCCAGCTCCTGCTATCAACATCCCATAAAGGAAGATGGTCAGGAAGGTTTGGAAAGTTGCAACTGAGTCTTTGATTTGTTCAAAAGCCTTGTTTTCCTTTTCGACTTGGTAGCCTTGATTTTCCAAGGCCAAGTTTTCTACCTGCTTCATGAGTCCGTCCATTTCCTTAGGATTTTCTACATAGAAGCGTGCTGCACTGACTTGAGCTTCACTATTGCCCAAAAGGGTTTGGCTACTTTCATAGTCTGTAAAGACTTGATTTTCACTGAAGTCAGAAGACAAGCCTGTGAATTTCTCTTGTTTTTTACCAGAAAAGATGCCGATAATCTCAAACTCTACTGTTTGTCCTTTTCCAGATTCAGACTGACCAGCATCCAAGCCAATCTTGTCATGAAGTGAAAGACCGTTCTTCTTAGCCAATTCTTCGTGGATAAGGATTTTCTTGGAATCCCCTTTTTGAAGGTGTCGCCCTTCTTTTAGATTGAAAGCCGAACTGGTAAAGGTTACATCCTTGGATGAATCCTCAAGAGCCGTTAAGCTAACCAAGTTATTGTCTGCAGCTGATAAATCATCACGCTCCACGCTCTGCTCGCCAGTCACTGCTTCCTTGTCTTTTAGTTTTGCGACCGTCTCAAGTTCAGGAGAGACATTTTCCAGCCCCTTAATCTTGCTTACAGATGCTAGGTCTGACAACTTGAATGTCTGACCATTCTCTATCTTCTTAATAGAAAAAGATGTATTGAGTGATTTATAAAGATTGCTTTCTACTGTTTTGTTGGACTTCATCAGAGTCAAACAGGCTGAAATTCCGGCCAATAAGACCAATAAAATCAGAAATAAAATAAAACTTCTCAGTCGCTTTCTGCTGACATAAGCCCAAGATCTTTGGATTGGATTCATTTGTCACCTCCATATTTGTAAGACTATTATAAAACCCAAATATGAAATGTTTATGAAATACGAAAAAAAAATATCGAGTAGGGGATAATCTCTAGCCCCTCTCACACCACCGTACGTGCCGTTCGGCATACGGCGGTTCAACTAACTTTTAACGCATGTCGTTCAAGGTAATAATCCAAACACGAAACCAGTCCACGTTTTCCAAGGACTGGTTTTGATATAGCACGTTTAAGTACCGACTTCTGAGATACTATAGTAGATTGAAACTAGAATAATATACCTCTACTTCTAAAATATTGTTAGAAATCGATTTGACTTCCCTGATCGATTCGTCCTATTCTTATTTCATTTTAATATAATTGATAGTGGTCGCCCCAGCCAGATACCTTATCTGCTATCCATTTAGGAACCCCTAACTTAAGCAATCCCCATAATCGTCTCGATTTCTTCTTCCATTGCTTCCAGATAATCACTCGTAGGCGAGTACGCAAGCGCTCATCTATGCTAGTGACTATACTTTTCATATTTATAATTCATTCCTTTCGTTTCACTCAAGGCACAACACAGAATGAAAAAGTGTTGTGATCTTTATTTTGTTTTATAATAATAGTGAGAAAGCCTATCACTACTACAAATCACGGGGAGGTGAATAAGTGAGTGGTACAGCCACTACCTCGCATATTTTGTCACATCATTTAACGGTACATAATAAGTTGTACCATCTGAATAAGTTGCTACAATATCATTTGCATGCTCTCCTTCACCTTTAGCAAAGGTTGGAGCTCCTGCTGGATGATTTTTATTTGCCTCTTTCAATTTTTCAATAATGGCATTTTTTCTGTATCTTTTATATTATCAGGATTTTTCACTAAGATTTTGTCTGGATATGTCGGTTTAGCAGAAACAATTTTTACTGTTACTTCTTTTTTATTCGAAGCACTTGTCCAGTTTCCAGCATTATCTTTAGCATTTAATTTTACAGTAATTCCTGAACTAGGAACTTCAGTAGCAGGTTGATTATCAACATTATTCAACTTTAATTTCAAAAGAGCTGTTGCATCAGACGTTTTATCAATCGTTATATATAATGATGAATTGTTATTATAACCAGTTTCTTCATATTTAGCTGTTTGTGAGCTACTTGAAACAGAACTGAAATTATGCCCACTACCTCCCTGATTATCTTCAATGCTTACGTCTAAATGAACTTCCCCACTATTATTTGGCTTAGCAACAACTGTTATAGTAAAATAACATAAAATTTGCATAAATAGATTAGGTAAATCAAAGCAACTTCTAGGAATGTTTTAGCAGTCACAGTGTACTTTCCCAGCATCAAGCCACTATAACTCTGCACATAAAAATGGAGAAGATGGCCATCCTCTTCTCCAAATATTAACTTCTTTACAAACCAACTATAGTTGACAAAGAACCTAAAATCAATTGATAACACAAGGTCAGGTCGGTCAACTCTTTCAACTGAAGCCCTGTCAACTCTTCCCATTTATCAATCTTGTATTGGAGAGAATTGCGGTGCAGATAGAGTTGCTGGGCTGTTTTAGTGAGAACAGCACTATTTTCCCAAAGAGAGAGAATGATTTCCTGAATCTGATCTTGATCCAAAATCATCTGGTGTAGACATTCCTTGATTGGCTTCAAGTCCACGAGTCTTTCTCCCATACTCCAAAGATAGAGCTGAGAAAAAGTATGAACACCTTGGTGACCCTGACGCCACCATGTCTTGAACAAATCCCGCTCAGCTTTGATTAAGTCTGATAGGGCTTGATGTCCCGTCTGAGACCAAACCTGACCCAACATGATAGAAAGACGAAGTCCAAAGTCATACTCAACCGCTTCAATCGTATCACTTAAAATATCTCTTACAGAAGTGTATTTGTCTTGTTGAAGCACGAAAACATAATCCTGAGCTCCGACCTGTAGCACTGTCTGACAATTCGGAAAAAGAGTCCGCATCATATCTAGCCAAGAAGCCAGATTTTCCTGCTGAAAATAAGAAAGATGGCAATAAACCAACTGAATCTTTTTAAAAACTTGCGGTGCCTGTCCCTTGCCCTCAACCAGATAGGAATACCAAGGGTTTAGCGAACGAGCCTGCTCCTGCTGGGTCAAAAGGGCAACCAACTGCTTTTCACGCTCGCTGAGCCCAGCTTCCTCCAGCAAAATCCACTGCTGAGAAGCTAAAGGGAGCGTGAGATAGCCCTCTTTCTCTACTGGTTGGTCTGAAATCCGAGCCTCAGGAAACCAGTCTTGTAGTTCTTTTGCCCTCATGTTCTAGCCCTCCACTTTTTGGATGCACCATGAAACCAAACTCTCAAGACGTTCCAGATTCTCAGTCATATGGAGATAGCCCATAACCGCTTCAAATCCCGTGGACATACGATAAGTCACGACATCTGCATTTTTAGCCTTTGTGTGGCTATTGGTATTGCGGCCACGTTTGTAGATTTCTTCTTCTTTTTCCGTTAGGACCTGCTCCTCCAACATGAGAGCAATCAGGCGAGCCTGAGCCTTGGCTGACACGTACTTAGTTGCTTCTTGATGGAGTTTATTGGGTTTGGTCATACCTTTGAGGATGAGGTGACGGCGAATATACATAGAATACACCGCATCCCCCTCAAAGGCTAGCGCAATCCCGTTAATGAGATTGACATCAATCACGTGTCCACCTCACTCCATCCTTGGTATCAAGGAGCTTAATTCCTTGAGTAACCAATTGGTCACGGATTTGGTCTGCTGTCGCAAAGTCACGATTGGCACGCGCCTCTTGGCGTTTTTGAATCAAGTCTTCAATCTCTGCATCCAAAACTTCCTCAACAAAGACAATTCCAAAAATTTCTAACATATCTGCAAGAGCTTGCTTGACACTTGCATCATAGTTCCCTGAGTTGATCCATTTGGCCATTTCAAAGACAACTGTGATACCGTTGGCAGCATTAAAATCTTCATCCATAGCTGCTACAAACTTATCTTTAAAGTTTTGTAACTCTTGGGCATCCACATTTCCTGTAAATGGTTGTTCGTAAGTATTCTTGAGATACTTGAGATTGGTCTCGGCATCGCGAACTGCCTTTTCCGTGAAGTTGATAGGCTTACGGTAGTGCTGGGTCGCAAAGAAGAAACGAAGTACTTGCCCATCAAGAGTTTTAAGGGCATCGTGTACCGTAATGAAGTTACCCAAGGACTTAGACATTTTGACATTGTCGATATTGACAAAGCCATTGTGCATCCAGTAGTTAGCAAAAGCCTTGCCTGTTTTAGCTTCAGACTGGGCAATTTCATTGGTGTGGTGTGGAAACTCTAGGTCAGCTCCACCACCGTGGATATCAATGGTATCACCTAAAATCTCTGTCGACATGACTGAACACTCAATATGCCAACCCGGACGTCCAGGTCCCCAAGGACTATCCCAAGAAATCTCACCTGGTTTGGAAGATTTCCATAGAGCAAAATCTACAGGATTTTCCTTACGAGCCGTTTCTTCATCGGTACGACCTGAAGCACCTAGCTCCAAATCTTCCAAGGTTTTATTAGCCAATTTAGCATAGTTGTGGGATTTTTCTACACGGAAATAGACATCCCCTTGACTCTCATAGGCAAAGCCTTTCTCGATCAAGTCTTCCACAAAACGGATGATGTCTGCCATAAACTCCACTACACGCGGATGGCGAGTCGCAGGTTTCACGCCTAAGGCCGTCACATCCTCACGAAAGGCAGCGATGTACTTATCCGCAATCTCCTGAGGCGTGATGCCTTCTTCCCTGGCACGGTTGATGATCTTATCATCCACATCTGTAAAATTGGAAATATAGGCAACCTTATACCCACGGTACTCAAAATAGCGACGAATCGTATCAAAAGCTACCGTCGAACGGGCGTTTCCCACGTGGATATAGTTGTACACCGTTGGCCCACAAACATACATCTTGATCTTGCCGTCCTCAATCGGGACAAATTCTCGCAAATCACGAGACATGGTGTCATAGATTTTAATCATAAATCATAATCAAGAAAGCTGAAATCCAAGAACAATTAGTTTCATCACTAAAAGTTCAAGTAAATTTCAGTCCGAATATCTCTACACTTCGGAATCCCTTGCTCCTTTCTCATTCAGATAAACCACCTGAGTCTGTTTGACAAAGCCAATTTTTTCATACAAACGTTTGGCACCTACATTGCTATCTTCCACTGCAATCTGAAATTCCTTGTCATTTTGCTCAATTAGTTGGTTGACGAGGGATTTTGCTAAGTAGCTTCCATAGCCTTTTCCACGTTCAGGTTCCGATATTGCTAAACCGTAGAAGTAATTCGTATTAGTCGATAAATCTACCGTGCAAGTCCCAATAACCTGACCGTCTTTTAACAAAATATATAAGCGACTTTCTGGATCCTTCAGAGCTTCAGCGACATATCTATCCACAACTTCTCTCGATTCATGTTCCTCTGAAAATGCCTGAAATTTTAATTGACTAATTTGATCCTGATACGAACTATCTGCTAACAAAACTTCAAGATGGGAAACATTTGCTAACGGATAAGGTCTTCTATCCTTACCTAACCAAGTTTCTGTCTCTTCATCCTCGATTAGTCCCCAGTTACTGGCAAAGTCAGGATGATTCTCTAAAAAAATACGTTCTGTCTGAAAAGTGACTGACCGAATGGGGAAAGAAGCTGTTTCTCTCTCAAAACTAGTAAACAATGCACGCGCAATCCCCTGACGGCGATGACCTGGATGAACCAGTATCGTCACTTCTACATCTTGGTCATCTGCATAGACAGTTAATAAACCAACAAGTTCGCCTTTTTCATAATAAAGGAAAAAGGCGGGCATGTTTGGGTCAAAATTAAGCATGTTAGAGAGATAGGGATCGCGATAGGTACCGTCATAGTTTTGGCAACAGTTAATTACTTTTTTCGCCTCAGATAGCTCTTCTTGGCTTAACTTGTTTCTTGCTTGAATCATATAGGTATCCTCTACAAACCAGACGATCTGGGACTGGCATCTTTAGCCTGCTCGAGTTTATTGACATAATACTCCCGTTTTTCTTCGACTTCGTGAATAACAGGCTCATCTTTCTTACCATGAAGACGGACAATCTTGGCCGGAATACCGACAACCGTCACATCACTAGGTACATCTGCTACGACAACTGCTGCAGCACCGACCTTGGCATTTTCACCAATTTCCACAGGCCCGATAACTTGGGCATGGGCTGATATGAGGGCTCCCTTTCGTACAGTCGGATGACGTTTGCCACAGTCTTTCCCTGTTCCCCCGAGAGTCACTCCGTGATAGAGAAGAACGCCTTTTTCAACAATCGCTGTCTCTCCAATCACCAGACCAGAACCATGGTCAATAAAGACACCTGAATCAATCTGGGCTCCTGGATGAATCTCAATCTGAGTCCAAAAGCGCCAAAACTGACTGTGCATACGAGCTAAGAGTTTGAAGTCGTACTTCCAGAGAAAATGCGAGAGACGGTGGGCCGCCAAGGCCTTGACACCTGGATAAGTCAGCAAAACCTCCAAAGTGGTGCGGGCCGCTGGATCATTTTCTTTTACGATATCAATGGTTTCGCGCCACCACCCCATACATTTCTCCTTTTCTTACTCTGAATCTTTTGGTGTTTCTGTAAATTCTTTCTTAGGTTTGTGATCCTTGTGATGACGTGGGCGGTGAGGGCGCTCAGACTTTTCACCTTTTTCATCATGCTCAGGTTTTGGCGGACGAGGTAGAAGAGCCTTCATAGAGGCATCGATACGGCCTTTTTCATCAATCTTGATAACCTTAACATCAACTTCATCCCCGATTTCTACCAAATCCTCTACACGATTGGTACGAGTCCAAGCCATCTCAGAGATATGAACAAGGGCATCTGTCTTATCAAAGAGGTTAATAAAGGCACCAAATTTCTCGATACGAACGACTTTAGCACGGTAAACTTCATCCACTTTGGCTTCACGAACCAAACCAGCAATAATTTCTTTGGCACGGTTAATAGCATCTTGGTCACTAGAGTAGATAGACACATTTCCTTCTTCGTCTATATCAATCTTAACACCTGTTTCAGCGATAATCTTGTCGATGGTTTCTCCACCCTTACCGATGACAATCTTAATCTTGTCCACATCAATCTTGATCGTATCAATTTTCGGAGCAGTTGGAGCCAATTCTAGACGAACTTCTGGAATGGTTGCTTCAATGACATCAAGGATTTCAAAACGCGCTTTCTTGGCTTGAGCAAGAGCCTCCGTCAAGATTTCTGCAGTAATCCCTTGAATCTTGATATCCATTTGAAGGGCTGTAATCCCATCACGAGTACCTGCAACCTTGAAGTCCATATCTCCAAAATGATCTTCCAAACCTTGGATATCTGTCAATACTGTGTAGTTATTTCCATCTGAGATAAGTCCCATAGCAATACCAGCGACTGGCGCCTTGATTGGCACACCACCAGCCATAAGGGCAAGAGTTCCCGCACAGATAGAAGCTTGAGATGAAGAACCGTTTGATTCCAAAACTTCTGCTACTAGACGGATAGCGTATGGGAATTCTTCCAAGCTTGGCAAGACTTGAGCAAGAGCACGCTCACCAAGAGCACCGTGACCGATTTCACGACGACCTGGCGCACCGTAACGACCTGTTTCCCCTACAGAATATTGAGGGAAGTTATAGTGGTGCATAAAGCGTTTCTTGTACTCTGGATCCAAACCATCAATGATTTGAGTTTCTCCCATCGGAGCCAAGGTCAAGACTGAAAGAGCTTGAGTTTGCCCACGAGTAAAGAGACCTGAACCATGTACACGAGGAAGGAAGTCAACAACCGCATCCAAAGGACGGATTTCATCGACCTTACGACCATCAGGACGCACCTTGTCTTCTGTAATTAAACGTCGCACTTCTGCGTGTTCCATTTGTTCCAAGATTTCAGCCACATCACGCATAATACGGTCAAATTCTTCGTGGTCCGCATATTTTTCCTCGTAAACAGCAGTCACTTGGTCTTTCACTGCTTGAGTTGCAGCTTCACGGGCCAATTTCTCTTCTACTTGAACTGCCTTTTGGAGGTCACTGTTGTAGGCTGCAATGATTTCAGCTTGCAATTCAGCATCCACGTGAAGCAATTCCACTTCTGCTTTTTCTTTACCGACAGCAGCAACGATTTCTTCTTGGAAGGCAATCAATTCTTTGACAGCTTCGTGCCCTTTAAGAAGCGCTTCCAACATGATTTCTTCTGACAATTCTTTGGCACCAGACTCTACCATGTTGATAGCGTGCTTGGTTCCAGCTACTGTCAATTCAAGAAGAGATTGCTCTGCTTGTTCTTGACTTGGGTTGATGATGATTTGGCCATCTACATATCCCACTTGTACCCCAGCAATTGGTCCGTCAAATGGAATATCTGAAATAGACAGTGCCAAAGATGAACCAAACATAGCAGCCATTGGTGCAGATGCATTTTCATCATAAGAAAGCACTGTATTGATGACTTGGACTTCATTACGGAAACCTTCCGCAAACATAGGACGAATCGGACGGTCAATCAAACGCGCTGTCAAGGTCGCATCTATTGAAGGACGTCCTTCACGTTTCATAAAGCCACCAGGAAACTTCCCAGCCGCATACATTTTTTCTTCGTAGTTGACTTGGAGGGGGAAGAAATCCCCAGTTGCCATTTTCTTAGACATAACGGCAGCAGTCAAGACAGTTGACTCACCGTAACGTACGACAACAGAGCCATTTGCTTGCTTAGCAACCTGACCAGTCTCTACAATTAACTCACGACCCGCAAAAGTCGTTTGAAACACTTGTTTTGCCATTTTAATCCCCTTTGGATTGATGAAATTATACGCCTTGCCTACAAAGATCAAGATACCAAGGACGTCAAAAGCAAAGTAAAAATAGGAAACTGACGAAGTCTTCGATGAAGACAAGACAGTTTATCTTTTTTACACAGCTTTTCGGCCGTGTTCAATTACTCAAGATACCAAGCCGTCAAGCAACTCAAAGGAAAATAGGAAATCGAACGACGGAGCGACTGCTCCTAGGGAGATTTATCTTTTTCCACAGAGTTGTAGGCAAGTTCAGTTACACAGGATACTAAGGGCGTGAAGAATCCCGTATGAAAATAGGAGATTGACGCAGTGTACCATGTACACCAGGAAATCTATCTTTTTCACTAGGGATTTAGCCCGTGTTCAATTACTCAAGATACCAAGCCATCAAACAACTCAAAGGAAAATAGGAAATCGAACGACGGAGCGACTGCTCCTAGGGAGATTTATCTTTTTCCACAGAGTTGTAGGCGTGTTCAGTTTTCAAGATACATCATTAGAAAGATTTAATACTAAAGTATCTAAAGCTTTCACGCTAATCGCTATCGGGCGATTAGCTAAATGCTTTACTAACTCTTTCGTCAAATAACATCGATTTGACTCACTCGTGTCGTTAAATCTTACAGTTTAAATACATTGTATTATTTAATACCTTCATCTTTGTATCAAGTACGTACAGAATCTATTTTATCATATTTTTCTTAAAAAGTGAGGTCTTTACCATTAAAAAGGAACCATTCCCCTCACCTGAGAAGAATGGTTTGCTTTTATTATCCTAGAGACTGGTGATTAAACAAGGCATGGGTTGCTTGATGGATGTATTTTGCTGTATCAGCATTATTCATCGTATAGAGATGCACACCGGCAACATCCTGAGTTACCAAGTCCACGATTTGGTCCACTGCATAGGCAAGTCCTGCTGCTCTGAGCGACTCAGGGTCATGCTCATACTTGTCTAAGATGGCTTTAAATTTGCGTGGAAGATGGATATTCTCACAAGTCTTCAAGAGTCGGAGAGCCTGATTTCGATTCAGAATTGGCATAATTCCTGCATGAATGGGAACATCAATCCCAGCCAAGATACACTTGTCCTGAAAATCATAGAAGCGCTCATCGTCAAAGAAGAGCTGAGTTACGAGGCTCGAACAGCCTGCATCCACTTTCTTCTTAAGATTTTGAATATCTGAAATCTGATTTGGCGAATCTGGATGCCCTTCTGGATAGCAAGCTCCAATAATATCAAAGTGAGGGGCTCGTTCCTTGATAAGCTCAATCAAGTCGGTTGCATAGCGGAAATCCTTTTGTGGTTCCACGTCTGGAATAATATCCCCACGAAGAGCCAAGATTTTCTGCACCCCAACTTTGTCCAAGTCAGCAATAGTTTCAGCAACCTTGTCCTTAGTTAGATAAATAGCTGGCAAGTGGGCAATGGTCGGAATCGCCAAGTCATTTTGGATAAAGTCAGCCAAACGAACCGTCGTTTCCTTGATATTAAATTTATTATTGCTGGCAGTTACACTGATAAAATGGGGAGCCAACTCCTGCATATACTGCAAGGCTGAAATAATGTTACCATTACCCACGGCTGGGTTTGGAGGGAACACTTCAAATGAGAGTGACGGTGTTTGGCGTGACATATGTAATAACCTTTTCTAGTTGATTTCTTTTTGAACAACCACTGTATGGAGAGAAATCCAATCTTACAATTTCTCACGCGCAGCTTTAGCTGCTTCAACAAGGCGGATCAAGCTTTCTTTTGTTTCTGGGATACCACGTGTTTTCAAACCACAGTCAGGGTTGATCCAAACTTTCTTGCTTGGCACTTTAGCAAGGATGGCTTCGATTGTGTTGTCGATTTCGCCTTCATTTGGTACACGAGGTGAGTGGATATCGTAAACCCCAGGTCCCACTTCTGTTTGGAAGTTTTTCGCTTTGAGTTCGTCCAAGATTTCAAGGTTTGAACGGCTAGCTTCAAAGGAAATAACGTCTGCATCCATGTTATCGATAGCTGGGATGATATCTGTAAATTCTGAGTAACACATGTGAGTGTGGATTTGTGTGTCTGGCGCTACTGTTGAGTGTACCAAGCGGAAGGCAGGAATAGCCCAGTCAAGGTAGTCTTCGTACCAGTCGCTACGGCGGAGTGGCAATTTTTCACGAAGAGCAGCCTCGTCGATTTGGATGATTTTCACACCAGCAGCTTCAAGGTCAAGTACTTCATCCTTGATAGCAAGGGCGATTTGGAGAGTTGAATCCTTGATAGAGATGTCTTCACGTGGGAATGACCAGTTAAGGATGGTAACAGGTCCAGTCAACATACCTTTAACAGGTTTGTTTGTACGACTTTGTGCATAGCTAGACCATTTAACAGTGATAGGGTTAAGACGAGTGACATCACCCCAGATGATTGGTGGTTTTACCCCACGCATACCGTATGATTGTACCCATCCATTTTTAGAGAAGAGGTATCCTGACAAGTTTTGACCGAAGTACTCAACCATGTCATTACGCTCAAATTCACCGTGAACAAGGACATCAAAGTCAATATCTTCTTGCCACTTGATCCATTCGTCAATCGTTTCAGCAAGGAAAGCATCGTACTCTTTTTGAGACAATTCACCTTTACGGTAAGCCAAACGTTTGGCACGAACTTCTTTTGTTTGAGGGAATGAACCAATCGTTGTTGTTGGAAGAGCTGGAAGTTTGAAAGCTTCTTCTTGGATAGCTTCACGTTCTGCAAAGACTGGCAAACGAGTGTAGTCTGCGTCTGTCAAGCCAGCGATACGCGCACGAAGTTCAGCATTTTCACCAACACGCTCAGTCGCAAAGAGTTCTTTGTTGGCTGCAAGAGCTTCTGAACCTTGACCATTGCGGATAGCATCCAAGTCACGGATTTCATCCAATTTTTCAACTGCAAAGGCAAAGTGGTTCAAGAGTGCTGGTTCAAATTCTTCATTAGCAGTTGTAAATGGCACATGAAGAAGTGAGCAAGAGCTTGTCAAAACGATGTTTTCAGCTGGGATTTGCTCAAGAACAGCCAAGCTCTTTTCGTAGTTGTTGCGCCAGATGTTTTTACCATTGACAATACCTACATAGAGAGTCTTGTCAGCTGGGAAGCCACCTTTAACGAGTTCAAGAGTTTTCTTACCTTCAACAAAGTCAAGACCGATAGCATCTACTGGTAAGTTTACAAGGTCAGCGTATACGTCACGAACATCACCGAAATAAGTTTGAAGCAAGACTTCAAGACCTTTTTTGTCAGCCAAGAGTTTGTTGTAAAGGTTCAAGAAGAGAGCTTTTTCTTCAGCTGTCAAGTCTTTTACAAGAGCCGCTTCATCCAATTGGATGCGACTCGCACCAAGTTCAGCCAATTTAGCAAAAACTTCTTGGTAAGCAGCCACTAAGCTATCTACGAAGTCGTCTGCTTTCACGCCTTCTTCAAAGTCTGACAATTGAAGGAAAGTGAAGGGACCTACAAGAACAGGACGAGTGTTCAATCCAAGTTCTTTTGCTTCTTGGAACTCATCGAAAATCTTGTGACCAGCCAATTTTACTTGAGTGTCTTTTTCAAATTTAGGAACGATGTAGTGGTAGTTAGTGTTGAACCATTTCTTCATTGGAAGGGCGCGAACGTCCCCTTTTTCTCCCTGGTAACCACGTCCCAAAGCGAAGTAGCGCTCAAGGTCAGACAAGTCCAAGTTTTGAACGGATGCAGGCACCACGTTGAAAAGGAAAGCCGCATCTAGGAAGTTATCATAGTGAGAAAAGTCATTTGATGGAATTTCAGTGATGCCTTTTTCTTTGACAATGTTCCAGTGTTTAGCACGCAAGTCTTTTGCTGCTGCTAAAAGTTCTTCTTCTGAGATTTCTTTTCTAAAGTATTTTTCAGTTGTAAATTTTAATTCACGGAATTCGCCCAAACGAGGGAAACCGATGATTGTAGTTGACATGATGTGTCCTCCAAAATTTGTTGTTGAAACTATCTTAACAGAAAAGAAAGCGTCTGTATAATTGTAAAAAATTAGGGTTTGATATAGTTTGAAACTATATATCTGTTTCGGACAAAAGAAAAAGACTTGAGACACATGCCTCAAATCCCTTGTATAACTTGTTTTTAGCTGTATTTTAGTTAGAATGCTCAAACGCGTTATTAGTAATTCTTATAAGTGACTATGGCTTGTTATTAGAAAAGACTATAACTGATTCTAGTCAACTTTTTCCCTGTTCAAGTCGGACGACTGCTAGTATCTTTCCTAGACTAGCTAGGACTTTTAAGACTGTGTCCAACTGTGGACTAGTCTTACCTGTCTCCATCCTAGCTATAACAGGCTGACTCACTCCACTGACTTCCTCTAGCTTTTTCTGACTGATTCCTTGCTTATTTCTGGCTTCAATCAACTCGCTCATGATAGCTACTCGCATATCACTTTCAAGGATTTCCTCCTTGCTAAAGAGCTCAGATAGACATCCTTCCAATTACTCCCAATAGCACTATTCTTCATCACTTACCCCTCTTTCTTTTAGATCTATGTATTTTTTGAAAAAATGAGCGAATTATGATTCGATAGATTGACCAGCAGGTTTAAAGTTGGTGCTAGCCTGTTTCTTAAGCGCTTTTCCTTTTCTAGGGTAAAGCAGATCCTGCTTGCTTAACCCCAATTTTCCACGATGAATCCAATAGTAAATGGTTGAAATTCCCACGTTAACCCCTTTAGCCATCACCATCATTTCAGGCAAAAATTTTTGGTTATGATAGTGGAGAATCTTTTCCTTTAGTTCCTTGGTCAAGCTTGATTTCTTGACCGAGCGCTTGCGATTGTTTTCATAAGACTGTTGAGCATAGTCGGCAGAATAAACCTCTTTGAAGCGCCCTTTTCCAAGACATTGTCGGACTGTCCCACGCTTGATTTCAGTGTGGATAGTTTGAGGAGCTTTTCCAAGTAGAGAGGCAATTTCTCTATTTGATTTTCCTTCTTTTTTCCATCGTTCGATTAAGCGACGGCTATCGATTGTCAAATGTTTGGCTTTTGTAGTATAATTGTCTTGCGTCTCTGTGCCTTTTAATCATTTCAATCTTAAATTGGACTTTTTTTACTTGGGTTGTACTTAATCTATGAGGAAGACAAGAAAAAGAATATCAATCAAGTAAAGTCACAAAGTCACATTAGCTCCGAGCAACCATTGCAAATTGAGGTACTCACACAATGATTAAAACATTTCTCTCTGCCCTTTCGGTCATTCTCTTTTCTATCCCTATCATAACTTATTCTTTTTTCCCATCTTCTAATCTTAACATTTGGCTATCTACCCAACCTATCTTGGCACAGATTTATGCCTTCCCCTTAGCTACTGCAACTATGGCTGCTATTTTAAGTTTCTTATTTTTTTTCCTATCTTTTTACAAGAAAAATAAACAAATACGGTTTTACTCTGGCATTTTGCTCTTACTATCGCTCATATTACTATTATTCGGAACAGATAAAACCCTTTCTTCTGCATCAAATAAGACTAAAACCTTAAAATTAGTAACTTGGAACGTCGCTAATCAAATAGAAGCACAACATATTGAGCGAATTTTTAGCCATTTTGACGCCGATATGGCTATATTCCCTGAACTAGCTACCAATATCAGAGGTGAGCAAGAAAACCAGAGAATCAAACTATTGTTTCATCAAGTTGGACTTTCTATGGCCAACTATGATATTTTCACTTCTCCACCTACCAATAGTGGAATAGCTCCTGTGACTGTGATTGTCAAGAAAAGTTATGGTTTCTATACAGAAGCTAAAACTTTTCATACAACACGGTTCGGGACAATTGTATTACATTCGAGAAAACAAAATATACCAGATATCATTGCCTTGCATACTGCTCCTCCTCTGCCAGGTTTAATGGAAATCTGGAAGCAAGACTTAAACATCATTCATAATCAATTGGCTTCAAAATATCCAAAGGCTATTATTGCAGGTGATTTTAATGCAACTATGCGTCATGGAGCACTTGCAAAAATAAGCTCTCATAGGGACGCATTAAATGTACTGCCACCTTTTGAAAGAGGAACTTGGAATAGCCAAAGTCCAAAACTTTTTAATGCAACAATAGATCATATTTTATTGCCTAAAAACCACTACTATGTTAAAGATTTAGACATTGTAAGTTTTCAAAACTCTGATCATAGATGTATTTTTACAGAAATCACATTTTAATTATTTTATATAAAATCACCCCTCTAGTGTTCATAAACTAGAGGGGGAATTTGTATCATACTATCGTTTAACGCACTTCTGCATTGACTTTTTCTTCGAGCGATGCTTGGATTTTTTCCATATAGCGTGCGACTTCTTCGTCCGTTAAGCTATCTTCTGGATTTTGGAAGGTCAAGCTATAAGCCATTGACTTCATACCAAGTCCCAATTTCTCACCTGAGAAGACGTCAAAAAGTTTGATATCTGTCAAACGTTTCACGCCGGCAGCTTGGATAGCATCTACAACTTCTTGATGAGTCACTTCTGCCTTGAGGAGAAGGGCAACGTCACGGCTGACTGCCGGGAATTTGGTGATTTCTACAAATGGAGCCGCTGGCTGAAGCGCAGCTTCGATAGCTGAAAGGTTAAGCTCAGCTACATACGTTTCTGGAATATCATAAGCCTTAGCAGTGACTGGATGCACTTGGCCAAGGAAACCAAGAACTTGGTCACCGAGTGAAATGACTGCTGTACGACCTGGATGAAGGCTAGCGATTTCAGATGTTGCTGTATAGGTTACTTGGAGTCCCAAACGAGCAAATAGGGCTTCAAGGATTCCCTTAGCATAGAAAAAATCAACTGGAACTGCTGCTGTTTGGAAATCTTTTTCAGCAACCAAGCCTGTCAAGGCAAAGGCAAAACTGTTGATTTCATTTGGAAGTTCTTCTTTTGGATTACCTGTTTGTTCAAAGACTTTTCCAATCTCGTAAAGGGCCAAGTTTTTATTCTTACGAGCCACGTTGTAGGCAACGGTATCAAGGATACCTGAAATCATATTTTGACGGAGGACTGAACGATCCACAGTCATTGGCCACATGAGTTCCGTAAGGTTACTTAGTTGAGCCGTAAACTCAACTGCTTTTTCAGGAGTTGTTAGAGCATAGGTGATGATTTCTGTCAAACCTGCTCCTTCAGCAATAGTACGAACTTGACGGCGGAGTTTTTGTGTGGCTGTCAATTCACCTGCTGTACCATCGTCTTTTGGTAGACTAGTTGGCAAGCGGTCATAACCATAGATACGAGCGATTTCTTCAAAGAGGTCAGCTTCGATTGTGATATCCCAACGACGACATGGGACTCTGACTGTAAAGCTGTCTGCATTTCCAGAAAGACCAAAGCCAAGACGACGGAAGACGTCTTCTACATCAGCATAAGACAGCTCAGTTCCGAGGACGCGGTTAACATCAGCAAGGGTTGAAGAAACTTCTACATCTGAAGTATCAAGCTCACCCGCTGAAACGATGCCCTTACGCACCGTCGCACCTGCAAGTTCCGCAATCAGGCTAGCTGCCGCATCAAGGGCTTCATTAACTGTTGCCACATTAATTCCTTTTTCAAAGCGAGAAGATGACTCAGAACGAAGGTTCAGGCGACCACTTGTCTTACGGATAGATTTGCCATTGAAAACAGCAGCTTCAAGGACAACACGACTAGATTTTTCAGAGATTTCTGTTGCTTGACCACCCATGACACCTGCAAGGGCTACTGGCTTGTCTGCAACAGTGATGACTAGGTCATTCACGTCCAAGTCACGTTCTTCACCGTCCAAGGTCACCAACTTTTCACCAGCACGCGCTTCACGCACACGGATGTCAGTCCCTTCAAATGTGTCCAAGTCAAAAGCATGCATAGGTTGACCAAAGTAGAGCAGGATGTAGTTTGTCACGTCTACAACGTTATTGATGGGACGGATGCCTTCGTTCATGAGAAGGTTTTGCAACCATTGTGGACTTGGTGCGATAGTCACATTGTCCAAGATACGAGCTGCATAGTAAGGCGCCTTGTCTGTCCCAATGCTGACAGAAAGGGCATCTGCCGCAGATTCATTAGTTTCTGTTAGAGTAAATTCTTTAAAGTTGACTGCCTTGTCATAGATGGCTGCCACTTCGTGAGCCACTCCACACATAGAAAGGGCATCTGCACGGTTTGGTGTGATGGAAAGTTCGATGATTTCATCATCCAAGTCTAGGTAAGAAAAGACTTCCTCACCTGGCACGGCATTTTCTGGCAAGATTTGGATGCCATCTGCGAATTCCTTAGGCACAACTGAGTCAGAAATTCCCAATTCACCAAGTGAACAGATCATTCCAAGTGACTCCAAACCACGGATTTTTCCTTTTTTGATTTTGTAGTTATCAGCGATACGAGCTCCTGGAAGAGCCACCATGACCTTGATCCCAGCACGCACATTTGGGGCACCACAAACGATCTGACGCTCTTCTTCTTCGCCAACGTTAACCTGACAAACATGGAGGTGAGTCTCTGGCACATCTTCGCAAGACAAGACCTCACCGACGACAATTTTTGAGAGACCAGCAGCTGGTGATTCGACACCCTCTACCTCGATTCCTGTAGTTGACATTTTTTCAGCCAACTCTTGTGATGGCACATCAATGTCCACCAATTCTTTTAACCATTTATAAGATACAAGCATAATTTAGTTCTCCAGAATGACAGTTGTCACTCTAGTTCTTTTCCTTTCCTATCATTTCAATAGAAGAATCCTCTTCTTACCTTAATTTCTTTCTCAGTAACCAATCCGTATCTACTTTTTGACCAACCATAAAATGATGTTGGCTAAATTTTTCAAAACCATATCGATTATAAAAGGCTTGAGCTTTTGTATTATGCTCCCAAACACCTAACCAAGCCCAAGAAAAACTATTTTTTGTAGCAAGTTCAAGTGCGAATTCAAACAGTTGCTTACCTAGTCCAAATCCTTGGAATTTTTGTAGCACATAGAGGCGTTGAATTTCAAAAGCGTCCTCTAATTCTCTCTCAGTTTGAGCACTTCCCCAGTTGACTTTGAGAAAACCAGCTATCTCCTCCTCATGCATAATGAAATAGGTTTCAGAGTCAGGATTTCCCAACTCAGTTGACAAAGTTTTCAGACTATAAGCCTCTTCAAAGTATTCCTGTAACTGCTCTTCCGTATTATCATACGCAAAGGTTTCACGAAAGGCTTGTTTGGCAATTTTAGCCAACACCTCAACATCTGCCATTTCTACTTTTCTAATCATTATTTAAACTGTTCTGAGAAGCGGACATCTCCTTGGTAGAATCCACGGATATCGTTGATTCCATAACGGAGCATAGCTACACGCTCTTGTCCAAGACCAAAGGCAAAGCCAGAGTATACAGTCGCATCGATACCACTCATTTCAAGGACACGTGGGTGAACCATACCGGCCCCCATAATTTCGATCCAACCTGTTTTCTTACATACATTACAGCCTTCTCCACCACACTTGAAGCAAGAAACATCCACCTCAACAGATGGCTCTGTGAATGGGAAGTAAGATGGACGTAAACGAATTTGACGCTCTTCACCAAACATTTTTTGGACAATCAACTGAAGCGTTCCTTGAAGATCAGCCATAGAGATATTTTTCCCAACTACCAAGCCTTCGATTTGGTGGAATTGGTGACTGTGGGTCGCATCGTCCGTATCGCGACGGAAGACACGCCCTGGCGAGATCATCTTCAAAGGACCTTTAGAAAAATCATGGGCATCCATAGCACGCGCCTGAACTGGAGACGTGTGGGTACGGAGCAAGATTTCTTCAGTGATATAGAAAGTATCCTGCATATCACGAGCTGGGTGGTCTTTTGGAAGGTTCATACGTTCAAAGTTATAGTAGTCTTGCTCCACTTCAAAACCATCCACGACTTGATAACCCATACCGATGAAGATATCTTCGATTTCTTCACTGGTTTGTGTCAAAACGTGACGGTGACCAGTCGCAACTGGACGACCTGGAAGCGTCACATCGATATTCTCGCTAGCCAGTTGAGCCGCGACTTTCTTTTCTTCCAAGAGCTTAGCTGTTTCTTCAAAAGCAGCAGTCAAGACATCACGAGCTTCATTGACGTGTTTCCCGATGATTGGACGCATCTCAGCAGAAACATCTTTCATCCCTTTGAGGATTTCAGTGAGCGAACCCTTTTTACCAAGGACAGAGACACGCAAATCTTGCATCTCTTTTTCATTTCCAGCAGTAATCTGCTTCAAGCTAGTCAGCGTTTTTTCGCGAAGCGCTTTTAATTGTTCTTCAATAGTTGACATATTTCCTCCATCAGTCTCTCGTAGATAAAAAGAAAACCACATGCCAAAAACTCCACTCGGAGCGTTGACACGCGGTACCATCCGTTTTCATCTGACAAGTCAGACCTTCATTTCTAAATCCATGCGCAAGTGAATTCACCCAGCTTTCATATAGAGAGCTTGCAGTCACGGCTCTCCTCCCTGATATACTTCCCTTGGGCTACTAGTCTTTCAGATTCCTATTCAATTACTACTTAGTTTATCAGATTTTTACCATTCTTGCAAGACCTATCTTACTTCTGCTTGTTAGCTTATTCTTATCTAAATTTATATAAACAATTTATCTAAATTAACTATTTATAATTTTTGTAACAAAATTAAATTAATTGACACTCCCCTATAAAATAAAGAAGTTTAGAATTTAATGTCTTCCAAACTTCTTTATTCCATATTCAATGAGATGTTGCCTTAACCGTGATAATATCTAATCATCAATAAACAAACTATTTGAATAAGGATTCTCCATTTGATTCAATCACTCCTTTATACCAAGTAAAGGACATTTTCTTATATCGATTGAATGTGCCATTTCCATCATCATTTCGATCAACATAAATGAGACCGTACCTCTTAGAAAGCTGTGCAGTGGACATAGAAACGCAGTCAATACATCCCCAAGACGTATAGCCCATAATTTCCACACCATCTTGTAGAGCTTCAGCTACTTGCAATAAATGTTCTTTCATATACTGAATTCTATAATCATCTTGGACTGTTAAGTTATTAAATTCATCTTTTATTAGTTGATCTTTAGCACCTAATCCGTTTTCCACTATAAATAATGGGATTTGATAACGGTCATAATATCTATTTAAAATTATACGTAGTCCAATTGGATCAATTTGCCATCCCCACTCAGAAGACTCTAAATAAGGATTTACTAAACCACCAATAATATTCCCTTCTCCTGAATTATACTGTGTTGGAAGAGCAGATTGAGTCACACTCATGTAATAGCTAAAGGATAAAAAATCTACAGTATAATTTTTTAATAACTCTGCATCTTCAGCTGCAAACTCTATGTTAATGTCATGTTCCTTAAAATATCTTTTTGCATAATTCGGATAATAACCTCTAACATGCACATCTGAAAATAGATAATTTAGATTCTCATACTCATGAGTCGCCCATACATCTTTTGGATTTGGAGTCATTGGATAAGCTGGCATAGCTAATACCATACACCCCACCTTAAACTCTGAATTAATCTCACGAGCAATTTTTGTAACCAAACTCGAGGCGACTAATTCATGATGTATAGCTTGATATAATTCTTGTTTCGAAAGATTCTCCTTAGGTATATCTATTCCTCCACTAGTAAACGGTAATTCCAAAACAGAGTTTACTTCGTTAAATGTAAGCCAATATTTAACTTTATCTTTATACCTTTCTAAAACTGTTCGAGCAAATTTTTCATAAAAATGAATCATTCTCCTATCAATCCATCCATGATATTTTCTTGCTAAATATAATGGAGTCTCATAGTGTGAAAGAGTTACAAGTGGTTCTATCCCGTGAGCATGTAGTTCATCAAACAATTCATCATAATATTTCAACCCAGCTTCGTTAGGTTCTTCCTCATCTCCTTTTGGAAAAATTCTACTCCATGCAATAGAAGTACGAAAAACATTAAAGCCCATTTCAGAAAACAAGGTTATATCTTCCTTATATTTATGATAAAAATCAATACCTATCAATTTTAAGTTATCTTCTGTAGGATTTTCTGTTGCTTCTCCTAATCCACCTTTGGGTAACACATCCTGAACTGATAAGCCCTTACCATCTTCATTATATGCTCCCTCTACTTGATTAGCTGCAACAGCTCCACCCCAAAGAAAATCATCTGGAAAAATGGTCATAACTTTCCTCCATTATAATATTACCAGTAATTCCTTAGAATGCTCGATTGTCTGATTATTAGGTAATACTAATACATCTAGAAAATCATTGGTATTCGTTACAATTACTGGTGTAACTGTTTCGTAGGCTTTAGTCTTGATTAAATTCAAGTCCATTTCAAAAATCAACTGATTTTTGAAAACTCTGTCTCCTTCTTCTACATGACTAATAAAACCTTGACCTTTTAGCTCAACAGTATCTAATCCAATATGAATTAGTAACTCAACACCCTCATCACTCTTCAATCCAATTGCGTGCTTAGTCGGAAAAATATTTGTAATTTTCCCATCAAATGGTGCATAAACCTTACCTTCACTTGGGATAATCGCTACTCCGTCTCCAATTAGTTTATCTGAAAATGTTTTATCCTGGACATCGCTTAACGGAATGATTTCTCCTGATATAGGAGAAAATATCATTTTTTTATTTGAAACTCCAGCTTTAACTTCTAAATTGCTAGAACTCTCTTCTTCATCGATTCCAAATATATAAGCTAATACAAAGGTAATAACAACCGAAATGACCACCACAATTAAAGCATTTACAATATTTGATGGTACATCAGAATAAATAAATTGAGGCAACGCTATCAAAGATGGGACAGCAAATAGATACGCTTTAACACTAGTAAGACCTGCAAATAATCCCGCTAATCCACCACCAATCATAGCTGCATAAAGCGGTTTTTTATATTTTAAAGTCACACCATATAATGCAGGTTCGGTAATCCCTGCAAGTAAGGCTGAGAAACCTGCTGCAAAAGCAATTTGTTTTGTATTATTATTTTTACTTTTTAATGCAACAGCCATCGAAGCAGCCCCTTGAGCTAAGTTTGACCCTAACATTGCTGGAAGAATTAATACGTCTGGAGTAGCAATAGATGCCGCCAAAAAAATAGGTGCAAAAGCCCAATGCATTCCAGTCATAACAATAAATGGCATAATAGCACCAAGAATAGCTAATGTAAGCCATCCAGCCACACCATACATTTGCCCAACTAGATTTGATAATCCTTCACCAACAATTACTCCAATAGGTCCGACTACAACTAAGGCAATACAGCTTGATACTAATAATACTAGCGTAGGTTGCAAAAAACTCTTAGTAACAGCTGGTGTTAATTTAGCAATCATTTTTTCAATATATTTCATCAACCAAACCATAATAAGAATTGGAACGACTGACGAACCATAACTAGCTGGTGTCACAGGTACACCAAATAAACTAAGAGGATTCCCTGATTGCACCATTTGAACAAAATTTGGATGGAGAAGTACACCTGCTACAGACATAGCTAATGTAGATGTTACTTTTAATTTTTGTGATGCAGAATAAGCTAATAACAGCGGTAAGAAATAATATGGAGCATCCCCAAAAAATGTCAAAAAAGCAATAGTCTGAGAATCTGATTGCAATATACCAAGCATTGGTAAAATAATTACCAAGACTTTCAGCATACCTCCCCCTAACATTGCTGGAATGATTGGAGTCATGGAACCAGCGATATACTCAATGATTCTTTCTAAAATATTCCCTTTGTGCCCTTGAACAACTGAATCGGATTCAAAATTGCCAAGTTTAACGAATTCTTTATAATAATTAGCTACATCATTACCAAGTATAATTTGATATTGTCCATTCTTTTTCATAATACCTATTACACCTGGTATCTTCTTCATATCATCATCATTGACTAAATTTTCATCTTTTAATTCTAATCTTAAACGTGTTACACAATGGGTAACTCTATTGACATTTTTTTCACCTCCAATTACATCGAGGATTTTTTGTACCTTATCTTTATAACTCATGGTATTCTCCTATTCTATTAATCTAAATTTTTTGTTAAGCGACGAATATGAGCCATCAAATAAACTAATTCACTAGAAGTCAGCAAATAATTGTACTCCGTTTGTATAAACATTGCCACCTGTTCACCACATTCATATTCTCTAGGATATTTATTTTTCATTAATGCTAACAAGTCTTCATCATCATCGTCACAATAAGTTGTATTTTCAACCAAGCGATGGGCAAATAATTTTATATGAGTTATGAATCTATAATAATCAATAGAATCTTGGTTAAACTCAGTACAATAGAAATCTTGAATGATTTTCTCAATTCCCATAATTATTTCAGTGATTTTATACGACTCTTGAAAATTATTTTCTAAATTAGCATTAACAAAATGTAGCGCTATGAATGCAGCTTCGTCAATTGGAAGTTCAATACCTAACTCTTTTTTTATTATTTGTAAAGCCCTTTTCCCAAGTTCAAATTCTTCTTTATAATATTTCGATATTTCCCAGCGTAGGGGATTCGAAATAATAATCCCTTCTTTATAACGTTCTATGCTCGAAGAAATATGATCCGTTAAATTAATATAGATAATTTCATCAAAATTATTACCCAATGTTATTTTACCTAGGTTAATTATTTTTTCGGTGATGTACACCAACTCCAAAGGAACGTTAATAAACATCTCTGTAAAACGGGTCATATTATCTCTATTTTTGAGAAAAAAACTTTTCTCAATATCAATTGGATTTACTTTATCTCCAGTTTTTCTTCCAAAAGCTATTCCCCTTCCAAAAAGAAGAATATCGATATCTTTTTTACTTTGCGCAATTACGGCATTGTGGTTTAGTATTCGTTTTATGATCATAAAATTTCCCTTTTAAAATAAAAGGAACCTACTTAAAAACATCAAGAAACTTCTTCTGATGTGATTAAATAGGTTCCTGCTCACTTGTATTAGTGATAACATCCTTTTATTTCAATTTTTAATGGTGACATGAAGCTTAAATAATTAATAACTCTGTAACCGTTTTTATTTTATGATATTTCAATCTATTTGTCAAGTACTTATAAAAATTTTTTTATTTTGTGTGATTCGAATGTGATAATGGCAACAGTCTCACTAAAGAAATGAAAATCATACATAGAAATTTTTAAAAATTTTCTCTATCGTAAACCTGCCACTAGTTCAGAAACTATACTAGCTGATTCCAAACGTAATATGGTCATCTCATCTACCTTCCCTAATAATGGCATTGCACCATACCAAACAATAGTCTTATTCACCAAAAGAATAGGCGTTACTATTTTTGATTGAGTAAAAGACACTTTAATTTTCTGGCTCTTCAACTGGTCTAGCCATGCTTTATTTGCAACCGTCTCTGGTATACATATCTCAATTTGACTAATCCTAAATTCTTTTAGAAAATTCATCAGTTTTGTCTGGTGCACATAAGGTAAAATAAGCAGACATTCCTGTCTTTCCCCTGCTAAGTCCTCTCTCAACACCTTCTCATATCTACTATCAACATAAACGAATTGTTTCTCCTCACCCTCGATGACACGATAATCCATCTTTCGATAAGCTACTTGTCGTTTCTGAAACATCTTTTCTAAATAAGGAACATGAATATCCACATAATCGAAAATACGCACCAAAGACTTATCCTTGTAGTTTCTATGAATCCGACCTGCATACTGAATTAAATTATTTTTCCAAGAAAAGGGTGCTGCCAAGATAAGCGTGTCCAACTGAGGTAAGTCAAAACCTTCGCCAATGTATTTTCCAGTAGACAACAAAACAAACCCTTTATCTAACTGTTCTAACGTCTCCAGTAAACTCGTTCTTTCTCGGACTTTGGTTTTTCCGCTAATAATGTAACAGTCATCAACCTCTTTCTCTTTCAATAACTTTTCAAAGACATCTATCTGTTGAATTCGATTAACTAAAACCAAGATATTCCGTCCTTCTGCCACTTGGGCTAGAATATCCTTGAGAATCAACTGATTCCTCGCTGAGTCTGTAGCAATCCAATCACTGAGCTGTATAAAATTACTTGCTTTGGTCTTTTCAATCTCCAAATGACCAAAAGAAGTGAATCTTAATTGCAATTGCCGTTTAAAATCCGTTTCCCTCTTATCAGCAGTATGGAGTATCTCACCAATTCTCTGAAAAACAATAGGCTCATGACCATTCTTACGCTCAGGCGTAGCCGTCAAACCGTAAAGATACTTCCCTCTAAACTGAGCAACAACTTTTTCAAACATCAAGGCAGAGACATGATGACACTCATCCACAATCATCATCTCATACTCATCCAAAAGACTTTGACTATTTTCCAACTTAAATAGAGATTGAATCATAACGACATCAACCAGTTTACTCAGCCATTTCTTAGTCCCACCGTACTGTCCAACATAGCCGATTACCTTTTCACGACCTGATGCCGTATAACGGATAGCCTCCTCCTCTTCGAAAGTCAAAAAGCAGTTTAAGCGATCTAGCCATTGGTCTAAGAGTTGCTTATTATGGACTAGAATAATTGTTTTTGTTTTCCGTTCAGAGATAAGAGCAGCACCTAAAACGGTCTTCCCAAAACCAGTCTCCGCATGAAGTAAACCATTTTCTTTAGAAGTCATATCTGACAGGGCTAACTCTTGCTCAAAAGTGAGTTCTCCCTTAAATTCCACGCTAATAGACCTTTGTACCTTTCTCCTATCTTCCACAGATACCTGCTTAAATTTATCTTGCAATGGATACAGCAAACCTCTTGGCAACCATAAATAATGATCGGATTCTCCAAATAAATACATTCTCTCAGGAATTTGATAGGTTGGCTGTCGCATAGCCTGCTTTAAATAAAATTCGGGATTAGAAAATGAAGCCATATTTTTCAAGAAAAACAGTGTCTTGGGTGTCACAGACGATTTTTCAAGTTGGATCATATTGGATAAGACGATCTTCAACTCCTTGTCCAATTCTTGCTTGCCTAACTCCTCTTGGATTAACAGTGCCACTTTAGCAGTTGAAATCTTCTGAATTTCTTGTAGATACCTCCATTGATCTTCATAAGGCTGAAAATGTTCATCCACAAAGACCGTTCGCCCTTGATGATAAGCTTCTCCTTGAAAAGGAAGGGAAATTAAATTATCAAATCCACCTTTAGGAAGAACATCCTGATTTGGAAACATGCGATCAAAAGAATCAAAGGACAGTTGCATACTTTCCTGCATAGCCAATTCTAATAGTTTCTTTCCAAACAGGCGAGCCTTTCGACTCAGAATCGCTTCCTCAAAGAAGAACCAAATATGGAGTCCGTAACCCGAACGAGAAATCTCTAAATGGGCTTCCATCTGGCGTTCCCTGGCTATTCTTCGAATGGTTAAACCAGCTTCTTTCCAATCTCCTTCATCCAAATCCAGTACCAAAAAATAACAGCTATCATCTAAGTGCATAGGAAAGATACCGATAGCTGCCTCCCCACGAAAATGAGATTTCAAAACGGAGTTCGTCAATGTCTGGAAACTCCGTTTTTCAGGTGGCAACTGCTTCCAACCATAATCATAGGAAGGAAAATACTGAATTTTCCCTTGTTCATTGATAAAATTCTTAGCATAAACATCATAACGGCCAGCAAACACAGAGGTAAACAATTGTAATTTTTCTTGCGTCGTCAAGCGACTACTTTGAAGTTGGAACATCTCCTCGAACTGAGAGCGTTCCATAACAAACTGACTCTTGTCTTTAAGACGTTTATAGTGGAATGAAATAAGATATGAACAAATTGATTAGGAAAATCAAATTAATTTATAGAAATCTTTTAGCAGTCATGGCGTCCTATTCCAGATTCAAAATGCTATACACAAGAAAAACTCACTATCCCCATTAAAAGAAGAAAAGACATCAAGGACTTCTACCACAATTCCATCCAAAGACACAAAAACAGCCATAAGAGTCACCTCCTTGATTCCTATAGGCTGATTATAACAAGAATAGCTGAAATTGTACACGAAAATAAAATCCCTTATTTGTTACAATACCTTTTAAAACTTTTATTTCTTTGCTACCCAGCCGATGGCATCGCTTGGGGGATTTTCGGTATCAATCCAGATAAATTCAATACCGATTTCCCCATTTTTAAATTTAGTTAAACGAATACCGTTGATTTCCAGTTCATTGAGTCGTTGACCTGTCAAGACTTCTCGTTCTTTCAACTGGAAAACACCACGTAAAATCCAATTCCCAAGAATTTCTTGCTTATCAGTTGACTGAATCGCCTTTCCAGCTTCTTGATTTATATACGCATTGATGACATCTCCAGAAGGTAAAAAGCGTAGTTTAAACGTTCTTTCTTCTTTTGCCATAGCTAGTTTTTTAGAGCCAGGTTCAAAAGTCCCAAATCCAGGACCAAAGAAATCCGGTCTTTCATCATGGAAGTTCTTAGAGTCTGGCAGAGGAATGTAGACTTCACTAACTGGACGATAAACTAGTTGTTCAATCTCTTTGATGAGTTTTTCATTGCCAGTATTGTGGACAAAGTGAATCAAGTCCTCACGAATAGCCTTCATCTGAACTTTTTCTTCCTTGCTAGTCCACTTTTTCAAGAGGATTTCTTCTAAAGAAAAAGTCACAAAGGCTAGTTCTTCTGGAGCCAGACTGTCTTTGAATTTTTCCTGAGTCTTTAGAATCCGTGGCAGACGATCTTTCTTAGCTAGTTTTGATCCTCCGTTAAAGGCATTGAAACCAGAGTTTTCTTCCACATTTCCATGTTTATCTGTAATAACCCAAGACACTGTTTCTAAGACATCGGTTTTATCCTTTTCAGCTGTCAGTAAATGAAGGTTTTCAAAGAGCGAAAAAGGATCTTCAATATAATGGACGTCCCAAGTATCTACCACAATGTCTTTATTGTTAAAAGTCATGTGGAGCTGGCTATCTGCCGCTGTGTATTTGTAGTGGTGTTGCCCATCCGTAAATCGAAAATTGGTTGGATTGTTTTTGGTAGTTGATCCTTCAATGATCAGATTATCAATATCAACTGACAAATAAGATGTTTCACCGACAAAAATCTTAGGATTTTCTCCCTTCGGTGTCGGCATCAGAACGTGATAAACAGCTTCAACATTGACCGAGTCCGAACTAAATCCCTTGATTTGTGCCTTAGAAGATTCGATTCTCTGATTTCTTAAGGTCGCAATCTTTCGTGCCAACTCTTCATAGCGTTGATAGTTTTGCTTGTCTGCCGCTTCTTTATCTGATGAGATATATGCATGGAATTTGATATCACCTAACAAGTCCGTCCAATCTTGAGAGTCCTTCTTAAACTGAGCGATTTTTTGGTCTCCAGAATTAATTCCAAAAGACTTGATACCCACTAGGTATTTATGATTTTCATCCACTACGACAGAAGCATCATAAGAGGTATTGGCAATATCTTCTCCAACCGCATTAAAAGCCTTCTGGAAAACAGTCTCCTGAAATTTAGAATTAACAATTGGAGCAACATAATTCTCTGTTTGTCCCTCATCTTCTGATTCTGCCTTTTGAGAGAAAGCTTGGCTCAAACTAGCGAAGTTGGTAATTAAAGTTTTGTATTTGTCTTTTTGTTCAGACTTTAGATGTTCCCACATAAGCACCCTCTTTTCTATTTTCAGTATATCAAAAGAAGATTAGTTTTTCACTAACCCTCTTATATATTCGTTAATTAATACTGTAAAATTCGAGATTTCCTCGTTTTTTTACCAATTTTAAATAATCTTCATCTGATAGAAGGGCTAGACCATCGTCATAAGACTTGATTTTTTCAAGAGCTTGATCATAGCTATCTACAAAATCCTTGACATAGGACTGCCCTTCAAATTGTCCATTCATCTTGGTGTAGATAATGGCAATTTTTCCTGAACGTTCAAGTTGAGATTGCCCCTGACTTTCATTTAAAGCTTTGGCAACATTTTCCGCGATACGTTTAATCACAGGAACGACTACGCTATTTCCAGCCTGCTTGTAGAGCTGACCATTGGAAACCCCTTCTGGAATTTTAAATGATTTAGGATAGCCTTGAACATTAAAGGTTTCTTTCGGTGTCAACTTACGAATCTCACCACTGTCCGTCAAGATCAATGGAACGTTATGTCCACCTGTTCCCATATTGGCTGTTAGGGTTGGGACAACACCATTTTTATTTTCACGGACATACTGACGGCGCCACTGGTATACCGTATCTTGGCTAGTCACTTCAAACTTCAACTGGTCGTAGAAATTTTGCTTGCCATCACGGTAGTAGTAGACCTCGTCTAGCTTATCGCCAAAGTTAATAACATCTTGAAGAGAAGTAGTCAGCTTGATTTCCTCTGGGAATTCAAACAAGTCGTAGGCTTCTTTGGTATCAAAACCAACGATGTAGATCCGCTCACGGTTTTGTGGGATATTTCCATAGTCTTTCCCGTTAAGAACCTTCCACTTGATAAAGTAGTTATTCTCAGTCAAGGCTTCACGAATAACTTTGAAGGTATTGCCCTGGTCATGACCGACCATGTTCTTAACATTTTCAATGAAAATAGCTCGTGGTTTACATCCCTCAATCATGCGAAGTAACTCAAAGAAAAGATCGCCACGATCATCATCAAAGCCCTTGCGATAACCCGCAATACTAAAGGCCTGACAAGGAAATCCTCCCATAATCACATCCACACGCTCAGCTGGAATATCCTCTGGCTGAACAGCGTGAATATCACGACCATCCAAATAGGTCTCTGGATGGTTTAACTGATAAGTCTGACGCGCATACTTATCAAACTCATTGGCATACACCACTCTGAACTCGTTGGTCTGTTCAAATCCCAACTCAATTCCCCCAACACCTGAGAAGAAAGCTGCAATGTTGTACTTCTCAGATCGGTTCGAACTTACAGAATTTGTCATGTAGTAACCTGCTTTCTAGAAATAGATTAAATATATTTATTATATAATGCAACAATGGTAAGAAAAATTAATAAAATAGAAGATACAATCCAAATAATATTTATATTCAGTCTAATCTCTGATATATTTTCAACTTGCTGTTTAAATTCAGATTCAGAAAATAAACTACCAATATCTTCCCCTATCAAAATATCTTTATAATTATTTTTTAATCTCTCAAAAACTTTATTGAAATCTGTCATATCTTTATTAAATTTTTTATTAGATAAATAACAATAAATTAAAGAACCAAAAAGCGCAAACAGCAACAACCATAGAATATCTTTACTAAAAATATTATCTAGAGGAGAATCAGATACAATATTAGCTATCATAGTAGTCGTAATAAATGCTACTAACGCAACAAAGTTATTGCTAAAACTACCAATTATAACATTACTATACTGATCCATTTCATACAGTGTATGTACTATAAAATCACCTATATCCTTTTTAGCATTTAGATATTCCGACACATTATTTTTTATATATAAATTATAAACCCTTGAAATATCTCTTACACTTAATTTTAAATCACTAAAATCAAATATTGACGATTCTATTACTTCCCTTGCTATTGTAAGTTTATCCAGATAAATATCATCATGGTAAATCCAATTAAAAATATCATATATTTCTTTGGAGTATAAAAAAGAAAATTGATTTATATTTATAATATCTGTTATGTTCTTTGTTGCATCTTTAGATAAATTTAATTTCTCTTTGTGAAGAAATGAAAAAGAAGATAGATAAATAAATGAAAATAGTATCTCCCATTTTTGAAATAGTTCTTTTATTCTAGAATCAAACTCACTACTGACTATATGAAAATCGTTTGGAAGTAAGGGAAACTCATTTAAATTAAAAAAATTATTAGTAAACAATACTTTCGAAAACAATTCTAATCTATTTGTTTTCGAATATTCAAAACACTTATCTTTATAATATTTAAAAAATATAGTTTCTGTTCGATATGCTTTACCAAGCATATCGTTATCATAAACTTCAAAAAAAATATACTCTGCTTTGCTAGTTATTATCGAACTCAAAAAATTCAGAAAAACAACGCTATCAAGCTTGCTTAGATTATCAATAAACTTATTGTAATTAAAGATTGATAGAGTATTATTTAAAATGTTTTTATTTATAGAGATAGTTACGTCGATTTGATCAGAGTAAGATATAAAATCTATATAAACATCATTCAGTGTTACATTATCAATTCGTAACTCTCTCCCGGCATCATTAGTTAAATTAATTATTATTTTATCTCGTTCTGGTACTGCCTTTATAAGAGTCTTAAAGAATGAAATTCCAGGTAGTGCTTCCAGAGAAAATGATTGTTTGGCTTCAAAGTAAAGTCGATCATCATCAGTTTTAAATTTTTCTAATAGAATATCATATATTGTCATTTCCATGCGTAAATTCTAAATAAGTCGTTTCATCGGTAACTTGTATTTTTAAATACTTTTTCCCTTGTTCTGTATAAGTTTCAATAACTTCTCTATTTTCTGAAACTGTTAATCTTATGCCCGGGTATACTTCATAATTTGTACGGATTCTAGCCTTTACAATATCGGCAACTACTTGAAAATTCCTCTCAAATTTTTTCTTTTCTGGTAATTCAAGTAATTCATTTTTAAATCGTTCTCTTGGAAATGATTCATCAATAGAAGAATAATCATTAAAAATGTCATCAATCATAGAATCATAATCCATAGTAGCATTTGTTCTGAAATAATGGATAAAAGAATTCCTTAAAAATGCTCGATCTTTTGGATATTCTTGCTTAATCTTTCTATTCAAAAAACCATCAATAGCATTGAAAGCGTTTTTTGTATTTTCCTCATCATTAGTCAATTCAATTAACTCCAGAAATTCATCATACCAATACTTAGTAATTGTATCTTGATGTAGTTGAACTCCAATCTCTTCGCTACTAGTTGCATCAATATAAAAAGTTGCTGATTTATAAACTTTAATATCTTTTGGAAAACCTTGTGTATCTGATAAACCTACTTGATTTACAAAAACAACATGAGCTACTTTTGCAAGTAAAAACATATATCTTTGATTATCTCTATCATAAAACAATGCTTGAATCAGTGACCCAACTTGAACAGATTTTTTCATTTTTTCTATTTTACTCTGTGCAGATATTTCTTTCTCCAACAATCTCATAGAAACTGATTCAAAAAATTCTTCACAAACAGTTGGTTCGCTTTGATTATCTATTATATTTTTTATACAATTTATAACTTGTGTTGTTTCTGCTTTTGATTTATAATTCTTTACAATTTTATTATTTGCTATTGTAATAAGAACTGTATGAAGATACTCATCAAATTTTATGCCATCATCTGGTATATTCTTTGTTGTAGTATTATTTTCTCTATCAATCGTATAAATAGTAGCTACCTTTAATTCCACTAATTTTACTCCTAATTATAATTACTATAACCAGTATACCATAAAAACACGGCCTCTAACCGTGTTTCTGTGTTTATTTCACCAACTTCTTCATCTCATCAATCCGCACTACGGTCGCATCATATTTCGCTTGGTAGTCGGCTTGTTTGTCGCGTTCTTTTTGGACGACTTCTGGCTTGGCATTGGCTACGAAGAGTTCGTTAGAGAGTTTCTTGCCGACCATATCCAGTTCTTTTTGCCATTTAGCCAGTTCCTTGTCGAGACGAGCCAGTTCTTCTTCGACATTGAGGAGGTCTGCTAGTGGCAAGTAGATTTCTGCTCCTGTGATAACGCTTGACATAGCAAGTTCAGGTGCAGGGATGGTTGATGCAATTTCCAAGTGTTCAGGATTTGTGAAGCGTTTGATGTAGTTGACATTGCTGTTAAAGAAGGCTTCCAAGTCGCTATCACTAGTCTTAACTAGAATGGTAATTGGCTTACTTGGTGCTACGTTTACTTCCGCACGCGCATTCCGAACGGCACGGATCAAGTCTTTGAGACTTTCGACACCTGTGTGGGCCGCAAGGTCTTCAAAGGCTGGGTTGACAGTTGGGTATGCTGCTGTGACGATTGAGCCTTCTGAGATTTGTCCAAAGATTTCCTCTGTCACAAATGGCATGATTGGGTGAAGGAGACGAAGGATCTTGTCCAAAGTGTAAAGGAGAACAGAACGTGTGATAACTTTCTCTTCTTCGTTGTCGCTATAAAGGACTTCCTTGGTCAACTCAACGTACCAGTCCGCAAACTCATCCCAAATGAAGTTGTAGAGGATGTGGCCAGCTACACCAAACTCAAACTTATCAAAGTTAGCAGTTGCTTTGCCAATAGTTTCATTGAGGTTGTGGAGAATCCAGCGGTCTGTAACATTTCCAGCTTCCTTGTTGGCAACTCTTTCCACATTGGCAGTTGCTTGCTCAAGGGTCAAACCTTCATTGTTCATGAGGATGTAGCGAGAGATGTTCCAAATCTTGTTAATGAAGTTCCATGAAGCATCCATTTTCTCGTAAGAGAAGCGCACGTCTTGTCCTGGCGCAGAACCGTTTGAAAGGAACCATCGAAGGGCATCGGCACCATATTTCTCGATAACATCCATTGGGTCAATCCCGTTACCGAGAGATTTAGACATCTTGCGTCCTTGCTCGTCACGAATGAGACCGTGGATAAGCACGTTTTGGAATGGCTGACGACCAGTAAATTCCAATGATTGGAAGATCATACGAGACACCCAGAAGAAGATGATGTCGTAACCTGTTACCAAAGTTGATGTTGGATAATAACGTTTAAAGTCTGCTGAGTCGACATCCGGCCAGCCCATGGTAGAGAATGGCCAAAGAGCCGAACTGAACCACGTATCCAAGACGTCTTCGTCCTGAGTCCAACCGTCACCTTCTGGAGCTTCTTCGCCGACATATATTTCACCCTCAGCATTGTACCAAGCAGGAATTTGGTGACCCCACCAAAGCTGACGAGAGATCACCCAGTCGTGGACATTTTCCATCCATTGGAGGAAGGTATCGTTGAAACGAGGTGGGTAGAATTCTACCTTGTCCTCTGTGTCTTGGTTGGCAATAGCATTCTTGGCCAATTGGTCCATCTTAACGAACCATTGCGTAGACAAGCGTGGCTCAACCACTACACCTGTACGCTCTGAGTGACCAACACTGTGGACACGTTTTTCGATTTTAACAAGGGCACCGATTTCTTCCAGTTTCTTGACAACCGCTTTGCGAGCTTCAAAACGGTCCATGCCTGCAAATTCAAGGGCCAAGTCATTCATAGTTCCGTCATCGTTCATAACATTGACTTGTGTCAAGTTGTGGCGTTGACCCACCAAGAAGTCGTTTGGATCATGGGCAGGCGTGATTTTCACGACACCAGTACCAAACTCAGGATCAGCATGCTCATCCCCAACGATTGGGATTAATTTATTAGCGATTGGAAGGATGACGTTTTTACCAATCAAGTCCTTGTAGCGTGGGTCTTCTGGATTGACCGCAACCGCAACATCCCCAAACATAGTCTCAGGACGAGTTGTCGCAACTTCAAGAGCGCGTGAGCCGTCTTCCAGCATGTAGTTCATGTGGTAGAAGGCACCTTCGACATCCTTGTGAATCACCTCGATATCAGACAAGGCTGTGCGAGCAGCTGGGTCCCAGTTGATGATAAACTCACCACGGTAGATCCAGCCTTTCTTGTAAAGGTCCACAAAAACCTTACGAACCGCTTTTGACAAACCTTCGTCAAGAGTGAAACGCTCACGAGAGTAGTCTACAGAGAGCCCCATCTTGCCCCATTGTTCCTTGATGGTAGTGGCATATTCGTCTTTCCATTCCCAGACTTTCGTCAAGAAAGACTCACGACCAAGGTCATAGCGGGAAATGCCCTCACCACGCAAGCGCTCCTCAACCTTAGCCTGAGTCGCAATACCAGCGTGGTCCATTCCTGGAAGCCAAAGGGTATCAAAACCTTGCATGCGTTTTTGACGGATGATAATATCTTGCAAAGTTGTATCCCAAGCGTGACCAAGGTGAAGTTTACCTGTAACGTTTGGTGGTGGAATAACGATTGAATAAGGCTTAGCCTTTTGATCGCCTGAAGGCTTGAAAACATCAGCATCAAGCCATTTTTGATAACGACCAGCCTCAACCTCGGCTGGATTGTATTTAGGTGAAAGTTCTTTAGACATGTGTGTGTCCTTTCTCTATTTTGTTTATTTTATTTTGAATTTGCTTAGCAGCTTCTTCTGCAGACAAATTCGTATTATTTATTTTAAAGTAGTGGTTCAACTCATTCGGTTGATGTTGGGAATTTAATTGAAGTGTTTCAGCGGTCTCTATAATTTCTCTTTCAGATACCTCAATATGTCGTTTTAAGGGTTTGTACTTTAATCGATTCTCCGTTCGATTTCGACGTATGCACTCTTCAAGACTTGTTTCCAACTCAACAAAAAGAATCTCTTGATGATAATCATCCAACAAACTCTGAATTTGCTTTAAATATATCAGATGATACTGATTTGAAAAATCAATTACATCTGTTAAAATTACTGATCGCTGATTTCTTGCACTCGCTCCAAGGAATGAAAAAGTGATTCCACGAACAAATTCCCACATTTCCTCTGTATAGTCCTGATAGATTTCTAGTGCAAAATCAATGGCTTGATGGTTATAAAAGAGGGTAGCATCCGTCAGTCGAGATAATTCTTGACCAATGGTCATTTTTCCTGATGCTGGAGCACCAATGATGAAAAGATGCATCAAATCACCTCCCACTCACTCTTCAGAAAGGCATATCTCAAATCATCACAGCAGTTGCCTTGAGCATCTTTGCGGTCTCTTATGCGAGCTTCGAGGGTAAAGCCAAGTTTTTCCGCGACTCGTTGACTTTGAAGGTTATATCCAAAGCAAGTTAGTTCAATCTTGTGAAGACCCAAATCTTTAAAGGCTAAGTCAATCAAGGCACACGCAGCTTCTGGCACATAACCTCGCCCCCAATAGTCTGGGTGTAAGGTATAGCCGATTTCCAGCACATCATCTTCATGGCGATGGTTGAAATCGACAGAGCCAACGATCTTATCCGTTCCTTTGACGACAATCCCGTAGCCTGCTGGGAGATTTTCCTTTTGATTACGCTCCGGAAGAATGTGCTCCAGATAGTAAATCTCATCTTCCAAGGTCTTGACTGGAGGAAAACCTGCTGGATAGGCGACCTCTGGCAAACTAGCATAGTCAAAGATATCCTCAGCATCCGCCACAGTACGGACTCGTAAAACGAGACATTCTGTTTCGATTTTATCTGGTAGCTCAGTTCTTGCCATCCTTCTTCCTCGCTTTTTTGATGAAACTGCCCTTCATATCTACACGCTTGTCCAGATAGCGATAAACACGCTGATATCCATCTCCCATGAAATAGGTTGGGGCAAACAGTTGATTTTTAAAATGTCCCTTTTCATCCAGGAGTTCTGGGGCAACAAGTCGCTCAAGAATCTTGGCAAAGATGTGGCAAATACCGTCTTCCTCAACAATCCTATCTACCCGACAATCTAAAACAAGTGGACAGGCGTCTAAAATAGGAGTCTGAGTTCGTTCAGAAATTTCATAATGCACTCCCAAACGTTCCAATTTCTCCTGATGACTGATAAAACCAGCCTGCTCCATCGCAAGCATAGAAGTTTCATCAGAAATATTCACAGTAAATTTTTGATACTGTTTGATCTGCTCTGCGGCATTCTCTCTCGCAACGACTCCAATCACAACCCAATCTCCTAGACTATAAGAGGAACTACAGGTCGTGATGTTATAGCCAAAATTCTAATCTTGATATCCTAAAATAAAAACAGGAAAACCATAATATAGTTTACTTGTGTTAAAAGATTGCTTCATAACAACCCCCTTTGACTAAGACGTAAAAGAAAAGCCCTGCCATCTACATGACAGGGACGAATGTGTTTATCCGCGGTACCACCCAATTTCGGGCAGTTGCCCGCAACTCTCGTCTTTAAAGCAAAAAGACACTTTTATTTCAATTTTTCATCCATTAGCAACCAGTTTTGACACATTTGTGGACTTCTCAGCGCCGCCACTTTCTGTAAAATGTGGGATTCAAAACACCTCTAATGGCTCTATTGTAGCAAGATTTTTTCGGAAATGCAAGGCTCAAGAAAAATTACTTGAACTTGATGCCATTTTCTTTCAATTTCTTGATGGTAGCTGGGCCGATTCCTTTCAAGTCAAGGAGTTCTTTTTCAGTCCAGTTTTTGAAATCTGAAGCAGACTTGATTCCTTCATCATAGAAAGTCTTGGCACGATCAAGTGGAAGTCCACCCAAATTTGCTGCAAAATCTTCTACAGAATTAGCTACTTTTTGAGCTTGCTCTTTGGTAGCTTCTACTGCTTGTTCAACTTTTTTAGAAACAGCCTTACCAGCTGCGCTTGCTGACTGTTCTGCACGCTTCACGACTTTTTTTGTCTCATCTACAACCTTAGTCACAGTACTTGAAAAGGCACCTGCGCGACGGAGGCCATTTCGTAATTGTTTTTTACGATTGAGTTTCTTTGACATGATAAAATCCTTTCAATAAAAAATCCCTGCTCTGACAAGGATTTAACATAAACATTCTATCAAGATTTTAGTGAAAAATCAAGAATCTTTCTCGTTTAATAATTTCGCTCACCAAACAAGCCTTCTGGCAAATCATGGAATCCCTTGCCTACTTTGAAGTTTTCAAACTTACCAAGCAAGAACTGATAAGCATCCAAGCGACTCTCGTAGCGAATCATGGCATCTTTGGCACGCTCGTCCTGGTCTTCTTCGTAAACTTTTTGGCTTTCCTTGTGCGCCATGTCGTTAATCATGATTTGGGTATTGACCCAAGCTTCAAATTCCTTCATAAATTCTTGTTCGTAACTCATTTTTTCTCCTTATTCTAATCCACGGAAATAGTCCGTATCAATCTCACGGTAGGGCTGGATATCCTGAACGTATTCCAGTACACCTTGGAATTCTCCGTTTTCATCGTGTACTGCAGCATAGGTGATGTGGACAAACTTTCCTCGCGACTCAGACTTGAACCACATTTCATACTTGTCCTTGGTCCCCTCACGAAGTCCCTTCATGATAGCCTTGACCTTGCCCAAATACTTAGGCGGATGACAGAGTTCGACATTGCGCCCGACTTGGGACGGCGTCCGTTTGAAAATCATCTCATCAGCTGGCGTATTGTCATTGTAATACTGGAAAATATCTTCTTTATTGACAAAGGTAATCTCCATAGGGAGATGATTGAGGATGAGATTGGCCTGCTCGACTGAAAGATAGCCATTACCAAAAGCCTGTTGACTATGGCGGTCCAGCACAGCTTCCTTTTCCTTAGGGGTAAAGGTAATGGTAAAATGGCCTTCTGGCGTATCTATGACTTGTTGAACTTGACCTTCTGCCGTATCTAGCTGTACAGGCTCCTCTGCAATCTTTTCCTCAATAAAGATCTGTCGTTCTGGCACCCATTTCTCTGACGGACGGATGATGGCATAGCCATAGGCATCACTCTCCTCCGCAATCTGAAGCCAGTCATCCTGAGTAAAAGACTCAAGGAGAATCATGAGCAGGATGGACTCTTCCTTGAAAATCATACTTTCAAACTCTGTCGCAAAAGCTTCAAAAGCTTCCTTTACACTGCTAATTGACACTTCTGGTAGTGACTTGGCTGTCGTTAGAGCTGTTTGAAAGAGTTCCCTAATCTGATCATCCACTCCCCACATAACTTTGGGAGGTGAATCGTGTCCATAGCGCTCCATGATAGGAAAGAAGAGTTCTTCCTTACGTTGGTAATGGATGTCAAATTGACCCACAAGTCCCATCTGACGCACCAAACCCTTACGCATCTCCGCCAGCATTTCCTCGTCTTCCATAGACTCATAGGTATCTAACAATCTACGAATGCGAATCAAGGCCGCACGGAGAGCCAGATTTTCTTCTTTGAAGACACGAACTGGGTGACCTGGATGCTCAGTATCTGAAACTTCGACACCTTTGATAGCATTTTTAAAAAGATTGGCATGGACATCACAGAGTTCCATAACATCTTCAAAAGTGACGCCCGAATCCGAGTTCATCAGCTCGTGCTCCATAAGGGAAATCTCGATGGCTGACACGCCCGTAAAGGTCGCATCAAAGCGATCTTGAACCGACTCAGGAGAGGCGCCATTGTGCAATTCTAACAAAATATCCCGTAGGATATGAATCCGTTCATCTGTCATTAGTCTAATCCAATCACTTCGTAGCCATTCGCTTCCAGTGTGCGTACAATCTTGTCCATAGGAGTTCCTGCTAGCTTAGAACCCTGTTTAAGTGATACTTTACGACCAACTGTATTGCGCATTAAGGGATTGGCAAGGGGTTTAAAACCCAACTCCACTAGAATTTCCAAGACTTCTGGATGCTTGTCCACCACTTCTGCAACAGGAATTGACACATCGATGATATTGTCCATGACGACCTCCATTGTATGTTCTAATACTCAATGAAAATCAAAGAGCAAACTAGGAAGCTAGCCGCAGGTTGCTCAAAACACTGTTTTGAGGTTGTGGATAGAACTGACGAAGTCAGCTCAAAACACCGTTTTGAGGTTGTGGATAGAACTGACGAAGTCAGTAACATATATACAGCAAGGTGAAGCTGACGTGGTTTGAAGAGATTTTCGAAGAGTATAAAATGATTTTACTGCTTATATTATACCATATGGAAAGAGAATAAAAAACTAGCAGTGGAGTTCCTGCTAGTTCTCTGCGACTTGGATTACCATCTAGATAAGTTTAAAGAACCAATCCAATATCTTGTAAAACAGCAATTGGACTGCAAAAGAGATGATCATCCAAAAGAATTTCACAATCCCAATAATCGGTTTGATAAAAATAATGGCAAGAAGTCCCCAGAAAAATTTCATTTTTTATCCTCTGGCTTAATGAGCCACCGAGCCGTATCCATTAACTTGTCGGCAATAAAAAGTTTCCCCAGACCGACAACGGCATTATCATCTTTCTTTATCGTTTTCATTACTTTTACACCTTGCACGGTCAAAAAGTAATTACCATAAATTTTAGCTAGAGTTTTTATGAGTCCCATATTACTCTCCTTCGATGATTTCAGCCTCTTTTCGGATTGTTTCAACATCTTCTTGATATTGAACTTCACTATAGTTAACTAGCTTGGACAATTCTTTCTGCAAGCTTTCACCCATCGGTTTCATAGTTGCAAAGGTTAAACCACCTGAAATGATACCACCCAAGATAGGAATAAATTTCCCCATTCCTTTGGCCAGCCCTCCCTTGGTAAGATTCACACCAAATATTCTTAAGACTTTTTTCAAAATAGGATACCAAAGCGTCTTTGTTAAAGCTTTATTAGGTACTGTTTTCATTACCTGTTTGGCAATTGTTATACCACCAGCACGTAGCAAAGCAGCAGTTCCATTCACCCCCAACATGACGCCTAGATAAAGCAAAAGGGTATTTTAAGCATCTTCACTCAACTCATCGCGTGAAGCCCAAAGATCCTCATAACCATAAATATAACCTAATTCTTGGGCCAATTTCAGAGAGAAACCATAAAATTGAGCCACATCAGCTGGAATGGTAATTGCCATAGCAAGCCCTCCAGGTAATCCTGCCAAAACAGAAGTCCCACTCGCTAATAAAACATTATCCCTAATACAGGCATTAGCCACTCGATCTAAGATTTCTTGAGATAAGAGAGACGTTGGACCTTGTTCCAATAAGGTAGGAATGTCCTGTGGACCCAATTCTTTGGAAAACTTATCCACTAAAAATTTCGAACGATCAACCTTAACAACAGGTAGTTTCACCACTTGTTGCAATACTTGCATAGCTAAGTCTTGTTCAGCCATATACAAACTCCTTATTTCTTTTTTGCACCTTATCATATTATATTTCCTACAAAAAAAGCATTTTCTAATTAGATAACATTAAAAAATACAGAATCCCTTTTTTATAGTAAAATGAAACAAGAACAGGACAAATTGATCAGGACAGTCAAATCGATTTCTAACAATGTTTTAGAAGTAGAGGCGTACTATTCTAGTTTCAATATATTTTAAAAGAATATTTTTCCATTTCAAATTCAACCTATTTTCCTCCACCAAAAAAGAGGGGCACCCCTCTTCTTTAGTTCTTATCCAGATTGCGTAGCATCTCGTCAATCTTGTTTCCATACTCGATGGACTCGTCTTTGACGAAGGTCAAATCTGGGATTTTATACAATTTCAAATTGCGACCAAGTTCACGTTTGATGGTACCAGTTGCTTTTTCAAGCCCTATTTGGGCTTTTTGGTTATCCGAAGCAAGGTTACTCAAAATGGTGTAATAAACCTTGGCAACAGACAAGTCACCCAGCATCTGAACATCTGTGATGGTCACACCTTGGACACGTGGATCACGGACTTTCTTTTGCAAAATCTCATTGACTTCACGCTTGATTTCCATGCCCACACGATCTGTACGGAAATGATTTGCCATGATATTCCTTTCTCTACTTTGAACCAAAAGCTAGGCCAGCAGACCTAGCTATTTTAAACTTCTTGATTTTCAGTTTAAATTGAAACGAAGTTCAATTTGAAGTCATCTGCTTCTTTCGCCGTGGTGAAAGTGATGGAACTGATTTATCAGTCCCATCACAGGGGATTTTTGAGACCCTAGGCTCAAAAATAAGCAATGAAACCATCGGTTTGCTTGCGTCCCTCACCACCTAAGAAAGGAGCAAAAAATCTTATCTCTTGATTTCTTCCATGACATACGCCTCAATCACATCATCCATCTTAATATCATTGTAGCCGTCGATCATCAATCCACCTTCACGGCCGTTTGTAACTTCCTTAACGTCGTCTTTATAGTGTTTCAAGCTTGCGAGTTCACCATCATAGATAACGACACCATCACGGATAACACGGACTTTAGAGTCACGGGCAACCTTACCGTTGATAACCATAAATCCACCGATAGTTCCCACTTTAGACACCTTGAAGGTTTCACGGATAACCGCTTCACCAATAACTTTTTCTTCAAATTCTGGATCAAGCATCCCTTTCATAGCTTCTTCCATCTCTTCGATAACCTTGTAGATAATGCTGTGAAGACGGATTTCCACATCGTCAGCTTCTGCTTGTTGACGAGCTTGTGGTGTAGGGCGTACGTTGAAACCAACGATAAAGGCATTTGAAGCTTCGGCAAGGGTCACGTCTGATTCGTTGATAGCACCGACCGCTGAGTGGACGATAGTCACTTTGACACCTTCCACGTCAATCTTTTGAAGTGAGGCAGAAAGGGCTTCAACAGAACCTTGTACATCAGCCTTGATGATAACATTAACAGATTTGAGTTCCCCAGCTTTAAGGGTATCAAAGAGGTTTTCAAGGCTAACACGTTGGGTAGCTTGACGTTGTTTCATGAGGGCACGTTTGGCACGCTCTTCACCTGCTGCACGCGCAGATTTTTCATCCTCGTAAACGGCAAAGTGGTCACCCGCCATCGGTGCTTCGTTCAAACCTGTGATAGAGACTGGTGTTGATGGTCCAGCAACTTTAACACGACGACCAAGGTCGTTGGTCATAGCACGGACACGACCGAAGGTATTTCCGACAACGATTGGGTCTTGAACATTCAAGGTACCTTGTTGTACAAGAAGGGTTGCGACCGCACCTTTTCCTTTATCCAAGCGCGCTTCGATAACCGTACCGATTGCACGCACTGTTGGGTCTGCCTTGAGTTCTTGGATTTCAGCTACAAGAAGGACTGTTTCCAACAATTCTTCGATATTTTGGTTGAATTTAGCTGAGATTTCAACAAATTCAGAATCTCCACCCCAAGCGGTTGACATCACACCATGCTCTGCCAATTCACCGATAACGCGTTCTGGGTTAGCACCTGGTTTATCAATCTTGTTAATGGCTACGATGATTGGAACGTTAGCTGCTTTTGAGTGGTTGATGGCTTCAATAGTCTGAGGCATAACCCCGTCATCTGCCGCTACGACCAAGATCGTAATATCGGTAACAGAAGCACCACGCGCACGCATTGATGTAAAGGCCGCGTGTCCTGGTGTATCAAGGAAGGTAATCTTCTTACCATTTTCCACGATTTGGTAGGCACCGATATGCTGAGTAATACCACCTGCTTCACCTGTCGCAACACGTGAGTTACGAAGAGTATCCAAAAGGGTTGTTTTACCGTGGTCAACGTGTCCCATGATAGTAACAACTGGTGGACGCTCAACCAATTCATCTTCATTGAGATAACCATCTTCGACAAAGAAACGTTCGATGTCAGCATTATCCACTTCAACCTTTTGTTTGGCTTCGATACCGTAATCCACCATGAGGAGTTCAATTGTTTCCCCATCCAAGGATTGGTTTTGTGTGGCCATGACACCCATCATGAAAAGTTTCTTAACGATTTCAGCTGGTTCACGTTTGATACGTTTTGCGATTTCCGCAACGGTCATACCATCTGTATATTCAAATTCTGTTGGCAATTCATGGAATTTACGCTCCGTAACAGGTTTTGGAGTCTGATTACGGTTGTTCTTGTTATTGCCTTTTTTGTTCTTTTTGTTGTTATTCCAGTTACTATTCTTTTGATTTCTCACTTGATTTTGACTACTTCGATTCTTTTGTTGTTTTCTAGGACCATCTTCTTCATGATCATAATCGTCACGATTTTTGTCTGGTCGAGCTTGTTTTTTACGACGTGTATCCACTGCAGGTTCTTTTTTCTCAGGGACGACTTCAACCACTGCTTGAACTTGCTGTGCTTGTTCAGCTAACTTAGCCGCTTCTTCAAAGATTTCCTCTGGTTCCTTGCGTTTGTTAGCTTGAGCCAAGGCTTCTTTAGCAGCCTGATACTGCTTGAAGCGTTCCTCACTTGAACGAGCGTACTCTGCATTTTGCTCTGCTTTTAGGGCTGCTGCACGGGCTTTAAAGTCAATACGTGGAGCCGCTTGATTTGAACGTTTATCCTCTTGCTGACGGCGCTCATTTCTACGTTTTTGCTGACCTTGCTGCTTCTTAGCTTGGTCATTAAAGCGACGATTGTCGCGGTTGCTTTGACCTTGTTTTCCACCATTACGGCCGTCGTTTTTCTGACGGTTTCCGTTTTGTTGTTGGTCACGGTTATTGCCCTTATTTTGCTTGCGTCGTTCTGCCTGCTCTTTAGCACGGGCTTCACGCTCAGCCTTGAAATTACGACTTTGCGGTTTCGCTGCTACTTTTTCTGTTTTCGGAGCAACTGGCTCAGCCGGTTTTGCCTCTTCCTTAGCTACAGCTGGTTTAGCTGGCTCAGATTTTTCGGCTTTCTTTTCTGCACTTACTTTTGGTGCTGCAGGTTTTGCTTCTACTTTCGGAGCAGCTGCAGGCTTAAAGCTGGCAGCAATTTTTGCAGCGACAGCTTCTTCCACACTTGATGAGTGGCTTTTCACATCCAAGCCTAACTCTTTTGCACGCGCTACAACTTCTTTACTTTCTTTTCCAAGTTCTTTTGCGATTTCGTACAATCTTTTCTTAGACAAATCATGTCCTCCTCTTCTATTCCATAAGAGACCTCATTTTCTTTGTAAATCCAGCATCTGTTACAGCCAAAACCTTTCTCGATTTCCCGACTGCTATGCTTAATTCCAGTGTTGAAAACACGGTTACAATTTCTACTTGATAATAATGACTTTTATCTTGAATCTTCTTGGTCAGATTGGGTCCAGCATCATGAGCTAGAAAGACCAACTTGGCCTTGCCGTCTTGAATGGCCTTGACCACCAATTCTTCACCCGATATGATGCGCCCTGCTCGCTGAGCAAGCCCCAAGAGATTACTTATCTTTTGCTTATTCAAGTCCCAACTCTCTTCTTTTCACTTTGTGATCCACATAAGCGATCAACTCGTCATAAAAGCTTTCTTCCACTTCCATGCTAAAGCTGCGGTTAAAGACCTTCTTCTTTTTCGCCTCTAGGGCTTCTGCATTGTCTAGTTTGATATAAGCGCCGCGGCCATTGGCCTTGCCCGTAGGATCAATAAAGACTTGTCCTTCCTTGTTCTTGACAATGCGGAGCAAATCACGCTTATCAATCACTTCGTTAGACACAACAGACTTGCGCAAAGGGATTTTTCTTGTTTTCATCTTTCCCTCCTCTAGCAGCTTTTATTCTTCTACAGTATCGTTTTCTACTTCCAACTCTACTGAAGCAGCGTCTTCCATGGCTTCAAATTCGCTAGCAGACTTGATATCGATACGATAACCAGTCAAGTGAGCCGCCAAGCGCACGTTTTGTCCACGACGACCAATGGCAAGAGAAAGCTTGTTATCTGGAACAACCACCAAGGCACGTTTGCTGTCGTTTTCATCAAAGATAACTTGGTCAACCTCAGCAGGAGCGATGGCATTGTAGATAAATTCAGCTGGATCTGCTACCCACTCGATAACATCGATATTTTCTTCGATTGGTACCATGCGGTCATTTTTAGCATCGTAACGAGCTGGGTGGAATTTGCTAGTAATCTTCTTGATATTAGCACCACCACGTCCAACGATTGTACCGATAGCATCTACGTTTGGATTGTGGCTACGAACAGCAACCTTCGTACGGTCACCTGCTTCACGAGCCACGCTCATGATTTCAACAGTTCCATCATAAACTTCTGGAATTTCTTGCTCCATCAAACGTTTGATCATTTCTGGATGGCTACGGCTAACAAAGACGTTCACACCACGAGGGTTGTCTTCAACCTTGTAAACATAAACTTCGATACGATCATGAGAAGCAAAAACTTCTCCAGGAATTTGGTCTTGTTTTGACAATTGGGCTTCGATGCTACCAAGGTTGACATAGATAAAGCGATTGTCAAAGCGTTCTACTGTACCAGACATGATTTCTTGCTCATGTTCTTTGTAAGTATTGTAAGTGATGGCACGTGTTTGCTTGCGCATTTTTTCCATGATGGTTTGTTTGGCAGATTGGGCTGCTACACGACCAAACTCAGCTGGTGCTTCTTCAAACTTGATTTTGTCTCCAAGTTCATAAGCTGAATTAATGGCAAGAGCATCTTTCAAGCTGATTTCCAAACGGCTATCAAATACTTCATCAACAACTTCACGGACAGTATAAACTGTAAAGTCACCTGTTTTTTCGTTGAAGTCAATAGCTACGCTGTCTGACTGACCATAGCGTCTGCGATAAGCGGAACGAAGCGACTCTACTACTGCGTCGATGATATCTTCTTTTTTGATTCCCTTGTCTTCTTCCAAAATGCGGAAGGCCTCTAGCATTTCTTTACTCATGTTTTCTTCACTTTTGAATCCTCAAAAGCTATCCTTTCTTTTTCTATAATTTAACTGCTAAACGTGCTTTTGATACTAAACTGTATGGAATTTGGACGGTTTTCTTACGCGTCTTGTCCATATATTCCATAGTCAACTCGTCCTCTTCGAAGGCCAACAAGGTTCCTTCAAAGACCTTTTGCTTATCGATGGCTTGGTAGAGCCCGACATGGATGTATTTTCCAACCGCTCCAGCGACGGCATCCTTGGTTTTCAAAGGACGTTCCAAACCTGGACTGGTAATTTCTAGGAAATATTGTTCTGGGAAGGGATCTGGCTTGATGGTGTCTAGGACAGGACTGATCATTTCTGTCAAGTCTGCCGTGTCGTTCAAGGTAATTCCTTCGGGTTTATCTACAAAAATACTGAGAATCATGTCACTGCCAATCTTTCCATACTCGATATCCACGAGTTCAAAAGGAGCTTCTATGACAGGTTCTACAACTTCTCTGACTAATTCTACGATTGTTGCGATTGCGTCCACCTCCTCATAAGCAAGAGGCGAAGATATTTCCCCGCCTCACTTTTCATATTCTTACTATCAGTATAGCACGTTTGCCAACTTATGTAAAGCAAAAGCACTTGTACAGCCTAATTTTAGGTTATCTCTTAAAATTCTGCCTCAACTCGGTAGATAACTTGCCCCTTGTTTGAGAATTTTTGCTCGTATTCTGTCATGACATTGCCTTCAAAATCACTGGCATGCAAATCTAGCCAGACACCATTGAGTTTCATGCCATATTGAGAAAAGCTCACTAAACTGTACTCAAACAAGCCACGGTTATCCGTCTTGAAATGAATTTCTCCATTTTCAGGCAAGATACGTTTGAAGGTATCCAAAAAGGTCTTGTAGGTCAAACGACGCTTTTCATGGCGTTTTTTCGGCCATGGATCTGAAAAGTTCAGATACAAGCGATCAATCTCACCGTCTTCAAAGTAGTCAGTCAAGTCAGAACCATCTACCCACAAGAGCTTGATGTTAGACACTCCAGCTTCAAGCACCTTGTCCAAAGCGTAGCTCAAAACAGACTTTTGAATATCAATCCCGATATAGTTGATGTCAGGGTTTTGCTTGGCCATACCTGAAACAAAGGCACCCTTTCCACTTCCAACTTCCACATGAATGGGATTATCATTGCCAAACAAGTCCCGCCATTTTGCCTTGGCTTCCAAGGGATTAAGGACCACATACTGGGGATTTGCCTCTAGTAATTCTGTTGCCCCTTTACGATTTCTAACTCTCATCTTCTCTTTCCATACTTGTCTCGGAAATGACGCAAACCATGAATCTCCCGATTGACATTTTCTAAATCTTGGTTCATATAATACTTGGAAATCTGACTCAAATAAGACAATTGACCATACCAATACAATTTACTTAATACCGTTTGATTGTACTTGTAACCGTAGTAGGTCAACCATTCCTTCCACTGATGTTCTGAAATATAATGGCAGAGCATATGGGCCACATCAAACATGCGATCGGTCAAGCGAACCGAATCCCAATCTACTAAATAAATCAAGCCACTATCTGTCTCAATCCAATTACTATGTCGTACATCTCCATGGACAATGGTCGCATGGTCCTCTCTAAATCCTGGAATAGTCTGACGTAAATCAGCCATCACTTCACTGATAAAATGATTTTTACGCAAAGCATCTGGAGCCGTTTCTTGCCAAGACTGTAGTAAATCTACAGGTGTTTCCATGGCATAGCCCAAACGACTCAATTGTGTCATCAACGGACGTGAGCGATGAAGACGGGTTAAAATATTGACGATTTGCTTACGATTCATATCATAGGGGGTCAATATCTTGCCTGTCAACCATTCTTGAGCACACATATCACGCCCATCTGCCAAACGACGACTCCATAATAATTGTGGAGCAATTTGTTCTCTAGCTAGACCAGGTAGGATTGGAGAGGTGTTCATTTTTACAAAGATGCGCTTCCCATCAGGATAGCTACCCATATAAGCCTTGCCACTTTTCCCAGGTATGGGAGTCAGTGTTAGCTCATTATCACCCAAATCCATTTCTTTCCTCCGTATAAAGTTTCCTTACTATTCTACTAGTTTTTGGCCTATTCGTCAACCACTCTAACCCGATTCTCAAAGAAAAGCCTCTGGAGTGGTTTGGGTTATCATTATAGAAAGAAAAAGGTAAGCACAATCTCCTACTTACCTTTTCATGATTTTTATAAATAATATAAGAGTGGCCAACTGTTGTAAAGCATATGGACTAGAGTAGAAACCCATAAGTTTTGGCTCTTTTTATAAGCAAGGCCCAGCAACAAGCCCCCAAGTAGATAAAAAATAAACGAAGGGACATTAGAAGGTCCATGCATGAAAGAAAAGAGAGAGGAAGTTAGCACAAGCCCTAACCAAGAATTGTCAAAAACCGCACCTTGAAGAAGTCCTCTGAAAATGAGTTCCTCCTGGATGGGGCCAAAAACTGAGGTAGTCAAAATCAAAGACAGGGAAATTCCTCTGCTGACTTCCGCCAAGTGTTGGACCCCTGAGCCAGAAGAAACAGCGAAGAAATGAATATAAACCAGCGTCTCAAGTACACTTAGAAGAAAGATTGCAATGAAAAGCAAAAGTTGTTTCTTACTTAACATCCCAAAAGAAATCATTTCAAACTTTCTAGCATAAGCAACACTCAGCGAGGTTACAAGAAGACTTACAAGAATCAATGCAGATTCATTTTGAAAAAAATCCCCATGGTTAATCGTATAAGGAACTATAATGACAATTATTAGTACTAAAAATCCAAAACACAAGGCATGAAATTTATCAAAAAACTCCATAAAATTATCCTCCTCAACAAACAGACTTCCTACACGTCATTCTTTAGTTCTAGCCTTTCCAAAACAAACCATTTTATACTCTTCGAAAATCAAATTCAAACCACGTCAACGTCGCCTTGCCGTACTCAAGTACAGCCTGCGGCTAGTTTCCTAGTTTGCTCTTTGATTTTCATTGAGTATTAGTAACCAAAATCCGACCACATAGCCAGCCCCTATGAATATAGCCATTAAAGCTAGCATGGAATTTAGGAAATTAAAAACCACCGCAGATACAAAGGTTAGCACAAAAACATTAAAAGCAATGGTGTCAGAAGCCAAGACTAGAATATAGGGTGTCAACCGATCTAAAGTTTTGGAATCTAGGAAAAATAAGTGTTTATACATGATGACCTCCTCTATGGCTGAAAAGCAAGCCTTTTGTTTTTTTACCCCAAGACCCTATGTAGAAAAGTGAGCAAAAACGGGAAGGTCGCTACAATATTATTGATCACATGCACCGCATAGGATGGATAAATGCTCTTGGTATAGCGGGTCAAACCAGCAAAGATGATTCCAACTGTTGCAAAGACGAAGATATCTAACAGACTAGGCAGGCTTGAAAAATGAGGGAGAGCAAATAAAATAGAAGGAAGAAGCAAATCAAGACCAAATCGCGAATGCTTAAAGAAAGCATGTTGCAGTAATCCTCTATAGATTAACTCTTCCATCAGTGGAACCAGAAAGAACAGGGCTATATAAATACCTAGCTCTGCAAAGTTAGTCCCACTATAACCAATCAATACAGCCCAACCTTCCGCAGTTGACTGAACATGTTTAGCTGTCTGAACGTTAAAAGAGATCTGGAACACTACCACTAATACTGTCAAAATCGAATACCAAAGCCATTTTTTTCTTGGAATGCGGAAGAGATAACCATGGCCTGTCTTAACAAGAACCACAATCATGACTCCAATAAAAAGTAAACTCAAGATATTTTGAATCCAGACGAAATTACCAATCTGGGAAGAAAATTGCCAATAATTTTGGACGATAAGCGTCAGCTGAGAAAGACCAAATACGAAAAATAAGTAAGAGAAGACTGCACTTATTTTGAATAGAAGTTGATACTTTTTCATAGAAATCCTCCCTACTATGACCTCACCTTGTCAGGCTCTACTGCTGTAAGATTAAGAAGACAGTTTGTTTTTTTTAAGGCTAACCTGACTACTAGATAATAGATACATTAAGGCATTAAAGACAATGAAAATATGTCCATAGAATAAAATCAACCTCGCATCCAAACCAAGATAAAGTTTGATTATCAAAAAGATGAGCAAAAGAATTTGAAACCATAAGGTTTTTCCAAAAATAAATTTAAAGCGATTTCGAATATCTACTTCCTTGATTTTTACCGCCACCCCTTTATTAGCAAGAAGGAAAACTCCTGCTTCAAACAAACCACTGTAAAGAACAAGCCACCCAATAGATACGATAGAGATTTGTAAAAATGTCCCTAAAAGAATATCCAACACACTACTCAAGAAAATAACAAAAAATAATCTGTATTTCATATTAAATACCTCCATTCATTTATTTCACTAACAATTTAATAGAGCCTTCTACTCAAATATCTTGTCAGAAAAGGATAGAAAGCTACTTTTTATAATGCTTCAAGCCCCACATGAGCAGAAGCGTGATAAACAAGCAGAGAATACACCTATATAAGCGATTAGTTGTTGATAGAATTCTGTTTCTGAAATACCTCTATACAAACAAATGACAAACATAAAATCTACCAAGCCGATAAACATAAGTTGATTGGTTCTAGGACTAACCAAATCATCATTTACTTATATTTAAGAGTATCTCTTTTATGTTAGTGTATGTTAACACTAAAAAACAAGTTAGGCCAATAATATTTAAAATGAACAATAACGGGGTTAAGTCTCTAAAAAAATTATCTACTGACACTACAAGAAATACTATACATATTATAGTCGAAACTATCTTTTTCTTATCCATAATTATTTACTCCTTTCCTAACAAATCCAGCTTATCAATCAAGAGCGATTTTTAACATAATGTAGCAGCACCCGTTGCAACTTTGACAATTTCAGTATAGCACTATTTGTCAAAGTTTTTCATCCAAATCTTGAATTGTCATCAAGACATCTTAAATTGCAAAAACTGCATTAGCCTCTACTTTTTATAATACTTCAATCCCCAAATGAGCAGAAGCATGATGGTCAAGCAGAGAATAGCGCCAATATAAGCGATTATTTGTTGGTAGGATTCTCCTGCTGTGATCCCTCTATACAAACAAATAATAGACATAAAGCCTGTCAAGCCGATGAACATAAGTTGATTGGTTCTAGGACTAACCAAATCATCATCTTCAAACTCTTTTATCCGCATTTCCCTAGTGAGGTAAACAGTGACCAAAATAGAAGCTAAGTTAATAACCACTAAAAGAAATTGGAAAACTGACGAAATAGAAATAGATAAGTAGAAACAAGCAAAGGCAACTGACCCAGGAACAATCTCACAAAGAATATGATTCTTTTTAATCAAGAAAATCTTTCATTTCTTTTCTTTCTTTTTAATTAAAGAAAAATAGATCATAACCGCAATCATATAGGCTATGGTATAAAATAGATTATACCAAATACTCTCCCTAAGCGGATAAAGAAAGATGGACATGATCAGATACAGAACGAAAATAATCAGTATTTTTTTCTTCATAAGATTTCCTCCTAAATGTGCGATTTATCTTAGTTGAGCAAGAACATTTACACTGCTAGTATAGCACTTATTTTGACCTTGGATCACTCAAATCATAAATGGTCATCAAAACCTCTTGAATTGTAAAAATTAAAAAAGCAAGCATGAAAAACATACTTTCCTCTTTATATTGTATTGATACCAACTTGTTTGTAGACTTTTCATCCTGCTATCACATATCATTTTGACAGGCGAAACAATATTAAAGAAACTCCCCTGTAAATTAAGCTAGCAAATACAGGGGAGAAATTTATTTTTTAGAGAGTACTATCCGTATCCTTTTTGGAAGATTTTGAAAATATTTTTCTAATTAAGTCATCCATATAAGGACCAAATATACCAACTACTAAACCAATAATAAAACTTTTAAAATCCATAATTACCACCAACATGTTGCTGCATAGGCTACACCTCCAAGTATAGCTCCACCTGCAGCACCAGTTACACCTATTCCTATAGCAAATGGTCCCAATAGAAATGTCAAACCGTTGTTGCACACCCATCAATTGCGCCATATGCAACCCCTGCTGCACAACTAATTTTTCTTCCCCAATCAATATCTCCACCTTCAACGCAAGCAAGCATTTCATTATCCATAACAGAAAATTGTGACATCATTTTTGTATTCATATAGTATGTCACTTTTCAGTTACGGAACAAGTTTAATATAAAAATTATCAAAAAAACATAGGCAATAAAGAGAAAAATTAATTTATCATAGATTAGAAATAATATGACAAAACAATTCAATGATGTTAATTCAATAGTCTTTTGTTTTTTATCAGAGATACTTATGGATAGATAAATAAGATAGGTTTGAAAAGCGAAGAGAATAATAAAGAATATAGCCTTCATAAAATTTAGCTTTCATTTTTATGATGTAGCGGTATAGGCTAAATATCCACAAACCACTGCTCCTCCAATTCCTCCTATTGCAGCGCCCCATGGTCCTAGAATTTTCCCATATTTCACTCCACCCGCTGCACAACCTAAAGCAGCAACTACAGCTGCTCCTCCGGAATTACCTCCGTAAACCTCACTCAGCATTGTTTCATTTATATTACAATAAGTATTCATACAAGTCTCCTTTTGTTAAAATCCACCCGTTGCCCCTGTTACTCCTGCCCAAAGAGCCACACCAAATTTAGCTCCTATGTATCCACATGCTCCCATAAATGGCGCTCCAACACCACTCGCAGCACAAATAGCTGTCCCTAACCCCCAGCCACCAAAAGCAGCACTACCACCTTCGAAAACATTAGTTTGCCAATTATTCTTGCCTCCTTCAATACTAGATAACATAGCTATATCCATTTCATGAAATTGTTCCATCATTTTTGTATTCATGACAAATACTCCTTTTTTATTTTTGTCTTGTTGTAACTTTGATAAGTTTAGTATATCATCGTTTTTTAAAATTTTTCATCCAGATCTTGAATTGTCATCGAAACGTCTTGAATTAGCTTTTTTATTTCAAGCCACCTCTATTTCAAGCCACCTCTAAATGTTTAAAAAAAATAATTTCTAATCACTTTTTTACCATTCAGGAAGTTTTAATGACTATTCAAGATTTCATAAAATATGAACTTAGTTTTATGACATAATAGACCTATCCACTATATGAAAGGAATTGCCAATGACTTCTTATAAACGTACATTTGTTCCTCAAATAGATGCGAGAGACTGTGGTGTCGCTGCCTTAGCCTCGATTGCTAAATTCTATGGTTCAGATTTTTCTCTAGCTCACTTGAGAGAACTTGCAAAGACCAATAAAGAAGGGACGACTGCTCTTGGCATTGTAAAAGCCGCTGATGAAATGGGCTTTGAAACAAGACCTGTTCAAGCAGATAAAACGCTCTTTGACATGAGTGATGTCCCCTATCCATTTATCGTTCACGTTAACAAAGAAGGAAAACTCCAACATTACTATGTTGTCTATCAAACAAAGAAAGACTATCTGATTATTGGTGATCCTGACCCTTCTGTAAAAATCACTAAAATGTCAAAAGAACGCTTTTTCTATGAATGGACTGGAGTAGCTATTTTTCTAGCTACCAAACCCAGCTATCAACCCCATAAAGATAAAAAGAATGGTCTACTAAGCAAGCTTCCTTCCTCTGATTTTCAAACAAAAATCTCTCATTGCTTACATTGTTCTCTCAAGCTTATTGGTCACTATTATCAATATAGGTGGTTCTTACTATCTCCAAGGAATCTTGGATGAATACATTCCAAATCAGATGAAATCAACTTTAGGAATCATCTCAGTTGGTCTGGTTATCACCTATATCCTCCAACAAGTCATGAGCTTCTCCAGAGATTATCTCCTAACCGTTCTGAGTCAAAGATTAAGTATTGATGTGATTTTATCCTATATTCGCCATATTTTTGAACTTCCCATGTCTTTCTTTGCGACACGTCGTACAGGAGAAATCATTTCACGGTTCACAGATGCTAACTCTATTATAGATGCCTTGGCTTCTACCATTCTTTCTCTTTTTCTGGATGTTTCTATTCTGATTCTTGTAGGGGGAGTCTTGCTGGCACAAAACCCTAATCTCTTCCTTCTTTCTCTTATTTCCATTCCTATATACATGTTCATCATCTTTTCTTTTATGAAACCTTTCGAAAAAATGAACCATGATGTCATGCAAAGTAATTCTATGGTTAGCTCTGCCATTATCGAAGATATCAACGGGATTGAAACTATAAAGTCGCTCACGAGTGAAGAAAATCACTATCAAAATATAGACAGCGAATTTGTAGATTATTTGGAAAAATCCTTTAAGCTCAGTAAATATTCTATTTTACAAACGAGTTTAAAGCAGGGAACAAAATTAGTTCTGAATATCCTTATCCTATGGTTTGGCGCTCAATTAGTCATGTCAAGTAAAATTTCTATCGGTCAGCTGATTACCTTTAACACACTTTTTTCTTACTTTACAACTCCTATGGAAAATATTATCAACCTCCAAACCAAACTCCAATCTGCGAAGGTCGCTAATAACCGTTTGAACGAAGTCTATCTAGTCGAATCTGAATTTCAAGTTCAAGAAAACCCTGTTCATTCACATTTTTTGATGGGCGATATTGAATTTGATGACCTTTCTTATAAGTATGGTTTTGGACGAGATACCTTAACAGATATTAATCTCACGATTAAACAAGGAGATAAGGTTAGCCTAGTTGGAGTTAGTGGTTCTGGTAAAACAACTTTAGCCAAAATGATTGTCAATTTCTTTAAACCCTACAAAGGGCATATTTCCATCAATCATCAGGATATTAAAAACATTGATAAAAAAGTCTTGCGCCGTCATATTAATTACCTACCCCAACAAGCCTATATCTTTAATGGCTCTATTTTGGAAAACTTAACCTTGGGCGGTAATCATATGATTAGCCAAGAAGATATTCTAAAAGCTTATGAATTAGCTGAAATTCGTCAAGACATTGAAAGAATGCCTATGGGCTATCAAACTCAGCTCTCTGATGGATCTGGTCTATCTGGAGGACAGAAGCAACGAATAGCCCTCGCTCGTGCTCTTTTAACTAAATCTCCTGTTTTAATACTAGATGAAGCTACTAGCGGTCTTGATGTCTTGACTGAGAAAAAAGTTATAGATAATCTTATGTCCCTAACTGATAAAACCATTCTCTTTGTAGCCCATCGTCTCAGTATAGCCGAACGAACCAACCGTGTCATTGTTCTTGACCAGGGGAAAATCATTGAAGTTGGTAGTCACCAAGAGTTAATGCAGGCGCAAGGCTTCTACCATCATCTATTCAATAAATAAGGAGAATGTCATGAATCCTAATCTTTTTAGAAGCGTCGAGTTTTATCAGAGACGTTACCATAACTATGCGACAGTATTAATCATACCTCTGTCATTACTGTTTACTTTCATCTTGATTTTCTCCCTTGTTGCCACAAAAGAAATTACTGTTACTTCCCAAGGGGAAATCGCCCCTACAAGTGTCATTGCATCTATTCAGTCGACCAGTGATAATCCTATCCTTGCTAATCATTTAGTGGCAAATCAAGTAGTTGAGAAAGGTGACTTACTCATCAAATACTCTGAAACAATGGAAGAGAGTCAGAAAACTGCCTTAGAAACTCAATTACAAAGATTTGAGAAGTAAAAAGAAGGACTTGGAATTTTGAAACAAAGCTTAGAAAAAGCGACTGATCTTTTTTCTGGCGAGGATGAATTTGGCTACCATAATACCTTTATGAATTTTACTAAACAATCCCATGATATTGAACTGGGTATCACAAAGACTAACACTGAGGTTTCAAATCAAGCTAATCTTGCCAATAGCAGTTCATCAGCTATTGAACAAGAAATTACAAAAGTTCAACAACAAATTGGAGAATATCAAGAGCTGAGAGATGCTATCATAAATAACAGAGCACGCTTACCAACTAGCAATCCACACCAGTCAATTTTGAATCGTTATCTTGTAGCCTCACAAGGACAAACACAAGGAACGGCAGAGGAGCCATTTTTATCTCAAATTAATCAAAGTATTGCAGGTCTTGAATCATCTATCGCAAGCCTCAAAATTCAGCAAGCTGGTATCGGAAGTGTAGCAACTTATGATAATAGTTTAGCAGCCAAAATTGAAGTACTCCGCACTCAATTTTTACAAACAGCTTCTCAGCAACAACTAACCGTGGAGAACCAATTAACAGAATTAAAAGTACAACTAGATCAAGCGACACAGCGCTTAGAAAACAATACCTTAACCGCTCCAAGTAAAGGTATCGTTCATCTGAACAGCGAATTTGAAGGTAAAAATAGAATTCCAACTGGTACAGAAATTGCTCAAATATTCCCTATCATCACAGATACAAGAGAAGTACTAATCACTTACTACGTAGCTTCTGACTATCTACCTCTACTAGATAAAGGACAAACTGTAAGATTAAAACTGGAGAAGATTGGAAATCACGGCATTACCATCATCGGCCAACTTCAGACAATTGATCAAACTCCTACCAGAACAGAGCAAGGCAATCTCTTTAAATTAACCGCTCTTGCAAAACTATCTAACGAGGATAGTAAACTCATCCAATATGGCTTACAAGGTCGCGTCACTAGTGTAACTACAAAGAAAACATATTTTGATTATTTCAAAGATAAAATTTTAACCCATTCTGATTAATTTTCAGATAACACTCTATAACTATTTATTATCTTATCAAAAAGGAGAATCATAACATGGATAAGAAACAAAACCTAACTTCATTTCAAGAACTAACAACTACCGAACTCAACCAAATTATAGGTGGAGGATGGTGGGAAGATTTCTTATATAGATTTAATATAATTGAACAAAAAAATACAAAAGGATTTTATCAGCCAATACAACTATAAAAAAACAAGACCAAGAGAACGCACTCTCGGTCTTATTTTTTCTTCATTCTATATGTATTACAGTAAGTACCTGACGAAAAACGTGATCTTGGCAGGTGGTATTGAGACTGGTATTGGGATGACTTTCCACAATTTTCATAACGGTATAGAGACCAACTCCTCTCTCCTCCCCTTTAGAACTTGCTCCAAAGGAGAAGATTTCAGAAATATCGATTCCCTCTTCTTTGATGGAATTTTCAATGATAAAGGTCTCCTGTGCTCCATTTTTAAAAAAGGCAATTGAAACATGAGGTTGACAGGCTTCTACACTAGCTTCAATAGCGTTGTCACAAAGGATAGACACAACGGTTAGAAAATCAAGTAGACTCACCCCCTCTACCTGAATCTCCTCTGGAACTTCGACATTAAAGACAATGTTCTTATCTCTAGCTTTTATAAATTTTCCAGCTAGGAGACTTTTGAGGGCACGATCCCGAACATTCACCAATCGGCCAAGGTCATATTTATTGTCCTGCAATTTTTCACTAGAATCCTTTAAGACCGAATCGTAGATCTCTTTTATCTGCTCCATATCCTCCTCTTCAATGCCCAGACGTAAGCTAGTCAAGAGGTTGGTGTAGTCATGGCGAAAACTCCGTACTTCCTTATAAAGCTCCTCTATATGCCGACTATACCGCTCCATCTCTCTGTAGCGCAAGTCCTGCTCTTGGTTCAGTCTCTCATGGAGTTTGTCCTTCAAATAGGTATCCAATTTCTTGATAATCCCCATAAAAAAGAGCAGGTAAAAGACTAGGATGAGATGGCGAACAGTCGTTGATTGAATCCCCTGTTCATATTCAAAGTAAGACAGATTTTGTATCACCAAATAGTAAGCCCCCATTATCCAGTTAATCTGAGTCAGGGACTTTTGAAAATCTTTATCGAGAATCCCCTTTCTCAAGCTAGTGAAATCATAGTCCAACCATTTCAAAAAAGCTAGAGAAATGAAGAAATTGAAAATTATTATACATAACCAAATAAATGAGTAGTCATCATATACTTGCCCTTGTCCCAAAAATGGAAGCACAAAATAGGAAACACCTCTATAAAAGAGATTCACTAATATCATTGGAAAGAGACCATAAAAGAGAAGGAGTTTTTTAGGAAGTTCTCTTAACAATAAGAAAGATAAGCCTATGCCGTACAAGGGTTCCATAAAATAAGATAGGTAAACATTTCCTACCATATAGCCAAGCATTCCAAAAACAACGGCCAACAGTATCTTAAAAAGAAAGGCCTTAAAAATCCTCTCAAAAGTGAGACTAATTCCATCTACCTTAAAGAATATGACAATTTTTAATCCGTGAGTAACAAGTGTATACAACAATATCCAAGCAACATTCATAAACTCTCCTAGCTCAGTGTAAGTTATTAATAGCCTCAGACACTTCCCTGACCTTATAACGCGCGATTAGACAACTTCCACCATTGGGAAAGAAAAGCAGTTTTTCTTTCTTATCTAAATGCACCACATTGGCAGGATTGATGAGAAAAGAGCGATGGCACTGCAAGAGACGAGGCTCCTGCTTGAGAACCTCCTCTAGACTCGCTGTAAATTCCAGCCTGTCTGTCTTGGTATAGAGAATAACACGATGGGGTCTTGTGGACGTTTCGAGATAGTAAACCTCTTTAAAAGGATACTGGAATTGAGCAAATTTTGATTTAAAGTAAAAGCAATCTTCCGCTAGACTTTTACTGTCTTGACCATTGGCATAGAGGAGGGCTGTCTCGATACGAGATTCAAACTCCTCTGCCGAAAGGGCCTTATCAATATAATCCAGAGCAGACACTTGGTAGCGAAAGGACAGGGGCATAAACTCCGAGTGAGTCGTCACAAAGACAATCAGGGCATACGGATCCCGATCCCGAATCTTTCTAGCCACTTCCAGACCCTTCATCTCCTCATTTCGAATCTCAATATCCAAAAAGAATAGCTGATGGGCCCCCTTCTCATGCACCTCTGCCAGCAATTGATCTGGCTTACCAAAAACTTCAAAAGAACTCAGAGTGATATGATGTTCCTTCAAGAGTTTCTCAATCGTCGTTTCAATTCTAGTCTGTTGGGAAAAATCATCTTCTAAAACAAATATTCTCATCTTCTTACTCTCCTTCTTTCAACCATTTTTGACGAATTTCTCTATAGCGACGTCTGGCATACTTGACAGCGTATTGACCTTCTTCTCCAAGAAAAAGGATTCTTTCTTGAAAATCAATCGATTTTACTTTATCAAGATTGACCAAACAATTTCGATGACATCTCATCAAGGTTTCCCCATATTGGTTCTCAAGATTACTTAAATTTTGAACCATATTAAAACTAGCCTCTTCTGTAACAATCTTTACAGTATGGGCTTTAGTTGGATGTGTTTGGATATAGTAGACATCGTCGACGTTTACTTTATAGACTGTTTTCTGTGTCTGAATAATCATATGTTTCATTGGATTCTCCTCCTAAGAAAAGAATAACAGAAAAAATCTAACACAAGCACACCCAATCCTAAACAGTCTTTGAAAGCTCCTAAAAGAATTATTTTTCTACAATATCATGATGAGCTTACCACTATTTTATCATAAAATTCACTCAGCGCAATTCAAGACATTTCAATGACAATTAAAGATTTAAAGGCGAAAAAGGAGATAAAAGTGATAGACTGACAGTATCAAAACACAGTTGCTAGAATCAAGACTGGCACCCAGATTAGAGGAGGAATTCTCATGACAGATACAGACCCTATCAAAAGAGCTCAGACTTTGATTACTGACTTAAACAAAGCCTATCAAGCATGCAAACAGGCAACCGCTGACGACGTCCGCTTTCAGGAGCAATTAAACTCTATTCTTGGTTTTCTAGCCAAGACTGAAACAGTGGATAATCGATTCTTGATTGAACTAGAAAAATTTTACCAGACTTCCAGTCTTCTCATGGGACTCAGCGCTCTTGATCCAGATGCTCCAACTCGCGCCGCTTGGCGGGCCTATGACCGCTTCCACTTTGACCAAGTCAAGACCAAGTTAATACTCAATGAGAATCAAAGAGCAAACTAGGAAGCTAGCCGCAAGCTGTACTTGAGTACGGTAAGGCGACGCTGACGTGGTTTGAAGAGATTTTCGAAGAGTATAAGTCTCTACGGACCAACCATTATCCTGTAGTAACAAAAAAGAAGCTGAGACAAACTGAACTCAACTTCTTTTTTAGTGTCGTATCAGCAATGTTAGTCCTGCATCTGACGTTTTACCTGATAAGGCAAATACAAGACTAGTAAAACCAAACCAGCTCCTAGTAAGGCTAGAAGGGCTAGTTTTTCTTGGAAGGTAATCAACCCAACAACTAATTCCACAAGTAAAACAAAACTGGTCAATCCTCGAACTACCTCCTGTAAGCCTTTTTCCTTTTGCCCCTTGTCCAGCGGAAAGAGTTGGGTCAAATACTGGTAGTCAAAGGCATGATAGAGGGCCAGCAACTGGAAGAGCAAGAGGTAGTTAAAGAGAACTACCACTGCTGTCGCAATCCAAGCTTGCTCGATAAAAACCTGCGCCAGTACGGAAAGTAAGAGAAGACGAAGACTGAGAGCAAAGAGGTCGCCATTTCGCAGATAAGAACGCAGATAGAGATTTTGCCAAATCTTCCCAGGCACCTTCTGAACAGCCTTTAAGATAAAGTCCAGATAGGCACGACGCTTGACACTGTTTGAAATTCCCTTGACCTGCGTAAAGAGGGCAAAGAAACGAAGCAAGACTTGCTTACGCTTGCTTTCTTGAGAAATAAGATAGTCCCAGTCCAGTCCAGTTTCAGTGAAAAATTTGCTGGCCTTTTGACGAAAGTGGAAATATTTTCCTACCCCCAATAAAAGCACATAGAGCAGAAAAACTGGCAAGCCATAACCCATTGCTAAAAACAAGGGCGCAAATAACAGCAAGAAAAGGGTCTGTACAAAGAGCCAAAAGACTAGGGAAATGCCAGTTTGACGCTTGAGATGGAGCTTGATTTCCTCTTCTCCAACTAAGAGAAAGAGCTTGTCTGGAGCCTCCATATAGGTGGCAATTCCTCCCCAAAGTAAAAGTAAAACAGACGTAATTCCTACAAACAAAAGAATAGGCCAATGATTTTCAGGAAAATGTTGTAAGAGTTGACTGTACTGGTAGGCTAGAAAGCCCAACAGGACAAGCAGGAATAAGACAAAGTGGTCATTGAGCACATAGCGCAGATAACCAAGACACTCCTTACGAAAGGCCTGCTTTCTCTTTAAAAACAAGTCTTTCATAGGTCCTCCTCTTTTGTCAGAGCCAAGTAAATATCATTCAAACTAGCCTCAGGCATATCAAAGGCTTCGCGTAGTTGCAGGAGATTGCCTTTGGCACGCACCTCTCCCTTGTGAAGAATGACAAAGGCATCACACATCTTCTCCGCCGAATCCAGCACGTGGGTACTCATGAGAATAGACTTGCCCTTTTGCTTCTCCACTTCCAAAAGCTGAATCAAATCAGAAATAGCCAGCGGATCAAGACCAAGGAAAGGCTCATCCACGATGAAAAGACTTGGATCCACCACAAAAGCACAGATAATCATGACCTTCTGCTTCATCCCTTTTGAAAAATGAACAGGGAACCAGTCTAATTTCTGTTCCAAACGGAACATTTTTAACAAGGGCTCTACTCGTTCGAAAGCCACTTTTTGCTCAATACCGTAAGCCATAGCAACCGTTTCGATATGCTCTCTGAGGGTCAATTCCTCATACAGACTAGGCGTCTCAGGAATGTAGCCAATCTGCTTGCGGTAGCTAGTCGCATCTCCTTGCAGAGTCAGGCCATTGATATTGATGGAGCCACTATAAGGTGCCAACAGACCGATAATCTCATTGATCGTCGTTGATTTCCCAGCACCATTGAGACCAATCAAACCGACCAACTGCCCACTTTCAACAGTAAAGGACACATCTTTCAAAACAGGAACATGAACATAGCCACCTGTCAGGTTTTTAATTTCTAACATATTTTCTCCAAATCTGGTATAATGTAACTATATTATATCAAAATTCAGTACAGTAGAGGTAGATTTTATGCCAGATTGCATTTTTTGTAAAATCATCGCAGGGGAAATTCCTGCTTCGAAAGTATATGAAGATGAGCAGGTCCTTGCCTTTCTTGATATCTCTCAAGTAACACTAGGACACACCTTGGTCGTGCCAAAAGAACACTATCGCAATCTTTTGGAGATGGATGCTACGAGCGCCAGCCAACTCTTTGCCCAAGTACCAAAAGTAGCTCAAAAAGTCATGAAAGTCACTAAGGCTGCTGGTATGAATATCATTTCCAACTGTGAAGAAGTCGCTGGTCAAACAGTTTTTCATACTCACGTTCACCTTGTGCCTCGCTACAGTGCTGACGATGACCTCAAGATTGATTTTATCGCCCACGAACCAGACTTTGACAAACTTGCTCAAGTCGCTGAAACCATCAAAAACGCTTAAGGAGTTGCTATGAAATTATCCAACCTACTGCTATTTGCAGGAGCTGCAGCCGGAAGTTATCTGGTTACAAAAAATCGCCAAACCATCACAGATGAAGTCTTGAATACCACTGACCGCGTTCAAGCTATCAAGGACGATGTGGATATTATCCAAAACAGCCTGCAAATCATTAACCAGCAAAAAGAACTTATCAAGGAATACCAAGAAGACTTGACTTACAAGTTTAAGGTCTTGGAAAAGGATATCCAGACTAGACTAGCTGTGATAAAAGAAATGCAGGGAACTGAAGATAAGTAAAAAGAGCCCCCCGGCTCTTTTTTAAAACGTAAACAAGTTATAGTGAATTGAATTTAGAATAGCACACCATAGTTTCTAAAGCATTGTTAGAGATTACTTTAAAATCCTCTTATCAATTTGTTCATATTCTATTTCAATCTATTATATATATCCCATCAACTATGCATCATAATTTAGGTAACTCATACTCAATAAAAATCAAAAAGCAAACTAGAAAGCTAGGCACAGACTGCTCAAAACACCGTTTTAAGGTTGTGGATAGAACTGACGAAGTCAGCTCAAAACACTGTTTTGAGGTTGTGGATAGAACTGACGAAGTCAGTAACCATACCCATGGCAAGCCGACGCTGACGTGGTTTGAAGAAATTTTTGAAGAGTATCATTCACCATTTCACAACTAAATCGAAGACTTTCTGCCGTAATGAAAACACCTGAAACAGCTTGGTTTCAGCTGTCCGGAAACTTTAAGACTTAGGTTCAAAGTTTAGGTATGGAACTTCGAAGGAGGTCGCTACCGTCCGTCATTACTTAGGAAAGTCTTAAAAAATCTATAAAGTAAAAAGAGCCCGACAGCTCTTTTTGTTTATACTCAATGAAAATCAAAAAGCAAACTAGGAAACTAGCCACGGGCTGCTCAAAACACTGTTTTGAGGTTGTAGATACGACTCACATATATACGGCAAGGCAACGCTGACGTGGTTTGAAGAGATTTTCGAAGAGTATTATTCTCCATCAAAGGCATCTTTAATATGGTCAAAGAAGCCTTTTTTCTTTGGATTTACTTTCAAGCCACCAGCAGCCGCGAATTCTTTCAAGGCTACTTTTTGCCGGTCGTTCAAGCCTGTCGGTGTTACGACATTAACAGTAACGTATTGGTCACCAACTGCACCGCCACGAAGGCTCGGTGCCCCCTTACTACGTAGGCGGAATTTCTTACCAGTCTGAGTTCCCTCTGGAATAACCAATTCAACATCACCGTGAACAGTTGGAATATCTACTGTATCACCAAGAGCCGCTTGGACAAAGTTGAGGTTGAGATTGTAGAAGATAGTCGTTCCTTCACGTTCAAACTTGTCGCTAGCTTCCACAGAAACTACTACATACAAGTCACCATAAGGTCCACCGTTAAAGCCTGCTTCACCTTGACCAGCGAGGCGAATTTGTTGACCTGTTTCCACACCAGCAGGGATTTTCACATGTACGCTATGAGCTTGTTTCTCATGACCTGTTCCATGACAGGTTGTACATGGATATTTGATTTCTTTTCCTTGGCCGTGACAGACATCACAGGTTACTTGGCGACGCATCATACCAAGAGGAGTCTGCGTATCGACGTTAATGACACCAGCGCCATGACAGCGTCCACAAGTGACTGGACTTGTCCCTGGCTTAGCACCAGAGCCATTACATGTACGACAGCCAGCTTCACGATGATACTTAACTTCCTTCTCAGTTCCGAAGATAGCTTCTTCAAAGGTCAAATTGACACGATACTGGAGATCATCTCCTTGGCGAGGAGCGTTTGGATTGCGCGAAGAACCGCCTCCGCCGAAGAAACTTGAGAAAATATCCTCAAAACCACCGAAGCCACCTGCCCCATTGAAACCGCCGAAACCACCAGCTCCACCAAAACCACCATTGGCGCCTGCAGCACCATACTGGTCATAGGCAGCACGTTTTTGGTCGTCACTCAAAGTCTCATAGGCTTCTTGAACTTCCTTGTACTTGTCCTCAGCACCAGGCTCCTTGTTGATATCTGGGTGATATTTTTTGGAAAGCTTACGATAAGCCTTTTTGATTTCGTCTGCCGAAGCGTTTTTGGATACCCCCAGACGATCATAAAATTCAGTATTGTTCATACAAGATACCAAGACCGTAAAATTCGACTGAAAAATAGGAAATCTGACGCTGGAGCGACGCTCCTAGACAGATTTCTCTTTTTTCCGAGAATTTAGGTCGGGTTCAATTCCTTTCTTTTATATTGATGAGATAATACTCCAGCCACTCGGCCCTATCCCTTTTTATCGAAAAACAGAGGCTGGGTTGCAACCTCTGCAAATAAGTAAATTAACTTTATTTTGATTTTAAATATCCTATAAGTACAGAAATATTTATATATTTTTGTCTCTTCTTAGTATTTGCCTATATAATTCCAATTGATCATAAGAAATACAACTACTGTCCAAATCATACCAATTATGAACGGTATTACAAATTTATATGTTTGTATTTCTAATGATATCATAGCTGATACCATCGCCGATACAAATGCAGACAACAATACTGAGGTAACAAAATTCCTTACCGCTTCATCATTTTTGATACAACTATCATGTTCAGCTAATATAATTTCTCTATATCTAGTCAAACATTCTACTGGAATATTATCTATAAAACCTTTTGCTGCTTCATAGTTGTCAGCTTGATTACAAAAATCATTATAAACTTTTCGTGTATTTTTTAGATACTCATCATCCAATACACTCATCTTACTTTTCAGTAAACTCTCCGTCTACGACGTCATCGCCTGCGTTTCCTGTTGCTTGTGCGCCTTCTGCTCCTTCTTGAGCTTGTTGCGCTGCTGCGGCTTGTTCGTAGAGTTTAACAGCAAGTCCTTGAGCTTTTTCGTTCAATGCTTCAAGTTTTGCTTTCATGTCGTCCAAGTTGTTGTCTTCTTGAGCTTTCTTAAGGTCATCAAGGGCAGCTTGGGCAGCGTCACGTTCTGCGTCGAAGCCTTTACCTTCAGTTTCCTTGATTGTCTTTTCAGTCGCAAAGATTGCTTGGTCTACTTCATTACGAAGATCTACTTCTTCTTTACGTTTCTTATCGGCTTCAGCGTTTGCTTCTGCATCTTTCATCATGCGGTCGATTTCTTCGTCAGTCAAACCTGAGTTCGATTGGATGACAATAGTTTGTTCTTTTTGAGTTCCAAGGTCTTTGGCCTTAACAGACACGATACCGTTCTTGTCGATGTCAAATGTTACTTCGATTTGAGGAATTCCACGAGGTGCAGCTGGGATATCAGTCAATTGGAAGCGTCCAAGAGTCTTGTTATCTGCTGCCATTGGGCGTTCACCTTGAAGAACGTGGATATCAACGGCTGGTTGGTTGTCTGCTGCTGTTGAGAAGACTTGTGATTTAGATGTTGGGATTGTAGTGTTGCGATCGATAAGTTTTGTAAATACTCCACCCATTGTTTCGATACCAAGTGACAATGGCGTTACATCAAGAAGGACAACGTCCTTGACATCACCAGTAATCACACCACCTTGGATAGCCGCACCCATAGCAACTACTTCATCAGGGTTTACTGATTTGTTTGGTTCTTTACCAGTTTCAGCTTTAACAGCTTCAACAACGGCAGGGATACGAGTTGAACCACCAACAAGGATAACTTCGTCGATTTCTGACAAGCTCAAACCTGCATCTGAAAGGGCTTGACGAACTGGAACTTTTGTACGTTCAACAAGGTCACGAGTCAAATCATCAAATTTCGCACGAGTCAAAGTCATTTCCAAGTGAAGAGGTCCAGCCTCACCTGCAGTGATAAATGGCAAGCTGATTTGTGTTGAAGTTACACCAGAAAGGTCTTTCTTCGCTTTTTCAGCCGCATCTTTCAAACGTTGCATTGCCATCTTGTCAGTAGACAAGTCGATACCGTTTTCTTTCTTGAATTCTGCTACCAAGTGGTCAATGATTTTTTGGTCAAAGTCGTCACCACCAAGTTTGTTGTCCCCTGCAGTTGACAATACGTCGAAGACACCGTCACCCAATTCAAGGATAGAGACGTCGAATGTACCACCACCAAGGTCAAATACCAAGATTTTTTCTTCTTTGTCAGTCTTGTCCAAACCATAAGCAAGAGCTGCTGCAGTTGGTTCGTTAACAATACGTTCTACTTCAAGACCAGCAATTTTACCAGCGTCTTTTGTTGCTTGACGTTGAGCGTCGTTGAAGTAAGCCGGAACTGTGATAACAGCTTTGGTTACTTTCTCACCAAGGTAGTCTTCAGCGTAGCCTTTCAAGTATTGAAGGATCATAGCTGAGATTTCTTGTGGAGTGTATTCTTTTCCATTTGCAGAAACTTTTTCAGAAGTTCCCATCTTAGATTTGATAGAGATAACTGTATCTGGGTTTGTGACTGCTTGACGTTTTGCAGCATCACCAACGATGATTTCTCCGTTTTTGAATGAGACTACAGATGGAGTTGTGCGGTTTCCTTCTGGGTTTGCGATGATTTTGCTTTCAGTTCCTTCAAGAACTGCAACTGCTGAGTTTGTTGTACCTAAGTCAATACCGATAATTTTAGACATGTGTTTTTCTCCTTGTTAGTTAATTTTCTATTTTTCTTTTTGATACTCTTCTTAAGTGGCGACGCCGTCAGAGCTTGACTTCGTCAGTCTCTTTGACTAAACTTTGAGCCTAAGGTCTCAAAATTTGCGCAAATAGCGCCACGGCGAAGAGTATCGTCTTTGGTTCGCTTCGCTCACTATTACAAAGCAAAACATATTTTATCTTTCTTCATAGTTTATTGTCGTTTCGGACAAGTTTTCTATTATGTAAATTGCGACACGAGGAGTCGAAATCGATTTTATTTCGACGACGAGTTAGTAAGGAAGCTAGGCAAACGCCATAGCAATTGCCGTTTTCTGACGAGTTGCTTTAGCTACCGTCAGAATTGCCGAATCGAACACGCCCTAAGCTCTGAGTAAAAAAGATAGATTTTCTTGTGTTCATCGAACACTTCGTCAATCTCCTATTTTTACTGCGAGCTTTTTACGAGCTTTGTATCTTAGTTATACACCACTACCATTGCTGGGCGTAGGATGCGGTCATGGAGTTTGTAGCCTTTTTGAAAGACTTGGGCGATGGTATCTACTGGGTGTTCATCGTCTGCTGGGAGAGTTTGGATGGCCATATGGTAGTTATGGTCAAATTCGCCATCTGCTGCGATTTCTTCAATTCCTTCTTCTTTCAAAGCGTGAATCAAGCTTTCTTGCACCATCCCCAAGCCCTTCTTCACATCATCTGTCAAACCTTCAACTGCAAGTGCACGCTCAAGGTTGTCAAGAGATGGTAAGATTGCTTTTGCCAAGTCCTGGCTACGATAACGTTGCAAGTTTTGACGTTCTTCATTGGCACGGCGTTGGATATTTTGCATTTCTGCATGAGCGCGAAGATATTTGTTTTCGAACTCATCTGCACGTTCATTTGCCAAGTCCAACTTAGACTTTTCAGGAGTTGTTTCTTCAGCTGTTTCCACAACTTCCTCTTCTTGAACTTCTTCTACTTCTTCATTTTTTATATCTTGGGCCATGTTCGCCTCCTTTAATGATTTCAATCTTAATGTACTTCGTAATGATTACTGCTGAGGTAGCGGTAAAAATCTGTCAACTTCATAGTCAAAACACGGTTGACCACATTGACTTGATTGATTAGCTGTTGGTAATCCAGATTAACTGGACCGATAATGGCTAGAATTCCAACTCCTCGATAAGGAATGAGGAACTTACTACTAATCACCGCTAGGTCAGCTAAACAGGACTCTTGACCGTCTGCAACACGAACATTTTGCATCTGATCCTCACGCAACCCCTCACGAATCTCCAAGGCCACCTTTTGCGGTTGGTCAAAGAACTGATAGGCTTCTAGATTGGCAAAATTCAAGAGATTGACCTTGCCCGCCATCACAATGTTTTCGTTGAACATTTCCTTAAAGATGTGTTCAAAGAGATCGATGACATTATCCGTTGTTGTAAAGTAACGCTGGATAATCTGCGGAATCTCCGTCCGAATCTTGTAGTGAATATCTAAAACGGTGTGACCGAGGAAACGTTCCTGAATGATGCTCTTCAGTTTCAGCAAATCCTCCTGCAAGAAGTTCCTTGGAATCAGAAACTGACTAGTAACCGTTCGCGACTCGTCTAGGGTAAATACCGCCAAGGCTGTATGTTGCCCCAAAACAACGATATCAAAGGCTGTCAAACGTTGCCTGCTCGGCTCAACATCCAGTGCCACTACCGTACAGCCACTCAGGTCTGTTAGCAAGTTAGCAGCCTCTTGCAGAATATCCTCCAATTTGAAGAATTCCTGATCAAAGGCTTTGACAATCTCATATACCTCATTTTCAGCCAGCCGGTGAAAATCCAGTGAGTGTTTCACATAGTACTGAAAACCAGCAACACTTGGCATCCGACCGCTTGAAGTATGAGCCTTCTCAAGCAACCCTTGTTTTTCTAGTTCCGCCATGTCATTACGAATGGTTGCACTGCTAGAGTTAATAGACTCTTGCAAGGCTTTTGATCCGACAGGTTCGTGCGTTTTGGTAAAGATGTCAATAATCAGATTTAAAATATCCTGCTGACGCTCTGTAACCATCTCATCACTCCTCTCTGTCTGATCAATTAGCACTCAATGCATCCAAGTGCTAACTTATGATTCTATTATACACCCTTAAAAGAGAATGTCAAGACAAAAACTCAAAAAATTAGCACTCTTTTATCAAGAGTGCTAAAAATCAATCTGAAGACCTAGAACCTTGCTATTCATCTACTCGGTATTTCCTTTTTAGTCTGAAATAACCATGAATTAGATAAGAAATCAGAAAAGCATATAAAACAAAAATAAGAAAGAAAGACATAGAAAGATCCTCTCTAAACAAACTCGTACAAACAACAAGACCACCTAAGAAAGTAGTTGTACAGGAACGAAGTCTAGATCGCATAACTTCCCATTTGAGCCCCTTACTCATATAGACTTGATCCTCTGGAAGTAAATCAGAAGACGATTTACGAAGAATCGAACAAGAACCTGCTCCTATCAATTCCCAACCTCTATCTCTAAAATCTTGCAGTTCATGCTTATATTTTTTAAGAAATCTAGAATCATAGATACGGTAGATGACATCGTCTGGTTGACATTGGTCAAAATAGAACAAACCAAAACGACTCGTTCTATACCTCCAACCTTTCAAATGCATCTCATGTAAATATTCTTCTTACTTGTCCAAATCAACAATGGTGAAAATCCGAAATTCTACTCTGCTATTCATTGTCTTACCCCAAAATTAGAAAACATGCCTGGCGTTATTTATTAGATAATTCTTTCCACTTTTGACTCAATCTCCAAAAAATATAAGAAATCTGAATCGCAAAAACTATCAATAAAACCCAATCTATTATGAAAGTCAAAAACACTTTCCAACTGAAAGAACTACCTCCAGTGACAAACTTTGAGAAAAACGGTAGTAGAGCTAAAAAGAGAAGTAAAATAGGAAGCATCCGCATTGTTAAAATCCGTTTGGCATAAAAAAATCTTTATTTAAACTAAAATATTATAGCAAAATTTACGCCAGTTTTTGAACGGCTGATGTAGATATTTTATACTTTCAAAATGTTTAAATGTGATTATTTATTTTTGAAAAATAGCTCACCAGCCCGACTGAAAGTGCTTATAGAATGATAATAAGTCGCCTGCCGAAAACAGCGGAAAATAGCGGTGTTATGCGGAGATAATCTGACGCGATGCGAAAGTATATTGCATACTTATTTTCAACAATTTAGCAGAGTATTTTTATAAGTGTGATATAATAGAAGTATAATTTGTTCTGATAGTTTATTTTATGGAGAAGTAGATTTTTAGAATGCGGAGGGTTCAATATGGTTGAGTTTATAAAGTCTAAGAAAGAAATGAGTGAGGAGGATATTAAAGCAAATTTCATCACTCCTGCTATTGTATCCAAAGGATGGAAAAATGGTGAGCATATCGCTTACGAAGAATACTTCACTGATGGTCGAATTGAGGTTAGAGGAGATAAGGCTCGTCGTAAAGAAGGAAAAAAATCAGACTATTCACTGTATTACCAATTTGGAACTCGAATTGCAATTGTTGAGGCAAAGGATAATAAACACAGCGTTCGAGCAGGATTACAACAAGCTATTGAATATGGAGAGATTTTAGATGTTCCATTTGTTTATTCTTCGAATGGTGATGGCTTTATTGAACACGACCGTATCACGAGAGAAGAACGTGAGCTGGAGTTAGACGAATTCCCTACTCGTGAAGAATTATTTTCTCGTATGACGAAGGAAAAAGGATTGACGTACGAAATTACAGAAGCTATCTCAACTCCATACTATACAGACGCCTTCTCAATGAAAACGCCACGCTATTATCAGCAAATAGCTATCAACCGTACTATTGAAACAGTTGCCAGAGGACAAAAACGAGTAATGTTTGTGATGGCAACAGGAACAGGGAAAACGTTCATGGCTTTTCAAATTATTCATCGCCTTCGAAAAGCTGGTTTGGCTAAACGAGTTTTATTCTTAGCAGATAGAAACATCTTAGTAGACCAAACGATGGCTGAAGACTTTAAGCCATTCGAAAAGGTAATGACGAAAATTACACCAAAACTTTTGACTGCTCCTGAAAAATTAAATTCTTTCGAAATTTATCTAGGGCTTTATCAGCAACTAACTGGTGAAGATGGAACTGAAACACATTATCAAAAATTTGACAAAGACTTCTTTGATTTAATCGTAATTGATGAAGCGCACCGCGGTTCAGCTAAGGAAGACAGTAACTGGCGTAAGGTGATTGATTATTTCAGTTCTGCGACACAGATTGGGATGACCGCTACTCCTAAAGAAACCAAGAATGCTTCCAATACGGAATACTTTGGTGAGCCAATCTATACTTATAGTTTAAAACAGGGAATCGAGGATGGTTTTTTGGCTCCATATCGTGTTATGAGGGTTAATTTAGATGTGGATGTGGATGGTTATCGTCCAGAAACTGGAAAAGTTGATACTAACGGACAATTAATAGAAGATAGGTACTACGGCAGGAAAGATTTTGATAAAACCATTGTCATTGATGATAGAACGCAAAGAGTTGCCAAGTTTGTTTCTGATTATATGAAGCAAAGCAATGCACGATTTGATAAAACAATTGTTTTTTGTGTTGATATTGACCATGCCGAGCGAATGCGTGCTGCACTTGTAAAAGAGAATCTAGACTTAGTCCAAGAAGACTATCGTTATGTCATGCAAGTAACTGGTGACAACGCTGAAGGAAAAGCTCAACTGGATAACTTTATGGATGTCAATTCTAATTTTCCCGCTATTGTAACAACGTCTAAATTATTAACGACAGGAGTTAATGCTAAAACATGTCGTTTGATTGTTTTAGACTCTAATATCCAATCCATGACTGAATTTAAACAAATTATTGGTCGTGGCACACGTCTTTATCCTCAAAAGGGGAAAGAATTTTTTACGATTATTGATTTTCGAAATGTTACCAATTTGTTTGCTGACCCTGATTTTGATGGTGAGCCAGTGAAGGTGCTGGAAACAGGTGCGAAAACAGTCAGTGGTTCTACGCCCGGTTTCGTAGATGAGGAAGGTGACCCAGTAGAAAAATATATCGTTACAGACAAGCAGGTTACCATTCTTAATTCTACTGTTCAAGTATTGGATGAAAACGGGAAACTGATTACCGAAAGCCTGACCGACTACACTCGGAAGAATATCTTAGGTAGCTACGCCACTTTGAACGATTTTATCACAGTTTGGCATACGGCGGATAAAAAGAAGCTTATCTTAGACGAACTTTATAAAAAAGGAGTTTATCTAGATGCTATTCGAGAGTCGGAGGGAATATCAGAACAAGAAATCGATGATTTTGATTTACTCCTAAAACTTGCCTATGGTCAAAAAGAATTAACCAAAACGGAACGTATCAATAAGCTCAAACAAAGCGGATATTTATATAAATATAGTGAGGAAGCGCGTGCTGTTTTGGAAATTTTACTGAACAAATACATGGATAAAGGTATTGGAGAACTCGAAAGCATTGAAACATTAAAACTTCCAGAATTTCAGATATATGGTGGAACCTTCAAAATCATCAATACTTATTTTGGAGATAAAAAACGATATTTACAAGCAATTAAAGAATTGGAGCAAGAGCTATTTACAGTAGCTTAATGAAAGGAAAGTATGTCAATTACATCATTTGTAAAAAGAATTCAAGATATCACTCGAAACGATGCTGGTGTTAATGGTGATGCTCAACGTATTGAGCAAATGTCTTGGTTATTATTCTTAAAAATTTATGATAGCCGTGAAATGGTTTGGGAATTAGAAGAAGACGAGTATGAGTCAATTATCCCAGAGGAATTAAAATGGCGAAATTGGGCTCATGCTCAAAATGGGGAACGGGTATTGACAGGCGATGAATTACTTGATTTTGTCAATAACAAGTTATTCAAAGAGTTGAAAGAGCTTGAAATAACTTCAAATATGCCTATTCGAAAAACGATTGTTAAATCAGCTTTTGAAGATGCGAACAACTATATGAAAAATGGCGTCTTGTTACGCCAAGTCATCAATGTTATTGATGAAGTTGATTTCAATAGCCCTGAAGATCGTCATTCGTTTAATGATATTTACGAAAAAATTCTTAAAGATATTCAAAATGCTGGGAACTCAGGAGAATTTTATACGCCACGTGCAGCGACTGATTTTATTGCCGAAGTTCTTGACCCAAAACTTGGAGAATCAATGGCAGACCTTGCTTGCGGAACAGGAGGCTTCTTGACTTCGACTCTGAACCGTTTAAGTAGTCAACGTAAAACTAGTGAAGATACCAAAAAATATAATACAGCTGTTTTTGGTATTGAAAAGAAAGCATTTCCTCATCTTTTAGCAGTTACAAATCTGTTTCTTCACGAAATTGATGACCCTAAAATTGTTCATGGAAATACTTTGGAGAAAAATGTTCGTGAATATACGGATGATGAAAAATTTGACATTATTATGATGAATCCACCTTTTGGAGGGTCAGAATTAGAAACAATAAAAAATAACTTTCCAGCAGAATTACGGAGTTCTGAAACAGCTGATTTATTTATGGCTGTCATTATGTATCGTTTGAAAGAAAATGGTCGTGTTGGAGTTATTTTACCTGATGGTTTTCTATTTGGTGAAGGTGTAAAAACTCGCTTGAAACAAAAACTGGTAGATGAGTTCAACTTACATACGATTATTAGGTTGCCTCATAGTGTCTTTGCACCGTATACAGGAATCCATACGAACATTCTTTTCTTTGATAAAACAAAGAAAACAGAAGAAACTTGGTTTTATCGTTTAGATATGCCAGATGGTTATAAAAATTTCTCGAAAACTAAGCCGATGAAGTCAGAACACTTCAATCCTGTTCGTGACTGGTGGGAAAATCGTGAAGAGATTTTGGAAGGTAAGTTCTACAAATCTAAATCATTTACACCTAGTGAATTGGCTGAGTTGAATTATAATTTAGACCAGTGTGGCTTTCCAAAAGAGGAAGAGGAAATCTTAAATCCCTTTGAGTTGATTCAGAATTATCAAGCGGAAAGAGCAACTTTAAATCATAAGATTGATAATGTATTAGCTGATATTTTGCAGTTGTTGGAGGACAAATAATGACACCAGAACAACTTAAAGCAAGTATTCTCCAAAGAGCGATGGAAGGGAAATTAGTGCCGCAAAATCCCAATGACGAACCTGCAAGTGAATTATTAAAGAGAATTAAAGCTGAAAAAGAAAAACTTATCAGTGAAGGAAAAATCAAACGAGATAAAAAGGAAACTGAGATATTTCGTGGTGATGATGGGAAACATTATGGGAAGTTTGCTGATGGAAGCACTCAAGAAATTGATGTTCCTTAT
>ERZ1023310.16-NODE-16-length-94242-cov-15.051037_pt1 | contig 94242 bp, 94 predicted proteins | sample MGYA00380476_ERZ1023310 | MGnify/ENA primary metagenome ERZ1023310 (study PRJEB33173, sample SAMEA4830346) | metagenome | study: EMG produced TPA metagenomics assembly of the PRJEB25223 data set... | reverse complement strand
GAAACTTTCTAAATTGTTCTTTCACCGCAGGCTCAGGCTTGCGGTTTTTTTGTTTTAAAAAAGGGGCAAAAAAGGGGCAAAAGTGTCGTAAACCTCTGTAAAACGATGTAAAAAATCAACTTTGCCCTCGCTTTAAAGCTCTAAATTTCAACGTATTGTGAAACAGTGTAAATTATCGTATCGCCTATAATTGTTGTGTGCTCTTTTTTTCGTGCTTTTTCCGAATAAATAAGATAGAATAATCTAGAATAAATGATAATAGAAAAGAGAAAATTATGAAAATTCGTGGTTTTGAATTGGTTTCGAGTTTTACAGATGAAAATTTATTGCCCAAGCGTGAGACAGCGCATGCGGCTGGTTACGACTTAAAGGTTGCTGTGCGTACAGTTGTTGCGCCAGGAGAGATTGTCTTGGTTCCGACAGGGGTTAAGGCTTATATGCAGCCGACTGAGGTTCTCTACCTCTATGATCGTTCTTCAAATCCTCGTAAGAAGGGCTTGGTTTTAATTAACTCAGTTGGGGTCATTGATGGGGATTATTATGGAAATCCTGGAAATGAAGGGCATATTTTTGCGCAGATGAAGAATATCACAGACCAAGAGGTTGTTCTTGAAGTTGGGGAGCGTATTGTCCAGGCTGTTTTTGCTACTTTCTTAATTGCAGATGGAGATGCAGCTGATGGCGTTCGAACTGGTGGATTTGGATCGACAGGGCACTAGAATGAAGATTATCTTTGTACGTCATGGGGAGCCAGATTACCGTGAGTTAGAGGAGCGTTCTTATATAGGATTTGGGATAGATTTGGCACCCTTGTCTGAGATGGGACGGCAGCAAGTCCAGAAATTGAGCAAAAATCCTTTACTCTCGTCAGCTGAAATAATCGTATCTTCTGCAGTCACAAGAGCTTTAGAAACGGCTTCGTATGTGGTCTGTGCTACAGGTCTTCCTTTAAGAGTAGAGCCTTTATTACATGAATGGCAGGTCTATAAAACAGGAATAGAAAACTTTGAAACAGCTAGAAGACTGTTTTTAGAAAACAAGGGGGAGTTGCTTCCTAATAGTCCTATTCAATATGAGACAGCTACGGAAATGAAGTCTCGGTTTCTAGAATGTATGTCTAAGTATCGAGAACATCAGACTGTGGTAGTTGTTGCTCATCGAATGCTCATGCGCCAGTTTGTGCCAAATGAGAAGATTGATTTTTGCCAAGTGATTGAGTGTGAGTTAGAGATATAGAAAGAGGTTTGTCATCGCAAAGAAAAAAGCGACATTTGTTTGTCAAAATTGTGGGTATAATTCCCCTAAATATCTGGGACGTTGCCCCAACTGTGGGTCTTGGTCTTCTTTTGTGGAAGAGGTTGAGGTTGCCGAGGTCAAGAATGCGCGTGTATCCTTGACAGGTGAGAAAACTAAGCCTATGAAACTGGCTGAGGTGACTTCCATCAATGTCAATCGAACCAAGACGGAGATGGAGGAATTCAACCGTGTGCTTGGAGGTGGAGTGGTACCAGGAAGTCTCGTCCTCATCGGTGGGGATCCTGGGATTGGGAAATCAACTCTTCTCCTACAAGTCTCAACCCAGTTGTCCCAAGTGGGGACAGTTCTCTATGTCAGTGGGGAGGAGTCTGCCCAGCAGATTAAACTACGTGCAGAGCGCTTAGGTGATATTGATAGTGAGTTTTATCTCTATGCAGAGACCAATATGCAGAGTGTTCGTGCAGAAGTGGAGCGTATCCAGCCAGACTTTCTTATTATTGATTCCATCCAGACCATCATGTCTCCTGAGATTTCAGGGGTGCAGGGGTCTGTTTCTCAGGTACGTGAAGTGACCGCTGAACTCATGCAGTTGGCCAAGACCAATAACATTGCCATCTTTATCGTAGGTCATGTGACCAAAGAAGGAACCTTGGCTGGGCCTCGTATGTTGGAGCATATGGTGGATACGGTGCTTTACTTTGAAGGGGAGCGTCACCACACCTTTCGTATTTTGAGAGCGGTCAAAAATCGTTTTGGTTCCACTAATGAGATTGGGATTTTTGAGATGCAGTCGGGCGGCTTGGTTGAGGTACTCAATCCGAGTCAAGTTTTCCTAGAAGAGCGTTTGGATGGGGCGACTGGTTCCTCCATCGTTGTAACCATGGAAGGGACGCGTCCGATTTTGGCGGAGGTTCAGGCTTTGGTAACACCGACCATGTTTGGAAATGCCAAGCGTACTACGACAGGACTTGATTTTAACCGTGCTAGCTTGATTATGGCTGTTTTGGAAAAACGGGCAGGGCTTCTCTTGCAAAATCAGGATGCCTATCTCAAATCTGCTGGTGGTGTTAAATTGGATGAACCTGCCATTGACTTGGCTGTTGCAGTTGCTATTGCTTCGAGCTACAAAGACAAGCCAACTAATCCTCAGGAATGTTTTGTCGGAGAACTGGGCTTGACAGGAGAGATTCGGCGCGTGAATCGTATTGAGCAACGCATCAACGAAGCTGCTAAACTGGGCTTTACTAAGATTTATGTACCTCAGAATTCCTTGACAGGAATCACTCTGCCTAAGGAAATTCAGGTCATTGGCGTGACAACGATTCAGGAAGTCTTGAAAAAGGTCTTTGCATAATCCGTGACAAATTCTCTTAAAAATGATAAGATAGGAGAAATATTTGACTATCAAATTTTCAAGGAGGGAATCGTGTCGTATTTTGAACAGTTTATGCAAGCCAATCAGGCTTATGTTGCCCTACATGGGCAGTTAAATCTGCCACTTAAACCTAAAACCAGAGTAGCCATTGTGACCTGTATGGACTCACGTTTGCACGTTGCGCAAGCTCTAGGTTTGGCACTTGGGGATGCTCATATTTTGCGGAATGCAGGTGGTCGAGTGACTGAAGACATGATTCGTTCGCTAGTTATTTCCCAGCAACAAATGGGGACAAGAGAGATTGTGGTATTGCACCATACAGACTGTGGTGCTCAGACCTTTGAAAATGAACCTTTTCAGGAGTATTTAAAAGAGGAATTAGGTGTAGATGTGTCAGACCAGGATTTCTTGCCCTTCCAAGATATAGAAGAGAGTGTACGCGAGGATATGCAACTGCTTATCGAGTCTCCCCTAATACCAGACGATGTCATTATCTCTGGTGCCATTTACAATGTTGATACAGGAAGTATGACAGTCGTAGAATTATAAATACTTCATTTAGAAAGAAAGTGTATGAAGAAAAGCAGTATTTTATTTTTATTTTATTGCTATGTATTGGTTTACAGTATGAAACCATCTACTATACGGACGGTTCGAGGTCAGGTGCTGAATATGGACTAATGGGAGTTTCTATCTTTCTAGCTCTCTTTTACATGATTCCGGCTCTTTATTTTCTCTTCCGTATTGGGAAAAATGGGAATTGCCAAAGAAGGTTTTGATTCTGTCTTTATTGGGAGGGATGTTCCTTTCAGGCTGGTTGTCTAGTTTTGCTAATACTTATATCCATGATTTACTGGGGGTTCTTTTCCCAGATAGTACATTTTTAAATGCCTTTGAAAGTGCTATTGTGGCTCCTTTGGTAGAAGAACCCTTGAAATTATTGCCACTTGTTTTTGTTTTGGCTTTGATTCCTGTGCGAAAATTAAAATCTTTGTTTTTACTTGGAATTGCTTCCGGTTTGGGATTCCAAATGATTAAGGATATTGGTTATATTCGTACGGATTTGCCAGAGGGCTTTGACTTTACTATTTCGCGAATTTTAGAGCGTATCATCTCAGGAATTGCCTCTCACTGGACTTTTTCAGGTCTAGCTGTAGTAGGTGTTTACTTGCTTTACAGAGCCTATAAAGGACAGAAGGTTGGCAAGAAACAGGGCCTTATTTTTCTAGGTTTAGCCTTGGGAACTCACTTCTTGTTTAACTCTCCTTTTGTGGAGTTGGAAACAGAGTTGCCTTTAGCGATTCCAGTGGTTACGGCTATTGCTCTCTATGGTTTTTATCATGCTTATTGCTTTGTTGAGAAACACAATGAGTTGATGACCTAGAATATTTTTCAAAAGAATGATGCAAGGGTACAAATATGGTGCCCTTCTTTTATTTTTGATTGAAAAATAGTGCAAAAAGCGCTACAATGGTAGATGGAAAATCTTGTGAAAAGCACAAGTTATACATATATACCGGAGGAAATCATGTCTTTTTCTGATTTAAAGCTGTTTGCCCTTTCTTCTAATAAAGAATTGGCAGAACGTGTGGCGCAGGAGATTGGGATAGAGTTGGGGAAATCAAGTGTTCGCCAATTTTCAGATGGAGAGATTCAGGTCAACATTGAAGAATCAATCCGTGGGAAACACGTCTTTATCCTACAATCAACTAGTTCGCCTGTAAATGACAATCTGCTTGAAATTTTGATTATGGTAGATGCTTTGAAGCGTGCGAGTGCAGAATCTGTCAATGTTGTCATGCCTTACTATGGGTATGCACGTCAGGATAGAAAGGCGAGAGCGCGTGAGCCAATCACTTCAAAACTTGTCGCAAATATGCTTGAAGTAGCTGGAGTGGATCGTTTATTGACCATCGACTTGCATGCTGCGCAAATTCAAGGATTCTTCGATATTCCTGTGGATCATTTGATGGGTGCTCCTCTAATTGCAGATTATTTTGAGCGTCGTGGTATGGTTGGTTCTGACTATGTGGTTGTCAGCCCAGACCATGGAGGGGTGACTCGTGCTCGTAAGTTGGCAGAATTTTTGAAAACATCTATCGCTATTATTGATAAACGTCGTAGCGTTGATAAGATGAATACTAGTGAAGTTATGAACATCATCGGTAAGGTTGAAGGCAAGACTTGTATCTTGATTGATGATATGATTGATACCGCTGGAACGATTTGTCATGCGGCAGATGCTCTTGCGGAAGCTGGTGCTGTTGAAGTCTATGCAAGCTGTACGCACCCAGTTCTTTCTGGTCCTGCTACGGACAATATCCAAAAATCAGCTATTAAGAAATTGGTTGTTTTGGATACCATCTATCTGCCAGAAGAGCGTTTGATTGATAAGATTGAGCAGATTTCAATCGCTCATCTCCTAGGGGATGCTATCGTACGTATTCATGAAAAACGACCACTTTCTCCACTTTTCGATATTGAGAAAAAAATTTAATGACCAAGCCTGAGATGATTCTCAGGTTTTTTCGTCTTTTTTCCGAATAAATAGATAGTAGCGGTGAATCTAGTAAAGCTAGATTTAAAACTGTGATATAATAAAAAGAGAAGAAATATGACTGTACGTCATCAGAAGTTTCAGCGACCATCATTTTTGAACAGTGATAGCACTTGAATCGACGCTTTCTAAGGAGAATTCTAGTAGGCATACCAGTTGTTTCGAGGTAAGGGATCTTAGACGGTTTTTGAAAGTCATATTTCTTCAATTGGTTTCCGCACTCAGGGCAAGATGGGGCGTCGTAGTCCAGTTTGGCGATGATTTCCTTGTGTGTATCCTTATTGATGATGTCTAAAATCTGGATATTAGGGTCTTTAATGTCTAGTAATTTTGTGATAAAATGTAATTGTTCCATATGATTCTTTCTAATGAGTTGTTTTGTCGCTTTTCATTATAGGTCATATGGGACTTTTTTTCTACACAAAATAGGCTCCATAATATCCATAGGGGATTTACCCACTATGGATATTATGGAGCCATTTTACAACAGTGCCTCAAATTCAGATACTGACATACCTAATTGCTGGCTGGCAACCTCAGAAGTCAGAAGACCTTGGCGTACTATGTCTAGGAAGGCAAAAAGTTTCCTTTCTGCCCTTCCTTCAACTTTCCCACGCTCTAGTCCTTGTTCAAGGCCTTCAGCCCTAGCAGTTTCCAAGGCATAGTCCTGTGCTAACAAGACTTGTTCTTCTCGCATATGTAGTTGATTAAACATTTTCCTGTCCTCCTCGGACCAGCTCTTGTAGTCCAGCAGTTGATTTGCTTGGGTAATGGCTCGTTGCGGTTGCTGGGTAAAGGGCTTGTTGCCGAAAAACTCCAACCATGGCTTGCGAACCTTGTCTTTGCTGGTTTCTCTGTATTTTTTAATTCCAAGAATGCCATCTTAACCAGATGGTTTTCCTGTCCATTGTTGGTAATCGCCAATACCTCACCTGTTGTGTCTTCGCGCATACTAAAGCTATGAAAAGCCAGGTCATCTGAGAAATAATTACTATCCACGATAGCAATGGCGTAAACAGGAGCGATGTGTTTGTAGCTCTAGTGAGTATCACCTTCTCGCTGACGAATTTTTTCAAGATTTTGATTAACCTGACTGCACAGGTAAGCCCACAAGTGATTGATGAAAAAATTCTGATGATGGACTTGAATCTCAATAATTACTTGAGTACCGTTATCCAACTCCGCCAAGACGTCTATACTGGTATAAAAATCCTGCACCGAGTAAGGCATGGAGAGTAATACGTGAATATCGCTTCCCTCCAAAATGGTCACATTTTTTGCTGGCAAGTCCAGCATATCGCGAATAAATTGACAAGTGATTTCTGGATTGCTGAATATTTTCTTAGCAATCAAATCATTAGTTGGGCTGATGCCCGGATGTCTGAGAATCCTCCTATTCCTCCTTCTATAGTGAGTTGAAATAAGATGTGAATAACTCTATCAGGAAAGTCAAATTAATTTATAGAAATATTTTAGCAGTCAAGGTGTACTATTATAGATTCAATATACTATATTATAGCACATTTTTAAATCTAGGTTTACTAAATTCTCTGGCTCTATCTATTTATTCGGAAAAAGTTTGAAAAATACTTGCTCTAGCTCTTCCCAATGGTATTTTTTGATTCTTTCCTTTATAATGGGTGTATGGATAAGAAAAAATTATTATTGATTGATGGGTCTTCTGTAGCTTTTCGGGCGTTTTTTGCGCTGTATCAGCAGTTGGACCGTTTTAAGAATGCGGCTGGTTTGCATACCAATGCGATTTATGGTTTTCAGTTGATGTTGAGTCATTTGTTGGAGCGAGTTGAGCCGAGTCATATTTTGGTGGCTTTTGATGCGGGAAAGACGACCTTCCGGACAGAGATGTATGCGGACTATAAGGGTGGTCGGGCCAAGACTCCTGATGAGTTTCGTGAGCAATTTCCTTTCATTCGTGAGTTGCTGGATCATATGGGGATTCGTCACTATGAGCTGGCTCAGTATGAGGCGGATGACATCATTGGGACGCTGGATAAGCTAGCAGAGCAGGATGGTTTTGATATTACCATTGTCAGTGGGGACAAGGATTTGATTCAGCTGACGGATGAGCATACGGTGGTTGAAATTTCCAAGAAAGGTGTGGCTGAGTTTGAGGCCTTTACGCCAGATTACCTCATGGAAGAAATGGGCCTCACACCAGCTCAGTTTATCGATCTCAAGGCGCTCATGGGTGATAAGTCGGATAATATCCCTGGGGTGACCAAAGTCGGTGAAAAGACGGGTATTAAGCTCTTGCTGGAGCATGGTTCGCTTGAGGGGATTTATGAAAATATTGATGGAATGAAGACTTCTAAGATGAAGGAAAATCTCATCAATGACAAGGAACAGGCCTTTTTGTCTAAAACACTAGCGACCATTGATACCAAGGCACCGATTGCGATTGGTTTAGAGGACTTGGTCTATAGTGGTCCAGATGTTGAAAATCTTGGGAAATTTTACGATGAGATGGGATTCAAACAGCTCAAGCAGGCTTTAAATGTGTCGTCAGCTGATGTGGCTGAGGGTTTGGATTTTACTATTGTTGACCAAATCAGTCAAGATATGCTGAGTGAAGAGTCTATCTTCCACTTTGAGCTTTTTGGTGAGAATTACCATACGGATAATTTGGTTGGATTTGCCTGGTCTTGTGGGGATAAGCTCTATGCCACAGACAAGCTTGAGCTGTTGCAAGACCCGATTTTCAAGGATTTCTTAGAAAAAACATCTCTGAGAGTTTATGACTTTAAGAAGGTTAAAGTTCTTTTGCAACGTTTTGGTGTGGATTTGCAGGCGCCTGCTTTTGACATCCGTTTGGCTAAATACCTCCTTTCGACTGTGGAGGACAATGAAATTGCGACCATCGCTAGTCTTTATGGTCAGACTTACTTGGTTGATGATGAAACTTTCTACGGTAAGGGTGTTAAAAAGGCCATTCCTGAACGTGAGAAATTCTTGGAACACTTAGCTTGTAAACTTGCTGTTTTGGTAGAAACAGAGCCTATTTTACTTGAAAAACTCAGCGAAAATGGGCAATTAGAGCTTCTTTATGATATGGAGCAACCTCTGGCTTTTGTCCTTGCCAAGATGGAAATTGCTGGGATTATGGTCAAGAAAGAGACCTTGCTTGAGATGCAGGCTGAAAATGAGCTTGTCATTGAAAAACTGACTCAAGAGATTTACGAGCTGGCTGGTGAGGAGTTTAATGTCAACTCGCCTAAGCAGTTGGGCGTGCTTCTCTTTGAGAAATTGGGACTTCCTCTAGAATACACTAAGAAAACCAAGACAGGTTATTCGACAGCAGTGGATGTTTTGGAGCGTCTCGCTCCTATTGCTCCGATTGTTAAGAAAATCCTGGATTACCGTCAAATTGCTAAGATTCAATCTACTTATGTAATTGGCTTGCAGGACTGGATTTTGGCTGATGGAAAGATTCATACTCGCTATATGCAGGATTTGACCCAGACCGGGCGTTTGTCTAGTGTGGATCCAAACTTGCAAAATATTCCTGCCCGATTGGAACAAGGGCGCTTGATTCGGAAGGCTTTTGTGCCAGAGTGGGAGGATAGTGTGCTACTCAGCTCTGACTATTCACAGATTGAATTGCGCGTTTTGGCGCATATTTCTAAGGATGAGCACTTGATTAAGGCCTTCCAAGAGGGGGCAGATATCCATACTTCGACAGCCATGCGGGTCTTTGGCATTGAGCGTCCTGATAATGTGACTGCAAATGACCGTCGCAATGCCAAGGCAGTTAACTTTGGAGTGGTTTATGGGATTTCAGACTTTGGCTTGTCTAATAATTTGGGAATTAGTCGTAAGGAAGCCAAAGCCTACATTGATACCTACTTTGAACGTTTTCCAGGTATTAAAAACTACATGGATGAAGTGGTGCGGGAGGCGCGTGATAAGGGCTATGTAGAGACCCTCTTTAAGCGTCGCCGTGAGTTGCCAGATATCAATTCGCGCAACTTCAATATTCGTGGTTTTGCGGAGCGAACTGCTATCAACTCACCTATCCAGGGTTCGGCAGCAGATATTCTCAAGATTGCCATGATTCAGCTGGATAAAGCCTTGGTTGCAGGTGGTTATCAGACTAAGATGCTGTTACAAGTGCACGATGAAATCGTCCTTGAAGTGCCTAAATCTGAATTGGTAGAGATAAAAAAATTGGTGAAACAAACCATGGAAGAAGCCATTCAACTCAGTGTTCCTCTTATCGCAGATGAGAATGAAGGGGCAACCTGGTACGAGGCTAAATAAAAAGGGGGCTAGTCCTCCTTTTTTGTAGTAGAATTCTGCAAACCTTTTCAAAATGTGCTATACTGATGAAAAAGGAGGATTTCTATGAGTCAAGAATTTATCAATCCAAGTGATGGCGTGATTCGTCAGTATCTCGCAACGAGTAAAACCCTTGCTGTGGTGGGTTTGTCTGACCGTGAAGAAACAACCAGCAATCGAGTAACAAAGGAAATGCAGGCTCGGGGCTATAAAATCATCCCAGTCAATCCCAAGGCGGCAGGTGGCGAAATCTTGGGTGAAAAGGCTTATGCTAGCCTCGCTGAAATTCCTGTTCCTGTAGATATTGTCAATGTTTATCGTCGCAGTGAATTTCTGCCCGATGTGGCGCGTGATTTTCTCAAAGCTGATGCCAAGATTTTTTGGGCACAGCTAGGACTTGAAAGTTTAGAAGCGAAAGAGATTTTGCGTGATGGTGGATGTGATGATATCGTGATGAATCGCTGTATCAAGAGAGAACATACTCGCTTGATTGAGGAAGCATAAGAAAAAGGTAGCTGATGGGCTACCTTTTGTGTTATACTCAATGAAAATCAAAGAGCAAACTAGCAAACTAGGAAACTAGCCGCGGGCTGCTCAAAACACCGTTTTGAGGTTGCAGATAGAACTGACGAAGTCAGTAACATATATACGGCAAGGCGACGTTGACGTGGTTTGAAGAGATTTTCGAAGAGTATTAGAAAATGCCGATAAGGGTCTGCATACCAAGGCTGGTGAGGATGATGGCAATCCAGCAGACGGCTCCGAGAACAATGGATTTTCCACTGGATTTGACCATAGCGACCAGATTAGTTTTGAGACCGATGGCACTCATGGCCATGATAATGAGGAATTTAGAGAGTTGTTTGAGAGGGGTAAAGAAACTACTAGACACACCGAGAGAGGTCAGAAGGGTGGTTAGGAGCGATGCAAGGATGAAGTGAAGGATAAAAAGTGGGAAGACTTTTTTCAGTTGTAAGCCTTGCTTATTTTTTTGCTCGCGACTTTGCCAGTAGGAGAGAAAGAGAGTGATGGGGATGATAGCTAGGGTTCGCGTGAGTTTGACAATGGTTGCGGATTCGAGGGTATTGGTCTGGTAGAGACTGTCCCAAGCGCTAGCTGTGGCGGTTACAGAGGAAGTATCATTGACCGCAGTTCCTGCAAAGAGGGCGAAGCCGTCATTGGATAGATGAAGCCAGGTGCCGAGGGTTGGAAAGATGAGCGCAGCCAAGACATTGAAGAAAAAGATAACGGAGATGGCTTGGGCTACTTCCTTTTCCTTAGCATGGATAACAGGCGCTGTCGCTGCAATGGCAGAACCCCCACAGATAGAAGAACCTACTCCAATCAAGGTAGCCAGTTTTGTATCCAGGGCAAAGAAGCGCTGGAAGAGGTAGGCAACAATCAAGGCTATTGAAATGGTGGAAAGGATGACAGGGAGTGAAGATTGCCCAACTGCGAAGACTTGAGAGATATTGAGACCAAAACCAAGCAAGATAACGGCATACTGGAGCAATTTCTTGGAACTAAAGGTCAATCCAACATCCAGTTGTTTATAAGACGAGAGAAAGGGATGTAGGAGCATGCCCATAAAAATCGCAAAAACGGGCGCGCCAATCACAGGGAAGAATCCTCCTAAGTACCAAGATACGATAGAAATGAGAAGGCAGACCAAGATGCCTGCTCCATTTTTTGATAGAAATGACATAAAAACCTCCAAATAAAATCTCTTACCATTATAGACCTGTAAACAGGAAAAGTAAAATAGAAAGTGGAAAGCTATTCTCTAATGTATTTTTGCGGTCGGGGGGCTTTTGTAGTATAATAGAGATACGTTTTGAAAGTAGGAGGTATCTATGGACTTAACTAAGCGCTTTAATAAACAGTTAGATAAAATTCAAGTTTCGTTGATTCGTCAGTTTGACCAGGCTATTTCGGAGATTCCTGGGGTCTTGCGTTTGACCTTAGGGGAACCTGATTTTACAACGCCAGACCATGTCAAGGAGGCGGCCAAGCGAGCGATTGATCAGAACCAATCCTACTATACAGGGATGAGTGGTCTGCTGACTCTACGTCAGGCGGCCAGTGATTTTGTTAAGGAAAAGTACCAACTGGACTATGCTCCTGAAAATGAAATCTTGGTTACAATTGGGGCGACAGAGGCTTTATCTGCGACTTTGACGGCTATTTTGGAAGAGGGAGACAAGGTACTTTTGCCAGCTCCTGCTTATCCAGGCTATGAACCGATTGTTAACTTAGTTGGGGCAGAAATTGTTGAGATTGATACGACTGAAAATGGTTTTGTCTTGACTCCTGAGATGTTGGAGAAGGCCATTTTGGAGCAGGGTGATAAGCTCAAGGCGGTTATTCTCAACTATCCAGCCAATCCGACAGGAATTACCTACAGTCGAGAGCAGTTAGAGGCCTTGGCAGCTGTTTTACGCAAGTACGAAATTTTTGTTGTCTGTGATGAGGTTTACTCAGAATTGACCTACACAGGCGAAGCCCATGTGTCTCTAGGAACGATGTTGAGAGACCAGGCTATTATTATCAATGGTTTGTCTAAATCGCATGCCATGACAGGTTGGCGTTTGGGGCTGATTTTCGCTCCTGCGGCCTTCACAGCCCAGTTAATCAAGAGTCACCAATACTTGGTCACTGCCGCAAATACCATGGCGCAACATGCTGCGGTAGAAGCCTTGACGGCTGGTAAAAATGATGCGGAGCCCATGAAGAAGGAATATATCCAGCGTCGGGACTATATCATCGAAAAAATGACTGCTCTTGGTTTTGAGATTATCAAACCAGACGGTGCCTTCTATATTTTTGCTAAAATTCCAGCGGGCTACAATCAAGACTCCTTTGCTTTTCTGAAGGATTTTGCTCAGAAGAAGGCCGTTGCCTTTATCCCTGGTGCAGCCTTTGGACGTTACGGGGAAGGCTACGTCCGCCTATCTTATGCAGCCAGCATGGAGACTATCAAAGAAGCCATGAAACGACTTGAGGAGTACATGAGAGAAGCATGATTCAGTCTATCACGAGTCAAGGCTTGGTGCTTTACAATCGCAATTTTCGTGAGGATGACAAGCTCGTCAAAATTTTTACAGAGCAGGTTGGCAAACGCATGTTTTTTGTCAAACACGCTGGTCAGTCTAAGCTGGCGCCTGTTATTCAGCCCTTGGTGCTGGCACGATTTCTCTTGCGAATCAATGATGACGGACTCAGTTACATCGAAGACTATCATGAGGTCATGACTTTTCCCAAGATTAATAGTGACCTCTTTGTCATGGCCTATGCGACCTATGTGGCAGCTCTTGCAGATGCTAGTTTGCAGGACAATCAGCAGGATGCTCCCTTGTTTGCTTTTTTGCAAAAGACTTTGGAGTTGATGGAAGCAGGCTTGGATTATCAGGTTTTGACCAATATTTTTGAAATTCAAATTTTGACTCGATTTGGAATCAGCCTCAATTTTAATGAGTGTGTCTTCTGCCATCGGGTTGGTCAGGCTTTTGACTTTTCTTTCAAATATGGAGCCTGCCTCTGTCCAGAGCATTATCATGAGGATAAGAGACGTTGTCATCTCAATCCCAATATCCCCTATCTGCTCAATCAATTTCAAGCTATTGATTTTGAGACTTTGGAGACCATTTCGCTCAAGCCTGGAATCAAGCAAGAGCTACGCCAATTTATGGATCAATTATATGAAGAGTACGTTGGGATTCACCTAAAATCAAAGAAATTTATTGATTCCCTAGCAGACTGGGGACAATTACTAAAAGAGGAAAAGAAATGAAAAAAATCGCAGTAGATGCCATGGGGGGCGATTACGCACCTCAGGCCATTGTTGAGGGTGTCAATCAAGCCCTATCTGACTTTTCAGATATCGAGGTTCAACTTTACGGAGATGAAGCTAAAATCAAGCAATATCTGACAGCGACAGAGCGCGTCAGCATTATCCATACGGATGAGAAGATTGATTCGGATGATGAACCTACGAGAGCTATTAGGAATAAGAAAAATGCCAGTATGGTATTGGCAGCCAAGGCTGTCAAAGATGGTGAAGCAGACGCTGTCCTTTCGGCTGGGAATACAGGTGCCTTGTTGGCTGCTGGATTCTTCATCGTGGGTCGTATCAAGAATATCGACCGTCCTGGGCTTATGTCGACTTTGCCGACTGTAGATGGGAAGGGATTTGACATGCTAGACCTCGGTGCCAATGCGGAAAATACAGCCCAGCACCTCCATCAATACGCGGTTCTAGGATCCTTCTATGCTAAAAATGTTCGTGGCATTGCGCAACCACGTGTTGGCTTGCTCAATAACGGAACAGAGAGTAGCAAGGGCGATCCGCTTCGTAAGGAAACTTATGAATTACTAGTGGCTGATGAAAGTTTGAACTTTATCGGAAATGTGGAAGCGCGTGATTTGATGAATGGCGTTGCAGATGTTGTTGTGGCAGATGGTTTCACGGGAAACGCTGTGCTCAAATCCATCGAAGGGACAGCTATGGGAATCATGGGCTTGCTCAAGACAGCTATTACAGGTGGTGGTCTTCGAGCGAAACTAGGTGCCCTCCTTCTCAAGGACAGCCTCAGAGGTTTGAAAAAACAGCTCAATTATTCAGATGTTGGTGGAGCGGTCTTGTTTGGTGTTAAGGCACCTGTTGTCAAGACTCATGGCTCAAGCGATGCCAAGGCTGTTTATAGTACGATTCGCCAGATTCGTACCATGCTAGAAACAGACGTAGTTGCCCAGACTGCGCGTGAATTTTCAGGAGAATAAAAGAGATGACAGAAAAAGAAATTTTTGACCGTATTGTGACCATTATCCAAGAGCGACAGGGAGAGGACTTTGTCGTGACAGAATCCTTGAGTCTGAAAGACGATTTGGATGCGGATTCTGTTGACTTGATGGAGTTTATCTTGACTCTGGAAGATGAATTTAGTATCGAAATCAGCGATGAAGAAATTGACCAACTCCAAAACGTAGGAGATGTGGTTAAAATCATTCAAGGAAAATAGCAATCGGAGTTCCAAGTCAACGGAAGTAGATGGTTTTTAGAAATGAGAAATATCGGACAAGCTGGAAAAATCTTGGCTGACAGTGGTTATCAAGGGCTCATGAAGATATATCCTCAAGCACAAACTCCACGTAAATCCAGCAAACTCAAGCCGCTAACAGCTGAAGATAAAGCCTATAACCATGCGCTATCTAAGGAGAGAAGCAAGGTTGAGAACATCTTTGCCAAAGTAAAAACGTTTAAAATGTTTTCAACAACCTATCGAAATCATCGTAAACGCTTCGGATTACGAATGAATTTGATTGCTGGTATTATCAATCATGAACTAGGATTCTAGTTTTGCAGGAAGTCTAATAGTAAAAAAGTGATTAGAAAACATCTTTTTTAAAAATAGAGATGATTTTGAAACAAAAAAGCTAATTCAAGACGTTTCGATGCCAATTCAAGATTTGGATGAAAAAAATTAATAGATACTGTTATACTAAACTTGTCAAGTTTGTAACAAGACAAATATTAAAAATAAAAAAGAGGTATTCGTTATGAATACAAAAACGATGTCACAATTTGAAATTATGGATACTGAGATGCTTGCTTGCGTTGAAGGTGGCGGATGCAATTGGGGAGATTTTGCCAAAGCAGGTGTTGGAGGAGGAGCAGCACGAGGTCTTCAGCTAGGAATTAAAACAAGAACATGGCAAGGTGCAGCAACTGGTGCTGTGGGAGGAGCTATACTTGGAGGTGTGGCCTATGCAGCGACATGTTGGTGGTAATTATGGATTTTAAAAGTTTTATTATTGGTTTAGTAGTTGGTATATTTGGTCCTTATATGGATGATTTAATTAGAAAAAAATTTTTAAAGTCTTCGGAGAAGAAAACAGAAAAATCTGTTAAAAAATAATCAAAACTATAAATGATGAATCTGAATCAAAATTATTTTGCGCATGTAAATAGGAGTCTTATAGTAACGAGTCAAAAAAGGAGTAACTATGAATCGTAATTTAGAACGGTGTTATCTATTCTGACTAGGAATAGATCATACCAGAGGTGGCTTAGAAATAGCGGGGACATTAGAAATTGAAGGAACTTTAAATAGGATGTCGTAAATGTTGCTATCAATGATTTATTTGTCCCAAGCTTGCCTAGGGTGTCAGTAAAAAATCATTTTCCTTTCATATCATATTTTTAGTAGGTAGGATGTTTGTTCTGTCTATTTTTTGCCAAAAAAAGTGCAGTCGAAGTGTTTATTTGGAGTTTTATATATATTTTCGATAAAATAGGTGTAGAAATTAGGAAAGTTGAAGAAAAGAAATGAAGAAGGTTTTAAAATATTTTTTAGTATTTGTTTTTCTATTTTTGATGAATATTTTCATCTTTAAGATACTAGCAACCCTGGGATTTCAGCTGATAATGAGTGAAAAGAGTTATATTGTTCTACCGCTGTTTTCGCTTATCGTTTTATATATGATTGACAAAAGAATTAGGAAGAAAAAGAAATCTTTGTAATCAACTTAAGGAGTATTACTATGGATGAGTTGAAACGTGAAATTGGTTATAAAATCAAAACTATTAGGCGATCTTGTGGAAAAACTCAGATAGATATTTGTGGTGATGAATCAGAGTTGACGATTCGTCAGCTAGCACGTATTGAAAATGGGCAAGCTTTAGCAACACTTCCTAAATTATTATTGATTGCGGATAAACTTGGAGTATCATTACAGAATATTGTGGATGTTAAGGTTATAGAGATTCCAAAAGGATTCCTAAAACTCAAAGATGAGCTGATTCATTCTCAAACCTACGCTGATAAGGGAAGAATCGAACGAAAAGAAGCTATACTTGAGGAAATATATGAAAACTATTATGAGAATTTGCCTGAGGAAGAGCAGTTAATTGTGGATGTGACACAAGCTCGTTTTGATATTTATGGTAGTTCAGATGTGACCTACGGTTTAGGGTTAGTGGAAGAATATTTCCAGCAGTTATTAAAAAAGAAATATTTTTCTGTAAATGATTTGTTGATTATTGAATTGTATTTCTTTTGTTGTGCTATGGGATTAGAAGATAAAGAACATTTTGAGGAGTTAGCTCAAAAAGTATTGCTATGTTCAGAATATGAAGATAAGGCTAGCCTAGTTCAAATGGAAAAAGTTCTTCTGAGCCTATTTATCCAAATTCAGACAGAAGATAGTCTGATATATATTCAAACATTTGAGAAAATTATTGCTAAAACAAGACATGTTTTTTACCGACCTCATCTATTTTTGCTAAAGGCAAAATATGCTTTATTTGTAGACAAGAATATTTTAGAGGCAGAAAGTTTCTATGAAAAGGCGATTTCTCTAGCAGAATTGCTAGACGATCAGGTATTAGTTCAGAGAATTTTAGCAGAAAAACAGATAGATTTCCCAACAACCTGACTTCTAAGTCATGTTGTTTTTTTCATGTTTTTGCTACACTAAACCTATAAAGAAAACGTTCTCAAAAAGAAAGGAAGTTTATTATGGTTGGAACGTTATTTGTCCTTTTAAGTATAGGAATTTGGTTCTATCTATAATATCGGGTAGAGATTAATGGAACAAGGTATTCTTATATTGGATTAAAGGAATGTTTTAATAGGTTTCCTACATTAGTATAGAGGATGAAACTCAATTTTCAATGATATAGAAGAGTTATTTGGAGATTGTGAGGGTTGAGTATGTTTATTTATGATGTAGGAAGTGTAAACTAAAAAGGAGGTAGTAATCGTATAAAAGTTAAATAGACATTATCTTTTATTGAGTCTTAGTGATATAAAAGTAATTTGATAATCTAGGAAAATGTAGTAGTAATTTATTTATTATAGATATGTTAATAAAAGTAGTATAAAATATAGACGAACATTTGAAGAGAGTTAGGAATACAACATGTGCGAATTAACTCTCAATAAAACATACATAATATACAAAAGGAGTACACTAAAATGAAATCTAAAAGAATGGAATTTCATAATAAATTTCTTATTGTTTCAGCAATGTTAGCAGTCATTAGTTGGTTAAGCTTAGGTGTTGTTTCTTTTCCTATGTTGGCTGGGACATTAGGAATTTCGACAAAAGCTGCTGCTACTGTAGTCAATTTGATTAGTGCTTATAGTACAGTTACAGCAGTAATTTCAATTGTAGGTGCAATCACAGGAGTAGGTTCTATTGGTTCGGGTATTGCAGCAACAGTTCTTTATATATTGAAAAAGAAAGGTGCTGCTAAAGCAGCTCTATGGTAGAACTAGATGAAAATACTTTCTAAAAAAGAATGTGAAAGTATTTTAGGTTATCTTAATTTTATTGGGATAACCCTTTTGTTTTTTGTTATCATAAGTTTGTCAATCTATTTTAAAAGCTATCTTCCTTTTCAAGGGAAATTATTTTTACTTTTTTTGGTAGTAGATTACGCTACTTTGAATCGTTATAATATGAAACTGCCTATCCAAAGTAAAAAAATAAATACTTTCTATATAAGGAAAAACTATATTTTTCTCTATCTTCTTGCCATTGTCAAGAAATATTATTCTTTCCAAATTTTACAATCATTCATTTATTTATTTATTTTGTATTTTCTAGATATTATTGGATATTTTTATTTATCCATTACTCTTTGTTTGATAGCTATTCAAATTATTTCTTTAATTCTACCTAGTTTGTTTTCAATTATAAGTAAATTGTTCTTATTTTTATCTATAGGACTATTGTCTATAGAACAAGGACAAGTTGTAATTTATGTCATACTACTCAATTATTTTATTTTAGTCATGGGGATATTAGATAATCATGCGAGTAATTTCTATTTTAAAAGCAGTCGAATGAGTCAAAAAAGATTTCGTAGCAGTCTATTTATATTGCTTCGTTTTTGTTGGTTAAATAAAGGGTTAACTTTTTCTTTTATTTTGATTAGTATTCTTCTTTCCTATCTATTTTGGTATATGATGACGATGTTATCAATTGATGACACAAAAATACCAATATTATTTCTTTATACCTCAATATATATTACATTAATGGAGGCAATAATAGGGAATCATAAATCCTCAATTGGGGTAGATCTAGCTTTACTTCAATTATCTGCTCTTAATCATTCTAAAATGAATTTCTTTTTTAAGAATGCACAACTAATGATGTTGACGCATTTAATCTCTTTCTTACAATTTTCATTGTTGTTATGTTTGATTCCGGTGACAAGTTATAGTAATGATATAAAAAGTATTTTGTTGAATTTGTTATTGATTCCATTCAATTATTTTATAGCCTATGTCTATTATAAGAAAGCTCTATTTTTAATTAAAGGTACAGTTAGTTTATTGAGATGGAGTTTTCTGGTTTTATATTGTTTTCTGATAATATTTGTAATTTTAGTAGGGGGCATTAGATGAGAAAAAGTGGTTTTCTGATTTACTATGTGTTATTTTGTATAGTCTGTTTTTTACTAGGTTTACTTTTAAGCTTTATATTAAAAAATGAGACTTTTGCTACTATACCTCCGAAACTGGAATTACAATTTACATTGACAGTTTTACAGGCAAATTCTACAAATTTTTTGCTATATCTATTCTGTTTTCCGATTTCGCCCTTATTGCAACTTTTTGATTTGCTATCTTTAGGAATACAATTGGGTATATCTGGTCAGATGATTGGAATAGTAGCTACAATAAAAGGAATATTACCTCATGCTCTTATTGAAATACCGAATTTTATTTGGTATCAAGGTATGAGTCAGTATCTTTTATACCGATTATTGAAGGATAGGGGAATTAAAAATATACTTATTTATATAAAAAGTAATTTAAAATGGTATATCATTTCTTATCTTTTATTAATTTTAGCAGCGTTGATAGAGGGAATTAAATTATGAAAATTGAAAATGAATCTAAAAGTTATGATAAATGTATATTGAAAAATATATCACTAGAGATTGATAAGGGAATTTACAGAGTTGAAGGAGAGAATGGTTCAGGAAAGAGCACCCTTCTACAACTTTTAGCTGGGCTAGAGACTTTTGATAGTGGTTTAAAGAATTGTGTCTCCAAAGATGTACTATACCTTGATACCAATCAGCTTGGGGTTGTTCCATTTACTATAGAAGAAAATTTGCAGTTGTTGTGTGATTCTTTTCAAATCCATCTATCATTTGAGGATAAAGAACAAATTAATACTTTTTTTGATAATAAAATCGGAGATAACTATATGACAGCATCTACTGGAACAAAATTCAAATTAGGCTTATCCTTAATTTTTGCTAAAAATTGGGATTATATTTTTATTGATGAGACTTTATCAACAGTGGATGCAAGAAGTATTGATATGATTGCTAAACGCTTAATTTCCATGAAAGAAAGCTCTACTATTATATATGTATCTCATAATTTATTGAATCAAGAATTGATTAGCAAATCTCAAAGGATTTTAATAGAGGAAGGACGGGTTTATGAAATTTCAAACAAATAATAGTTTATACAAATTAATGAATCTGATTATTTATCTTTTTCTTTTATATTTGTTTATTGATTTACTGATGAAGTCGGGAATTTTAGATGAACAAATTGATAAATTATCTGAACTATCTAATCTTTTTACAATTAAAATAGAAACAATATTGACAGTGATTTCTGTTGTTTTCACATTTATAGCAACTCTTATTGAATATGGATTTTCTCTCTTTCTGATTACATTATTTTTTGATAAGAATAAGAGGAACTTTGGAGATATTCTTTTATCTAAAAATATAACCTTAAGTTTTAGCATTTTACTTTGTTATTTATTTAATCCATCGGATATAAAGTTTGCCTATTTCAGCGTATTGACAGTATTACTAATTGGGATAACAAATTATGCGAGATTTAAAAATTTAAGATTGACAGTAGTGTTTTCTGTACCATTTTTATTTAATGCTATAATGTCTATTATAAATAGTTTTTAGAAATACTAAAATTTTTTTCTTTACTTAATAATGATATGAAATCATTTCGGTTTTGTTAACTTGTAATTCTTATATTTTCTAGGTAGAACGTTTGTTCTGCCTATTTTTTTATCCAAAAAGTGCAGTTGGGAGGGAGATAGGCTCATTTGGGAAGGAAGTCCAGTTTTTGTTTAGTGATTGGGGTAAGATAGTTGTTATCAGATGAGTTTATACTCTTCGAAAATCAAATTCAAACCACGTCAACGTCGCCTTGCCGTATATATGTGACTGACTTCGTCAGTCCTATCTACAACCTCAAAACAGTGTTTTGAGCAGCCTGCGGCTAGTTTCCTAGTTTGCTCTTTGATTTTCATTGAGTATTAGGGAAAAGGAGATGAATATGAAATTTGGGAAACGTCACTATCGTCCGCAAGTGGATCAGATGGACTGCGGTGTAGCTTCATTAGCCATGGTTTTTGGCTACTATGGTAGTTATTATTTTTTGGCTCACTTGCGAGAATTGGCTAAGACGACCATGGATGGGACGACGGCTTTGGGCTTGGTCAAGGTGGCAGAGGAGATTGGTTTTGAGACGCGAGCCATTAAGGCGGATATGACGCTTTTTGACTTGCCGGATTTGACTTTTCCTTTTGTTGCCCATGTGCTTAAGGAAGGGAAATTGCTCCACTACTATGTGGTGACTGGGCAGGATAAGGATAGCATTCATATTGCCGATCCAGATCCCGGGGTGAAGTTGACTAAACTGCCACGTGAGCGTTTTGAGGAAGAATGGACAGGAGTGACTCTTTTTATGGCACCTAGTCCAGACTATAAGCCTCATAAGGAACAAAAAAATGGTCTGCTCTCTTTTATCCCTATATTAGTGAAGCAGCGTGGCTTGATTGCCAATATCGTTTTGGCAACACTCTTGGTAACCGTGATTAACATTGTGGGTTCTTATTATCTGCAGTCTATCATTGATACCTATGTGCCAGATCAGATGCGTTCGACACTAGGGATTATTTCTATTGGGCTAGTCATCGTCTACATCCTCCAGCAAATCTTGTCTTACGCTCAGGAGTATCTCTTGCTTGTTTTGGGGCAACGCTTGTCGATTGACGTGATTTTGTCCTATATCAAGCATGTTTTTCACCTCCCTATGTCCTTCTTTGCGACACGCAGGACAGGGGAGATCGTGTCTCGTTTTACAGATGCTAACAGTATCATCGATGCGCTGGCTTCGACCATCCTTTCGATTTTCCTAGATGTGTCAACGGTTGTCATTATTTCCCTTGTTCTATTTTCACAAAATACCAATCTCTTTTTCATGACTTTATTGGCGCTTCCTATCTACACAGTGATTATCTTTGCCTTTATGAAGCCGTTTGAAAAGATGAATCGGGATACCATGGAAGCCAATGCGGTTCTGTCTTCTTCTATCATTGAGGACATCAACGGTATTGAGACTATCAAGTCCTTGACCAGTGAAAGTCAGCGTTACCAAAAAATTGACAAGGAATTTGTGGATTATCTGAAGAAATCCTTTACCTATAGTCGAGCAGAGAGTCAGCAAAAGGCTCTGAAAAAGGTTGCCCATCTCTTGCTTAATGTCGGCATTCTCTGGATGGGGGCTGTTCTGGTCATGGATGGCAAGATGAGTTTGGGGCAGTTGATTACCTATAATACCTTGCTGGTTTACTTTACCAATCCTTTGGAAAATATCATCAATCTGCAAACCAAGCTTCAGACAGCGCAGGTTGCCAATAACCGTCTAAATGAAGTGTATCTAGTAGCTTCTGAGTTTGAGGAGAAGAAAACAGTTGAGGATTTGAGCTTGATGAAGGGAGATATGACCTTCAAGCAGGTTCATTACAAGTATGGCTATGGTCGAGACGTCTTGTCGGATATCAATTTAACCGTTCCCCAAGGGTCTAAGGTGGCTTTTGTGGGGATTTCAGGGTCAGGTAAGACGACTTTGGCCAAGATGATGGTTAATTTTTACGACCCAAGTCAAGGGGAGATTAGTCTGGGTGGTGTCAATCTCAATCAGATTGATAAAAAAGCCCTGCGCCAGTACATCAACTATCTGCCTCAACAGCCCTATGTCTTTAACGGAACGATTTTGGAGAATCTTCTTTTGGGAGCCAAGGAGGGGACGACACAGGAAGATATCTTACGGGCGGTCGAATTGGCAGAGATTCGAGAGGATATCGAGCGCATGCCACTGAATTACCAGACAGAATTGACTTCGGATGGGGCAGGGATTTCAGGTGGTCAACGTCAGAGAATCGCTTTGGCGCGTGCTCTCTTGACAGATGCGCCGGTCTTGATTTTGGATGAGGCGACTAGCAGTTTGGATATTTTGACAGAGAAGCGGATTGTCGATAATCTCATGGCTTTGGACAAGACCTTGATTTTCATTGCTCACCGCTTGACTATTGCTGAGCGGACAGAGAAGGTAGTTGTCTTGGATCAGGGCAAGATTGTCGAAGAAGGAAAGCATGCTGATTTGCTTGCACAGGGTGGCTTTTACGCCCATTTGGTCAATAGCTAGAAAGAGGAGAGGATGAAACCAGAATTTTTAGAAAGTGCGGAGTTTTATAATCGTCGTTACCATAATTTTTCCAGTAGTGTGATTGTACCCATGGCCCTTCTGCTTGTGTTTTTACTTGGCTTTGCAACTGTTGCAGAGAAGGAGATGAGTTTGTCCACTAGAGCTACTGTCGAACCCAGTCGTATCCTTGCAAATATCCAGTCAACTAGCAACAATCGTATTCTTGTCAATCATTTGGAAGAAAATAAGCTGGTTAAGAAGGGGGATCTTTTGGTTCAATACCAAGAAGGGGCAGAGGGTGTCCAAGCGGAGTCCTATGCCAGTCAGTTGGACATGCTAAAGGATCAAAAAAAGCAATTGGAGTATCTGCAAAAGAGCCTGCAAGAAGGGGAGAACCACTTTCCAGAGGAGGATAAGTTTGGCTACCAAGCCACCTTTCGCGACTACATCAGTCAAGCAGGCAGTCTTAGGGCTAGTACATCGCAACAAAATGAGACCATCGCGTCCCAGAATGCAGCAGCTAGCCAAACCCAATCCGAAATCGGCAACCTCATCAGTCAAACAGAGGCTAAAATTCGCGATTACCAGACAGCTAAGTCAGCTATTGAAACAGGTGCTTCCTTGGCCGGTCAGAATCTAGCCTACTCTCTTTACCAGTCCTACAAGTCTCAGGGCGAGGAAAATCCCCAAACTAAGGTTCAGGCAGTTGCACAGGTTGAAGCACAGATTTCTCAGTTAGAATCTAGTCTTGCTACTTACCGTGTCCAGTATGCAGGTTCAGGTACCCAGCAAGCCTATGCGTCAGGGTTAAGCAGTCAATTGGAATCCCTTAAATCCCAACACTTGGCAAAGGTTGGTCAGGAATTGACCCTTCTAGCCCAGAAAATCTTGGAGGCAGAGTCAGGTAAGAAGGTACAGGGAAATCTTTTAGACAAGGGGAAAATTACGGCGAGTGAGGATGGGGTGCTTCATCTTAATCCTGAGACCAGTGATTCTAGCATGGTTGCAGAAGGTGCCCTACTAGCCCAACTTTATCCATCTTTGGAAAGAGAAGGGAAAGCCAAACTCACAGCTTATCTAAGTTCAAAAGATGTAGCAAGAATCAAGGTCGGTGATTCTGTTCGCTATACTACGACTCATGATGCCGGGAATCAACTTTTCCTAGATTCTACTATTACAAGTATTGATGCGACAGCTACTAAGACTGAGAAAGGGAATTTCTTTAAAATTGAGGCGGAGACTAATCTAACTTCGGAGCAGGCTGAAAAACTTAGGTATGGGGTGGAAGGCCGTTTACAGATGATTACGGGCAAGAAAAGTTATCTACGTTATTATTTGGATCAATTTTTGAACAAAGAGTAATGTTCGTGTTTTTAGAGTTAAATAATTTTTAAACTGTGAGAAAGATTCTTCTTGCAGTTTTTTCTTTACAATTTTTGAAAAATATCTACTATTTATTCGGTTAAATTCTTGTGTTTTTTGGTTTTTTGTGGTAAAATGTGCTCAAGTAATACGAAAGGCGAACTTTAAAATGTCAAAACAATTGATCTATTCGGGAAAAGCTAAAGATATCTATACAACTGAGGATGAAAATCTTATTATTTCAACTTACAAGGACCAGGCGACTGCTTTCAATGGTGTCAAGAAGGAGCAGGTTGCAGGTAAGGGAGTCTTGAATAATCAGATCTCATCTTTTATTTTTGAGAAATTAAATGCGGCTGGTGTGGCGACTCACTTTGTGGAGAAACTTTCAGACACGGAACAACTCAATAAAAAAGTTAAGATTATTCCTTTGGAAGTCGTGCTCCGCAACTATACTGCTGGTTCCTTTTCAAAACGTTTTGGTGTGGATGAGGGAATCGCCTTGGAGACTCCGATTGTCGAATTTTACTACAAAAATGATGATTTGGATGATCCATTTATCAATGATGAACATGTGAAATTCCTACAGATTGCGGATGACCAGCAGATTGCCTACTTGAAGGAAGAAACGCGTCGTATCAATGAACTATTGAAAGTCTGGTTTGCTGAGATTGGGCTTAAATTGATTGACTTTAAGCTAGAGTTCGGTTTTGACAAGGATGGCAAGATTATCTTGGCAGACGAATTTTCACCAGATAACTGCCGCTTGTGGGATGCTGATGGCAACCACATGGATAAGGATGTTTTCCGTAGAGGATTGGGAGAACTAACCGACGTTTATGAGATTGTTTGGGAAAAGTTGCAGGAATTGAAATAATCTGTTTGCAATGGAAAACCTTCGTCTCTCAACTAAAAGGACTCAGGCTGAAAAGGTCCCCCAGACCTTTTCACTCTGTAGAGAACTAGGTGAACTAACCGATGTTTACGAAATTGTCTGGGAAAAGTTGCAGGGTTTAAAATAACAACCTCAAGGCTGTTTGGGAATATTGCAAGAGCTGAAATAAAGGAATAAGAATTGATGGATAAACGTATTTTTGTTGAAAAAAAGGCTGATTTTCAGGTCAAGTCAGAGAGTTTGGTTAGAGAGCTCCAGCACAACTTGGGACTGTCAAGCTTGAAAAGTATTCGTATTGTGCAAGTATATGATGTATTTGACTTGGCTGAGGACTTGTTTGCACCTGCAGAGAAGCACATTTTCTCTGAGCAGGTAACCGACCATGTTTTAGATGAAGTATCTGTGCAGGCGGATCTTGCTAACTATGCTTTCTTTGCCATTGAAAGTCTGCCAGGGCAGTTTGACCAGCGTGCAGCTTCGTCACAGGAAGCCTTGCTTTTGTTGGGAAGTTCGAGTGACGTGACAGTCAACACAGCCCAACTTTACTTGGTGAATAAAGATATTGATGCGACTGAGTTGGAAGCTGTCAAAAACTACCTGCTCAATCCAGTTGATTCTCGTTTCAAGGATATCACGATAGGGATTGCCAAGCAGGAGTTTTCAGAGTCAGACAAGACCATTCCAAAATTGCCTTTCTTTGAAAGCTATACAGCAGAAGACTTTGCTCGCTACAAGGCCGAACAAGGGATGGCCATGGAAGTGGATGATTTGCTCTTTATCCAAGACTACTTTAAGTCAATCGGGCGCGTGCCAACTGAGACTGAACTCAAGGTTTTGGACACTTACTGGTCTGACCACTGCCGTCATACGACTTTTGAGACAGAGTTGAAACACATCGACTTTTCAGCTTCTAAATTTCAAAAGCAATTGCAGTCAACCTATGACAAGTATATTGCCATGCGCGAGGAATTAGGTCGGTCTGAAAAACCACAAACCTTGATGGATATGGCGACTATTTTCGGTCGTTATGAGCGTGCTAATGGACGATTGGATGATATGGAAGTCTCTGACGAAATCAATGCCTGCTCAGTTGAAATTGAAGTGGACGTTGATGGTGTCAAGGAACCTTGGCTCCTCATGTTTAAAAACGAAACCCACAACCATCCAACAGAAATTGAGCCATTTGGTGGAGCGGCTACCTGTATCGGTGGAGCTATTCGTGATCCGTTGTCAGGCCGTTCCTATGTTTACCAAGCCATGCGTATTTCAGGTGCTGGTGATATTACAGCACCGATTTCGGAAACTCGTGCTGGGAAATTGCCACAACAAGTCATTTCTAAAACAGCAACTCATGGTTATTCTTCATATGGTAACCAGATTGGGCTTGCCACAACCTACGTTCGTGAATACTTCCACCCAGGCTTTGTAGCTAAACGTATGGAACTTGGTGCCGTTGTTGGTGCGGCTCCCAAGGGCAATGTTGTCCGTGAAAAACCTGAAGCAGGTGATGTGATCATCCTTCTCGGAGGTAAAACAGGTCGTGATGGTGTCGGTGGTGCGACGGGCTCTTCTAAGGTTCAAACAGTTGAGTCTGTAGAGACTGCTGGTGCTGAGGTTCAAAAAGGAAATGCCATCGAAGAACGCAAGATTCAGCGCCTCTTCCGTAATGGCAATGTCACTCGTCTGATCAAGAAGTCCAATGACTTTGGGGCAGGCGGTGTCTGTGTGGCTATCGGTGAATTGGCAGACGGTCTTGAAATCGACCTCAACAAGGTGCCTCTTAAATACCAGGGCTTGAATGGTACAGAAATTGCCATCTCTGAATCACAAGAACGAATGGCGGTCGTGGTTCGTCCTGAAGATGTGGATACCTTCGTTGCCGAATGTAACAAAGAAAATATTGATGCTGTTGTGGTGGCGACAGTAACTGAAAAACCAAATCTTGTCATGCACTGGAATGGTGAGACAATCGTTGACTTGGAGCGTCGTTTCCTTGACACCAATGGTGTGCGCGTGGTTGTCGATGCCAAAGTTGTGGACAAGGATGTCAAACTCCCAGAAGAGCGTCAAACATCTGCTGAAACACTGGAATCAGATACCCTTACGGTTCTATCTGACCTCAACCATGCAAGTCAAAAAGGATTACAGACTATCTTTGACTGCTCTGTTGGACGCTCAACGGTTAATCACCCACTTGGTGGTCGTTACCAACTCACACCAACTGAGGCATCTGTGCAGAAATTGCCAGTTCAACACGGTGTGACTCATACTGCGTCGGTCATTGCTCAAGGTTTCAACCCATATGTAGCTGAATGGTCTCCATACCACGGTGCTGCTTATGCGGTTATCGAAGCAACTGCTCGTTTGGTGGCTGCTGGTGCCAACTGGTCCAAGGCTCGTTTCTCTTACCAAGAGTATTTCGAGCGTATGGATAAACAAGCAGAGCGTTTCGGTCAGCCAGTAGCTGCTCTTCTAGGTTCTATTGAAGCACAAATTCAGCTTGGCTTGCCATCTATCGGTGGTAAGGACTCCATGTCTGGTACCTTTGAAGAATTGACCGTTCCGCCAACCTTGGTTGCCTTTGGGGTGACGACGGCAGATAGCCGTAAGGTGCTCTCTCCAGAATTTAAAGCTGTTGGGGAAAATATCTACTACATCCCAGGTCAAGCCCTCTCTGCAGAGATTGATTTTGACTTGATTAAGAAAAATTTTACTCAGTTTGAAGCCATCCAAGCTGACCATAAAGTGACATCTGCATCAGCTGTCAAATACGGTGGTGTAGTTGAAAGTTTGGCTCTTGCTACCTTTGGAAACTATATTGGTGCAGAGGTGACCTTGCCTGAACTTAAAACAGCTTTGACAGCTCAATTAGGCGGCTTTGTCTTCACATCTCCTGAAGAAATTGCTGGAGTAGAGAAGGTTGGACAAACGAAAGCAGACTTTACACTGACTGTCAACGGTGTGAAGCTAGATGGACACAAGCTTGACAGTGCATTTCAAGGGACATTGGAAGAAGTTTACCCAACAGAATTTACCCAAGCGAAAGAACTAGAAGAAGTACCAGCTGTGGCATCAGATGTTGTGATTAAAGCCAAAGAAAAGGTTGAAAAACCTGTGGTTTACATCCCAGTCTTTCCAGGAACCAACTCAGAATATGATTCAGCTAAGGCCTTCGAAAAAGAAGGTGCAGAGGTCAATTTGGTGCCATTCGTGACCTTGAATGAAGAAGCTATTGTCAAGTCAGTTGAAACTATGGTTGACAATATCGACAAGACTAATATTCTCTTCTTTGCTGGTGGATTCTCGGCTGCGGATGAACCAGATGGTTCAGCTAAGTTTATCGTCAATATCCTGCTTAATGAAAAAGTGCATGTGGCTATTGATAGCTTTATCGCCCGTGGTGGTTTGATTATCGGTATTTGTAATGGATTCCAAGCCTTAGTCAAATCGGGTCTCCTACCCTACGGAAACTTTGAAGCTGCTAACAGTACTAGCCCAACTCTCTTCTACAATGATGCCAACCAACACGTGGCCAAGATGGTGGAAACTCGCATTGCCAATACCAACTCACCATGGTTGGCTGGTGTGCAAGTGGGCGATATCCACGCTATTCCTGTTTCGCACGGTGAAGGGAAGTTTGTCGTGACGGCTGAGGAATTTGCAGAGCTCCGTGACAATGGACAAATTTTCAGCCAATACGTTGACTTTAACGGTAAACCAAGTATGGATTCTAAGTACAATCCGAATGGTTCTGTCCATGCCATCGAAGGAATTACCAGCAAGAATGGTCAAATCATCGGTAAGATGGGCCATTCAGAACGTTATGAGGACGGTCTTTTCCAAAATATCCCAGGCAATAAAGACCAGCACCTGTTCGCGTCAGCGGTTAAACATTTCACTGGAAAATAAGACTTACAGATTTTCTAATAGATAGTATCAGTAATGTAAAAGTCATGTAAATCTAGCTCTTGATGATTACAAATAAAAATTAGGTATAAAAAATGACATACGAAGTAAAATCTCTTAATGAAGAATGTGGTGTTTTCGGTATTTGGGGACATCCAGATGCTGCTAAGTTGACCTATTTTGGACTCCACAGTCTTCAACACCGTGGTCAGGAGGGGGCAGGAATCCTCTCCAATGATCAAGGACAACTGAAGCGCCATCGTGACATGGGGCTTTTATCAGAAGTTTTCAGAAATCCAGCTAATTTGGATAAATTGACAGGAGCTGGTGCGATTGGGCATGTGCGTTATGCGACTGCTGGCGAAGCTTCTGTTGATAACATCCAACCCTTCCTCTTCCGTTTTCACGATATGCAGTTTGGTTTGGCTCATAATGGAAATCTGACCAATGCAGCCTCTCTCAAGAAAGAACTGGAACAAAGAGGAGCAATTTTCAGCGCGACTTCGGACTCTGAAATCTTGGCTCACCTCATTCGTCGCAGTCATAATCCTAGCCTGATGGGCAAAATCAAGGAAGCGCTCAGCCTTGTCAAAGGTGGTTTTGCCTATATCTTGCTGTTTGAGGACAAGTTGATTGCGGCTCTTGACCCTAATGGCTTCCGTCCGCTTTCTATCGGGAAAATGGCCAACGGAGCAGTAGTCGTTTCCTCTGAAACCTGTGCTTTTGAGGTCATTGGTGCTGAATGGATTCGTGATTTGAAGCCAGGTGAGATTGTGATCATTGATGACGAGGGCATTCAGTATGACAGCTATACAGATGATACCCAGTTGGCGATTTGTTCTATGGAGTATATCTACTTTGCCCGCCCTGATTCTAATATCCACGGTGTCAATGTCCATACGGCACGTAAGAGAATGGGAGCGCAATTGGCGCGAGAATTTAAGCATGAGGCAGATATTGTAGTTGGTGTGCCCAATTCTTCCCTAAGCGCGGCTATGGGATTTGCGGAAGAATCAGGCTTACCAAATGAAATGGGTCTGATCAAAAACCAATACACCCAGCGAACTTTTATCCAACCGACTCAAGAATTGCGGGAGCAAGGAGTGCGGATGAAACTGTCTGCTGTTTCGGGTGTTGTCAAAGGCAAACGTGTGGTCATGGTGGATGATTCCATTGTACGTGGAACAACCTCTCGTCGTATCGTTCAGCTCTTGAAAGAAGCGGGTGCGACTGAGGTTCACGTTGCCATTGGAAGTCCTGCACTAGCGTATCCATGTTTCTACGGGATTGATATCCAGACCCGTCAGGAGCTGATTGCAGCCAATCATACGGTCGAAGAAACTCGCCAAATCATTGGTGCGGACAGTCTGACTTATCTTTCAATTGATAGCTTGATTGAGTCGATTGGTATCGAAACAGATGCGCCGAACGGTGGTCTCTGTGTCGCTTACTTTGACGGTGACTACCCAACGCCTCTCTATGACTACGAAGAAGACTATCGTAGAAGTTTGGAAGAAAAGACCAGTTTTTACAAGTAGGCGACAGATTCTCCATTAAAGAAAAGGAAAAAACAAATGACAAATAAAAATGCATATGCCCAGTCGGGTGTGGATGTTGAAGCGGGTTATGAAGTTGTTGAACGGATTAAAAAGCACGTGGCCCGTACGGAGCGTGCAGGTGTCATGGGAGCTCTTGGTGGCTTTGGTGGTATGTTTGACCTTTCCAAGACTGGGGTTAAAGAACCCGTCTTGATTTCAGGGACTGACGGTGTCGGAACCAAGCTCATGTTGGCTATCAAGTACGACAAGCACGATACCATCGGGCAGGACTGTGTGGCCATGTGTGTCAACGACATCATTGCTGCAGGTGCGGAACCCCTCTATTTTCTCGACTACGTAGCGACAGGGAAGAATGAACCAGCTAAGCTAGAACAAGTGGTTGCTGGTGTGGCAGAAGGTTGTGTGCAGGCTGGTGCTGCCCTCATCGGTGGGGAAACGGCTGAAATGCCGGGCATGTACGGCGAAGACGACTATGACTTGGCTGGTTTTGCGGTCGGTGTGGCTGAAAAATCTCAAATCATTGACGGTTCAAAGGTGGTAGAGGGAGATGTTCTTCTCGGACTTGCTTCAAGTGGGATTCACTCAAATGGTTACTCTTTGGTTCGTCGTGTCTTTGCGGATTACACAGGTGAGGAAGTCCTACCAGAATTGGAAGGCAAGAAACTTAAGGAAGTTCTACTTGAGCCGACTCGTATCTATGTCAAGGCTGTCTTGCCGCTCATCAAAGAAGAGTTGGTCAACGGCATTGCCCACATCACAGGTGGTGGCTTTATCGAAAATGTCCCTCGTATGTTTGCAGATGACCTAGCTGCTGAAATTGATGAAAGCAAAGTTCCAGTGCTTCCAATTTTCAAAGCCCTTGAAAAATATGGTCAGATTAAACACGAAGAAATGTTTGAAATCTTCAATATGGGTGTGGGACTTATGTTGGCGGTCAGCCCTGAAAATGTAGAGCGTGTAAAAGAATTGTTGGATGAAGCAGTCTATGAAATTGGTCGCATCGTCAAGAAAGAAAACGAAAGTGTCATTATCAAATGAAAAAAATAGCGGTTTTTGCCTCTGGTAATGGCTCAAATTTTCAGGTGATTGCCGAAGAATTTCCAGTGGAGTTTGTCTTTTCAGACCATCGTGATGCCTATGTGCTTGAGCGTGCAAAGCAGCTCGGCGTTCTGTCCTATGCTTTTGAACTCAAGGAGTTTGAGAGCAAGACAGACTACGAAGCAGCCCTTGTCGAACTCTTGGAAGAACACCAGATTGACTTGGTTTGCCTAGCAGGCTACATAAAAATCGTTGGACCAACCTTATTGTCGGCTTATGAAGGTCGGATTGTCAACATTCATCCAGCCTACTTGCCAGAATTTCCAGGAGCTCATGGGATTGAGGATGCTTGGAATGCTGGCGTGGGTCAGTCTGGTGTGACCATTCACTGGGTGGATTCGGGTGTGGATACAGGCCAGGTCATCAAACAGGTTCGTGTGCCACGACTAGCTGATGATACCATTGACAGATTTGAAGCTCGCATCCATGAAGCAGAGTACAGGTTGTATCCGGAAGTAGTGAAGGCTCTATTTACAGATTGACTTTTTGATGATTCATATGATATCTTTGATTTTAAATTGGAGTCAGTGTTTGTTGAAGACGGCTTCAAACGGAGGTATTTGTAATGTTAGAATCTAAAAAAACAACTCGATATGTATTTTATGTCTATCTGATGTTATTAACTTGGGGAATCTTATTTAAGTTTGAAACAAATCCTGAATTTATAGCATTTTTCTTAGCTCCAAGGTATATCAATTGGATTCCATTTTCAGAACCACTAATAGTCGATGGAAAAATTGTTTTTGCTGAAATGTTATTTAATCTGATTTCCTTTATTCCATTAGGTGTTTGTTTCCCTTTGATAAAAACTAATTTATCTAGTTTAAGAATAGTCGGGACAGGTTTCTTGATTAGTTTATTGTTTGAGTGCTTACAGTATATTTTAGCAATAGGTATAACAGATATAACGGATTTGACTTTAAATACGCTAGGTGTCTGTGTAGGCTTACTGATTTATCAAATTTTTATAAGAGTGTTCAAAGCACAGACTAGAAAATGGATCAATATCTTAGGTATGCTTAGCCTTGGTTTTGCTTATCTTGTTTTACTGTTACTGCATTTAATTGGTGTTTAACTAATGATTAAAAAGGAGAATATAATGACTAAACGCGTCTTAATCAGCGTCTCAGACAAAGCGGGCATTGTTGAATTTGCCCAAGAACTCAAAAAACTTGGTTGGGAGATTATCTCAACAGGTGGAACTAAGGTTGCCCTTGATAATGCTGGGGTGGATACCATTGCTATCGATGATGTGACTGGTTTCCCAGAAATGATGGACGGTCGTGTGAAGACCCTCCACCCAAATATCCACGGAGGGCTTCTCGCTCGTCGTGACTTGGATAGCCACTTGGAAGCGGCTAAGGACAACAAGATTGAGCTCATTGACCTTGTGGTGGTCAACCTTTACCCATTTAAGGAAACTATCCTTAAACCAGATGTGACTTATGCTGATGCAGTTGAAAATATCGATATTGGTGGGCCATCTATGCTTCGTTCAGCAGCGAAAAATCATGCCAGTGTTACAGTTGTGGTAGATCCTGCTGACTACGCTGTGGTTTTGGACGAATTGGCAGCAAACGGCGAAACCTCTTATGAAACTCGCCAACGTTTAGCAGCCAAAGTATTTCGTCACACAGCGGCTTATGACGCCTTGATTGCAGAATACTTCACAGCTCAAGTGGGTGAAAGCAAGCCTGAAAAACTCACTTTGACTTATGACCTCAAGCAACCAATGCGTTACGGTGAGAATCCTCAACAAGACGCGGACTTTTACCAGAAAGCTTTGCCTACAGATTACTCCATTGCTTCAGCCAAACAGCTCAACGGGAAAGAATTGTCATTTAATAATATCCGTGATGCAGATGCTGCTATCCGTATCATCCGTGACTTCAAAGATAGTCCAACCGTTGTGGCTCTCAAACACATGAATCCATGTGGAATTGGTCAAGCTGATGACATCGAGACTGCTTGGGACTACGCTTATGAGTCTGACCCAGTATCTATCTTTGGTGGGATTGTCGTCCTCAACCGTGAGGTGGATGCTGCGACAGCTGAGAAGATGCACGGCGTTTTCCTCGAAATCATCATTGCACCAAGCTATACGGATGAAGCGCTAGCTATTTTGATCAATAAAAAGAAAAACTTGCGTATCCTTGCCTTGCCATTTAATGCTCAAGAGGCTAGCGAAGTGGAAGCAGAATACACAGGTGTAGTCGGTGGACTTCTCGTGCAAAATCAAGACGTGGTCAAGGAAAGCCCAGCTGACTGGCAAGTGGTGACCAAACGTCAGCCAACTGAGACAGAAGCGACTGCTCTTGAGTTCGCTTGGAAGGCTATCAAGTACGTCAAATCAAATGGTATTATCGTGACCAACGACCACATGACACTTGGTGTTGGTCCAGGTCAAACCAACCGTGTGGCTTCTGTTCGCCTTGCCATTGACCAAGCCAAAGATCGTCTGAACGGGGCGGTCCTTGCTTCAGATGCCTTCTTCCCATTTGCGGATAACGTGGAAGAAATCGCCAAAGCAGGAATTAAGGCCATCATCCAGCCCGGTGGCTCTGTCCGTGACCAAGAATCCATCGAAGCAGCGGATAAATACGGCTTGACTATGGTCTTTACAGGTGTGAGACATTTTAGACATTAAGAAGATAAAAGGGAAGAAAACAGTTTCTTTCCTTTTTTGGCTTAAAATGCTAACTGAAACAAGATTAAAACGAACTTTTTTGATATAATGTTGGTAAATAATTCGCAAAAGAGGTTGAGGAATGAAACTGCTTGTTGTCGGTTCTGGTGGTCGTGAGCATGCGATTGCTAAAAAGTTACTTGAATCAAAAGACGTGGAAAAAGTCTTTGTAGCTCCTGGGAATGATGGGATGACTCTGGATGGTTTGGAATTGGTAAATATCTCTATTTCCGAACATTCTAAATTGATTGACTTCGCAAAGACCAATGATGTTGCTTGGACCTTTATCGGTCCAGATGATGCCCTTGCTGCTGGTATCGTGGATGATTTTAACCAAGCTGGACTTAAGGCCTTTGGTCCGACTAGGGCTGCAGCGGAGCTGGAGTGGTCCAAGGATTTCGCCAAGGAAATCATGGTCAAATACGGCGTTCCGACAGCAACATATGGCACATTTTCAGATTTCGAGGAAGCCAAGGCCTATATCGAAAAGCATGGTGCGCCTATCGTAGTCAAGGCGGATGGCTTGGCACTTGGGAAGGGTGTCGTCGTTGCTGAGACGGTTGAGCAAGCGGTCGAAGCCGCTCATGAGATGCTTTTGGACAATAAATTTGGTGACTCAGGTGCGCGCGTGGTTATTGAGGAATTCCTTGAAGGAGAGGAATTTTCACTCTTTGCCTTTGTCAATGGTGATAAGTTCTACATCATGCCAACGGCTCAGGACCACAAACGTGCCTATGATGGCGACAAAGGGCCTAACACGGGTGGTATGGGTGCCTATGCGCCAGTCCCACACTTACCACAGAGTGTAGTTGATACAGCGGTTGACACCATTGTCAAGCCAGTTCTAGAAGGGGTGATTAAAGAAGGTCGCCCTTATCTGGGAGTTCTTTACGCAGGGCTTATCCTGACAGCTGATGGACCGAAAGTCATTGAGTTCAACGCTCGGTTCGGAGATCCAGAAACTCAGATTATCTTGCCTCGCTTGACCTCTGACTTTGCTCAAAATATCACAGATATCCTGGATAGCAAGGAGCCAAATATCATGTGGACGGACAAGGGTGTGACTCTGGGTGTGGTTGTCGCATCCAAGGGCTACCCGCTAGACTATGAAAGGGGCGTTGAGTTGCCAGCCAAGACAGAAGGCGATGTCATCACCTACTATGCAGGGGCTAAGTTTGCGGAAAATAGCAGAGCACTGCTCTCAAACGGCGGACGAGTTTATATGCTCGTTACCACAGCAGATACCGTCAAAGAAGCCCAAGCCAGCATATACCAAGAACTATACCAACAAAAAATAGAAGGACTCTTCTACCGAACAGATATCGGAAGCAAGGCAATTAAGTAAAGATATAAGAATAACGCGCCGTAGTCGCCAAACACGATAATGGTCGTCGTGGTGAAAAGACCAGAACAGTGAATGTTCTGGTCAGGGGGAAACTTGGAGACCTTAGGCTCAAAGTTTAGGAATGAAACCGAAGGTTTGCTTCCGCCTCCATCACCTAAGACCATTATCAAAAAGAAAAATAAAAATTCACAAAATACGTTAATGATCGTATGGTTTGCGAGCGTTAGCGAGCTAATATAGAACAATCACCGCCGTTGTGAAAGAACGATTGGATGATAATCCAATCGTTCAGGGAAATTGGAAGACCTTGGGTTTCCAATTTAGGCATGAGACACCTTTGGTGGCTGCTGCCGTCCCTCACAAGCTAAGGTGATTGTTGAAAAAGAGGAAAAAGGAGAAGAAATGAAACCAGTAATTTCCATCATCATGGGCTCAAAATCCGACTGGGCAACCATGCAAAAAACAGCAGAAGTCCTAGACCGCTTCGGTGTAGCCTACGAAAAGAAAGTTGTTTCCGCACACCGCACACCAGACCTCATGTTCAAACATGCAGAAGAAGCCCGTAGCCGTGGCATCAAGATCATCATCGCAGGTGCTGGTGGCGCAGCCCATTTGCCAGGTATGGTCGCTGCCAAAACAACCCTTCCAGTCATTGGTGTACCTGTCAAGTCTCGTGCTCTTAGTGGAGTGGATTCACTCTATTCTATCGTTCAGATGCCGGGTGGGGTGCCTGTTGCGACCATGGCTATAGGTGAAGCTGGAGCGACTAACGCAGCTATCTTTGCCCTCCGTCTCCTCTCTGTAGAAGATAAGTCCATTGCGGATGCACTTGCCAACTTTGCTGAAGAACAAGGAAAAATCGCAGAGGAGTCTACCAATGAGCTCATCTAAAACAATCGGAATTATCGGTGGCGGTCAGCTGGGTCAGATGATGGCCATTTCTGCTATCTACATGGGTCATAAGGTTATCGCGCTGGATCCTGCAGCGGATTGCCCAGCCTCTCGTGTGGCGGAAATCATTGTGGCGCCTTATAACGATGTGGATGCCCTTCGTCAGCTAGCTGAGCGTTGCGATGTCCTGACTTATGAATTTGAGAATGTAGATGCTGACGGTTTGGATGCGGTTGTCAAGGATGGGCAACTTCCACAAGGGACAGACCTACTCCGTATTTCTCAAAATCGCATCTTTGAAAAGGACTTCCTCTCAAACAAGGCACAAGTCACTGTGGCACCCTACAAGGTTGTGGATTCAAGCCAAGACTTGGCAGATATTGACCTATCGAAAAACTATGTCCTTAAGACTGCGACTGGTGGCTACGATGGTCATGGACAAAAGGTTATTCGTTCAGAAGCAGACTTGGAAGCAGCCTATGCGCTAGCAGACTCAGCAGCCTGCGTCTTGGAAGAATTTGTCAACTTTGACCTTGAGATTTCTGTCATCGTGTCAGGAAATGGCAAGGAGGTGACGTTTTTCCCAGTTCAGGAAAATATCCACCGCAACAATATCCTGTCTAAGACCATCGTACCAGCCCGCATTTCTGAAAGTCTAGTAGACAAGGCTAAAGCTATGGCAGTGCGAATCGCAGAACAACTCAACTTGTCTGGAACTCTCTGTGTGGAAATGTTTGCGACTGATGATGACGTTATTGTCAATGAAATCGCCCCACGACCACATAACTCTGGGCACTATTCTATTGAAGCCTGTGATTTCTCTCAGTTTGACACCCATATTCTCGGTGTTCTCGGAGCACCATTACCAGTCATCAAACTCCATGCGCCAGCCGTTATGCTTAATGTCCTCGGTCAGCATGTCGAGGCTGCTGAGCAATATGTGACAGAAAATTCAAGCGCCCACCTCCACATGTATGGTAAAATAGAAGCGAAGCACAACCGCAAGATGGGACATGTGACCTTGTTTAGTGATGTACCGGATAGTGTGGATGAGCTTGGGGAAGGGATTGATTTTTAGGACAAGTCTATGATACAAATTATCGTTAATACATTTATTGAAAAGGATAGGACTGGAGCAGTTGTTGAAGTGTTGTATGCCAGTGCTGACCAAGATAAGGTACAAGCTAAATATGAAGAACTAGCTGCACAATACCCCGAAAATTATTTAGCTATCTATGATGTACCGCTGGATACGGATTTGAATACACTAGATCATTACCCGTCTGTGTTTATTGAAAAAGAGGAGTTTGAGTAGAAATCTTGGTTTACCTAGATAGCTTATTCCCAACAGCTTAAGAAGAAAGGAAAAATTAACACATGATCAACCGTTACTCTCGCCCTGAGATGGCGAATATTTGGAGTGAAGAAAATAAATACCGTGCTTGGCTTGAGGTGGAAATCCTCTCTGACGAGGCATGGGCTGAGTTGGGGGAAATCCCTAAGGAAGATGTGGCTTTGATTCGCAAGAAGGCGGACTTTGACATCGACCGTATTTTGGAAATTGAGCAGGAGACGCGCCACGATGTGGTGGCTTTCACGCGTGCGGTTTCTGAGACTCTTGGTGAAGAGCGCAAGTGGGTTCACTATGGGTTAACTTCTACCGACGTGGTGGATACTGCTTATGGTTACCTCTACAAGCAGGCCAACGACATCATCCGTCGTGACCTTGAAAACTTCACTAATATCATCGCTGACAAGGCCAAGGAGCACAAGTTCACCATCATGATGGGGCGTACTCATGGTGTGCACGCTGAGCCGACAACCTTTGGTCTTAAATTGGCAACTTGGTACAGCGAAATGAAACGCAATATCGAGCGTTTCGAGCATGCAGCTGCTGGTGTAGAAGCTGGTAAGATTTCTGGTGCGGTTGGGAACTTTGCCAATATCCCACCATTTGTAGAGGAGTATGTCTGCGATAAACTTGGCATCCGTGCCCAAGAAATCTCTACACAAGTCCTTCCTCGTGACCTTCACGCTGAGTACTTTGCGGTTCTTGCCAGCATTGCGACTTCAATCGAACGTATGGCGACTGAGATTCGTGGTCTACAAAAATCTGAGCAACGCGAAGTAGAAGAGTTCTTTGCTAAAGGGCAAAAAGGGTCTTCAGCAATGCCTCACAAACGCAACCCAATCGGTTCTGAAAATATGACTGGTCTGGCGCGTGTCATTCGTGGTCACATGATTACGGCTTATGAAAACGTCGCTCTCTGGCACGAACGCGATATTTCTCACTCATCAGCTGAGCGTATCATCACACCAGATACGACCATTTTGATTGACTACATGCTCAACCGTTTTGGAAATATCGTCAAGAACTTGACAGTCTTCCCAGAAAATATGATCCGAAACATGAACTCGACTTTTGGTCTTATCTTTAGCCAACGGGCTATGTTGACATTGATTGAAAAAGGCATGACCCGTGAGCAAGCCTATGACTTGGTGCAACCAAAAACAGCCTACTCTTGGGACAACCAAGTAGACTTTAAACCACTTCTTGAGGCAGATTCAGAAGTAACATCACGTCTCACTCAAGAAGAAATCGATGAAATCTTCAACCCAGTTTATTACACCAAACGAGTGGATGATATCTTTGAACGTCTTGGACTAGGTGATTAATTAAAAAATAAACAGCGAGCTTCAATCTCGCTGTTTATTTTTTATCGAAAAGACTTAGTCTTCTTTTCTTTTAGTGAGTCCATAGGCTGCTAGTGTGGACATGAGTCCTGCGACTACTAGTCCTGCAGAATCGTGAGTTCCTGTTTCAGGAAGTTTTTTTTCTGTTACCACAGGAGCTGGATCTTGAGGAAGAGCTTTGCTTTCCTCAGCAGGAGCAGTTGATGGAGCTGGTTGGCTTGGGATTTCTAGTTTTGGTTTTTCTTCAGCAATAGCGGCTTGTCCGTTTTCATCGCCTACATGTGTTACCATAGTTCCGACTTCGACTATTTGAGTAACGGCTTCCTGTGCTACGACACTATTTACAAGTGTTTTCACTTCCTTACCATCGGCAGAAGTGCTCACAGAGTAGAAGTTGCTACGATGTCCATTGACGCCCTTAGTAATGACTTGTGTTTTTCCTTTGAGTAAGAGTGGATTTTCACGAGTCACTGTGGTAAATGGAATTTCTTCTTTTTGGATATCCAGTCTAGGTTTTACCTCAGTAGTTGGTGCAAGACCACTTTCATCACCCTTGTGAGTTACAGGAGCGCCAACTTCAACCACTTGGTTTATAACTTCTTTGGTTACCTGGCTATCAAGGACTGTTTCTGTTGTTTTTCCATTTTCAGTGAGTACAGAGATGTAATGAGTTCGTTCACCTTTGACTCCTGCTGTGATAATATTTTCCTGACCAGCTGGGAGGTTAGGATTTTCTTTCTTGATAACTTCAAATGGAATTTCTTCAGTTCTTGTGATGAGTTCTGGTCTGGTTTCAACATTGGCAGCCACTTCATTTTCATCTAGGCTTCCTGAATGAGTTGCAGCTGGTTTGAGGCCTTGAAGAGCGGCTTTTAGGTTGGCTACAAGTGTGTCAAGCTCAGCTTGTTTATTACGGTTGAGGTTGTAATTTAGAGCTGTTTTAGCTGCGTCAAGGGCCTCAAGACTTTCTTTACTATATCCTTCTAAGTTTGTAGGAATTTTAGCTAATTCTTCGCGGAGAGCATTATAATTAGCACGGAAGTAGTCTTTGTTGTGGTCTGCAAAGGCAGTCATGAGTTCAAAGATTTCCTCTTCCTTGTACTCAGCGCTTGGTCTATCTGCCCAGATTGAAAGCATACTTCCGACTGTTGGAAGATCTACTTCAGGATATTTGGTAGAAGCTAGTTGATTGAATGGTGTTTTTCCAGTATTCTCAATAGCTTTCTTGAGGAAACCACCACCATCTTCTGGTTTTTGACCAAGAATGTAGTACCAGTCACCGTTGGTATTCAAGAATTTATAGCCTTTGCTTGCTAGGTATTGAGGTGATGCGAGGTTATATCCCCACCAGCCTTTAGACCAGTAAGAAATCAAGACATCTTTGTCAAACTGAACATCGTCCTTGTCTTCATAGTAGAAGCCATCGTTGAAGGCCATTGGTTGAAGCCCTCTTTCTTTGGCCATAGCTGCGAGGGTGTTGGCATATTCGGCAAATTTGCCATAGAGTTGATACCACTTGAGGTAGTACCAGCCTTGGGCACTAGTCGCATCGTTGGCGTATTCGTCAGTACCAAAGTTGAAAATCTTTGTTTTACCTGCAAAGAAGTCCATGTATTTACCGATGAGGGCTTTTACAAAGTTCATCGCTTCTTCGTTTTTCAAGTCCATAGTTGTTTTTGAAACTTTATCAAAGTGGGCTTGAGGATTTTTAATACCTAATTTTTCCATGGCAACCAGCATAGCATCCATGTGACCTGGACTGTTAATAGCTGGGATGAGACCGATGTCCTTAGATTTAGCGTATTCAATTAGCTCTGTTACTTCTGCCTGTGTTAGTGCAGTACCGTTTGGATCGTCGTAGTAAGCTTTAGTTCCTTCGATAATAGCTTTTTTAACGTCATCACTAGCATAGGTTTTTCCGTTGGCAGTAATGGTCATATCATCGAGTAGAAAGCGAAGTCCGTCATTTCCTAGAAGGAGATGGACATCAGAATATCCGAGCTCACTGGCCTTGTCTACGATGCGTTTGAGCTGGTTCAGAGTAAAGTATTTGCGTCCAGCATCGATTGAGATTACCTTGTTTTTGGCAAGTTTTTCAACCTCACGTTTAGCTTCTTCTTCTTTTAGAGCTTCAGGCGTGAGGGTCAAGTTGTTGACAGTTTCTTGAAGTTTAGCAATGGCTTGATCAATCGTATCTTGTTGGGCACGGCTAAGGTTGCTATCGAGAGAGCGAATAGCTTTTTCAGCTTCTTTTACGGCCGTGACGCTTTCTGCAGTATAACGGTTCAGGTCTTTTGGTACCTCGTTAAGTGCTTGCTCTGCAGATTCATAATCAGCTGCGAAGTATTCAGCGTTGGCATTTGCAAAATGACGCATGAGTTTGAAGAGGCGTGATGGTGAATAACGTGCAGATGGAGTGTCAGCCCAAGCAGCTACCATACCACCGATGATTGGGATATCAGCTCCTTCTGTTTTTGGTACAGAAGTGATTGGTGTGTTTTTAATACCATTGAGCCCCTGATCGAGATTGTACCAGCCTTGGCCATCAGCGTTTCGTCCAAGAACGTAGTACCAAGCATCATTGGTATTAAGGATTTGGTGCCCTTTTTCAGCTAGTAGTTTAGAAGAAGCGACATCGTAGCCTCCCCAACCACCAGTCCACATAGAAACGATGATGTCTTTGTCAAAACTACCAAAGCTTGTGTCGCTATTGTAGTAGATACCGTCGTTAAAAGCCATTGGTTTGAGACCGTGCGATTTTACAATACGAGCGAGGTCATTGGCGTAGGCAATAAATTTTTCATAGCCTTTTACAGGGTAGCCTTCGTTTGGATAGTATTTATCAGCTTGAAGCACACTCCAACCTTTAGCATCTGTCGCATCATTGGCATATTCATCAAGTCCGATGTTGAAGATTTCAGTCTTTTTCGCGAAATAAGCAGCATACTTGTCGATAAGGGCTTTTGTAAAAGCGACAGCTTGTTCGTTGTCAAGATCGACAGTACGGGCTGATTTCTTCCCAAAATAGCTAAAGTTAGGGTTTTGGATTCCCAATTCTTTCATGGCATTGAGAATCGCATCCATGTGTCCAGGACTATTTACTGTCGGAATGAGACCGATACCTTTATCTTTGGCATAGTTAATCAGATCTGTCATTTGACTTTCTGTTAAGTGATTGCCGTTTGGATCGTTGTAATAATCATTTGTACCTTTTTCAATGGCGCGTTTGACATCGTCACTGGCATAGGTCTTGCCGTTAGCTGTGATGCTCATATCGTCCAACATGAAACGGAGTCCATCATTTCCGACTAATAGGTGTAAATCAGTGTAGCCATAATGTTTCGCTTTATCGATGATTTCCTTGAGTTGTTCTGGTGAGAAATATTTACGTCCAGCATCAATAGAAACAATTTTCTTTTTCGCTAGTTTTTCATTTACAGTTGCAGCACGTTCCTTTCCTGCCTCTGTTTCCGGTTTGTCAGCCTCTGCTTTCGCTTCTTCCTTTTTAGGACTAGCTTCTTCTGCCTTTTTATTAGCAGTTTCTTTTTCAGCAGAAGTTGGAGTTACCACTTCTGCTTTATCACTAGGAGTTGAACTAACTTCCTCTTGTGGTTTTTCTTCTGTTTTTGGAAGACTAGCTACCTTATCAGTAGCTGGAGTTTCTGTTTCTACAGTTTTTGGAGCTTCTGGTTGAAGCACTGCTTTAGGTGTTTCCTCAGTCCGATTTTCGGATGATTGAGGGGAATCAGAAACCGTATGGATGGTCGGTTGGTTTTCTGTAGTAGTAGGAGTAACTCCATCGGCTGCAACAGTCTGTGCTTGGAAGGCAAATCCAATTAGAACAGAAGCTGCTCCTACAGCGTATTTACGAATAGAAAAACGCTGTTGTTTTTCATGTTTCATTGCAAAACCTCCTGATTGCATTGTTATATTGATAGCGATTATATAAATCAACGCCTTTATTTTATTTCTTATATTAACGAGAGTCAAGAGGAGATGACAAAAAACTATAATAAGTATAAAAAAATATAAAATTTAAACTTAAGATTTCAGATTGGTCGGAAAAAATACGTATATATATCTAGTATAATTTTTGGTTCTATTTCTATAAAATATTCCACAAATTATAGAATTTTCCAAAAATAGGTAAGCGCTACCTTTTTGGTGTGGTATAATAAGCATAGAAAAAGCCCAAGCGATTAGCTCAGGCTTTCTTCTTAGTGATCACGGTCACATGAGATAAATTTAATCTTGTAGTAATCAGATCGTTTGTAAGTTTCACTGTATTCTAAAACTTGGCCAGTTGATTCGAGTTTGGTGATTTTAGTTTGTAGGACAGTAGGGAATTGTTCATCGACTCCGAGGACTGAAGCCGCATGTTCTGGAGTTGGAAAGACTATTTCGTTGATTTCTTCAAAGTGTTCATCATTCATGTGAATGTGGTAGTCTAACTTGAAACGATTATAGATAGAACTATAGTATTCAAGGTTTGGATAATTTGCGTTGATATATTGTTCTGGGATGTAGGATGTATGGTAGATATAAACGACACCGTTTGATTCGCGGATACGTTCAATCTTGTAGTAGAATTGATCGCCACGTAGACCCAATTTTTCCAAGTAAACAAGCTTGTTTCCGCGTTCAATTGAAAGAACAGTTACCTTATCATCTTTAGCATTGAAGAGTTCAATATCTGAAAACTCTACAAGCTTGTGTTTGCGTGCACGTGAAACGAAAGTTCCTTTTCCTTGTTGGCGGACAATATAGCCATCTTTGGCAAGGTCGTTTAAGGCGCGAACAACTGTGATAGAGCTGACATCGTACATTGAAATGAGTTCTGCTTCAGTGTAAAATTTATCTCCACTGCTAAACTGCCCAGAGATGATTTTATTTTTTAATTCGTCTTTTATGTATTGATATTTGGGAATTGCCATATTTTTACCTCTATTTTCCTTCTCCATAGAAAATTTTACCATAAAAGCGAAAAAAATAGTAGTCTTTTGAATAAAAAATTAGAATAATAGTTTGAAAAATTAAGCTATATAGGGATTGATCATATTTTATAAATGTATTCTATACAAAATTATTTTAGGTCCTATATTCCAAATTTAAAGAGCGTTTGAAATGGGTCTAAAAATGTTTGAAACTAATTGAATGTGTGTATAATAGTAAAAATGCAGTAAATATCCCGACAATTTCTATTGACAATTCAAACAGATTGGTTTATAATTAATATAACAACAAATGAAAGCGCAAACTTTCGCGGTCGGAAGGTAGTTTTATGACACGATTTGAGATACGAGATGATTTCTATCTCGATGGAAAATCATTTAAGATTTTATCTGGTGCCATTCATTATTTTAGGGTTCCTCCAGAGGATTGGTATCATTCGCTCTATAACTTGAAGGCTCTTGGTTTTAATACGGTAGAGACTTATGTTGCTTGGAATTTACACGAGCCTCGTGAAGGTGAGTTTCATTTTGAAGGTGATCTGGATTTAGAGAAATTTCTCCAAATAGCGCAGGATTTGGGTCTCTACGCAATTGTGCGTCCGTCTCCATTTATCTGTGCGGAATGGGAATTCGGTGGCTTACCAGCTTGGCTCTTGACCAAGAACATGCGAATTCGCTCATCCGACCCAGCATATATCGAGGCAGTTGGTCGCTACTATGATCAGTTATTGCCAAGACTGGTTCCTCGTTTGTTGGACAATGGTGGCAATATTCTCATGATGCAGGTTGAAAATGAGTATGGTTCTTACGGAGAAGATAAGGCTTACCTGAGAGCGATTCGACAGCTAATGGAAGAGTGTGGCGTAACCTGTCCCCTCTTTACATCAGATGGTCCATGGCGAGCTACTCTGAAAGCTGGAACCTTAATTGAAGAGGACCTCTTTGTAACAGGAAACTTTGGTTCTAAGGCACCTTACAACTTTTCGCAGATGCAGGAATTCTTTGATGAACATGGTAAGAAATGGCCACTCATGTGTATGGAGTTCTGGGATGGTTGGTTTAATCGTTGGAAAGAACCGATTATCACACGGGATCCTAAGGAATTGGCAGATGCAGTTCGAGAAGTTTTGGAACAAGGCTCCATCAATCTTTACATGTTCCACGGTGGTACAAACTTTGGTTTCATGAATGGTTGCTCGGCTCGAGGAACTTTGGACCTGCCACAAGTTACGTCTTATGATTACGATGCCCTTCTGGATGAAGAAGGAAATCCAACTGCTAAATATCTTGCAGTCAAGAAGATGATGGCAACACATTTTTCAGAGTATCCGCAGTTGGAACCACTCTACAAAGAGAGTATGGAGTTGGATGCTATTCCACTAGTTGAAAAAGTTTCTTTGTTTGAAACCTTAGATAGCTTGTCAAGTCCTGTAGAAAGTCTCTATCCTCAAAAGATGGAGGAGCTGGGACAAAGTTATGGCTACCTACTTTATCGAACAGAAACAAACTGGGATGCAGAAGAAGAAAGACTTCGTATCATTGATGGTCGAGATAGGGCCCAGCTGTATGTCGATGGTCAGTGGGTTAAAACTCAATATCAGACAGAGATTGGGGAAGATATTTTTTATCAAGGTAAAAAGAAAGGGCTATCTAGGTTAGATATCTTGATAGAAAATATGGGGCGTGTCAACTATGGGCATAAGTTCTTAGCGGATACGCAACGTAAGGGAATTCGGACAGGGGTCTGTAAGGATCTGCATTTCTTACTAAACTGGAAACACTATCCACTCCCACTAGACAATCCTGAGAAAATTGATTTTTCAAAAGGATGGACTCAAGGACAACCAGCCTTTTACGCTTATGACTTTACAGTCGAAGAGCCAAAAGATACTTACCTAGACTTGTCTGAGTTTGGTAAGGGGGTTGCCTTTGTCAATGGGCAGAATCTAGGACGTTTTTGGAACGTTGGCCCAACTCTCTCACTTTATATCCCTCATAGCTATCTCAAGGAAGGTGCCAACCGCATCATTATCTTTGAAACAGAAGGTCAATATAAAGAAGAGATTCATTTAACTCGTAAACCTACACTAAAACATATAAAGGGGGAAAACTTATGACAATTGTAGGATGCCGTATTGATGGACGTTTGATCCACGGACAAGTAGCCAATCTTTGGGCTGGAAAACTAAATGTTTCACGCATTATGGTTGTAGACGACGAAGTTGTCAACAACGATATTGAAAAGAGTGGTTTGAAACTTGCGACACCACCAGGTGTGAAATTGAGTATTTTGCCAGTTGAGAAAGCTGCAGCCAATATTCTTGCTGGCAAATACGATAGCCAACGTCTCTTTATCGTGGCTCGTAAACCAGACCGCTTCCTTGGTTTGGTAGAAGCAGGTGTACCACTTGAAACTCTTAATGTTGGGAATATGTCTCAAACACCAGAAACTCGTTCTATTACACGTTCTATCAACGTAGTAGACAAGGATGTGGAAGACTTCCACAAACTGGCAGAAAAAGGTGTTAAACTTACTGCTCAGATGGTTCCAAATGATCCAATTTCAGACTTTTTGAGCTTATTAAAATAGGAAAAAAATTTTTAGGAGGTCATTGTTATGATACAATGGTGGCAAATTTTACTTCTCACTTTGTACTCAGCTTATCAAATCTGTGATGAGTTGACGATCGTTTCATCTGCAGGTTCCCCTGTATTTGCTGGTTTCATTACTGGTTTAATCATGGGAGATGTGACTACTGGTTTACTTATCGGTGGTAACTTGCAACTGTTCGTTCTTGGGGTTGGTACCTTCGGTGGTGCTTCTCGTATCGACGCAACTTCTGGTGCGGTTCTTGCGACAGCCTTCTCTGTTTCACAAGGAATTGATGCACCGCTTGCAATTACTACAATCGCTGTACCAGTAGCAGCTCTCTTGACTTACTTCGACGTTCTTGGTCGTATGACTACTACCTTCTTTGCTCACCGTGTGGATGCTGCAATCGAACGCTTTGACTATAAAGGTATTGAACGCAACTACTTGCTTGGTGCGATTCCGTGGGCTCTATCTCGTGCCCTTCCAGTCTTCTTTGCCCTTGCTTTTGGTGGTGCCTTTGTACAATCAGTAGTAGACTTCGTTGAAGCCTACAAATGGGTTGCAGATGGCTTGACACTCGCAGGACGTATGCTTCCAGGTCTTGGATTTGCAATCTTGCTTCGTTACCTTCCAGTTAAACGTAACCTTCACTACCTTGCTATGGGATTTGGTTTGACAGCTATGTTGACTGTTCTTTACTCATATGTAACAGGTCTTGGTGGCGCTGTTGCTGGTATCGTAGGTACTCTTCCTGCTGAAGTTGCTGAAAAAATTGGTTTCGTGAACAACTTCAAAGGTTTGTCTATGATTGGTATTTCTATCGTAGGTATTTTCCTTGCAGTGCTTCACTTCAAAAATAGCCAAAAAGTAGCTGTAGCAGCACCTTCTACACCATCAGAAAGTGGGGAAATCGAAGATGACGAATTCTAATTACAAACTTACAAAAGAAGATTTTAATCAAATCAACAAACGTAGCTTGTTTACTTTCCAATTAGGTTGGAACTACGAACGTATGCAAGCTTCTGGTTACCTTTACATGATCTTGCCTCAGTTGCGTAAAATGTATGGTGATGGAACTCCTGAATTGAAAGAAATGATGAAAGTTCATACTCAATTCTTCAATACTTCGCCATTCTTCCATACCATTATCGCTGGTTTTGACCTTGCCATGGAAGAAAAAGATGGTGTGGCTTCAAAAGACGCCGTTAACGGTATCAAGACAGGTTTGATGGGACCATTCGCTCCTCTTGGAGATACAATCTTTGGTTCACTTGTACCTGCTATCATGGGGTCAGTCGCAGCAACTATGGCGATCGCTGGTCAACCTTGGGGTATCTTCCTTTGGATTGCAGTTGCAGTAGCGTATGACATCTTCCGTTGGAAACAGTTGGAATTTGCCTACAAAGAAGGGGTTAACCTTATTAACAACATGCAAAGTACTTTGACAGCTTTGATTGACGCTGCATCTGTACTTGGTGTCTTCATGATGGGTGCTCTTGTAGCAACAGTGATTAACTTTGAAATTTCTTACAAGTTGCCAATCGGTGAAAAGATGATTGATTTCCAAGACATCTTGAACCAAATCTTCCCACGTTTGCTTCCAGCAATCTTTACTGCCTTTATCTTCTGGTTGCTTGGTAAGAAAGGTATGAACTCTACTAAAGCTATCGGTATTATTATCGTACTTGCTTTGGCTCTTTCTGCCCTTGGCCACTTTGCACTTGGAATGTAATTCCTTATGACCAAATCATTGATTTTGGTGAGCCATGGTCGCTTCTGTGAAGAGCTTAAAGGCAGCACAGAAATGATTATGGGCCCACAAGACAACATTTACACAGTAGCTCTTCTTCCAGAAGATGGTCCAGAAGACTTTACTGCAAAATTCGAAGCTGCTATTGAAGGATTAGATGATTTCCTAGTCTTTGCGGATCTTCTCGGTGGGACACCTTGTAATGTGGTGAGTCGCTTGATCATGGAAGGTCGTGATATTGACCTTTACGCAGGGATGAATCTTCCAATGGTGATTGAATTTATCAATGCGAGCCTTACAGGCGCAGATGCGGACTACAAGAGCCGTGCTGCAGAAAGCATTGTGAAAGTTAATGACCTGTTAGCGGGCTTCGATGATGACGAAGATGAATAATACTCTTCGAAAATCTCTTCAAACTACGTCAACGTCGCCTTACCGTAGGTATATGTTACTGACTTCGTCAATCTTATCCGGCAACCTCAAAACGGTGTTTTGAGCTGACTTCGTCAGTCTTATCCGGCAACCTCAAAGCAGTGCTTTGAGCAGCCTGCGGCTAGTTTCCTACAGATTTTAGTTGGAACTCGATTCAATTCATGTGACAACGTGAAAATCGTTAGAGCATTTTATATAGAATATACATGGGAATGGAGCTTACTCCCATTCCCATATTTAATAGAAAAAGAGGAACTCAATGCTACATTATACAAAAGAAGACTTGCTCGAATTGGGTGCAGAAATCACTACGCGTGAAATCTACCAACAGCCTGATGTATGGAGAGAAGCTTTTGAATTTTATCAAGCAAAACGTGAAGAAATTGCAGCCTTCCTACAAGAAATCGCTGATAAACATGACTATATTAAGGTTATCTTGACAGGTGCTGGGACTTCTGCTTATGTGGGAGATACCTTGCTACCTTACTTTAAGGAAGTCTATGACGAACGCAAATGGAATTTCAATGCTATTGCGACAACAGATATCGTTGCCAATCCAGCAACCTATTTGAAAAAAGATGTGGCAACTGTCCTTGTGTCTTTTGCTCGTAGTGGGAACTCGCCTGAAAGTTTGGCGACTGTTGATTTGGCCAAATCCTTGGTGGATGAGCTTTATCAAGTGACGATTACTTGTGCAGCAGATGGTAAATTGGCTCTTCAAGCTCACGGTGATGACCGTAATCTCTTGCTCTTGCAACCAGCTGTCTCTAATGATGCTGGATTTGCCATGACTTCTAGCTTTACGTCTATGATGTTGACAACTCTCTTGGTCTTTGATCCTACAGAATTTGCTGTTAAGTCTGAACGTTTTGAAGTTGTATCTAGTCTTGCCCGTAAAGTTTTAGACAAGGCAGAAGATGTCAAAGAGCTCGTTGATTTAGACTTTAACCGTGTCATCTATCTAGGCGCTGGTCCTTTCTTTGGACTTGCTCATGAAGCTCAGCTCAAGATTTTGGAATTAACTGCTGGTCAAGTTGCGACCATGTATGAAAGCCCAGTTGGCTTCCGTCACGGTCCAAAATCTCTTATCAACGAAAATACAGTTGTTTTGGTCTTTGGTACAAGGACAGACTACACTCGTAAGTACGACTTGGACTTGGTTCGTGAAGTTGCTGGTGACCAGATTGCTCGTCGTGTTGTGCTTTTGAGTGATCAAGCTTTTGGTCTTGAAAATGTCAAAGAAGTGGCCCTTGGTTGTGGCGGTGTCTTGAATGATATTTACCGTGTCTTCCCTTACATCGTTTATGCCCAACTCTTTGCTTTATTGACTTCACTCAAGGTAGAAAATAAACCAGATACACCGTCTCCTACAGGTACAGTAAACCGTGTAGTACAAGGTGTCATAATTCACGAATATCAAAAGTAAGACAGTGTTTATGAATTCTTGACAAGAGGATTTGTAAATTATCAGATAAACCATAGATTGTCAGTACGCTTTCTATGGTTTGTTTGCTTGAGAGAAATAGTAAAAGGAGAACAGAATGAAAGCATACACAGAGCGTGTATTTGGAAATGTTGAGGGTGAGGATGTCTTGGCCTATCGATTTGAGACAGACGGTGGCTACCAACTTGAGGTTATGACTTATGGTGCGACTATCTTGCGCTATGTCGCACCTGACAAGGCTGGAAATTTTGCCAATGTTATCTTGGGATTTGATGACTTTGATAGTTATGTAGGCAATAGTCCCAAGCATGGAGCAAGTGTAGGTCCTGTAGCGGGTCGTATTGCAGGTGCGACCTTTGAGCTCAATGGTAAGACCTATGACCTTGAGGTTAATAATGCTAGCAACTGTAATCACAGTGGTTCAACTGGTTGGGATTCCAGCTTGTTTGAAGTTGAAGAAGTAAGCGATCATGGCTTGACTCTCTACACAGAGCGTACAGATGGGACAGGAGGGTTCCCTGGAAATCTCAAGATTTGGATCAGTTATCACTTGGAAGAAACTGGTGCCTATGAAATCAGCTACAAGGTAACGACCGATCAGGATACGCTGGTCAATCCAACCAACCACAGCTATTTCAACTTGTCTGGTGATTTCACGCAGACGATTGACCGTCATGTCTTCCAACTAAACACAGAGGGCATTTACTCAATCGCTCCTGACGGTGTTCCTGCCAAAACTCCAGAAGCCAACCGTGATGTGGTCAAACACATCTACAATGGTACCTTGTTGAAGGATATCTTTGCAGAAGAAGATGAGCAAATCCAGCTGGCATCAGGTTTGGATCACCCATTTGCCCTTCCTGTAGGCCATGACAATGCTGGATTCCTTTATGACCAAAATTCAGGTCGCTTCCTGCTTTTCAAGACAGAAGCTCCTTGCTTTGTGGTCTACACAGCAAACTTTGTGGATGAAAGTGTCATCATAGGAGGTCAGCCAATGCTACAGCACAATGGGATTGCTCTTGAAGCGCAAGCTTTACCAGATGCCATTCACAGTGACCTTAAAGGCCAAGTCATTCTTAAAGCTGGTCAAACCTTCACCAGTAAGACACGTTATGAACTTGTTGTGAAATAAAAAAGCTGGTCAAAAAGTCTTTAAAATTAAAATAACGCATATTGTCAGGTGATGAAAAGTTTGATACTATGCGTTTTATTATGAAATGATTTACTTTATCTTATCCTGAAATGGTGTTATTCTTGAGTTATCTGGCTTGACTTTCTTGATGGAAATTATATAATAGTTGTAATAACAATAATTACAACGAGAAAAGAGGACCATTTATGACCTATGAATACAAGAGTCACATTTATTTGGCAGAGACAGTTTTAAATGTAAAGGATTTGGCCAGTCAAACAGCCTTTTATCAGCAAGTTATTGGTTTAGAAATCTTATCTCAAACTGAGACAGAGTCCATTCTAGGCCTTGGTGGAAAAGTCTTGGTACAGCTGATTCAAGCACAAGAGAGCGGAGAAGTGAGGGAACATTATGGTCTTTACCATTTGGCCATTCTCTTGCCCACACGCAAGGCTTTGGCTGATGTCTTGAAACACCTGACAGATTTACAGATTCCTCTTGTCGGCGGTGCAGACCATGGTTACAGTGAAGCTATTTACTTGGAAGATTTGGAGGGAAATGGCATTGAACTCTATCGAGATAAGCCAGTTTCCACATGGGATATTCGAGAAGATGGACGCATTATCGGAGTGACAGAGGCTCTTGCGGCGCAGGACATTTATGAGTTGGGGGAAAGAGTAGAGCCCTTTATCCTGGCAGAAGGTACGAGAATGGGGCATATTCATCTTTCCGTCAAGGATAGTCGAAAGTCCAGCCAGTTTTATCAAAAGGTGTTAGGGCTAGAGGATAAATTCAGTGTGCCTAGCGCTAGTTGGATTGCGGCTGGAGATTACCATCATCATTTAGCAGTTAACGAATGGGGAGGAAAAGGTCTGGCTTCGCGTAAGCAAGGCTTACCAGGTTTAGCCTACTATGTCATCGAAGTCGCACATAAAAAAGAACTATTAACGATTGCCCAACGAGCACAAGAAGTTGACGCACCAATCAAATGGATGACATCGAGCCAATTGGAAATCACAGACTCAGATGGCATCGTGACCCGTATTCGTTTAGCAAGGTAAAATTAGGAATTTTTAATAAGTTATAAGTATTGCTAGTTTGCTTTTTGAACGGTCTTTGGTAACAGAACTGCGTGAGCTGGATGGGCGAGAATTTTGACAAAGAAGCTGATTAGAGATATAATGAAGAAAAATCGAGCAAGGAAAAAGAAATGACAAATTCAAAGTATATTACTTGTTTGAAACGTTCAGAGGGCCAGTTGTGTGGGATTCAAAAGATGATTGAAGGAGATCGTGACTGTGCTGATATTGTGACGCAACTGACAGCAGTGAGATCTAGTGTAGAGCGCGTGATTGAGATGATAATTACCGAAAATCTTACTGAATGTATCAATCAGCCACTAGATGATTCTGAAGCTCAAAAGGAACGCCTAGAAAAGGCTATCCGATACTTGATTAAACGGAAATAAATGAATGTTTTGAGACGATATGTGCAAAGGTCTATTAACTATTAGAATAGTTTAATGTGAGTCAAAAGAAGTTGTAAAAAATCTTTAAAATTAAAAAAACGCATAGTATCAGGTGTTGAATGTATTGACCCCAAAAAGTTAGATTTTTTCTGTCTAACTTTTGGGGTGCAGTTCATAAGAACCTTGGTAATATGCGTTTTATTATGTAGAGACTTATACTCTTCGAAAATCTCTTCAAATCACGTCAACGTCGCCTTGCCGTATATGGTTACTGACTTCGTCAGTTCTATCCACAACCTCAAAACAGTGTTTTGAGCTGACTTCGTCAGTTCCATCCACAACCTTAAAACAGTGTTTTGAGCTGACTTCGTCAGTTCCATCTACAACCTTAAAACAGTGTTTTGAGCAGCCCGCAGCTAGTTTCCTAGTTTGCTCTTTGATTTTCATTGAGTATTACTTCATTTTCTTCTGAAATGGAATTGTTACCCAGTCTATGCTATTGAAAATACGCCAAAACCTCTAAGGGTTTGTGAGCGATATAATCAGGTTGATAGTTTAGTAGATCTGCTTGCTCTCCAAATCCCCAAGTGACGGCCAATTTCTGAATCCCTGTTTCTCGAGCTCCCAGCATATCAAACTTGGTATCTCCGATGATGATGGCTTGTTCTGGTGCTAGTTGATGTGTCTGCAAGGCTTGGTGAATGACATCTGCCTTATGGGGTGCTTCAGGGCTAGAACCATAAATGCCATCAAAGAAATGATGGATTTCCAAGTTTTTTGCCATGTCTTGAGCAGTAGATGTATTCTTTGTCGTGGTGATGTAGAGTGGATGACTGCTCGATAACTCCTCAAGCAAGTCTATAATCTGAGGAAAGAGTTGAGCTTCATAGATGCCTTTTGTCTTATAGTAAGAACGATATATCTGCACGGCTTCAGAAATTTGGTCTTTGGACAGGCAGGTCGCAAAACTACTTTCGAGAGGTGGTCCCATAAAACCACGAATAGTTTTGGTATCAGGGCTAGGCACCCCCAGTTCTTTAAAGGTATAGGTAAAGGCATTGTGAATCCCGATAGAACTATCAACGAGGGTTCCATCCAAATCGAAAAAAATCGCTGTGATAGAGGTCATGGTTTCTCCTATTTGATAAGCTTATTCTCCGAAAATTTCTTTTTGGAGGCGACGACCAGTAGGGGTGGTAGCGAGTCCACCTTCAGCTGTTTCACGAAAGGCAGTTGGCATGCTTGCTCCTACTTGGTACATGGCATCGATCACTTCATCCACAGGGATTTTAGATTCGATACCTGCCAAGGCCATGTCTGCTGCGATGAAAGCAAAGCTAGCTCCCATGGCATTACGTTTGACACAGGGAACTTCGACCAAACCTGCAACAGGGTCACAGATGAGGCCTAGCATATTTTTAATGACAAAGGCAATAGCTTGACTGGCCTGATAAGGTGTTCCACCTGCAGCCAGAGTCAAGGCGGCAGCACTCATAGCAGAGGCTGAACCAACTTCAGCTTGACACCCACCCTCAGCACCTGAGATGGAGGCATTGTTTGCGATGACTAGTCCAAAGGCACCAGCAGCAAAGAGGAAATCCAATTGTTGCTCGTGGCTGAGGTCTAATTTTTCAATAGCAGCAGTGAGAACGGAAGGGAGACAACCGGCACTTCCTGCGGTAGGAGTAGCGCAGACCAAGCCCATTTTAGCATTGTGTTCATTGACTGCGATAGCATTTCGGGCAGCAGAGAGAATCGTATAATCTGACAGAGTTTTTCCGTTTTCGATGTAGTGATCCAATTTGGCAGCATCTCCACCTGTCAGGCCACTACGAGATTTATTTTCATTGAGGCCAAGTTGGACAGAGGCTTTCATAACTTCCAGATTGCGTTCCATGAGAAGGAAGACTTCTTCACGTTCGCGACCGGTCAATTCAAACTCTGTTGTAATCATGAGTTCTGCGACATTTCCTTGAAAGTCCAGATCTGCTTGCTCGACCAATTCTTTGATAGAATAAAACATGCTTCCTCCTATTTAAAGAAATTGACATTGTGGAGATGAGGGATTTTTCGAATTTCTTCGATAGCCTCATCACAGTTGCGACTGTCAACTTCGATAATCATAATGGCTTTTTCACCAGCTTTTTCACGAGTGACATTCATCTGGGCGATATTGATACCATAGCGGGAAAGCGCCTCTGTAACAAGGGCAATCATACCTGGAATATCTTGATGAACGATGATGATAGTCGGTGTATTCATATTGAGAGAGACGGCAAAACCATTGAGTTCGGTTACCTGAATATTTCCTCCACCGATAGAAATACCAGTCACGCTGATGGTCTTGTGGGCATTTTTAACAGTAATTTTAGTGGTGTTAGGGTGAGGGGCATTGCTGTCTTTCTGAATGGTCCAGACAATCTTGATACCACGCTTGTGGGCAATTTCCAGACTATTTGGAATTTCAGGATCATCTGTATCCATTCCCAAAATACCTGCAACAAGGGCTAGGTCTGTTCCGTGACCACGATAGGTCTTGGCAAATGAGTTAAAAAGTTGGAATTCAACTTCTGTCGGAGTATCATCAAAAATGGAAGAGACAATCTTCCCAATACGAACAGCACCAGCGGTATGGCTACTAGATGGGCCAATCATAACTGGTCCGATGATATCAAAGACAGATTGAAAACGAAGTGATTTCATCAGTTTCCCCTTATAAAAATTCTTATCTCTATTATATCAAAGAATGAGGGGCTTGGCTTTAATTGTGGATGAAAACCTTTCTAATACCTCAAATAGCATAAAAATAGTATCTTTTATGACAAAAAATACCTTATTTAGGGAAATAAAAAATAATTTTGTAATATTTCTACATAAAAGTGTCAAGAAACGGTAATATTTAAAGGGTATGATAGAACTATAGAAAGAAGGAGAATTTTCGAATATGAAATCAATAACTAAAAAGATTAAAGCAACTCTTGCAGGAGTAGCTGCCTTGTTTGCAGTATTTGCTCCATCATTTGTATCTGCTCAAGAATCATCAACTTACACTGTTAAAGAAGGTGATACACTTTCAGAAATCGCTGAAACTCACAACACAACAGTTGAAAAATTGGCAGAAAACAACCACATTGATAACATTCATTTGATTTATGTTGGTCAAGAGTTGGTTATCGATGGCCCTGTAGCGCCTGTTGCAACACCAGCGCCAGCTACTTATGTGGCACCAGCCGCTCAAGATGAAACTGTTTCAGCTCCAGTGGCAGAAACTCCAGTAGTAAGTGAAACAGTTGTTTCAACTGTAAGCGGATCTGAAGCAGAAGCCAAAGAATGGATCGCTCAAAAAGAATCAGGTGGTAGCTATACAGCTACAAATGGACGTTATATCGGACGTTACCAATTAACAGATTCATACCTGAACGGTGACTACTCAGCTGAAAACCAAGAACGTGTAGCAGATGCCTACGTTGCAGGACGTTACGGTTCATGGACAGCTGCTAAAAACTTCTGGTTTAACAATGGCTGGTATTAAGAACTAACGAACAAATAATATGTAAAGAGTCGAGGAAATCCCTCGACTTTTTTTATAATTTCTTTGGTTGATAATGGGTCTCTACTTCTTTTTTGAGATGAGACAGCATAGAAGTTTCCTCGGTCAGCTCTAGGAGTGAGAAACCTTTTTGGATAAGTTTAGAATCGTCTGTACAAATCCCAATGCGGACATAGCAGATAGCCAGCCTATCGTAGCTTTTCTTATTCTTGGCGTCCTCCAGTAAAGTGTAGCAGATTTGCTTACACATGTTTTTATATTGATTGTATAGATAGAGTGTGGAAAGGTTTAGCAGGATTGCTATTCGCAAGTCATATAAATGTTGATAGTTTTTATAGACTTCTAAGCGTTGCAAGATTTTCTCGGATTATTGACAAATAAACGGACATTCTGATAGACGATTGCCCTAGCGGCTTAGTGTAAACTTTACAAATTTGGCTTGTAATTTTTTTATAAAATTCACTTCAGATACTTGACAGTTATTATATTTTCGCTTATGCTTATTATATAGATAAAAGGACGGGATAGGAGTTTAAAAATTTGAAAGCGCTATCCATAATAATAACGCATAATTTTCTCCTTTTCGTGAAAAAAGTTAACGTAATTTTAAAATGAGCTTAATAAGAGGTACTATGTAGGTAGAAAATAAAGATAGGAGAAAAAGTATGAATAAAAAAATAGTTTGTATTCTAGTATGTATTATATCATTGATTAGTCTAGCTATAATCTTTCCATGGGGCTGGTCGATATAATGTAAGGGAGCTTGAGTTGTTAGTGGAGGATAAAATGTTAAGAGTAATAGTAGTTATTCAATCTTTAGTAATAATACTGCTTGCTGTTGCTTTATTATTATCTCGGAAAAACTTTGATTCGTTAAATGTTGTTCTTATAATGATGATCGTATCACAATTGTTGTTATTAGTATATTTGATAAAATCAGGGAATCAGTGATTAGCTGTTATTTGAATTAAGTAAACTGTTAAGCTTCAAGCAGTAACTGGTTTTAAATATTTAAAATAAGATAAAGGAAGGAAGTCTAATTTAGGTAACTAAACAAAGCCTGCGATCACTTGTTAGGAAACCATCCTAACCATGCTTAATAAAAAAGGAGAAAATAAATGGAACTCGTATTACCAAATAATTATGTTGCTCTTGAGCAAGAAGAGATGATGTATCTTGATGGGGGTGGTGTTGGTCGTAACTGGTGGAATAGTAGAGGTAGTTTTGCAACAGTTCTGGATGTAGATTTGGCCATCTATAGTGGTGGTGCAACAATTTATTCTGCTTATGCGATAAAAAAAGCTATCTCAGCTAATAGAGGGGCTATTACGAGAACATTACGTAGTTTAATAATTAAACATGTAGGTAGTGCAGCTGGCCATTTAGTCAATACTGCACTAAACGTTGCACTAACTGTTACTGGATTTTCACTAGGTGGAGCAATCGCATATGGGGCTGATTGGGCTGACGGTAGCTTAGATGGTTATATTTTTGCTTAAAATGAAACATTTTTTTGCAGGAATTGGTGAAATAAACTTTGTAAGTTATTTATTGTATATATGTGTAGGAATAGCCCCTTTTTTTCACGTATATATAATAGGTTCTGAAATGAATTTTGTGAAAATAGTGTTATCTATTTTGGGAATTATATTTGTTTGTATTTTAACTATTGCTCGAATTTATAGGACTTTTTTCTATAAAGAATAGTTTGGACTTGAAATGTATTTAAAAACAAGAGGTTGGTAGATTATCAGCCTCTTTCTTGTCGTTGAAAAAGTGAGATATATTGACTTTTGAAAAAAATGTCATAATTGAGTTGGGATAAACGTAAAAGTCATACTTTCTCGTTAAATCGTTCGGCGATTCTATGAAAAGGTCGAGGAGCTCCCTCGGCTTTTTTATCTTTCCTTCGCTTGGTAATAGATCTCTACTTCTTTTTTGAGATGAGACAGCATAGAAGTTTCCTCGGTCAGCTCTAGGAGTGAGAAACCTTTTTGGATAAGTTTAGAATCGTCTGTACAAATCCCAATGCGGACATAGCAGATAGCCAGCCTATCGTAGCTTTTCTTATTCTTGGCGTCCTCCAGTAAAGTGTAGCAGATTTGCTTACACATGTTTTTATATTGATTGTATAGATAGAGTGTGGAAAGGTTTAGCAGGATTGCTATTCGCAAGTCATATAAATGTTGATAGTTTTTATAGACTTCTAGGCGTTGCAATATTTTTCCAGTGATGAGATGGAGGTATTCAATGGGAAAACTGAAAAGAATGGTATTGAGGATTTTTAGATCACTCTCATACCATGTATCTTGTTTTTCAATTTTTCTCCAAAGTTTTTTGACAACCTGTTCTGCGTGATCTGATAGTTCCCCTGCCCCGTGTTGACGGATATAAATGACAACTTCAAGCATATCTCTGATTTCTTCTATAGGGAGATCGTGGTGGGTCTTGAGGTAGTCTTGGCATTTTTGAAATAAATTGACAAGATCGCTGGTCCCGATAATGGAACGCATATTGAGATAGGTTTGCATAATCTCTGTGCGTTGACTTGGTTGATAAAGTTGACAGATATATTCAAACTCTTCAAAACTCATATTGATTTGACGGAGAAGAAATTCCATATTTTCATATTTTGGGGTTGTCTTGCCACTTTCGATTTTTGATAAGCTGGTTCTTGAGAGAACACCCCCACAGACCTCTTCTTGGGTCAGCCCCTTTGACTCACGTATTTCTTTATAGACCTTTCCGAAATCATAACGCATGATTTTCTCCTTTCTGTGAAAAAAGTTAACAAATAATAAAATCTTGTTAAAAATATTGTATCATAGCAGTGTAAAAAGTAAAAAAGAAAGTAAAAATAAATTTGTGAAAAAAGTTAACGTAATTTTAAAATGAGCTTAATAAGAGGTATGATGTAGGTAGAAAATAAAGATAGGAGAAAAAGTATGAATAAAAAAATATTTTGTATTCTAGTATGTATTATATCATTGATTAGTCTGGCCATAATCTTTCCATGGGGCTGGTCGATATAATGTAAGGGAGCTTGAGTTGTTAAAGGAGGCTTAGTCCTTGGACAAAAATCTGCTGTACTACAATGCTTGGAAAGATATCAAGAACAAAGAATGATACGATTGAAAATAAACTGATTCAAGAACTACTGGGCAGTGATTGAGGTTTGGGTGACATCAAAGAAAAGTTAGATTAATTCTAAAGAATTGAGTATTTCTATGTTAAAAAAATATCCTTGTACGATGCAACATGATCAGTCAGATTGTGCTGCGGCAGTTGTTTCAACAGTTCTTTTATCTTACAAAAAGGAACTATCAATCATGAAGATTCGGGAAATTATTGGTACAGACATGTATGGAACGACTGTCAGTGGTATTGTTTCAGGTCTGAATAAGTTGAATTTTACAGTAAAAGCTGTTCGAGTGGCACTGGAAGATTTGACTCCAAAATTAACATTTCCTGCGATTCTTCAAGTTAAGAATGATTTAGGTCAAAATCATTTTGTGGTATTACATAGTATAAAGGAGAAAATAAATGGAACTCGTATTACCAAATAATTATGTTGTGATTGATGAAGAAGAGATGATGTACCTTGATGGGGGGGCTATATATATACCCAGGTGGGCAATTACAGGAGCCATTACTGGTGCAGCATATGCAGCATTAGCAGCAGCAGGAGGTGGAGGCCTTCAACTAGTTCTTGCATCTTATGGATTACGCTCCGCACTGGTAGCTGGGATTGTTAAAGGTTTAGGAGTATTAGGAATTCATATTGGAAATGCTTTTGCAAATACTGTTATTAGAAGTATTGCATCTGCTGGAATTGGTGCTGGAGCTGATTGGATTTTTACCAATATTATTGATGGCTGGGATGGGCGACGTGATAATCAATTGAGAATAGGATAATAGTATTATGATGGTTGTTTTAATTTCAGTTATTGTTGCATTCCTGTACCATAAAATTACAGAGTATGTCAACAACAGGAAAATTGATATTGTTATTTTTCTATCATTGCTGATTTCTCATTTTATTTGGAATTACTATTTTTTACCAATTGAAATATTGATAGCAATCAGTGGAGCAAATTTATTATTAAGTTTTTTAAAAAAATTACAGATTAAATAATATTATTCCATATGACATATCAACTAGGTCATTAGATTTTATTGAAGATATAAATTAAAAACGAGGTTGGGAAAAAACTCAATTTGAAAGTGAGATTGAGTAAATCTTTCTATCTATATAACGTATATCATCAATATTTTTGAACACCTGATAATATGCATTTTTCTTATTTTAAAGATTTTTTGCCTTTCTTCATTTCTTGAATGAATTGGAGAGATGACTTTATTTAGGTGTTTGACATTACTATAGATAGGATTTAGCAGTACTAATATGAACTCATATTATAGGTGCAGACTTAAATTTTGGAAGCAAGCTAAAGGATATCTTATCTAGGTAACTAAGTGCTATAACAAGATATATTGGTGGAGTTAGTATGGCAACTATTACTAATGCTCTTAATATTGCGGCTACTGTTGCTGAAGTCTTCTCATTAGGAGGAGCCGTTGCATATGGTTTAGATATCGTAGACGGTAAATTTGATGGATATTTATGGGCGTAAAACTATAGCTATGAAACATTTTTTTGCAGGAATTGGTGAAATTCATTTTTTGTTATTTTTATTATATCTAAGCATGTCTACCAGTCCAATTATTGGACTAGTGATTGGATATACTAAAATAAATCTAATAAATTCTATTATTATAGCTCTTGGTATGATATTGGCATTAATTTTGGTATTATCAAGAGTGTATAGAAAATATTTTTATAGAGACGATGATGACTAAAGTTTTTATCAATAATTTGGGCTCCTTGTCAACTGTAGTGGGTTGAATAAAAGCTAACGTCTGGGGAAGGGTTTAAAGCTTTACTTTATCAAATATTGACTTACAGAGTTGCTCTATTGTATTGATGTATTCTTAGTAAATAATATGGTGTTTTGAATGAAAGATGATCAGAAATATTTATTAGCGGGATTTTATTCGCTTCTAGTTGCAATATTTTATTTTCCATTGATTGATTCCAAGGGGATTTTTGTAAGTATATTGATGGCGGTTTTACTTTTATATTTAATATACTTCATTGCAACAGTCATTCATATTGTGATAATTAAGTTTATAAGAAAAAAATCTTTTAAGTATTTGGTTCTATATCCATTTACTTATGATGGGAGCTGGAGATTTCAACCTATAAACTTACTCTACTTTCCAGAAATGGTGAGAGATGTCATTACGATTAATTTAGTTCAAGAATATTGCCAAGGACAACCTTACGGACTGTTAAAAAAGATGCTGAAAAGAATTCGATTGTCACGAGAGATATCTTTACTCCTGGCTACCATTATCGTCTATTTTTTTACGCATAGAATTCTACCTCTTTCAGTATTTACGTTCATATTTTCTTACATATTGCTATTTGCACAATCTTATTTGGGTGGTAATACCGTTTGGATTGGAAATAGAAGATTAATAATAGATGATGAATTTGAAAAAATCTTGCTTTCAAAAAGTTATATAAAAGAAATATCATCTGCACGATACTCGGAATACTTGACATGTGAATACAAAAACCTTACACCAATCATATTGTTAGCTATTTTTGAAAATTTGCTTGACTCCTACTTGATTCAGAATCAGAGTAAGGTTGACTTAGATATTTTTTATAAAGTTTTACCTTTGCTTTATAAAGAAAAATATACTATGGGATTCAATTACTTTGTAAGTTTAAATTATTTACTATATAAGGTTGGATTTTTGGGAATCATTTACGATAATGAAGCATTAAGAGATTTGTCAAAACAATATTTAAACAAAAATATTTCGGAATTACAAGATGGTTCTTTCGAGGACGGTATACAAGATGCTGTTGCCTCTAAACAAATAGTAGTTATAAATGAATTTATAGCTTGTTTAAATTCCAGATGCGTGCCATCCCAATATGATAGATTTTTTTATAAAGATAGACCTTATATTTTTTCCAGAAAGAGTCCTATTAAGGGGTGAAAATTTGTTACATTTGGATTAACAAGTGTCCTAGGGATTAGAAATAACTCTAGTATAGCTAGATATTTTTGAGTAACTAGAAATATCATTAGTCTACCCATATGATTGCCAGAAAAGATGGCTGATGAATCTTATTTATACTGTTGCAGTAGGCGTTGTCTAGGATAAATAAGCTATCTTGATGGGGGAGATTGGAATAATTTTAGTAGAAACATTAAAGGATTATGGACAAGTAGCGCAGGATTAGGTGATGCAATGTGCTAAGTTGGCTTGGTGTTAGCAGTAGTATTATTTAACAATGGAAAGTAGACTAATGAAAAATAAGCGTTATTTTTTTGACACAATTTTAATAATTTTACTGCTTATAAGCACGATATTTTGTGTCAGCCCAGTATTTATAAAATTGGACATCTTAGGAACTCCCTCTCATGCCATCTTAACCTTTGTATTGGCGATACCGTTATTCTATATTTTGTCTCAATGCTTACATACTTTGCTATTACTAGTTTCCTCAATCTTTTGTAAATTAAGACCAATTTATTTTTATTTTATATTTGTGATCATTATAGGAGCTAGGAAATACTATCGAATTCTCTTTCACCAACTAATGGGATTTAGTCCAGGAATAGCAGTGTTTTATAAGGAGAGTCAAACAACTAAGAATCTGTTTAAATTTTACTACTTCTTGTACTTTACAACACTAATTTCATACTATTTTTTCTTTACTTTTGTGTATGACAAATCGTTGCTTTTGCCTCTTATTCCATTTTCTATTATCATAGCATTAGTACAAAAACTTTATAGAATTGAGAATCAACAATTATTTCTGTTAAAATCAAAGGTACTAACAATACTGGAATCTAAGAGGGATTGTGAGTTTAATCTTCAGGATTATCATGAAATTTGGAAATTGCAATCAAAATCTGAGTTGCCATGCGTGGCTTTATCTTATATCAGTTTGATCAAGCCATATCTTTCAGAGAGTGTGCGTGAACAAATTGATTTATTAGAAGTTAAGCGATTTAAAAAAATAAATCATCCAATATCACTTTATGGTATGTTGGATGTTATAAAATTAAATCTATATTTACGGCATTATAATGAAAAAAATAAATATGAATCAATGTTAAAGAAAATTTTAGAGGTAAGACCAGACTTTGTTTTAATCGAGCAGAATATTGATGATAGTTTAAATAGCTCGCAACCATTATCTTTATCTTTAGCCATTTCAGAAATCCAACTTTTGCTTGAAGTGTATATGGGGATCAAACATGTTTCAATTAGGAGATAAAACCAGAATAATATTTGCCATTATAGGGGCAAGTTGCATATTAGTCAGTATGTATCTTATTCCACTTATTAAAACTGAGAATAAATTTTGGGAAATACTTTTATTTATATTAGGTGTATTGCTAATTGGAATTGCGTTACTAAGTCAAAAAAAATAAATTTTGAAATAGTATTAGTGAGTTCGCAATCATTTATTGCTAGTGGTTTAGAACTGTTAAGTTTCAAACAATAATTGATTTTAAACCTTAGGTAACCTATAAAAACAAATAAGGTAGAGAAAGGATATCTTATATAGGTAGCTAAGTGATAAAAACACAGTCGTCTATCACTTGTTAGGAAACTATCCTAACTATGCTTAATAAAAAAGGAGAAAATAAATGGAACTCGTATTACCAAATAATTATGTTGCTCTTGAGCAAGAAGAGATGATGTATCTTGATGGGGGATTTTCTATTCTGAGATGGCCTGTTGCAACAGCCATTAATATAGCTTTTAATGGTGTTTTAGGTGGAGGAGCAATCAGTCTAGTTAGAAATTATATTCGTAATTATGGTTTGCGGCGAGTTACAAGCGCAATTGCTGGAGCAGCTGCAAGATATGTTGGGGTACGAGTTGCAAATAGAGTGGCAGGATTTGCACTGTCTGCTATTAATGGATTTGCAGCTTGGATGTCAATTGGCGATGCTATTACAACAATCTGGGCCAACAATGATGTAAATAGGAGAGACCCAAATTTAAACGCCTTGTGGTAACTAGATATGGGTATTAAAATGGAAAAAATTTTTGTTATTATTTTTTTTGTATGTCTATTTATATCATCCATAACTTTTTTAGCCTATGATTTTGTTAGCGAAGAAATAAAAAAGTTGATTATTTGGATGAATGTCGTTTTTTTGATTTTAATCATAGCAATGATGATTTATCCAAAATTAAGAAAATGATAAGGACACTGTAAAATTATGATACGTAAACTAATTGTTTTCTTACTAATGCTCCCTCTTTTTGTCTTGTGGCTAGAGTTGCATGTCCTAGTGAATAACTTACTATTGAATCTAGAATCTCCCCTTGATTTTGTGATTAGTATGAGTCTTGCTTTCTGTAGTTTGATTTTATCAAAAATAGTTTTAGACATACTATACGCATTGAAAGATTTGTACAAGAAAGAAGCTCTTATTACGATTTTTCCCTTTATTTTTATAAGAAGGAAAAAAGTGAATGTGAGATTCTCGCCCTATTTTTCATTCCATCGTAAAAGTTTGTCGCCTGATGATTTAAGATCTAGGATTATATGGAGTTTTATTCTTGAAATTGCTATTATCCTAGTATTTATTTTAAAAATTCCTTTTGCAATCATCATGCTTACTACAATATTTTTCTGGACTATAATGGATATCAATCATCTCGTTTTTAATAAGACGGAATTTCTTTTTAATCAAAACAAATGGCAAAAAGAAGATTCGTTTGAAAGTGATTTGACGAAAACGTTAAAGGATAAGATACAAAAATCAGAGCTAAGTTATTCTGACTTAATGTCTCTTCAGCTGTATGATGCGATGAACCAATCCACCTTTTTAACGGATAGTGAACTTTTTGAGGATATTTTGAAAAAAATCGAAGATTCTCATAACACCCTTCTGTGTACAGGTCTTGTCGAGTTACTGCTGTATGAAATTTCTATTAGTAACAATAACAACTGGCAAGAAAAGGTTGATAAAATTAGAATACAGCTCATCAGAATCAATCAATTAGATTTTTTCTATTATACAAGTTGGTTAAGGCAAAATTTTGATTTCTGTATGAATAGAGAGTATCATAAAATGAAATCTCGGAAATTATTACTGAGTAATAAAAAGATAGTTTAAGTTCGTCCTATTTGTAAAACAAATGAAACAATTTCAACTAAGGAGGAGAAAACAAATGGAACTTGTATTACCAAATAATTATGTTGTGATTGATGAAGAAGAAATGATGTATTTTGATGGGGGAGCTTATTTAAGCAAGCGTGCTTGTCAAGGAATTTGCGCAGCTTTAGCTATGAGTTCAGGAACTTTTATAGCATTAGCTGGAGCTGCAGTTTTAACCAAAAAACTAATAAACTATATTAAGGTTGGAGGTCTTGGAGGCTGGCTTATTGGTGCAGCAGCAGGTGTATTGGCTACAGCAGCAGGGAAAATAGCTTACTATATTGGATATGGTGTTCTTAATAGAGGTTGTGATATTAACGGGAACCCTTATCCTTGGGATGGATTCATATCTGCAACAGTAAGATGAGTAATGTAGATAAGATTCGAAAAATACACATCATCGTGTGTTGGGTGTATATATTTTTATCATTCAGGGCGATTATAAATGATACGGAGTATTTTTTGCTTATTTTTTTAGCTTTTATCTACTCAATAGTATCACTACCTCTATATTCTGTGAAAAATAAAATAGTATCTATCTGTCTAGCCATAAATTCGATTCTGTTAATGAGTTTCCCCATTTTAATCAATAAGTTTTTCCCAGAAAGTTTTTTGACTTATACCGTATTAATAAGTGTTTTTATTACAGAGTTGATAATTTTTCATTTAATTGGGAAAGATTTTGATATTAAATTGACTAACGAATATAAGAAAATTAGTCAGTTTAGAAGCAAGGTGTCTCAATCTCCTTGGATAAAATATTTAGAGATTTCTAGTTTTATATTAACTATATTTCCATCTATTCTTTATGGTACAGTTGCTAATCATGTACTGACTCTTATCTTTTTGATAAAAATTTGTGTAGATACCACGATAAAATTTTTATTCATCAGATTATTTGACACAAGTACTTTAATGAAGAGGAGAATATTTTTTCTTTTCGCATTGGATGTTATAGCTTACTTATTTTTAGGATATCTTTTAGTGATTCAAAAAGCAGGCTATTTGTTTTCGGTTTTACTTCTTTTTTCTAATTTTTCAGTTCCATTTATCAAAGAAAAGGAATTCGAATTATTTAAAAATAGCAAGTAATAGAAACATAGGTTAAATCTTAGAACGGCTTAAAATCAGACATGATAAAGGGAAATAGTCTTATCTAGGTAACTAAGTGCTACAAACACAGTCGAGGATCACTTGTTAGGATTACATTTTAATCATGCTTAATAAGAATGGAGAATTCCTATGGGGATTGTATTACTCTGAAGTTTCGAATACCTTAGTTCTCGTGATTTTGAGCTATTCTAGCTTTAGAATCCTTCAGAATGTAAAATTTTAAGCAGTCAAAGACTTAGAATAGCCTGAAAACATTTATTTTATAGCAATTCTAGGCTTAGAATTGCTCATATATATGTATTTGAGCTGCTCGATAGTTAGGACAGCTCTATTCTGAGAAATCTGAGCTATCAATGCTTCAGAATAGTATTTCGCCAATGGTTTTTATTGAAGAGGTGATTGTTTTATGATAGTCTAAAATAAAACTGATTTAATGGAGTAAATGGAGAATCGTTACATGAAACATTTTTTTGCAGGAATTGGTGAGATAAAACTTGTTGGCTACTTATTGTATATATGTGTAGGACTAGCCCCTCTTTTTCATATATATGTCATAGGTTCGGAACTGAGTTTTGTGAAAATAGTGTTATCTATTTTGGGAGTTATATTTGTAAGTATGTTAACTATTGCTCGAATTTATCGGACTTTTCTATAAAGAATAGTTTGGACTTGAACTGTATCTAAAAACAGAGGTTGGTCGATTATCAGCCTCTTTCTTGTCGTTGAAAAGAGTGAGATATATTGACTTTTGAAAAAAAGATGTCATAATTGAGTTGGGATAAACCTAAAAATAATATAGTAGATTGAATCTGGAATAGTCCGTTATGACTGTTAAAATATTTCTAGAAATTAATTTGACTTTCCTAATCGATTTGTTCACATCTTGTTTCAATCTACTATACTTTCTCGTTAAACCGTTCGGCAATTCATGGTGACATGGACACATAGTAGTAAGCACATTATGTGGCTTGGCAGAGCTAAAAACTGTTCCCTTGCGATAAGCCTAATAAGCACAACATAGGGAGTTAGAGAAGCCGACTCTAATCAACCACTTTGGGCAGTAGTGAGAACTGCCCCGTGCTTTTTATTTTGAGAAAATATGGAGTTTGTCGTTGAAATTACTTGATTGTATTTTGGACTATCAAGAAAGATTCAATGGAAAAACATGTCAAGTATCAACGAATTATAAGTATTTAGAGACTTTCAAAGTGAATTTTTGCTTGACTGATTTACATCATTTATTTGGCTTACACAAAATCACACGAGATTATGCTAGTCAAACAAAACCTGCTATTCAAGCTGGTGTTTTTATTTTAGAAGATTTTAGAAATATCCTATTGTACAATGATGTAATCGAAAGGATATCTTTATATGAGTTTATAGGTGATATTTTCTATTCTAAAATAACAAGTTGTTGCATCGTAGCTAAGGATTTATCTAAAAATACTATGAAATTGGACGTCATATTTTTTGAGGATAAAAATAAAAGATCCGCAGTTTTAGGTTTACGAAGAGACAAAAGCGGAGTATTTAAACCAGTTACCCTACATTTTACAAGCGCTAAGAAATATGCTAAAGTTCGTAAAACAGATGTGAAAGAAATGAAATGGCTATAAAGATTGTCCGCAGGCTTAAGCTTGCGTTTTTTGTTGTTTAACGAAATTAAAAAAACAAGCTCTCTCATCGGAAATGTTTTTATAGGAATGAAGGAAGATGGTGCTATGTTTAAAAAGAGAATCGAAAAGGGCAAAAGTAGTGTCTTTATCTTTTTGGAGTAGAAGCTTATGATATAGAAATTTGTAATAAAAATGTAATATAAAACATTTGACAAATATTTACGGGGGGAGTATACTTAATATAAGTATAGTCTAAAAATGACTATCAGAAAAGAGGTAAATTTAGATGAATAAGAAAAAAATGATTTTAACAAGTCTAGCCAGCGTCGCTATCTTAGGGGCTGGTTTTGTTACGTCTCAGCCTACTTTTGTAAGAGCAGAAGAAGCTCCTGTAGCTAACCAGTCTAAAGCTGAGAAAGACTATGATGCAGCAGTGAAAAAATCTGAAGCTGCTAAGAAGGCTTACGAAGAAGCTAAAAAGAAAGCAGAAGACGCTCAGAAAAAATATGATGAGGATCAGAAGAAAACTGAGGCAAAAGCGGATAAGGAAGCAAAAGCATCTGCGGAAATAGATAAAGCTACGTTTGCTGTACAAAGTGCGTATGTAAAATTTTTAAATGTCCAATCTAATCGTCAAATTTCGGAGAATGAACGAAAAAAACAATTAGCAGAAATAGATAAAGAGATAGAGAATGCTAAACAAAATTTACAGAATAAACAGGAAGAATTTAATAAGGTTAGAGCAGAAGTAATTCCTGAAGCAAAGGGGTTAGCTGTTACTAAACAAAAAGCGGAAGAAGCTAAAAAAGAAGCAGAAGTAGCTAAGAGAAAATATGATTATGCAACTCTAAAGGTAGCACTAGCGAAGAAAGAAGTAGAGGCTAAGGAACTTGAAATTGAAAAACTTCAATATGAAATTTCTACTTTGGAACAAGAAGTTGCTATTGCTCAACATCAAGTAGATAATTTGAAAAAACTTCTTGCTGGTGCGGATCCTGATGATGGCACAAAAGTTATAGAAGCTAAATTAAACAAAGGAGAAGCTGAGCTAAACGCTAAACAAGCTGAGTTAGCAAAAAAACAAACAGAACTTGAAAAACTTCTTGACAGCCTTGATCCTGAAGGTAAGACTCAGGATGAATTAGATAAAGAAGCAGAAGAAGCTGAGTTGGATAAAAAAGCTGATGAACTTCAAAATAAAGTTGCTGATTTAGAAAAAGAAATTAGTAACCTTGAAATATTACTTGGAGGGGCTGATCCTGAAGATGATACTGCTGCTCTTCAAAATAAATTAGCTGCTAAAAAAGCTGAGTTAGCAAAAAAACAAACAGAACTTGAAAAACTTCTTGACAGCCTTGATCCTGAAGGTAAGACTCAGGATGAATTAGATAAAGAAGCAGAAGAAGCTGAGTTGGATAAAAAAGCTGATGAACTTCAAAATAAAGTTGCTGATTTAGAAAAAGAAATTAGTAACCTTGAAATATTACTTGGAGGGGCTGATTCTGAAGATGATACTGCTGCTCTTCAAAATAAATTAGCTACTAAAAAAGCTGAATTGGAAAAAACTCAAAAAGAATTAGATGCAGCTCTTAATGAGTTAGGCCCTGATGGAGATGAAGAAGAAACTCCAGCGCCGGCTCCTCAACCAGAGCAACCAACTCCTGCACCAAAACCAGAGCAACCAGCTGATCAACAAGCTGAAGAAGACTATGCTCGTAGATCAGAAGAAGAATATAACCGCTTGACTCAACAGCAACCGCCAAAAGCAGAAAAACCAGCTCCTGCACCACAACCAGAGCAACCAGCTCCTGCACCAAAAACAGGTTGGAAACAAGAAAACGGTATGTGGTACTTCTACAATACTGATGGTTCAATGGCAACAGGTTGGCTCCAAAACAACGGTTCATGGTACTACCTAAACGCTAACGGTTCAATGGCAACAGGTTGGGTGAAAGATGGAGATACCTGGTACTATCTTGAAGCATCAGGTGCTATGAAAGCAAGCCAATGGTTCAAAGTATCAGATAAATGGTACTATGTCAACAGCAATGGCGCTATGGCGACAGGCTGGCTCCAATACAATGGCTCATGGTACTACCTAAACGCTAATGGTGATATGGCGACAGGCTGGCTCCAATACAACGGTTCATGGTATTACCTCAATGCTAATGGTGATATGGCGACAGGATGGGCTAAAGTCAACGGTTCATGGTACTACCTAAACGCTAACGGTGCTATGGCTACAGGTTGGGCTAAAGTCAACGGTTCATGGTACTACCTAAACGCTAACGGTTCAATGGCAACAGGTTGGGTGAAAGATGGAGATACCTGGTACTATCTTGAAGCATCAGGTGCTATGAAAGCAAGCCAATGGTTCAAAGTATCAGATAAATGGTACTATGTCAATGGCTTAGGTGCCCTTGCAGTCAACACAACTGTAGACGGATATACTGTCAATGAAAACGGTGAATGGGTTTAAGCCGATTAAATTAAATCATGTTAAGAACATTTGACATTTTAATTTTGAAACAAAGATAAGGTTCGATTGAATAGATTTATGTTCGTATTCTTTAGGTACCTGTCTTATGATTTCAGGAAATGTCATTAAAAAAACGACTCCTTTTCTCTAACTTGGAAAATAGATTAGAGAAAATGGGTTGTTTTATTTATTATAGTTATTTGAATGAAGATAAGAAGAAGGTATATTCACATCATTCACATAATCTGTATATTGACTATAAGTTTTAAAAAACAATTTTTAAGCTCTTCCTTGTCTTCTCTAACCAAGCGTGTTATAATGAATACTGCTCAAGCGACCTTCAATCGTGAAGCACACACGACCTTCAATCGTGAATAAACGAATAGATGGGAGACTTACCATGAGTGATAACTCTAAAACACGTGTTGTCGTGGGGATGAGTGGTGGTGTTGATTCGTCGGTGACGGCTCTTTTGCTCAAGGAGCAGGGCTACGATGTGATCGGTATCTTCATGAAGAACTGGGATGACACAGATGAAAACGGCGTCTGTACGGCGACCGAAGATTACAAGGATGTGGTTGCGGTGGCAGACCAGATTGGCATTCCCTACTACTCTGTCAATTTTGAAAAAGAGTACTGGGACCGCGTTTTTGAGTATTTCCTAGCGGAATACCGTGCAGGGCGCACGCCAAATCCGGACGTTATGTGCAACAAGGAAATCAAGTTCAAGGCCTTTTTGGACTATGCTATGACCTTGGGGGCAGACTATGTAGCGACTGGGCATTATGCTCGAGTGGTGCGTGATGAGGATGGTACCGTTCACATGCTTCGTGGCGTGGACAATGGCAAGGATCAGACCTATTTCCTCAGCCAACTTTCGCAAGAACAACTTCAAAAAACCATGTTCCCACTAGGACATTTGGAAAAGCCTGAAGTTCGAAAACTAGCAGAAGAAGCAGGTCTTTCGACTGCTAAGAAGAAAGACTCGACAGGGATTTGCTTTATCGGAGAAAAGAACTTTAAAAACTTTCTCAGCAACTACCTGCCAGCTCAGCCTGGTCGCATGATGACTGTGGATGGTCGCGATATGGGCGAGCATGCAGGTCTTATGTACTATACGATTGGTCAGCGTGGCGGGCTTGGTATCGGTGGGCAACACGGTGGTGACAATGCCCCTTGGTTCGTTGTCGGAAAAGATCTAAGCAAGAATATTCTCTATGTAGGACAAGGATTCTACCATGATTCGCTCATGTCAACTAGTCTAGAAGCCAGTCAAGTCCACTTTACGCGTGAAATGCCAGAAGAGTTTACGCTAGAATGTACGGCTAAATTCCGTTACCGTCAGCCTGATTCTAAGGTGACAGTACATGTCAAAGGAGAAAAGGCAGAGGTCATCTTTGCGGAACCACAACGCGCGATTACACCAGGACAGGCAGTTGTCTTTTACGATGGCGAAGAGTGCCTAGGTGGCGGTTTGATTGACAATGCTTACCGCGATGGACAAGTTTGTCAGTACATTTAGATTGACAAATTTTCTCAATTTGCTACAATAATAACAGCAATAGAAATGATGGTCAAAGCTCATGGATGTTGCAGGCTTTTTTGTCCTGCACTTCTTTGTAGTTTTGACTGTTTTTGTGTCGTTTAAGGGAAAGGACAAGAATGACTCAACAAGACTTTCGGACAAAAGTAGACAATACGGTTTTTGGTGTTCGGGCTACAGCCTTGATTGTCCAAAATCACAAGCTTCTAGTTACCAAAGACAAGGGCAAGTATTACACTATTGGAGGTGCGATTCAAGTCAATGAAAGCACGGAAGACGCGGTAGTCCGTGAAGTGAAGGAAGAACTGGGTGTCAAAGCTCAAGCTGGGCAGCTAGCTTTTGTGGTTGAAAATCGTTTTGAAGTGGACGGCGTTTCCTATCACAATATCGAATTTCATTATCTGGTGGACTTACTGGAGGATGCCCCATTGATCATGCAGGAAGATGAGAAAAGGCAGCCCTGTGAGTGGATTGACTTGGATAAGCTTGAGGATATCCAGCTAGTTCCAGCCTTTTTAAAAACGGCCCTACCAGATTGGGAAGGCCAACTAAGACACATTCATCTTGAGGAATAGGAGAGAAACATGACTTATCATTTTACTGAAGAATACGATATTATTATAATTGGTGCGGGACACGCTGGGGTTGAGGCTTCCTTGGCCGCTAGCCGTATGGGCTGTAAGGTCCTGCTTGCGACCATCAATATTGAAATGCTGGCTTTCATGCCTTGTAATCCCTCTATCGGTGGTTCTGCCAAGGGGATTGTCGTGCGTGAAGTCGATGCCCTCGGTGGCGAGATGGCCAAGACCATTGACAAGACTTACATCCAGATGAAGATGCTCAACACAGGGAAGGGGCCAGCTGTCCGTGCTCTTCGTGCGCAGGCTGACAAGGAACTTTACTCTAAGGAGATGCGCAAGACAGTTGAAAATCAAGAAAATCTGACCCTTCGTCAAACCATGATTGATGAGATTTTGGTGGAAGATGGCAAGGTTGTCGGTGTGCGTACAGCCACCCATCAAGAATATGCTGCTAAGGCTGTTATTGTGACGACAGGGACTGCTCTCCGTGGGGAAATTATCATCGGAGACCTCAAGTACTCATCAGGTCCTAACCACAGCTTGGCTTCTATTAACCTAGCTGACAATCTCAAGGAACTGGGCCTCGAAATCGGTCGTTTCAAGACAGGAACCCCTCCACGTGTCAAGGCCTCTTCTATCAACTACGACGTGACAGAAATCCAACCAGGAGATGAAGCACCTAATCACTTCTCATACACTTCACGTGATGAGGATTATGTCAAGGACCAAGTGCCATGCTGGTTGACCTACACCAATGGTACCAGTCATGAGATTATCCAAAACAACCTCCACCGTGCGCCTATGTTTACAGGTGTGGTCAAGGGAGTGGGGCCTCGTTACTGTCCGTCGATTGAAGACAAGATTGTGCGCTTTGCGGACAAGGAACGTCACCAACTCTTCCTTGAGCCAGAAGGGCGCAATACTGAGGAAGTCTATGTGCAAGGACTTTCAACCAGTCTGCCTGAGGATGTCCAGCGTGACTTGGTGCATTCCATCAAAGGTTTGGAAAATGCAGAGATGATGCGGACAGGTTATGCTATTGAGTATGATATGGTCTTGCCTCATCAGTTGCGTGCGACTTTGGAAACCAAGAAAATCTCAGGTCTCTTCACTGCTGGTCAGACAAATGGAACGTCAGGTTACGAAGAGGCAGCAGGCCAAGGGATTATCGCGGGTATCAATGCGGCTCTGAAAATCCAAGGTAAGCCTGAGTTGATTTTGAAGCGAAGTGACGGTTATATCGGGGTGATGATCGACGACTTGGTGACCAAGGGAACCATTGAACCTTACCGTCTCTTGACCAGTCGTGCTGAATACCGTCTCATTCTTCGTCATGACAATGCTGATATGCGCTTGACTGAGATGGGACGCGAGATTGGCCTTGTGGATGATGAACGCTGGGCTCGTTTTGAAATCAAGAAAAATCAATTTGATAATGAGATGAAACGCCTAGACAGTATCAAACTCAAGCCAGTCAAGGAAACCAATGCTAAGGTTGAGGAAATGGGCTTCAAGCCGTTGACAGATGCGGTGACAGCCAAGGAATTCCTTCGCCGTCCAGAAGTTTCTTACCAAGATGTGGTGGCCTTCATCGGACCAGCTGCAGAAGACTTGGATGACAAGATTATCGAATTGATTGAAACAGAAATCAAGTACGAAGGCTATATTTCCAAAGCTATGGATCAGGTTGCCAAGATGAAACGCATGGAAGAAAAACGCATTCCAGCCAATATTGACTGGGATGACATTGACTCTATCGCAACAGAAGCTCGTCAGAAGTTCAAACTCATCAATCCAGAAACCATCGGCCAAGCCAGCCGTATTTCGGGAGTAAACCCAGCAGATATTTCTATTTTGATGGTGTATCTGGAAGGTAAAAATCGTAGTATTTCTAAAACTCTTCAAAAATCAAAATGATACGTCGTCGGCTTCTTACGAATGAGTTCAAAGCTTGGCTTTGATTCATCTCCAGCCTCCCATAGTTTCCCGAACTATGGGAGCTAACTCAAGTTATGCTTTCGCTTAGCCTTCTAGTCTGATTTTCATTGAGTTTTAATCTCAAAAGAAAGCATAGAGAAAAACAGCTCCGAAGACGGGGCTGTTTTGTTGATTTGTACTCAATGAAAATCAAAGAGCAAACTAGGAAGCTAGCCGTAGGTTGCTCAAAGCACTGCTTTGAGGTTGTGGCTAGAACTGACGAAGTCAGCTCAAAACACAGTTTTGAGGTTGTGGCTAGAACTGACGAAGTCAGCTCAAAACACAGTTTTGAGGTTGTGGCTAGAACTGACGAAGTCAGTAACATATATACGGCAAGGCGAAGCTGACGTGGTTTGAAGAGTATTATTCTTCATCTGGTGTGAGGATCATCGGGATGATGATCGGTTCACGTTCGGTATTTTCATAGAGGAAGGGGCGAATAGCGTTGACAATGGCACCATTGACAGATTGCACGCTAGCATCCTTATTTTTCAGTGCGATACGAATGGCATTGAAGAGGATACGCTGGCTTTGGCGAATCAAGTCGCCAGACTCTCTCATGTAGACAAAGCCTCGGCTGAGGATGTCTGGACCAGATAGAATCATCTGCGATTTGAAGTCAACAGTTGCGACTGCCAGAACGACACCGTCTTCAGATAGATCGCGACGATCTTTGAGGACAGCTGCGCCAATTTCACCGATACGATTTCCATCGACATAGATATCTTGGGCGTTGAAATGACCTGCGATACGAGCTGAGTCAGCAGTAAGGGCAAGCACATCGCCATTGCTCATGATAAAGATATTGTCCTTCTCAACACCAGTATCCACTGCTAGTCCAGCGTGGACTTTTTGCATGCGGTATTCACCGTGGACAGGCATGAAGTATTTTGGCTTAATCAAGCAGAGCATGAGTTTTTGCTCTTGCTGACCACCGTGTCCAGATGTATGGATATTGTTTACTTTACCGTGGATAACTTCGACACCAGCTTCAGAAATGATGTTAATCAGCTTGTTGACGCTAGTAGTGTTTCCAGGGATGGGACTAGAAGAGAAGATAACGGTATCACCTGGTTGTAATTGTACTTGACGGTGGGTTCCGTTGGCGATACGAGAGAGGGCTGCCATAGGCTCACCCTGACTACCTGTACAGAGGATAAGAACTTCTCCTGCAGGATAATCTTTGATTTCATTTGGCTCGATAAAGGTTCCCTTAGGAGCTTTGATGTAGCCAAGATCGATTCCGTTGACAATGGCCTTTTCCATAGAACGACCAAAGACCGCAATCTTGCGTCCAGTCTTAACAGCAGCTTCTGTTGCCTGCTGGAGACGGAAGATATTTGAGGCAAAGGATGCAAAGATGATACGTCCTTCAATACCTTGGATAATCTTCATAATGGACTGACCAACGACTTTTTCAGAGTTGGTAAAGGTTGGTACTTCCGCATTTGTCGAGTCAGACAGGAGACAGAGCACGCCTTCTTCACCAAGCGCAGCCATACGATGCAAGTCCGCAGGTTCTCCAACTGGAGTAAAGTCGAACTTAAAGTCACCCGTACAGACGATTTTCCCTTGAGGAGTATGAATGACAATCCCCAAAGGCTCTGGAATAGAGTGAGTCGTTCTAAAGAAAGTTGCCTTGAGATTTTTAAAGGTCAACTCGGTGTTGTGGTTGATTTCGTAAAGTTTGGCGTTGCGCAAGAGGCCGTGTTCTTCGAGTTTCCCACGGATCAAAGCCAAGGCAAGCGGTCCAGCGTAGATAGGGACATTTGCTTGCTTGAGTAGGAACGGAATCCCACCAATGTGGTCCTCGTGTCCGTGTGTGATTAAAACAGCCTTGACGCGGTCGATATTGTCCACGATGTAAGAGTAGTCAGGAATGACATAGTCGATACCAAGCAAGTCATCTTCTGGGAATTTAATCCCAGCATCGACGATGATAATCTCGTCTTGGTATTCAATTCCGTAAGTGTTTTTCCCGATTTCTCCTAGACCACCGATGGCAAAAACGCCGACTTCTTCAGGTTTAAGAGTGTAGGCCATATTAGAACTCCGTAATTTCGAAGGCGCCAGTTTCTTTTTCGTAATCGAGCAATTTGTCAGACAAGAGTTCGATATATTCGATATTGTACTCTGGGCGATTTTCTTCGACAAGTTGGCGAGCAGTGATACGGCCCTCAAGTTCTGAGCTGGCATCGATGTCTAGGTAAAGCGCGCGTGTTGTTTCACGGCGTGGGCTACGTTCTTTTGTTTCTTGATAAAAAATTTTGTAAATCATATAGTTCCTTTCTATTTACAGGTCAGCTTATTCCAAACTTTTAGCAGATATTTGCTTGATTTCATTCCATTTTGTGTCTAGATTGACCTTGATTCGTTACAATTATTTCAATTATACCACAAAATGAAAAATTAGTAAAAGACGGAAACGAGAAAGTTAGGGGACGATTTCTTCGGTAAGCGTTTGCAAAAATAAAGAAAATGTGTTATGTTGATAACGGAAGTGAAGTTTATTACTTGTCATAATTCCATATAGATTTTAAGTCAAGGAGGTTGCCCTATGTATAACTTATTTGCTTTTGTTATCGGAGTTCGTTTGCTAGCTTTTATCGTTTTTGTTGCTTGCGTTTATGAAGGAAATCTTCTATTTGCCAAACTGGAACGATGACAAACCAAGTTCTTGTGGAAAATGACCTTTGTGACTCTCTACTCGCTTTTTCTCCTCCTCGTGACCTATGTCGTTTGGTTTGTATTTTACTTTGGATTAAATGCTTAGATGCCCTGCTTATGCTGGTTTTTTTTGTTTGGGGATGTAGAGATAGTAGATTTACGACACGAAAATTCCACCCCATCTATCAAGATGAGGTGGTCTTTGCATTTTTCTAACATGACATGACAATGGAATTTTCAAAGCTTATTATTTTTATGGGAGTCATTGTTCTGCTCAAAAATAGAGTTGAAGCATAAAAATAAAACAATACAAACAGATAAATCGAATGGTAAAGGGATAGTAGTAATGTTCAAATCATTGAGAATGCTGAGCAAACTGTAAGAGATGAAGACAATAAAATTTATCCTTCTAAAAATGTGTTTCTTATCTAGCATGACTTACCAAACTTTTTACGAAGGTCTTTTCCAATGGTATAACCTGCCATAAATAAAGCGATACCAACACCTACACCAAAGCCACCCTTGATTTCTTGCAATTCCTTATTAGAAATTTCACGATAGTTGTTCAAATCTTTCATCATATTAATCTCCTCCTAAAAAATAACCAGCTGCCAAACCAGAACCTATAAGTGCTGTTCCACCTGCAATAGCCTTCCAAGATACTGCTACTCCAAAGATAACCAAGGGAGCGAGACCGCCATCAATATCTGATAATTCATTTTCAGATAAGGATAAAAATTGATTGTCAAGAATGTCAAAATTTGTCATTGAACTTTCCTCCTTTTTTCTTGTTCACTTTTATATTCGGAAAAGAAAAGGAAAAGTGAGCATTTTTTTAAATTATTTTTAGTTAAGTGAGGGCACTCTTGTCTGGGGGCAAAGAAAATTCCCATGTGCCATCTTTTGTAGTATAATAGTAAGCAGACAAAAAGATAGGAATGTGTTATGAAAGTATTAGCTTTTGATACGTCCAGCAAGGCTCTTTCTCTGGCTATTTTAGAGGATAAGCAGGTTCTTGCCGAGACGACGATTAATATTAAGAAAAATCACAGTATTACCCTTATGCCTGCCATCGATTTTTTGATGGCAAGTTTGGATTGGACACCCAAGGATTTTGACCGAATCGTGGTGGCTGAAGGGCCAGGTAGCTACACAGGTTTGCGAATTGCGGTAGCCACTGCCAAGACCTTGGCTCATACTCTGAACATTGAGTTAGTTGGTATGTCTAGCCTCTTGGCTCTGGTGCCATATCAACAAGAAGGCTTGTTCGTTCCTTTGATGGATGCGCGTCGCAACAATGTTTATGCAGGATTTTATGAAAATGCTAAACCTGTCATGCCAGAAGCGCATCTGCCTTTTGAGCGAGTCATTGAGCTAATCAAGGGCGCTAGTCAGGTAACCTTTGTCGGAGAAGTTGCCCCCTTTGTGGAGCAGATTCAAGAATACTTGCCAAGGACTAATTTCAAAGAAACCTTGCCAAATGCAGCCAATCTTGCTCTTTTAGCTTGGGACAAGGAAGCAGACTCCTTGCATGATTTTGTGCCGAATTATCTCAAACGTGTTGAGGCTGAGGAAAACTGGCTCAAGAACCACACAGAGTCTGGCGAGTCTTACATTAAACGCCTATGATAGAAATCAAACGAATCCAACAGCGACCTGACTTGGCTCAAGCCATCTACGCTGTTATGGCAGCTGTTTACCCAGTTAGTCCGTGGACGCTGGAACAAATCCAAGCAGACCTGTCCCAAGACCAGACTTGGTATGTTCTGGCTTATGATGGGGCAGAAGTGATTGGCTTTCTAGCTGTTCAGGAGAATCTTTTTGAGGCAGAAGTCTTGCAAATCGCTGTCAAAGAAGCCTATCAGGGTCAGGGAATTGCGTCAGCCTTGTTTGCTCAATTGCCGACAGACAAGGAAATTTTCCTTGAAGTCAGACAGTCAAATCATCGAGCGCAAGCATTTTACAAGAAAGAAAAGATGGCAGTCATCGCTGAGCGAAAGGCCTACTACCATGACCCAGTCGAGGACGCCATCATTATGAAGAGAGAAATAGATGAAGGATAGATATATTTTAGCATTTGAGACATCCTGTGATGAGACCAGTGTCGCCGTCTTGAAAAACGACGATGAGCTCTTGTCCAATGTCATTGCTAGTCAAATTGAGAGTCACAAACGTTTTGGTGGCGTAGTGCCCGAAGTAGCCAGTCGTCACCATGTCGAGGTCATTACAGCCTGTATCGAGGAGGCATTGGCAGAAGCAGGGATTACCGAAGAGGACGTGACAGCTGTTGCGGTTACCTACGGACCAGGCTTGGTCGGAGCCTTGCTAGTTGGTTTGTCAGCTGCCAAGGCCTTTGCTTGGGCTCACGGACTTCCACTGATTCCTGTTAATCACATGGCTGGGCACCTCATGGTAGCTCAGAGTGTGGAGCCTTTGGAGTTTCCCTTGCTAGCCCTTTTAGTCAGTGGTGGGCACACAGAGTTGGTCTATGTTTCTGAGGCTGGCGATTACAAGATTGTTGGGGAGACACGAGACGATGCAGTTGGGGAGGCTTATGACAAGGTCGGTCGTGTCATGGGCTTGACCTATCCTGCAGGTCGTGAGATTGACGAGCTGGCTCATCAGGGGCAGGATATTTATGATTTCCCCCGTGCCATGATTAAGGAAGATAATCTGGAGTTCTCCTTCTCAGGTTTGAAATCTGCCTTTATCAATCTTCATCACAATGCCGAGCAAAAGGGAGAAAGCCTGTCTACAGAAGATTTGTGTGCTTCCTTCCAAGCAGCAGTTATGGACATTCTCATGGCAAAAACCAAGAAGGCTTTGGAGAAATATCCTGTTAAAACCCTAGTTGTGGCAGGTGGTGTGGCAGCCAATAAAGGTCTCAGAGAACGCCTAGCAGCCGAAATCACAGATGTCAAGGTTATCATCCCCCCTCTGCGACTCTGCGGAGACAATGCAGGTATGATTGCCTATGCCAGCGTCAGCGAGTGGAACAAAGAAAACTTCGCAGGCTGGGACCTCAATGCCAAACCAAGTCTTGCCTTTGATACCATGGAATAAAGAGTGGCTCTTTGTCAAGTGTAGTGGGTAGGCGAAAAGCTGCAATCTGGAGAGTACGAAATTCGTACTCTCTTTTTTGATGTTCAAAGTCATCAAAATCCGTTTTTTAAAATTGTTAAAGTTCCGGAAACCAAAGGCTTTGCGCTTGATAATCTTAATCAAATTATTGGTCGCTTCAAGTTTAGCGTTGGAATAAGGCAGCTTAAGTGCGTTGATAATCTTATCTCTATCCCTTAAAAAAGTCCAAAAGACCGTTTGAAAAAGCGGATGAACCGTTGGCAGTTCTTGCTCAATCAATCCAAAGAAATGGTCGGCATTCTTCTCTTGAAAATGAAAGAGCAGGAGTTGATAGAGTTCGTAGTGAACCTGTAATCCCTCAGAGTAAGAAAGCAGCTTATCTCGTACTTCCCGATGGGTTAAGTGCATTCGAAACGTGGGCTGATAGAATCGTTTCTGACAGAGCTTGAAGCTATACTGGTGTAGTAAATCAGTCCAGTGGACTGATTTAGCCCGAGCCTAGAAACGAAAAAGCGAGGGTTCCAAAAGCGCTTGAGCGCCCGATACTCCAAGGATTTTCGGTCAAATTGGTTCATGATTTGGATTCGTACTCGGTTCATAGCTCGGCTCAGATGTTGGACAATGTGGAAGCGGTCAAGAACAATCTTCGCCTTTGGAAAGAGTTGCTTAGCGAGCCGATAATAAGGGCTGTACATGTCCATGGTGATGACCTCGACCAGCTCCCGAACCTCTCTCTGATAGCGTTGGAAATGGTTTCGAATCACCGCATGAGTTCGCCCGTCTAAAATTGCGAGGATGGATTTGGACTCAAAATCTTGGGCAATGAAGCTCATTTTGCTCTTTTTGAAGCTATACTCATCCCAACTCATAACTTTTGGCAACTTGGTCCAATCGGTTTCAAACTTAAATTCCCTCAGTTTTCGGATGACGGTGGAAGTTGAGACCGCCAATCTGTGGGCAATCTCAGTCATAGACTGCTTTTCAAGGAGGAGCTGAGCGATTTTTTGTCTCACCATGTTGGAAATCTGGCAATTTTTCTTGACAATGGATGTTTGAGAAACGACCACCTTAAGGCAATTCTTGCACTGAAAGCGGCGCTTTTTGAGATGCAGTACCGTGGGTAAACCCTGACAGTCGAGAAGCGGAATTTTAGAGGCTTTCTGGAAGTCGTATTTGATCATCTTCCCTTGACAATGAGGACAAGGAGGAGCGGGGGAATCCAACTTTGCCTGAACGACTAGATGGGTTTGGTATTTCAGAACAGACAAGATTTTGATATTTTTGTCTTTCAATCCGAGCAAATCTGTGGTATTCTTAAGTTGTTCCATATGAACCCTTTCTAATGAGTTGGTTAGACGCTTTTCATTATAGGTCATATGGGGCTTTTTTTCTACAAGAAACGACCCTATAATTCCTGGGGTGGGATTACCCACTACAGAAATTATAGAGCCAAAACATTCCAAAGTCTTGTCTGACTCTGGAATGTTTTCTGTTCACAGTTGTTTTGTAACTGCCTAATAAGTAACCGCGCTATAACGAGGTATCTACCGAGATTGTCAATTCTCCAGTATACTGTTATAAAAAACAAAACTGGAGGATTTTTTTATGTCCCCCCATCGTCCCATCGACTGTTCCGTAGCTGCCCAATAACGGAGTATAGTCGGCTGAAACAAGAATAGGACAAAAGTGCCTCAAGAAAAGCATCGTAATTTGACAATATTATTCTGAGATGTTTTTGATGTAAGCCCATATTTTCTCAATGGGATTATACTCGGGTGAATAGGTAGGAAGTGGTAACAGTCTATGCCCTGCTCCTTACACATGTTCATTCTGTGAAACCTTGCATTGTCCATAATGATAAGGGATGGTGTATCTAAAGTAGGTAGTAAGAATTTTTGGAAGCAAGCTTCGAAAAAGTCACTCGTCATCGTATCTTTATAGGTCATCGGAGCCATAGTATATTGAAACAAAAAAGGGCATTAGTACTTCTATAACAGTATCGCAATCTCTGGTGTGCGTTGTCTCGATCTTAATTCAAATAATTATATCTTCTTCCAGAGAGACTAACTGCCTGCTCAAGGCTCGATCATATTCGAGATAAAAATAGGTCTCAACCCCTGTCTCATAAATATAAATAGGAGTCAGGTAGCTTAAGTGATTCAATTCTTTAAGGAACCGATTTACTTTTTCTGGGTCTTGTTCGCAGTAGGTACAGCTCTTTTTTAGACTATATCCCATAGCCTTTAGAGCGTAATGAATAGTTGTTGGAGGACAGTTGAATTCAGCAGCTATTTCAGTCAAATAAGCATCGGGATGAGTTTCAATATAGATCTTTAATTTATCTCTATCAACTTTTTCAATTAATAGTGGAAGTTTTCTTAAAGTTAGTGTGTTGAAACGTTTTTATACAGTGCTAAAATTTGAAGTGTAGTGCAGATGTATTTGTAATAGTATTATAGCAATTCTTTGGAGAAGGTCGAGACAAGAGAAAATAGGTATCTTTGAGATATAAGCATGATTTACTATAAAATTATTGAGTTATTCATAAAAATTTCTCTATCAAATATCATAATGCGTCGTTTAAGGAGATGGTTACAATGCAATATAGTTGTGGAAAAATAAATATTAATATCCCTGATGGATATGGAGACATTAAGGATATAGTGTTTTCGGCTCATATTATAGTTAGGTATAATAATGGACATTGTGGAGGTATAGATCCGCATATAATTGGACTTTGTAAAAAGCAGATCAGAAGGATGTCTCTATATCCTATTTTGATAATCGTATCTAGAGATTCAAAGGTTATTGATGATTATAAAAATTTAGATATTGCCTATGTTGATTGTACTCAATGTTCAAATAATTTTGAAACTGCCTTACACGTTAAAAATATTTTAAAATTATTAAAAATCCAACTTATACACTGTCATGGCTACTCAACTAATTATTTTTTATATATGTTAAAAAAACTTGACAAGAATGGATTTGGAAAGGTTAAGACAGTGATAACATGCCATGGATGGGTTGAATATAACTTAAAAAAGAAATTCTTGACTTATTTTGATTTTTGGACATATTCTATGGGAGATGCTTTTATTTGTGTATCTGAAACTATGAAAAAAAGATTGGAGAGTATAATAAAAAATAAGAAGATAGTTGCAATAAATAACGGAATTAATGTATCAAATAGCGATTTAGATGTAGTAGGTGTTCAAGACTTTAAAAAAGAATTTTGTATTCCAAATAACAAAAAAATCATTTGTTATGTTGGAAGGTTGGATCCAGAAAAAAGGCCGGATAGATTCCTTGAATTTGCAGAAAAATTATTTTTAGTCAGAGAAGATGTGATTTTTATTATGGCTGGAAATGGTAGTATGTGGGCTGCTTTGAAAGAAAAAATTTGCTATTTGAAATGTAGAGATAATTTCAGGTTACTTGGTGAAATCTATCCAGTACTATAGTTTACCAAATATCGGATTTATTGTATATTCCTTCTGATACAGAAGGAATACCTATGTGTGTTTTAGAGTCAATGTCACAAGGAACTCCGGTTTTAGCTAGTAATGTTGGCGGGTTAAGTGAAATTATTGAACATAGGGTTGATGGATTTTTATTTGAGAAGGAAGATGTTGAGGGAGTGTGTGCTTGTGCTAATTTTTTACTCAATGATTCTGAGTATTTGAAATATATAGGTGAGAATAGTAAATCAAAAATAAGAAAACATTTTTCTGTGCAAAAAATGTTTGTAGAAACCATGAGAGTATATGATGAATTATTAGAGAAGAGTAGTCATGGATAGGAATATAGATCAAGAATTAGTAAGTATTATAATACCAACACATAATAGGTATGAATCTCTGATTAGAGCTGTGAAAAGTTGTTTACATCAAAGTTATAAAAATATCGAAGTTATAATTATTGATGATAATTATAGTAATGTAAATTTAAGAAATAAAATTATCTATCAATTTGGCTATACCAATCATAGAATTAAGTTAATTTTAAGTAATGAAGATTTAGGTGCAACTAATGCCAGAAACATAGGTATCAAAAATTCTAGAGGTAAGTATATATCATTTTTAGACGATGATGATGAATATATGCCAGATCGAATTTTAAAGTTGATGGCTTGTTTTAAAAAGAGTAGAATGAAGAATTTAGCTTTAGTTTATAGTTATGGAATAATAATTTATCCAAATGGTACACGAGAAGAGGAGAAGACCGATTTTGTTGGAAATCCCTTGTTTGTTCAAATGGTTCACAATATAGCAGGTACGTCATTTTGGTTGTGTAAAAAAGAGGTGCTAGAATTAATTAATGGTTTTGAGAAAATAGATTCACATCAGGACGGTGTTGTTTTATTAAAACTACTTGCTCAAGGATACCAAATTGATATAGTGCTAGAATTCTTGGTGAATTACTACGCTCACAGTAAAGAAAACGGTATCACTGGAGTGACACAAAAAACAATTAATGCAGATGAAGAATATTATAATTACTGTAGGAAATATTTTAATTTATTGAGTTTCAACGAGAGAATATTGGTTACAAAGAAATATTATTCTTTAAACATAAAGCGGTTACTATTAATAGGAGACAAATGCAAGGCTTTAAAAGTAATCAAGAAGGCAAGAGAAGAAAAAATTTTTAACGAATTTCTTTTTTTGAAATATATGTTATTATATCATTTTGGTTTTTTCTATTGTATATATGACAACTATGTTCAATTAAAATTTAGAAAGTGAGAAACTATTGTGTATACTATTATAAAATCAAATATAAAAAAATTTAGTTTATTAACGATATTTATTGTTGCTGGTCAATTATTGCTAATTTATGCAGCAACTATTAATGCTCTGGTGTTGAATGAATTAATTGCGATGAATTTAGAGCGGTTTTTGAAATTGTCAATCTACCAAATGATTGTCTGGTGTGGGATAATATTCCTTGACTGGGTAGTGAAAAATTATCAGGTTGAAGTGATCCAAGAGTTTAATCTAGAGATTCGAAATAGAGTTGCCACAGACATCTCTAACTCTACCTATCAAGAATTTCATAGTAAATCATCAGGAACATATCTTTCGTGGCTAAATAATGATGTTCAGACTTTAAATGATCAGGCTTTTAAACAACTTTTTTTAGTAATAAAAGGAATTTCTGGTACTATATTTGCAGTTGTGACTCTTAATCACTATCATTGGTCATTGACTGTAGCCACCTTGTTTTCATTAATGATTATGCTACTTGTACCAAAAATCTTTGCATCGAAAATGCGAGAAGTTAGTCTAAATTTAACTAACCAAAATGAAGCTTTTTTAAAATCTAGTGAGACTATATTGAATGGATTTGATGTGTTAGCGTCCTTGAATCTTTTATATGTATTGCCTAAGAAAATTAAAGAAGCAGGAATTTTATTAAAGATGGTTATACAAAGAAAGACAACTGTAGAAACGTTAGCAGGCGCTATTAGCTTCTTTCTCAATATTTTTTTTCAGATATCTCTCGTTTTTTTAACAGGCTATCTTGCAATAAAAGGAATAGTGAAAATTGGTACTATTGAAGCAATAGGAGCACTAACAGGTGTTATTTTTACAGCGCTAGGTGAATTAGGAGGTCAATTATCCTCTATTATTGGTACGAAGCCTATTTTTTTAAAATTGTATTCAATTAATCCAATTGAGTCAAATAAAATGAATGATATCGAACCAAATGAGGTGAATAGAGATTTTCCGTTATATGAAGCAAAAAATATTTGCTATAAGTATGGAGATAAAGAAATATTAAAAAACTTAAATTTTTGTTTTCAACGTAATGAAAAGTATTTAATTTTAGGTGAAAGTGGAAGCGGGAAATCTACATTATTAAAATTATTGAATGGCTTTTTGAGAGATTATAGTGGAGAATTGCGATTCTGCGGGGATGATATAAAAAAAACCTCCTATTTAAATATGGTTTCGAATGTTCTATATGTAGATCAAAAAGCTTATTTGTTTGAAGGTACGATTAGAGATAATATTTTATTGGAAGAAAATTATACTGATGAAGAAATACTACAGTCTTTAGAGCAAGTTGGTTTGAGTGTAAAAGATTTTCCTAATAACATTTTAGATTATTATGTTGGTGATGATGGGAGATTACTGTCAGGAGGGCAGAAACAAAAAATTACTTTAGCTAGAGGGCTAATTAGAAATAAGAAAATAGTATTAATTGACGAGGGAACTTCTGCTATTGATAGGAGAACTTCGTTAGCGATTGAACGTAAGATATTAGATAGAGAGGATTTGACTGTCATTATTGTTACCCATGCTCCGCATCCGGAACTTAAACAATATTTTACTAAGATATATCAATTTCCAAAGGATTTTATTTAAGAATATAGGGGAGGGAAACATGAGATTCTATTGTGAAGCTTATGAGGTAATTACTGAAGAGAAAAAAGTATCATTTTTTTATGTAGATGAGAAACCCTTAAGGTATCTGTTATTTGACTATATATTTCTACTAGTTCTAGCTAAAAAAAATATCCCAATCTTATGAACTGCACCCCAAAAGTTAGATTTATTCTGTCTAACTTTTGGGGTGCAGTTCATTTTGCATAGTTTTGGCATTCATCCTAGATATCCATATAAAATGTCTGAGATTGTTGAAATGTCTAAAAAAATATCAGATCTAAACGATAAAAAAGAATTTCACAAAAAGAACTGTGAGTTGAGGTTTCAAGATAGTGTTCTTGATAACATAAATAGTGTCCCGGGTACAACTCATTTATTTAGTTGTTTAAATATTCAAACATTAGTAAAAATTATTTTATATATTTTTCGATACAACAGTTGTATGAAAATATTTAATTTTAGAGATAAAGAGCTTATCTTTTTTAATAAGATTGTAAATGGGCTGATACAAAATATTGAGGAGAATTAGAGGATGATATTGAAAGGATATTGAAATATTTATATATATGTTTATTTAACGAAATATTCATTATTAAGAATAAGGTGAATTTTTTTGATGATGTGGAATTTAATCAGACACTTAGTGAGTTTTTAGATAAATTGTAGAGGGAATGGTTATGAGTAACAATACTAAGTATATCTTTTTATCTCCACATTTAGATGACGCAATTTTTTCCTGTGGTGATTATATTTCAAAATTAACTTCAGAAGGAGAAATTGTACTTGTTATTACTATATTTTCTGGTTACCCTTTGAGCCAACAGCTACAGCCCTCTGCTAAGCAATTTCATAAGTTGTGTAACCTTGGGAAATATCCGATTGAAGAAAGGAAGAAAGAAGACAGGTTAGCTTGTGAACGTCTACAATGTGATTTTAGACACTTATCGTACTATGAATGTCTCTATAGGAAAGATAGAAATGGCAATTTTCTATACCGTCATATCTATAGTGAATTAAAAAATGAGGACACATTAAAGAATGATATCATAAAAGAGCTGTTAATGCATTTAGACGACAAATGTGTCGTATATTGTCCGCTTTCACTTGGTGACCATGTTGATCATGTTTTTGTGAATAGTATTGGAAGGGCGCTTGAATTTATGCGTTATAAAGTAATATATTATGAGGATTTCCCATATGTAAGTGATAGTAGTATGGTTAGTTATATGGGAAAAACTAAAGAATTAAAAATGTATCAAGAGGAACTTGATGAAAAAATTATATTGATAGAATATCATCAATATTGTGCTATAAATCTCAGATTTTGATAATCTGGAAATCAGTTGAAAAACTTTTAAACAATATTAAAGAGTTGTATTTAAGGAATGGGGCAGCTTATTCTATTAGATTTTGGATTAAGAAATAAGGAAGTAGTTTTATGAATATAGCAGTAATTGGTTTGGGGCATGTTGGGCTGGCCTACGCGTTACTATTTGCATCTAAATATAAAGTTGTTGCATATGATATAGATTCTGTAAAAATAAATAATTTAAAAAAGGGCATTCTTCCATCTAAAAATGAAGAGCTTATGAAGTTTTTTTGCGAGAATAACTTAAATATTACTTTTTTTGATACATTTTCTGAAATTAAAAATAATATTGATTATTATATTATTGCGCTTCCGACAGATTATGATGAGAAAATTGGTAGTTTTAATACATATGAAATCGAACAAACGGTATCGAAGATTCTGAGGGTAAAACCTAATGGAAAGATTATTTTAAAGTCAACAGTTCCGATCGGCTTTTCAAACAAATTAAAAAGGCTGTTTGATACAAAAAATATCATTTTTGTCCCTGAATTTTTGAGAGAAGGTTGTTCTATATATGATAATTTATATCCAAGTCGCATAGTTGTTGGAGATGAGACAGTTGAAGGAAGAAAAATTGCAGAGTTGTTCCTTTCGATTAGTACTCATAGTACTGCCAATATTAAAAATGTTATGTTAGTTTCTCCTACTGAAGCAGAAGCAATTAAGCTTTTTTCTAACACATTCTTAGCTCTCCGTGTTGCTTTTTTTAATGAACTAGATTCTTTTGCTGAGAGGAGAAGTTTAAATGCTGAAGTTGTAATAAAAGGTGTTTGTTTAGATCCAAGAATTGGAAATTTTTATAATAATCCTTCTTTTGGATTTGGAGGATATTGTCTTCCCAAAGATACTAAACAATTAAAAAAAGAATTTATAGAAATAAATGCCCCAGTGATAGAAGCGATTGATATTTCAAACACAAATAGAAAACAGTTCATAGTTAAACAAATATTGGAACGAAAGCCAAAGATAGTAGGAATATATAAATTGGGGATGAAATATAATTCAGATAATTACAAAGAGTCAGCTATTTTAAGTATAATTAATGAACTATTGATTGTCGGTATAAAAATTTTAGTATATGAACCAAATTTAAACGTTAGTATAGATAACGTAATTTTTGAAAAGAATTTTGAACTATTTACAAAACAAAGTGATCTAATTGTTGCAAATAGATGGGATAGGGGCCTTGAAGCTTATAAAGATAAAGTTTACACAAGGGGGATCTGGATAAGAGATTAACTATTGATATTAAAAAGGCAATAATTTATAAAATTTGTACAAAAAAATGTTAAATTTTCACATTTTCATAGTATACTGTTTAATAGAAAGTAGGTTCTTTGTAACCGCTCCATTATAAAATCCTTTCACTCTTCCGGTATACTATTAGGAAAAACATAACTGGAGGATATTTTGAGCTCACACCTCATCGTTCCAGTGGCTGTTCCCCAAGCTCGTGTACTGCCCAAAAAAGTTAGACATTCTATTTAGAACGAGGATTGAGTTCTGTATTGTACAAGGCTCGGTCCTTTTAGAGTCAGCTTAAGGCTGGCTTTTTTATTTTTTCTAACTATCAGAATATTTTGACAAATGAACACAAATAATGATATAATATGCAAAAGCTAGGAGGTGGTAGGATGATTGAAAAAATGGAATTGGGGGAATTTTACAAGGAATTACGTTTGGCGAGAAAGCTCAAGCAGTCAGATGTGGCTTGTGACGGGCTAACAGCTTCTCAGTTGTCCAAGTTTGAGCTAGGGCAGTCCATGTTGTCTGCTGATAAGCTCATATTAGCCATCCAAGGGATCAATGTGACCTTTGATGAGTTTGGGCACAAGCTCAACAACTATCAAGAATCTCCACATATGCAGATTGGTAGAAAGGTTGTGGATCGCTTTGCTCATCAAGATATAGCTGGCTTAGAGCAACTGTTGGAGGAAGTCGAGCAAGAACAGATGGCAGAGACTTATCGTCGTTTGAATGCTATTGTAATCAAAGATGCCATCCACTCACTAGATAAAAGCTACCCACTAGCAGAGGAGGATAGCGAGTTTTTGACCACCTATCTCTATGCTATCGAGTCTTGGACCTGGTTTGAACTCTATCTCTTTTGCAATACCATGCCCTTCTTGAGCAATCAAGATCTGATTTTTTTATCAACCTCCTTACTCGAAAAATCCAAAGAATTTAAAGAGTTAGTACACAATCGATTGTATATGAAGCAAGGACTCTTAAATATCTTATCAGAACTCATGGAGCGAAAACTTTTCTCCTACGTCCCAATCTTCGAAGCCGAGTTGGAGAGGATGTTACGACCGTATGATGTTTTTGAAAAAGTATCGTGGCAATTTTTAAAGAAGATGAGTGTCTTTCTTCAAACAAAGGGAAGCAATCAAAAAGAGATTGAACGCTTTATCCAATCTCTGCAGGTATTAGAAAATCCACAATTAATAGCCCTTTTTGAATTGCGTTTTCAGCAATATAAAGAACTTATAGATTAGTTAGAAATGGCAAAATAATAATAATCTCAGCAACGATTTTCAATAATGTTAAAATTTGTTTCTTCATATTTCTCCACTCCTCATTAGTAGTAACTTTATTATACCAGAGAAGTAATCAAATTCACCAAAATCGCAAATCTGAAATTTCTATAAGAAAAAATATCAAATATGCGATTTTCTAAAATAAGCCAATGTTCGTGTTATACTGTACTTGTAAAGCACTTGAAGCAAATCCTAGGTCGCAGAAGTGGTTTACAAATGAAGATAATTGAAGGAGTGTAAAAGATGTTAAATTTACAATTTGCAGAAACAATGGAATTGACAGAAGCTGAGTTGGAGACAGTTTATGGAGGGGAATTTGGGAATAATGCTGTTATCCCAGCCGGTGCTTGGGGAGGGTTCGGGACACCTTGGTCAATCACTAATTTCTGGAAGAAAAATTTTAACGATAGACCTGACTTTGATTCTGACCGCCGTCGTTATTAATATCCAAAGCCCTTGCCTTTTCTTGGGTAGGGGCTGTCTTTATTTCATAGTATAGGAGGAAATAGAATGAAAAAGATAATCTCACACCGCTACTTTATTATAGTTTTTCTACTAGTTATTGCTGACCAGAAGTTCAGTGTTCTAGTTTTACGCAGCGACCTTGTTACTGGGCTATCTGACTTTGCCTATTATCTGTCGGATATGATGTTGAATTTTCTTGTGGTTTTATTTGCTCTTATTGCTATGATTTGGTCGGGGAAATGGCAGAAAATCAATAGTAGAAAGTTTAAAGGATCCTATCTTTTCTATTCCTTCCTAGCTCTGCTTGCTTTTGTTGTTTGGAATTTCGTTACCTTTTTTCTTTTCCCACCTACTCGAAATGAAATTTCTTATCAACATGCTGCTCCGACTTTTACAGGGGCTACAGCATTTTTGATGTATTTTTTCTATCCTGTGATTGCAGGTCCCATTTTTGAAGAGATAATCCATCGGGGATTGGTGATGACAGCTCTGGAAAAAGGAAAGAAATGGGGGCTAGATGTACTTGGTTCCGCTGTTTTATTTGGGGTCTCGCACATTAGTAATCACGGTTGGGTCTTGACAGACTTTGTCTTCTATATGGGTGGAGGTCTTATATTTGCAGTCTTATTTAGAATGACAAAGTCAATTTATTGGCCTATTGGACTGCATATAGTCTACAATGGCATTGGTCAGCTTTTGATGTTACTGTAATTTTGGTTGTTAGTAGTATCGCGGTCTATCCTTGGGGAAAGATTCCCATTTGAACTTAAGAAGGAGTTGTGATGAAAGTATTTCTTCAAAATAGAGATTTTAGGCAATTAACTATCAACCAGTGGATTTCAACGCTTGGGGATACGATTTTTTATCTGGCCTTTTTGAATTATGTAGCAGATGCGTCTTTTGCCCCTTTGGCGATTTTACTTATCACGATTTCAGAAACCCTTCCCCAAGTTCTACAAATCTTTCTGGGAGTTTTGGCGGATTTTCAACATCATCGTGTCCTAAAATATACAATTATTAGTTTTGCAAAATTTTTGCTTTACTCTATAGTGTCCCTATCGCTTTCAGGGCAGTCTTTCTCCTTGTTGCTAGTAGCATTTATTTGTCTGATTAACCTCTTGTCTGACACATTGAGTTACTTTTCAGGAGCCATGCTCACTCCGATTTTCATTAGAATTATTGGGCAAGACCATCTGGCAGAAGCTATTGGATTTAAACAGTCAACTGTTAGTTTAGTGAAAACAATCAGTAATATTCTAGGAGGAGTCTTGCTAGGGATTCTCTCCATCCAGTTCATTTCCTTGCTGAACGCTCTTACCTTTTTAATCGCATTTTTAGGTATCCTTTTCATAAAAACTGACCTCTTGAAAGTAGAAAAAACGATTAACTATCAAGAAGGACTCTCTGTAAAATCCTTTTGCCAGCATTTGCTCCAATCATCGAAATTGATATGGAATATGAATAAGGTGCTCTTGGTTTTGTTTATTATCTCTACTAGTCAAGCAGTGATAAATGTTACAGTTCCTGTCTCTACTCTATTTTTGAGGAATCAACCCTTTTTGAATTTACAAACAGGTCAATCTCTTGCCTTGCTATCCACTTTTGAACTGTCAGCCCTGATTGTCGGAAGCCTTGTAAGTGGCTATCTGCAACATACCATTTCCATAAAAACAGCTCTCTATGCCTCACTTGTCATCCAGTTGCTTCTTCTAGTAGGATTTGCCACAGTTCGTTTTGACTGGATTCTCATCTTTAGTACCTTGGATGCCTTTTTCGCAGGTGTTCTCTCTCCTAGATTGCAAGAACTCGTTTTTAAACAAATACCTGAGGAGTCAATGGGAGCAGTTCAATCCTCTATCGGTGCCATTACGGTTGTTTTACCTAGCTTATTTACAATAGTTTTGGTAACCATTGCTACTAGCTTTGGAACTCTGGCAGTTAGCTTTGTTTTATTGCTATTTCTTCTAGTTGCCTTTGTTATGCTTCTGAATATTCGTGAAAGTATTTAGTGGAGAATTTCTATAATATATGTTTGAGACTGGATTGCCAGTCTTTTTATGATGGTCAAAATCAACAGACTTTTTTCTCTTTTCTGAATGTGTTATAATAGACTGAATCTAAAATAGTACGAAACAATTGCTAAAACATTTATAGAAATTAATTTTACTTTCCCAATCGATTTGTTCTCATCTTATTTCAATCTGCTATATAATAGTCCATGCTGTGGCTGGATTCTTTTCAGCCTACTTGTACTCTTCGAAACTCTCTTCAAACCACGTCAGCTTCACTTTGCCGTATATGTGTTACTGACTTCGTCAGTTCTATCCACAACCTCAAAACGGTGTTTTGAGCTGACTTCGTCAGTTCTATCCACAACCTCAAAACGGTGTTTTGAGCTGACTTCGT